>MKWU01000400.1_pt1 | contig 83337 bp, 94 predicted proteins | sample 809101 | NCBI WGS metagenome assembly MKWU01 (sample SAMN05860141, study PRJNA318959) | sponge metagenome | host: Aplysina aerophoba | place: Slovenia: Piran, Adriatic Sea, Gulf of Piran | collected 2013-05-07 | reverse complement strand
CAAACTCTCGGTCGCAGTCGTCGGCAAACACCACGCGATCCGAATAGGCTTTGATCTCCACAATCGTATGGAGCGCGTTGGCGAACGACCAGAGCAACGAAGTGTCGCCGAGATCGAACAGGATGCCGTTCTCGACCACCTGAGCGTCGAATCGATACACCTGCTCCTGATCAGCAGCCGACTCCAGGCATGACATGAGCGCAGTTCGCGACGCGCTGCCGGGGATGCCCTCGGAGTACCTGAGCCAGCGAGAGCCGTCGAAACACCATGCGGCCGAACGGACGGCATCGGCGCTCAGTAATGAAGTGGTCGCCAACGTCGAGAGGAGCGCCAATAATAGGAGCAACCATGCTCGAAAGAGCGTGCGAGCAACCGGTATGCGCATCGCCTCAGAACCTCATCTCAGTCGCCCTACTCAAGGTACCCGTAAATCAGCTCCCTCAGTTCATCCATGTCGGGGAAGCGGCCCGTGGTGGCTTTGCTGAAGACCAGTTCTCCGGTGACCGAACACTCGAATAGGTCTTTGGTCTCGGGGATCAGCTTGATGTCTGAAACGAGATGGTGGGTATCGGTCATCAGCTCGCCGAGCATCCACGAAGTACGAGGCCAGAAGCCGCAGTCGGCGCAGTAGGCGACTTCAATTTGAACTGTTTCTCGGACACGGCCAGATCCTCTGGCCTGGATTGGCTGGCCACACCCTCGGGGAGAGGGAACTGGGGCAGGAGAGGGGATTGGGGCTTGCCGCCCAGGTACTGCTCGAGGCGCCGGCCGACCTCAGCCGTCGTGCCCTCCGGCAGCAGGATCATCTGCAGCTCGGCGCCGGCGTCGGAGCGCGACTTCAGGAGTTCGGGTACTTCCTCGTTTGACCTGATCACCTGGATTTAGCGAGCCATGTCCTCAGAGAAGGCCATCAACGCACCTTCGGCCACGCCGTCGGCCCAGGCAGCGCAGGAGTCCTTGATCTTCGACTCGTAGGGCGAAAGGCATGCCAAAGCGACAGAGTTAGGAACCGTCCTGCCCAGAGAGGCAACCATCGATTGTCGTCGCCGGGTTGCCTATCGTCTCACTTCATCCTGATGGCTCAAGTCGTCCCGCCCCCGCCTGCCCGGCTGTGGCGCTGCGAACGCTAGATGTTGCGCAGCCTGGTGCCAGGGCACTCCTCATGGCCGTGTGGTATCAGCAAATCGGTGGCCACCAACCAATATCAAGTCCGCTTCCAGATCAGAGTGCCAGCGAGAATCTCAACTCGAAGGTTCTTGATTTTGTCCAGTTTGGTGGGCCGCAATCACGCCTGAAACGGAGCCAAACGGTTCATCCGACCTGCAGTCCGGCCATCCTCTAAGCAGTCCACGGATTAGACACCCACTTGAACCTCGGATATCGTTTCCAATCAGAACGCACGGTCGCCTATCGACCGATCAAGGAAAAAGGATGGCCAATCCCTCGGAGGTTGAAGCACAAGTCCGGTTTGCGTTGTCACAGTTGCCAGCTCGCAGCGCTCACCACGAATTCGAGCAGATCTGTAGGAGCCTGTCGCAGCAGTTCATTTGCACTAACGTGTTGCCCGCCACAGGCCCGGTGTCGGCCGGCGGCGATCAAGGCCGCGACTTCGAGACCTTCCGTACCTATCTGAGACGAGAACTGGGACCAAACGGTGGATATCTAGGACTGGTTAGCGAGGGAACCGTCGCCTTCATTTGCACGACACAGGCCAAGGGTCTGATGGCAAAACTCAGAAGTGACATCGATAAGGTGTGCGCCGCCGAGCACAAGGTGCACGAGATTCGGGCTTTCACCTTGAGCTCTTTGCCCGTCGGGACTCGACACCGCCTCCAGAGCGAAGCCGAAGCCACCTACGGAGTTGGTCTCGAGATTCACGATGCAGAGTCCATTTCGAATCTGCTCGCCCGGCCAGACGGCTTTTGGATCGCCGAGCGCTATCTTTCCATTCCGGCTGAGATTCGACCTAGTCCCAATGACGAACCCAGCGACCTTGGCACAGACTACGGAGAACGACGACGCAGATGGCGGATGCTTCAGTCGCCAATCCCTACCGCGGGTGACTTCTACGACCTAGCAGTTGGGCTTCGCTACGCAACTTTTGAGCTGCCGGCTCGCCCAGACCTCCCGTTTTGGATTGGTCTGATTAGGCAACTGTTGGCAGAACCTGATTTGTCCGACCGACTTCGGCATCGCGCCACGTACGAACTGGCGGTAGCAACCCTGAGAGGTACCCACGACCTACGTCCGGTCGACGACTTGGTTCGTGTTTTCCTCGACAGTGCGTTAGACGACGAAGACCCCGCCCAGCTCCAAGATGCAGGCGTCCTGCTTGGTTATGCGAATGGCGCGGCACAGCGTGGCATGACGAGCATTGGTGCGGCCGAACTGGCCCAGTGGAACCGCGATCTTCGCCAGCACATCGAAGGGCGTATCGCAACCGAAACTCCACAGAGGCGAGCCAGTCTGCTGTACACGCTCGGATTCCTGGGCCTGCAACTCGCGCTGACGAACGACGACATCCCGGACGCGCCCATGCCCGTAGTTGAGATCGATAGGATTGACGGCGAAGTACTTGAGGCAGGGCTGCTGAGTTCAGCTTCCCCCGACGACCTGCCATTCGTGGACGAATCCCGAGCACTCTCCGCTTGGACAGATCTTGTTGAATCGCTTGGCGAAACGCCCCTGTTTCCGATTGACTCGCTAGGTCAAATGCTCCAAATCCTTTTGCCGCTGTGGCGTGAAAAGCCGCAATGGAGGCGGCTCCTGGATCTGGTGGATCAAGCCATCATTACAAGGTCGGGTACGAGCGCAGTAGCGGAGCGGGCACGTGATCGCGCCATGGCACTTCTGAAGAACGGGTACCGGCTGGAAGCCTTGGAAGAGTTTCACCGAGTCAAGGTTGATTGGTGGGCAGGGGAAACGGTGCGCGGCTCTTTGCTGGCGATGCTAATGCTCTCCCGGATCTACCGCGAACTTCGGCTACCTCAAGCTGCGAAAGCGCATGCGCTTGCTGCTGCATATGTTGCCTGGTCTCAACAAGATGATGAGTTGTCGGACTTGATTCCCCACGGCCTCTTTGAAGCGGCGAGTGCCGACTTCGTCGCGGGCTCATGGTGTGGGGCGATTGAGTTGTTCGATCTGGCAATGAAGGCACTGCTCAATTTCGAGTCCAGTGACATCGAGTTCGGGGACCGGACGGAAGTGCTAGACGCCCTTCGGAATGTCACTTACATCACTTCCTGCGCTCAGGTGGGAATGATGATCTAAGTTGGCCCCGGTTTGATCATCGTAACTGGCCCCGCCATGCGGTCGGGTTCAGTCGTGGGGAGCACCTCCCTTGACGGACTCAGAGAGCCGGAGCCGGTAGGAGTCGGAGCCGGTCTCGACGATGTGGGCGCGGAAGGTGAGGCGATCGACGACGGCGGCGGCGAGCCGGGGATCTTCGAAGGTCTGGCCCCATTCCGAGAAGGGCGCGTTGGAGGCGACGGCGACGGAGGCGCGTTCCTCGCGCTCGGTCAGGATCTGGAAGAGCAGTTCGGCGCCGCGTGGGTCGAGGTGGACGTAGTTGAGCTCGTCCAGGCAGAGCAGGTCGAGCCGGCCGTAGCGGGCGACGAGGCGCGAGAGCTGATGCTCGTCGGCGGCCTCGGCGAGTTCGTTGACCAGGGCAGCGGCGGTCGTGTAGCGCACGCGCAGGCCGCGCTGACAGGCGGCCATGCCGAGTCCGATCAACAGGTGCGACTTGCCGGTACCGCTGTCGCCGAGCAGCACGACCGGCTCGGCCGCGTCGATCCAGTCGCCGCGCTCGAGCGCGCTGAGCTGGACTGGGTCGACACTCGGGGCGGCGGCGAGGTCGAAGTCGGCGAGGTACTTGAGGCGCGGGAAGCGGGCCTCGCGGATGCGGCGTTCGCGGCGCCGGGCGTTGCGGTCTTCGAGTTCGGCGCTCAGCAGTTCGGCCAGGTAGGCGCGGTGGCTGAGCCGGTCGCGCCGGGCCGCTTCGGCCAGCGCGTCGGCCTGCTGGCGGACGGTCGGCAGGTGCAGGGCGCGGGCGGCGGACTCGATCGCGAGCAGGGCCGCCTGTTCGCTCAAGGGGGCGTTCATCGCGTGCCTCCCGCCAACAGGCCGTCGTAGCCGGCCAGGCTGGGCGGGGGGCGCTCGAAGCGCTCCAGCTGCGGCTGCGCCGGGGACTGGGTCTGACTGCGGTGGTCGGCGATCCGGCGCGCCTCGATCGCGACCAGGGCGGGGTCCGCCGAGCCGGCCCGGGTCAGCGCGTCGAGCGCCTCATGCACGGCGCTGAAGGGCAGCCGCCGGTGCCAGAGCAGGACCTCGATCAGCGCGCGCGTGCCCTGGGCGTCGCCGAGCCGGCGGCGGGCCCGCCGCCAGAAGCGCTCGTGCGCGGCCGTGAAGCGACCAGCCGCGCGGGCCTGGGCGAGGGCGCTGGCGCCGGGCAGGGCGCCCGGCTTGCGCAACAGGACCTCAAGGTAGTGGTCGAGCAGCAGCACCTCGGCGCCCTTGCGCACGCTGCGCTCGTGTTGGGCGATCACGCGGCCAGCGGCCAGCACGTCGAGACGCGCAGCGCCCAGCCGCACCTCGACCGAGCGGCCCGCATACGCGGCGGGCACCGAGTAGCGCGAGCCGCGCACCGAGATGCGCGCCTTGCGGTCGACCCTGGCGCGCAGCGGGACGGTCGGATCGAACGCTTCGGCGGGCAGCGAGCGCAGCGCCGGGCGCTCCGCCTCCGCCATCTGGCCGACCGTGGCCAAGCGACTGGCAATGTGACGCTGGTCGTCCGCGCGGTCGGCGGCCGCCAGCAGCGCGTTCAGCTCGGCCAGGCTCTCGACCCGCGGGACCGGGACCAGGTGACGACGGCGGAAGCGGCCGACTTCGCCCTCGACCCCGCCCTTCTCGTGTGCGCCTGCCAGGCCCGGCGCGCAGAAGAAGGCGTCGAAGCCGTAGTGCGAACGCAGCGCGGTGAAGCGGTCGCTCTCGACCCGCTCGCGGCCGGCCAGCACGCGCACGACGGCCGCCTTGAGGTTGTCGTAGCGGACCCGGCCCGGCGCACCGCCGAGCCGTTCGAAGGCGATCTGATGGCCCTCAAGGAACGCCTCCTGGCCCTCGCTCGGGAAGCAGACATGGACGGCTCGGCCGGAGTGCGAGAGACGCATCACGAACATCGCCAGCTCGGTCAGCACGCCATCGAGCCAGACGCTGACGCGGCCGAAGTCGACCTCCGCCTCGGCGCCCGGCGGATGCCGCTGGGGTACCGTCACGGCGACGCGGCCTGACTCCAGTTCGCGCCGCACGCAGGCCACCAAGCTTCCCAAAAGCAAGAACCTTCGAGATTCGGTTCTCACTGGAACTCTGAATGGCTAACTGTTGCACGTTGGCATCCTCGGATTTCCTGTCGCCATTTGGCTCTGACGACATTCTTCGCGGTCGGCAATCGCAGATTGCTGCACCCAGACCCGCGCTTACGGCAGCGTCAACGTGATTGGGACTCCCCCAGAGAAGCCAAACCCGTAGCTCTGTCTGCGGAAGGGCGTCGCAAACCACCGGCTACGCGCTACGCAGGCCATGCATGGCACTGCTGCATGAGATTCAGCGGTCGGGCCTGTAGGCGAGAATGTGACCAGCTAATGTGCTGCTGCCGTGGAAGATGACCAGGCAAGGCCAGTCAAGGACAGCGACGATAGGAAGGCTCAGTGACTCCCGGCGTCCGGGAAGGGGTCAGGGTGGTCAACGTCGTCGTCCCAATACCCATACCGTGCCGAGAGCAGTCGTTCTATCGCTGGGAAATCGGGAGTTGGCTGGTGGGTCTCCAAATCCCAGAGCTTCACAAGGGAGAGCAATGCGTTTTGCCGAGCCTGCTGCATTGCCCGGTAGCTGAAGAGGTGCATTGGAACTAGTTTGGCGTCGTAACCCTCCGGCTCCTTGAGGTGACGAATCATCTCCTTCACCTCATGCTCGGCCATCGGCCACTTGAGCTTGGGCTGATTCAGCTCCGACATTTTGACATTGAACACCGCTAGAAGGATGTGCCAGTCAAGCCAGCCCTCGGTCCGAAGACGCGCGACGGTTCTCTGAAATCCCTTCGATGCGCGAAGCTTTGGGACTGTCCTCTGGAGCGAGGTTAAGAGCAGTTCATATCGGCTTTGCAGCAACTCATCTGCCTGCTCTCGACTGAATGTAGGTCCTGGGCCGTCCTGCCAGCGAAGTTCCTCATGGGCGGGGCGCCCCTCGTCTCCGCCGTTCCAGGGGGCAGCATGTTGGTGGCGCCGAAACTCCGGCTCCGTTTCTGCGGAAAACATTGCTGCCAACTCGTCGTATGGTCTTGCGGGGGATAGTTTATGGAAGAGACCTCGCTCGAATGCTCTCTCCAACGCTCCCCTAAAGTCTTCATCTGGAAGGAGTGAGCATTCGCGGAGGACGATAGTCAGCGCGGTTAGCAATTCTCGCTCCAGTCGGTCCACTTCCGAGCGGTCTTGACCCTTGATAGGTGAGAGGCGAACGACCCACTTCCTACCGTCATTGCTCGGCAGCCACTCTACAGTCCTCGCGGAGGTCGACCTGGCTGCTTTGCGCTCCTCGACTCGCACATTGATTCGGGTCGGCAAGAGGCACAGGTCCTCGCTTGCCAACGCCGCCAGCATCACCTGGACCCCGGCAGCGAAGCGCTCGCACAAACGAATCGATTTTGCGTCGCTGTCAGACTCAAAGGTCCACTTGATTCCCAGAGCTGCAAATTGAAGACCGAAGTTTTGGCCCAGGTCGGAAAATGGCGGACCCGCAAGATCATCTGGCGCGAACGAGCCCCATGGCTCGTCAATGGGATTTCCAGAAGCCAGAATCTCGTCGATGTCCTCCTCCAGACCGAACTGAGACGCGACGTCTCGAACTTTCTCCGCAATGTCGACATCGAAGTCCTGAGTGGGAATGATTGTTTGATTTGGCCCCACCTGGGGCCGTTTTGATCTTCTGAAGTGGCCCCACCTCCGACCGATCCAGTGACTAGGCTCGGGTGATCACGAGTTACCCGGAGCAAAGGATGAGGAGTTGTCGAAGGTGGAGTTATTTGAGCGTATTCGACGAGATTCGCGCGAGGAGGGCGTGTCGATTCGCGGCCTCTCGCGCCGACACCGAGTGCACCGGCGGACGGTGCGTCAAGCGCTGGGTTCGGCGCTGCCGCCGCCGCGCCGGCCGAGCCGCCGGGCGGCGCCGCGGCTGGGTCCGCACCGCGAGACGGTCCGCCAGTGGCTGGTGGACGATCTGAGCGCGCCGCGCAAGCAGCGCCACACGGCGCGGCGCATCTGGCAGCGGCTGGTGGACGAGCGCGGCGCTCAGGTGGCCGAGCCGACGGTGCGCGCCTACGTGGGCCAAGCGAGACCGTACTGCGAACTTTTCCTGGGAGGTGGCGTTGTTGTCGGCGACTTGGGGTCCTTAGAACGGCGAAGTCACCCTCTAAGGCCTGTTCACTCTGTTTCGTCATGAAGTGTATGCAGGCGAGGAGAATTTGGTTGAGGTAGACGTGGGCGAGTTTGTAACACCTGCAGGCGATGCCGCGCAGTCGCTTGATGTGACCGAAATAGCGTTCGATCGCGGTGCGGGCGCGGTAGGCAACACGGTTCAGTGCCCAGGGCTTGAGGCGATTCGTCTTAGGCGGGGTGACGAACTCCTAACCGAGTTCGGCGGCCAACGCGCGCATTGCATCGCCCTCGTAGGCACGGTCGGCGAGCAGCTGCGGCCGACTAGATATCGGCCCGAGCTGTTCCAAGAGCCAGCGGTCCCAGGGCGCATCGCCCCAGTGGCCCGGCGTCAGGGTCAGGATCAGCGGCAGCCGGTCTTCCGGCACGACGGCGTTCAACTTGGTCGTCAGGCCCCCGCGCGAGCGACCGATCGCCTGGCGCCCCTGTTGCTGGGTGCTCCCATCCCGTCCTGATGGACCTTCACGTTCGTGCTGTCGATCGAGACGCACAGCGGCCGCTCTGGCTCAGCTTGCTTGGTCTGCGCCTGCAACTCAATGCGCTGCAGCTCAGCGAAGACGCGCTCCAGCACGCCCTTGTGGATCCAACACCGTCCGCGCATGTAGACCGTGTGCCAGGGACCGAAGCGTACGGGCAAGGCGCGCCAGGTACATCCTTCTTTGGTGACGAACAGTCAGCCCTCAAGCGCCTGTCGCGAAGGCAACTTGCAGTTCCCGCGTGGAGTCGGCATGAGTGGCTCGATCCGCGCCCATTATGCGTCGGTCAGTTGCATGATCACATTGACCCGGCCGCCAGACCGTCCCGCAACTCTGCCACAGGTCTCAAACAGAGTGAGCCGGCCCTAGTCGAAGCAACCCTTGCGTTGCTGTTGACGTCCCAACCGATGGTGACATATGGAGGTCAACAACTCTACTTCTCCTCGTCCTCAGCGGCTAGGGCCTTTAGATCGAGCAATCCTCCCAGAAGGCCATAGGGGTCTCGATATCCTCTCTCTTCAAGCAATCGAGCGGCTGTCGCCGTGTAGTCGTAACGGGCCGATATTCCCCTAGCCACTAGCGGCGGAAGCGGGAACAAATCACGGTGGACTGATTCACGGATCTGACTTGCTACATCGCTTGAAGTTGGGTCGATCCCCCCGACCTGCAATAGAGCGAAGAGCAATGAGTCGTACCACTGCTGTGCCGCGTCTAGCGCTGCGTCGATGTCCTGTTCAGGCATGCTTGCCTTCATCCTTTACTGTTCCTCAAGGTTCCGCTCTAGATCACGGGCCTGCTTGCTTGGCAGGCAGCGCCGACCTGAGCGATCTTCGCCTAGAGTAGCGCAGACCTGTTCCCTATGCTTCTACTCAAAGGAAGGGAGTAGTCGCGTCTATCACACTGCTGAAAAGGACGTGTGAGATCATGGAGGTGCGTGGTGAGACCGAGCGGCAGGCGACGTTGATGTTGGGCTTGACGCCGGAGGGCTTTGTGCCGCGGGACCACCCGCTGCGTCGGATCAAGCCGCTGGTCGATTCGGCGTTTGGGGTGGATGTCGCCGCTCTTCGACAAGGTCTACGCGGCCGGCGGACGTCCCTCGATCCCGCCCGTGCACCTGCTCAAGAAAAGCCTCTTGGTGGCCTTCGACACGATCCGCTCGGAGCGCCAGTTCTGCGAGCAGTTGCGCTACAACATCCTGTTCAAGTTGTTCCTCGGCCTCAACGTGGAGGATGAGCCGTTGCACCCGACGACCTTCACGAGGAACCGCGAGCGGCTGCTGGAGGCGGACGCGGCGCGGGTCTTGCTCAAGGAAGTAGTCCGCGAGGCGCGTCGCCGGCGGCTGCTCTCGGCCCACCACTTCACCGTTGACAGCACGCTGCTGGAGGTCTGGGCCTCGCACAAGAGTTACTGTCCGCTCGACGAACAACCGCTGCAAAATGGTCAGCGCGGCGGACGCAACCGCCACGCTGACTTCAAGGGCGAGCGTCGCAGTCGCGATAAGCACGCCTCGACCACCGATCCCGAGGCGCGGCTCTACCGCGAGGGCATGCAGCAAGGCGCGTAACTCTGCTTCCTCGGTCACGTGCTGACTGAGAACCGGAATGGTCTGGCGGTCGATGTCGAGCTTACCTAGACCGACGGCTACGCCGAACGCGAGGCGGCTCTCGAGATGCTGGAGCGCCGCAGCCTCCCTCGCTCCTGACGCGGGGTCTGCGGACCAGCCACGCTAGGTGCCCACCGCAGTTACGACACGCACGACTTCATCTGGAACCCGCGGACCTGGGCGTCACACCGTACGTAGCCCAGAGCGAACGCTGGCGGCGCAGCGCGAACGACGGCAGGACCACGCGGCACCTGGGCTACCGCAAGAGTCAGCGCCGACGCGAACGGGACAAAGAAGTCTTTGGCCCGATCAATACGATCAGCAGGGGCGACAAGCTGCGCTATCTCGGCCGGGCCCACAACAAGTCAGTTCGTAGTTCAATATCAGATGGTCGTGAAAAGTGGGTCTAACGAGACCGTACTGCAAACTTTTTCCTGGGAGATCGCGCTGTAGGTCCCTACTCACATTCTCGGGAGCTCACCGGGCTCTTCTGGGTTCGAGTTCCAACAGTGACCATCCCTCCAGCAACCGGGGACGGTTGGCTCGTCCAAATCAATCACTTTGCCTCTCCAGGAAGGAACTCTCGACATTCTCATGAGCATGAACTCTCTCATTGCGCCAGTGGCGCAATGACGTTTGGCTCTCTGCGGAGCGCTTGCCCGCGAGTAGTCCCTCAACGCTGATGTCCTCGTCCAGTTCGGACCAATGGATCCCTTCCCCGGCGCCGATGAGCTCCCAATTGTCACGCTCTTCGTCGGTGCCGTGGGTCAGCCGCGGGAACCAAAGTAGGGGGACGGATAGGGCCCGGCCATCCGACAGGTCGACCATCAGTGTGTCATCGGTCACAGAGACATCTGTCGCCCGAGGAGTCCCTATCTCAGTCGTTGAAGTGACCATGCCATTCCTCCATCAGAGATTCCTGATTGGCCTGGACGATTCTCTCGATCGTCCGCAGTTCTGCGGGCCGGAATCCGCCGCTGCGCTCCAGCTGCACCGGATCGAGCCAGAATTTTGCCACATTCCTCTCGCGTTTGACATGTACATGGATCGGTTCGTCTCGATCGTTGGAGTAGAAAAAGAATCGATAGGGACCCTCCTCAAACGCCTTCGGCATTCCACACTCCCAACGCTAACGCGCATAGCCAAGTCCTGCGAGCAACTCTTCCGTCCAGGTGGCCTCCTTGTCCCGTCGGTGTTCCAACCCACTGGCTACTCCAATGCGACTTTGATGTTGAGCGCTTCGAGTGACACTGCCATGACGACGCCACATCTGCTGTTGCGGATAAACTCGCTCTCATCAATCTCAATCAGCTTGGCGAGTTGAGCGATCTCATCGTCGCATCAATTCGCTAGCCGGATCCTTTAGGCGTGCTTGAGATCGAAGCCGTTTGCCGATTGAGCAAGTCGACCGCATCGCCGCCTCGGAAGTCGATAATCACTCAGTAGCGCGTTGTCTCCGTTGGCGTTGCCCACGCTAGCGCAGAGGGGATGCCAATCCAACAGTCCGCGCCGGCGAACGGCGTTCTCATCACGCCTGTTTCTTCGAATGGCTGTAGAGATGGTGCTTGCAGTGCCTGGCTCCGTCAATGGCCACGTCTCTCGCAGGTGCTTGTGATGCGGCCGTTCGAACTTGTCGATCCATTCCTCCAGGGAGAGTAACTGGTGTCCTGAGTCGGGCATGCGGTTGAGATGTCCGGCCAGGTTGCCAAAGATCTGTTCGGCGGTCTTGTGCCAGACGAAGGGGCGCGGATGTTTGTTCCAGTCGGCAACCCAGCGTTCGGCCACGCCTGAACCACTTGGTGGTCAGTTCGGCGAGACACCGCTCGACTAGGTTCATCCAGGAGCTGTAGGTCTGCGTGAAGTGGAAGCGGAAGCGGGGGTAGCGCTGGAGCCATCGCTGGACCCCGGCGGTGCTGTGGGTGGCCACGTTGTCCAGGAGGACATGTAACGCGAGTTCATCGGGCACCTCTTCGCCGATCAGGTTGAGGAAGCGCCGGAACGCGCGGGCCCGGTGTCGCGGAGTCAGGTCGGCAATCACATGGCCAGGGCAGTACCTAGCGCTGCGTGGAAATTGCTGGCCCGGTGATAGACGTAGCCGTGGGTCTGTCGGCGCGGCAGACCCAGCAGGATCGGCCGCGTTGGCGCCGCGCGGTCGAGCACTCGGATCTGGGTCGTCTCGTCCTCGCATAGCACGACCGAGGACGGCCGGTTGAGATAGAAGCCGGCCACGTCGGCACCATATGGATGAACTGCGGGTCCGGCGACAGCTTGAACTGCTCGAAGAGGTACGGCTTGAGGTCGAAGGCCCGCCAGATCCTGGAGACGGCGGGCTGCGACATGCCCCTCTCGGCGGCAACTGAGAGAGTTGACCAGAAAGTCGCGTTGCGTGGTTGTTGTTCCGGCGTCTTGACGATCACCGCTTCCACCTGCTCATCGCCGATCGTGCGCGCCCCGCCGCGACGCGACTCATCGCTCAGCCCATTCAGCCGGCGCTCAGTGAAGAGTCGCCGCCACTTGCCGGCGTGAGTGGACAGCAACCGAGCGCCGCATCGATATCCGTGCTCGCCAACCTGGCCGCCGCCGCGAGGGTGATCCGGCTGCGCTCTGCTTGGTCTGCGCGCCTAGTGCTCTAGCGTCTCTTTCTCCACCGCACTCAGTCCGATCGCCAGCGTCGGGCAGTCCAGTTGGGCAGGAATGACACTCTACCGAGCACCCGGGATGGGCAAACCGGCACCATCATCTCTCCTATCTGTTCAGCGCATTAGCGACTCAAGACCCTAGGTGAACGTGTGCCGGCAGCGCGCACGCGAGCTTGATAGTGCGGCCTGGCAACCGGGGGCCAACCTCGCGCGCCATTCCCTCAACGCGAAGAACCGCAAACCATCGCCTTCCCATTGCGGGTCACAATCGGGTCACGCTCAAAGTAACTCCCTTGCCCACTAGAATGGATCCGATGTCCAATGCACCATCACTTCCCGGGAGTTCCTAATGCGATCACGGGAGATTCTGCTCATCGAACCCGGCTACCCCAACAAATACCCGCCGCTGGGCCTGATGAAGCTTGCCGCCTATCACGGACCCGCCGGTCGAGGAGACAATGTCACCTTTGTTAAGGGCGAAAACAAGGAAATGCTGAAACGATCGTGGGACAGAGTGTATGTCACCACGCTGTTCACCTTCGAGTGGAAGCGCACGGCCTCAGCAATAGATTTCGCCATACGTGCAGCCGGCGGCCAGCCCGAGCGAGTGTTCGTGGGTGGCATTGCAGTCTCGCTCATGCAAGAAGCCTTCGTGAAAGAGCCCAGATGGGCCGGCGTTCGCTTTGTTAGGGGCCTGCTGGACCGTCCCCCACCGGTGGCTCTGGAACTGTCGTCAAGTGACTTCGAGTTCGGTGCCGACGATCTAGCCGGCACACCAATTGAGGAGTTAGTCCCTGATTACGGCATCCTTGAAGACATCGACTATAGCTACCCGGTACACGATGCCTACTTTGGCTACGCATCCCGCGGATGCGTGAGGACATGCTCTTTCTGCGGGGTGCCGAAGCTGGAGGGTGGCCAGCGCGAGATGCCACCCCTGACCAATCTTGTCGAAGAAGTGGCCAAACGGCACGGGGAGAAAAAGGACCTCGTGCTCATGGACAACAATATTGCAGCCTCAACTCGCTACAGGGAAGTGATTGCCGAGATTCGTGACCTTGGCTTTACGCCAGGTGCCAAACTATCTAGAGATGGCGAACGACCGACGAAGCGACGCGTCGACTTTAACCAGGGAGTGGACGCGCGAATCCTCGCCAAGTCAGACATGTTCCTACGAGAAATGTCTACCATTTGCATCAGCCCGCTGCGCATTGCATTCGATCACATTGGTGTCAGAAAGGTGTACGAAAGGTCAATCCGCATGGCAGCCCAAAACCAGATTACATCTCTTTCAAACTATATGCTCTACAACTTCATGGACACTCCAGCGGATCTCTACCAGCGGATGCGCCTCAACATCGACCTCAATGAAGAGCTAGGGATCCGAATCTGGTCGTTTCCGATGCGTTACCAGCCCGTAACCCTGAAAGACAGATCACACGTAGGCAAAGGTTGGAATCGCTACTATCTCCGTTCCTTCCAGCTAATGCTCCAGGCGACAAAGGGTGTCGTGAGTGGTAGCCCGCCGTTTTTCCGGAGAGCCTATGGTCAGAACGAAGAGGAGTTCGAGAGCCTTCTCAGGCTTCCTCACGCCTTCATCTTCCATCGCGAATATTTTGAGGATGGCGAGGGACGAGACCAAAAGGAGGAGTATGAGTCCCTACGCAGACAGCTTTCACTACCCCAGGAGGCGGAATTCGTTCATCTTCTATCGAATCCGTCCAACAGGAGCGGCATGGGTTCAAGATACTTCCGGGACTTGGCAACTGACAAGACGATCGATCGGCACCTCCGACGTCTGATGATGTTCCACGGTCTTGACACCAGTGAGGACGCGCAGACAAACGGTCGTCGGCTTATGTTGGAGATGACTGCAAGCGGCGACTACCTAGATGAGGACGAGGTAGTTGAAGACGCCGGCCTGTTCGACCACGATGAAGCGATCGCGCTAAAGGGCACACAGGTCGTGTGAGGGCGTGCGAATATGCCTGACTCACTGGACATTCAGGAAACACCCGTGCTCTCAGGCGCTGGGTTGCTTGGGCTTGTGACAACCGGGATGTATAGCGACCCGCTATCGATGTACCGGGAGTACCTACAAAATGCGGCCGACGCGATTGCGGCGCGCGAACTCGTCGCAACGGCAAGGGTAACAATCACTATTGACGTTTCTGGGCGCCGAGTCAGAATTCGGGACGACGGCCCCGGAATGTCTCGAAAGGAAGCGCTGGAACGATTGCTGCCCATTGGACGTAGCTCCAAGAGAATCGGAGCAGACAGGGGCTTCAGAGGTGTAGGCCGACTGGCTGGCCTTGCCTATGCAAAGACAGTCTCTTTCTCAACGCGCGCCTGCGCGGAACAATCAGTCACTCGAATCACCTGGCATAGCGAAAGGCTCCCCGATTTGGCCTCGACGGAATCGGAACTAGACCGGGCGATTCTCGACTGCGTCGATATAGAGACGCTGCCGGGTTCGGACTATCCAGAGCATTTTTTTGAGGTCGAGTTGGGAGACGTCGCGCGCCACTCCGCGGGACTAGTGCTCAATCGCGAGGCGGTAAGAGATTACATAGGCGAAGTGTGCCCTGTCCCCTTGGGCACTGAGTTTCCTTTCACCGAGAGAGTCGAGAGACTGTTCGCTGCCGAAGAACTTCCGCTCACACTGGAGGTGTTACTTGACGGAGACTCAGTTCCTGTAGAGAGACCACACGGACAAGCGGTCCAGCTATCGAACAACACGGAGGTGCCTTTTACAGAGTTCCAGGAGGTCCGCATTCCAAGCGTCGACGACACAGGCGAGGCGGCGATCGGTTGGATCGCCCACTCATCCTATCTGGGCGCGATCCCGAGACACGGCAGGTTACGTGGTATCAGGGCCAGAGTAGGAAACATCCAAATTGGTGGAGAGGCGGTGTTCGACGACCTCTTCGCAGAGGAACGCTTCAACCGATGGTGTGTTGGGGAACTGCACATCCTAGATTCACGGATCATTCCGAACGCCAGGCGGGACTACTTTGAACCTGGTCCCCATCTGCGAAACCTCGAAAACCACCTGGTTCCGGTGCTACGCCACATCAGCGCGCTTTGCAGGCGGGAGTCGGCAGCTCGCAACCGTACCAGGAAAGTCCTTACTGCATTGACCAATGTCGAGGAGCTCCATGCCCTCGCAATTTCCGGTCTCCTCACTGCGGAAGATTCGACTCGCTTGGTCCGCGAGGGATTGCAGCAACTTCAGGACCTTCAGGAAAGCATCCTCCAAAGAGATGTCGAAAGTGGCACACTTGAGAGGCTCGAAGATGCGGAAAGCCAACTGAGCAGCTTCTCCCATCGGAGGGTCCCGCCGCAGTTGGATGACATTTCCCCCTCGGAAGTTGTCATCTACCAGAAGGTGTTTGGCGCCCTAGCCACCCTCGCGCCGTCGCCAGGCATTGCAAGGAACCTGATTGAACTGGTTATGGCAAAAACGTCCAAGAACCACCAGGGAACGCCAGAGACCGATCCCGACCGGATAACCATAAACAATTCAAAGGCCGCGGTGACCCTAAGGCGGCACACAGCAACTAATGCCGAATCACCAGATACTCAATCAAACTCCAGCTGAAGAGGTAAGTCATATGCCTGCAAGTGGTCACTTCTCAGTACTTCACGCCGAAGCGGTCGTGACCTATACGCACAGTAGGGACCACCGGCTCACCGAATCGATCCCTGCCTCTTGCAATCTCCACCTCATCCTCGCCACAATGGAGTCGACCACCTGCCCGCAGCCCTCACACTGCGCAGCGTTCATTCCACACACACCAGCACACAGGAGGTAACAAATGTCTACAGAACAATCAGACGACGCAGCCTCACAAACCCCACCGCGCCAACGCTTCTCGAGAGAAGACATAGGAGGAGACCTCCTTCCCATCTTAACTCGTGGCCTGTATCGTGACACCCTAGACTGCTTGCGCGAATACATTCAGAATGCCATAGACGCCAATGCAAGCCAAGTACGAGTTTCTGTTGACCCAGACGTCGTATCAATCCTGGATGACGGCTTGGGCATGAATGCAGATGACGCTAGAAAAGCCATGCGATTGGGCATTTCAGAAAAGAACCCGATGGTGAACATCGGTTTTCGAGGCATTGGCATATACAGCGGCTTCAACTTATGCGACTCCCTAGAGGTTTTCACTAAGACGGCAAAATCAGACACTACCTACCGAATCTTCTTTGATTTCAAGCAGATCCGCCTGGAACTTCTAGCAGAACAAGAGCGGCGCTCACAAGGCAAACCGCCCAGTCTATATCTTCAACGCCTGTTAGAAGAGTCCGTCTATGTGGAGACCACTCGCAATGACATCATCCCCCATCATGGATCTAAAGTTCTAATGACTGGCTTGTTGCCCGACGCATACCGCCGACTCAATGATTGGGACACAGTCATTGACTATCTCCAAAATGTCGTTCCCTTGCCGTTCAACCCTGACTTCAGGTTCGGTCACCTCATTGCTGAGCGTTTCCAGAAAGAAGACTACAGAGTGATTCCTTTGATACTCAACATTGGAGACCACTCGCAACAACTGTATCGTCCCTACACCAATTCAGTTTTCCGCCACGGAGGCCTGCACCAACCCGAGTTCTTTGACATTCGTGAAGGCAAACACGACTTTGGATTTGCATGGGTGTGTGTGAACGATGCCAGGGAGACAATAAAGGATTTGTCTATCCGTGGCCTTCTACTCAAGAAATTCGGCTTTTCAATCGGCGACCGGCGCTACCTTGAACCATACTTCGGAAGAACCGTCTATAGCCGTAGAATCACAGGAGAAGTAATAGTAACACATCCGGACATGATCCCTAATGCTGGACGAAGTGATTTCGAACACAACACTCGTAGCCAAATCTTCGCAGAGACCTTACCTAAGTTCACACGTAAGGTCGATTCTTGGGCCAACAAGCTCCAAGAACTAGATCGTGCAAAGGACGTACTGGCGGACGTTGCAACGGAACTGATGGGGCACAATAAAGAACTTGCGGCAATCCAGCGGGATCGCGAACACCTCTTGGCCATCAACGCTCAATTGTCTGACATGAAGCGCAGACTGAAGCCTCACAGAAGGAGGCTCCAGGAAGCAGATCCCGACGGTCTAAAGACAACGCAAGACATGCTGGAGGGAGTAGAGCGATTTGTTCGCGAAGCCCTAGGTAGTCAGCGCCGGACCCGGCGTAAGATTGAACGGGAAGTAGTGAAGGCCGTCCAACGAGAGGCCACACCTCCCGTCCTAGCTGATTTGGCGCGTGAGGAGAACGCCCCTGCGGATTTGGTTGAACTCTTGGAGGCATACGGTCTGGCAGACCTAGGTAATCTCCGGCGGTTCCTACAGCACCTCGACGACACCGTTCTCAAACCTCATCTTTCGGCCGACAGGTATTCTCAGGTCATCAAAGAACTCCGAGATTACCTAGAGGAGAACCCATGACCGTTCGTAATCCGTTTGATACCTCTGCCAAGCGCATCGTCAGGGAACAATGGAACACGCCCCTGCTCAGGCGACTCCATCAAGACCATGGCTTCCGCTTTCGCTATATGGGCCTTCCGGGTGTTGACTTGCTCGACATCAACGCTTGGCGAGACATGATTGAGGAAGTGGTTGCCTTTGAAGTTCGAGCTTCGCAGACTAAGGATGACCCTGACGGGAGAAGAAACATCGTCGAACTTCGTCGCAACCTGAACCTGTTGGAAATCCCGGGACGTGCATTCTTCGGTCCTATGGAAGAAGTAATCATACTTCGTCAAGACTATGACGGCCAACCTTACAACCCGAAAGAAGTGATCACTCTTTACAATCTGGACTTCTGCGATGAGATATCAAGCCGAATCGACACCAGGGAAGGAAAGAAAGTGTGGCGGTTCGAAGCAATTCGGCAAATCCTAACCGACCAGAAGATCGCATATCAAGACCGGGGAGGCCCAGGGGTGTTTGTGTTACTTCTTACAGTCAGAGATCAGATTGACTCTCGGAAACTGCGAAACTTCCTGTCCGAAGGTCTTTACGACGACACAAAAGCATATCTGGAAATCTGCGGAGGAGCCGAGTCGTTGCCCGAAAGCGGGTTTGTGTTGGGCAACTTTACTTGGGCTCTAAAGGCATTCATTCACAACACGCTAAGGCAATACTTCGCAAATCCTCACATTTCCGCTGCTTTCTTCCCGTTGGTCCAGTATCGGGGCACGCCAATTCGCCATGCCCGCGGATCCATCCAAAGTCCAATGCTGCACAGTATGGTTATCTGTTGCTTTGAAGACAGCGAAAACCCATATCCGTCGTACATGCCGGGGGATTTCCTTTCCTGTGTCAGCTCCATTGCAGTGAAGGATGAGAACAGTCTTGTGTGGTGCCCCCAACCAGGTGAGCCTACAAGTCATGTGGGGGAGCCGTCTTTGTCGACAATCATCGAAGAACTGGGATTCCTGTTGCCGAACGTACCACCACGTTGAACGAAGACTGCTAAGTCGTGTTGAGGTCCGCGTGACTGTCTCTCTGACTTCTGTTTTAAGGAGCGACCATATACATTGGATACTGCGTATCCGACTTCGATAAGTCGTGCAGTGGTCGTTGCGGCGCCAGTTGCAGGAGAAACCGGCCGAGGGGAGAGAGATAGCCAAGCATGTCTACAATGTGCGGAAACGGCAAGAATGAGGGCGCGCGAGTGAGTTCACTATTGACGATCATCGATGATGTCAGCCCAACTGAGCAGCGACTCTGATAGTGTCGCGACGTTCCTGGAAGGATGAAGCAGTGCAGGTTCTGCGTCCAGGCACGCCGTTCGACCGATCATAGCTGCTCACGGTGATGCGCGAGATTCCTAGCAGGTGACCGGTGGCCCGGATCGAGAGCTCTTGCAGCTGCGCTTGTTGGCTCCCCTTCCAGCGAGCAAGTTGACGCGGCGTGGGTGGCCGCAGTGGGCGACCGTTGACGGCGCGACCAGGCGCAGCACCGCTGCCTGCGGGGTCGACTGCGCTGTTGTCCAGTCCAAGCGCAGGGCCCAGGGCAACTCTCCATCGGAGCCGCGGTCGGTGACGGTTCCTCGTGGTGAGGATGGCTGGCGAGTTCGGACGGGGTCGGGCTCAGTGTCTGGCCAACGGTGGGTCCAGCCGGTTCGCGATCAGCTCGCCGTGGTGACGGACTGAGAGGGCGCCCTCCGGTCGCTCGACCGTGTCGACTCGCGCGCCAGTGTGATTTGTTCGCTCGGGGCCGGGCAGGAGCTGCAGCGTGCGGCAGCGGTGCTTCACGGTGTTATCCCGAATGACTGTGCGCGGCTGACGGAAGGCAAGGAACGTGCCCAAGTCGAACGCCGGATTGGTCGCGCGGTAAGCCGGTTGGTGGGCCCGGCCTCAGATCTCCAACGCGAACGTCAACTCGAAGGTTCTTGATTTTGTCCAGTTTGGTGGACCGTCGTGTACCGAACTGCGAACTTTTGAATGGGACGTGCCTCTCTAGGAGTGGCGAGATCATCCTTTGCCGTTCAGCCAACTCATGACAGACCCAGGACGACGCTCGAACGAAAACAGATCGACTGTCTGGACATCCGTGGCCTGGTTGTGTCTCGCATGGGCAACCGCTTCTTTCTGCTCCTTGATCCACGAGGCTTGTTCCGTTGGCCACAGCGGATGACAAAGGATTGCCCAGCGCCCGCTTCCGCTGCTGCGAAGCGCTGGCAGTCCTGCGGCAGCTTCGCAGTTCAGTCTTGAAGACGCTGTCATTTGCCTCACCGAAACGGCTGCGTCGTCGAGCCAGCGGCGTTCGTCGAGCGGATTGCCAAGTGCTAGTTCGGCCACGTCCAGTGCCAGACGCCAGTTCAAGGCTGAATGCAGCCACCGATTGTCGTAGCTGCGCAGACAATCTGGGCAAGAGCCTCTGCAATCTTCTGCATGAGACCCGCGGGCGAACTCGCGACCCAGGGCGGCCGCCTCACGGAGCAATCGCGGCAGCACGTCAGACCGTCCGAGATATGTCGCATAGCCGGCGCCGTTGGCCAAGTCATCGGCGAAGAAGATGCGCTGCGTCAGACGGCCATCCCAGGGGGTTGGTTGCAGGCCGACATTGAGCTCTTCCATTCGCACATCAAGGATTTGCTGAGCCGCCGTGACTCTGAGCAGCGCAGCGTAAGACAACAACGCCGCCAGTCCCGGCTGCAGCGGAGCATTGGAACCCACTGGAGTTGCAATCGGCCCGATGCCTCCTGGCAAATCGAGTTCTGTCAGCAGCAGTGTGAGCGCGTCGGTACGTCGAATCGAGCCGATTGCAGCTGACTCTTCTGCATCGCCGAGGTTCAGTCTTAGGTCACGCGGCGGCTCATCGTAAAGGCTGGGGTCACACGCAATCCAGATTGACCCGTCCCGACGTAGCGGGAACATGCGACCGTGATTGTCGTTGATCGTGTAGACGTCTGCTGCATCGAAGACTCCATATCTCAGAGTGCTGGTTTCGCCTTCACGACGCCCAGCCGGCGTTACGCCCAGCCTTGGCCACTTGGCTGACGGCCCGTGCTCGACGCGATCGTCGAAGTCCGCAGGCCGAAAGTCCGTCACGAATCCCTGCGGTTCGTACATCGTGATCGGCTCGACTGCCTCCTCACATACCAGACACCGATGCGGGCCGCCTTCTGTGTGTTCTTGAACCGCTCCGCACAAGGCACAGCTCAACAGCGTGTGCCGCGGACCCAGCGGTTCGGACGACGGTTCAGCACGGTTGCCCTTACGCGTCCAATGTCCGAAGCCGACCACCGTGTGCTTGTGCTTGTCCTTGATCACCTCAGATCCGGGCGCAAAGCTGGAGACCGCGACCTCGATGTCCCGATCCGCCACCTGGGCTCTTTCGATTTCGCGAGCGCTCTTTGGCACTCTCGAATACAGCGACCGCACACGAGTAGGAAATCCAAACATCGGCAACAAGCCGGCATTGGCAAGCAGTTCACTCAGGTCTTCATGTCGATAGGACGGGTTCGCAACGGCTTCATCGATCTCCTCGACTAGGCGCTCGCGCACCAGCGAGACAAGCTGTGTCTGGTCGCTCGGATCGAGACCGGTGTACTGGCACAGCCGCCCCACTATCGCCTCGTTGTCGATTACATCGCTCAGAAGACGGTGGATCCGTTCGCGCCATTTGGGCCAGTCCTCAGTTGCGCCAAATCCCCCATGTACGTTGCGCCCGCCGTCAAACGACTTGGACAAAGAGTTGAATGCCCGACGCAGTGCTTCCGCATTGACGACGCGACGCACTATTCGTGTGGACTGGAGGTCCAGATACGGAGGCGCCGGTGGATCCGAGGTGATTCGATCAGGATGGTTGAAGTAGAAGTCATCATGTGTCTGATCGCGGCACACAGTCAGGGCGTACGAGAACGGTTGACCCTGTCGACCAGCACGCCCGACACGCTGCTGATAGTTGAACCGCTGCGGAGGCATGTTCGCCATCACGACCGAGCGCAGGCTGCCGATATCGACGCCCACCTCCATCGTCGTGGTGACGCTGAGCACATCGATGCCGTGGCTCAAGGAATGCTCTTCCTCGGGCAGGAAGGCGGCCTTGAAGTATCGCTGCCGTCGACGTTGCTCGGCCAGCGGTTTGGTCTGACCGGTCAACTCCTCCACACGTAGCCGGAACGCTGACTCCGTAGCAAGCCACTCGTAGTAATCGCCCGCCCACTCCGTACCTCGCGACGATTTGATTTCGGTGTCTTCTGCAAGCTGGTCGCTGTTGCATTTCCGACCCGTGCAAATGCCAGCCGACCCATGCAGATGCAATTGCGAACAACGTAGGCAGCGCATCGGGCTGCTGTCCTGCTCATTCCAGCGCAGCATCTGGATTGCGCTAGCGTCGAGCTCCCACTGATCGTTAATCACTCCAGTGTCCCGCAGGACTCGCTCAACCCCATCAAGCAGTGTTTCAGCGTCGCGGCGGTGCAGCTCCGCAACCGCTGCGAGGTAATCTCGCAGCGGCCTAGGCATGGAGTCAACGCCGTAGAAATAGGTCGCACCGCGATAGTGACCCTGCCGACCAAGGATCCGGATGGCGCTGCGGATCACCTCTCCGCCAGCGTCGCCGGCGAGTTGGAGCTGGGGTATTGGATCAAGATCGATCGGTTCGACCCAGCCCAGCGCAATCGACTCAAAGTCTCGTCCAGTGAAATCGAAGGCCGCCTCGAAGAGTGAGCGCGACAGGCTGAAATCTCGCACACGCTGACGCTGCTCCTCCTGCGCTGAATCTTTGCCGCGCGGCCTCCAGGCGCCGGGCACGGACGAGGGAGGCGGATACGCAGTCCACCAGCCATCCTCTCCACCTGGACCCCAAGCAGCAAACGTTGGCCTGGGTCCGCCTGGATTGACTCCCAATCCGACCAAGTGGCGTTCCAGACGGCGCAGCAGTTCATTCCATGGCAACCGCCGATCCAGCGCAGCCTGCGACTCCTCGAACTCTCGAATGACCTCTTTTCCTTGCGGAGACTCCTGGCCAAACTCGTACGCGCCCCACACTCGTGGATGATTGGTCATCCCTTCCTTCAGCTGCAGCTGCTCGTCGTCCGCCAACGTCTCACCATTGGCCGCGGCACGCATGAGATCGGCAAGCGAACGTTGCTGAGACGGAAGCTTGTCACCGAAGTGGCGAATCAGGTCGCGGAAGTGACTCAGTTCGATCCCTGCGGCTGCGACCGCAGCGTCCTGACGGCTGTCGGAAAATACAATCGTTTGCCGTTCACCATCTCTCTCCAGTTCTCGCACCAGCGCATCGAGCGCGACTTGGGTGACACGTGCAAAGCCAGTCCGCATCGCACGGATGGGACTGTTCACCACTCCGCGAAAGAAGACGTTCAGCTTTGGATTCCGCCTCGAGGCGCTGCAACCCGGACATTGTTCAGGCAGAGCTGGGATCGGCCGTCCCTCAGGGTCTGCACCAACGCTCAACATCACCCCGTCTGTCCGGCGTCTGTCCGCCCGACGCAACAGCCCCAGTTCAGGATCCAACCGCGCCGGCATGAATGCTAGCTCGACGCCACCGTGCTTCCATGACTTGAGCTCTGTCTCAGGCAGAAACGGCCGATACCACATGTAGCTCCGATAGCGGCGTTGTTGTACGAGTGGGTGCAGCCGAGATGGGAACTCAGGCTCGTCGGTCGCCAGGTAGTAGGTACCGTTTCCGCCCTGCTCGACTACGACCCCGCCCAGCGATTCTTCACCGCATTGGTCGCAGCGCAGTAGCTCCAGCACTCGCCCTCCGCAAGCACAGGACGGCCGCGGCCGGAGGTACAGTTTGCCAATCCGACGCTCAGGGTCTTGGAACTCAGCGTCAACTGCCGAGCACGCAGGATTGCTGCAGGCCCACATGCCGACCACGTTGCGGATGAACATGTGCGCCCGGATGCCGATACCGCCCGCTGCGGTCGGTCGAGCGGCAAGGACTGAGAGAACACCGTCCATCGCCGCCGAGTCGGGGTCGCGCGAACCGAACAGCGCTTGTTCGATGTCGCTCAGTCGCTTGGCCTTCACTGGTGATCCGCAGACCGCCGCGATTGCCGCTGCCAGCTGCTCAGCCTCCTCCGAGGAGACATGCTCGGCGCGTTCGAGATCGGCGAGCAACTCGTAGCGCCTGCGATCCAGGCGCGGGCTATTGCGATCAAGCTCCTGCTGGACTCCTGGGATCACCTCGAAACGCACTCGGTCAACGCCAAAGACCTGTTCGATGTACTCCGCCGAGGACGCAGGGTCATCATCGAGCGACGCGCTCGTACCGATGCAGCGCAATTGAGGCGAATCCGGTTCCAGTCCCAGGCGCTGCAGCAAGTTGCGCAATAGCAGTGCGACCTCGCTCCCAGCCGTGCCGCGCTGCTGGTGCAGTTCATCGATCACCAGCGTGAACGCGTGCGACGGATCGTCAGCAAGCCACTGCCGGGTCTGCTCCCAGATCGGCTCCTCCAGACTTCGCATCAACATCACGTTCAACATCGAGAAGTTGGAGACCAAGATGTCCGGTGGCGTGGCGATCATGTCCCATCGCGTGACCAACTCCCCGCGCGATGGATCGGGGAACTGGGCGCGGACTTCCAGGTCGATTCCTGTCTGGCGTAGTTGGAGCGCGTCTCGGGCCATCTCCTGGAGTTCCCGCGCTGCTTGCTTGGCGACTTGTTCCTTCAACGACGAAGGGCGAGCAGTACGAGCACCGCCAATGGTCTCGCCCGTGTAGCGGCCGAAGTAAAACTGCGGACCGCGTTTATCCTCGCCGCGCGCGGCCCAAACAGCGCGTCGCAATCTGGTGATCTGATCCTCGACCAGGGCGTTCGTCGGATACAGAATCAGGGCCCGCACGGCCGCGGTGCGGCTCGCATCTTCCGATCGCACCGGCCGCCACGGCTCTGCTTCGCCACAGTCCCACCACCGATGCGACGTCTCTTGCGTCCATACGTCATTGCCCTCCGCCTCGCGGAGTAATCGCGCAAAGATAGGCAGCAGAAATGCCTCTGTCTTGCCCGAGCCGGTGCCCGCAGTGACGACGGGATTGGTCACGGATGCTCCGCCAGCGGATATCTCAAACGCCCGCGCCTGGTGCTCGTAAAGGGGGAACGACGAGTCATCAGGTTGCCGATCCAGAAAGAACATGCGCTTGAGCGTTTCCGCGATGGCTCTACTGAGCCCGATCGCGTCGCACACCTCAGCAATTGACGCTCCCAAGCGGAACGGCAAGGTCGGCTCAAGCAGCGGCTCTTGAAAGATGGCCCTCTCGGCCTCGAGCAGACGCCGGCGCTCAGCACGGATTGACCGATTGCGCACCCAGAACGCTGTGTCGTAATAGCGGAGATACGCCTCCCGTAGACGCTGGTAGACAAACTTCGGCTGGGCAATCATTTCCGTCACGTCATCGCCTCCATCCAGCCGGCCCGAGTTTCGCAGCGATCCAACGGTGTACGTTGTCGGGCACATTGCCATAGATGCATCGATGATCTCCGGGCGTCTGTGGAAGCTCTCCGCTGCACAGAATCAGCGCTCGCTCAAAGAGCCCTGGTGGCCTGGCGCCCAACAGACACGTCAACTCTTGCCGTTCTTCGTCGTACGCCATGATGTGCTCACCGACTGCGGCTGCACCGGCATATTTGGCCGTGGCACTGCCGCACTCTCGCCAGATGCCGTCAGTCCAAACGGCGTTGCGTTGTTCTCCCGTGGGGAATCGAATCTGATAACCGCCTGCGAGGCGCCCGTCTGAGGCATCGGTTCTGCGCCAACTGTTGGAGGCGCGGTCGAACCGCCCGAATGTGCATTCGTCGGGGACGAACAACTCCGGCTGGGCTACCAGGATCTCATGGATCGTCGGCATCCGTTCGAGAATTCGGCGCGGCAGGTCGAAGATCAGCGGAATCCCCACAGCATTCGCGATGTTCTGAAGCACTCCGGAATGTTCAGCATCGAGCTGGATTCGAGCGGGGCGACCATCGGCCTCCGACTGGACCACATCGGCGGCCTCAGCACTGGCTGCTTCAATGAGCCGTTCGACTAGCTCTGGGGGCCTCCGGCCAGTGAACACTGCGCTTGTTCTCGTGGCCAGTACCAGCAATGCAGGCGGCGACAACGACCACTGCTGAGGCGCTGCGCTCCGATGGTTAACCTCGACATCCAGGTAACCCAGCGCACGCAGCGTCCGCAGCGCCTCGTGTGGTTTGTAGCGCTCCTCATCTGAGTGGTCGATCAGTCGACGGAACGCGTTCCAGGATCCCGCACCGATCACGGAGAGTGCGTCAAGGATGAGGTCGAGATCGACATTCAGGGTTCGAGACCTCGACGAACTCAGACTTGGACGATCTTTCCGGTTCCTGCCCGTGTTCCGCGATGCAATGTCCCGTTTGCCCGCTTCCGTGAGGACAAGTTTGCCCTGCCGGTGTTCTACCAGCCCCCGACGCAGCAGACTTTGAACTTCTCGCAGACCGGCATCTGTTGCTTCGCCAGCCACGCGCGTCAACCAAGACTCGATGGACTCAAACGGTTCCATGCCTCCCATCGCTGGTCGCAGCCTCGTCTCGGGCACTGCCCGAAGGCCTGAACGATGATCAAACACTGCGCCTTGCAGTGTGTCGCCTGTTGATTCGCACACCTGACCTGCTGAAAGGGCCGATCGGGGTGAAAACGTGGGAGTCGCCGGGTGTGCCAGATCCTCGCTCGATGACTGTGGAGGATCGAGGTGCGCCGAACTGCCTGAACGCAACTTGAGCGCGCGTGACGTGATCTCGGCCCCGCCTTCCTCAGTTAGAACGATGCGGTAGTCGCCGTCGGCAAGCTCACGACTAGCCAACGCAATACTGGCCTGTCCAGCGTGCGTGCCGAGATCACGCGGTTTCTCATCCAGGTTGGACTGACTGTGCAGCGTCACATTGAATGATCGGCTGTGCCCATCAACGGCAATGATCGACGGCGGCGCCTGGGAATGCCAACGTCCATCTGTCAGTTGAACGCCGCCTTCGAGCTCTACTTGGGTCCGTGATAGCGGTCGCAGCGATTGAAGGTCTTCGCCCGCGACAGACGGCAACGAATTCAGTCGCACGTTGCTGAACAGCGTCCATCGTGCTGACAGACTGTGAACCTCTGGCGCCGCCACGCTGAAACCATCCTCGGCCGACTCTTCAAGAGCTAGTCTCACTTGGCCTGTCAGAGCGTCATCCACCAATAGGAGCATCTCGCGCCCAAGCTCCACATGCGCTGACTGGATGTAGACCTGACGCAGTTGGTCGAAGAGCAACACGATGACTTGCTGCTGGGCGAGTGAGAGCGTGACATCGAGTGTCTTGTGTTCGAGATGCAACCCGCCCTTGAGAGCCGCCTCGACTAGCGCCCGCTCGCGCAGCGGGTCGCCCTCGCCGGAGCTCAGGGTCAGCAAGCCATCAGGGTCACGTTGGACTCGTACGTCCTTACCACTGTCAGTCCGGTACTCACCGCTGAGGCTTTCCGACTCTGAAGAGCGCACGCAGAGAAACGCTGCAAACTCCGCTTCTGGTTCCTCGTACCAGGTCGCAGCCACGAGAAGCGATCGCTGCTGCCGTCCCGTGAACGCCGCTACCGATACTTCACCTGTCCAGTGCTCAAGCTCCGTGCAGACAACGTCGGCGATCCGACGGCGCATTTCCGGGCCACGTCCCCACACATCTCGCAATCCTGACGCGCCCGAACTGGGAATCCAGTGGCCGAGCATCCCCTCCATGTCGTCTCTGGCCACTTGCTGACCGGGATTGAACTGGTAGCGCGCAAAGAATTCAGACAAGCGATCGCGCTCTTGTGCGCGGATCAGTGCTTGCGAGATTGGCAAACTGACGAATCGCTGGTGCCCGAACGACACAGCCGTCGGCAATCCCCGCTGACCATGGAGGTCTCGCAACCAGACGTTCAGGCTCTCCCAGAGCAACAATGCGTGCTCGCGGTACTTGCCTCCCAAGTGGGACGCGCGCTCCTCGGTGAGGTCAAGCACTTCTGCGAGACGACCGTAGTAGTTAGTGGCCGCCTTGTCGCTGTCTGTGCGCATCCGTTCTGCGGCGAGTGAGCACGCTGCTAACAGCGCAATGGAAGGCGGCGGTATGTCCGATGCAGAGTTGTCCACATGACGTTCGCCGTGCCAAATGACCACTCGCTCAGCGTGGGTGTCGAAGCCGATGTTCTCCTTCCCTGCCTTGCTGCGACTCGGCTGCGCATTGAAATGTCGACCGACACAAGTGCGACGTACAGTGCGGCGAAGGCCTGTCTCCACGACATCGTCGGCGTCGTGAAGGGGTGGCCAAATCGCCTCAGCCGCCCGCCGAAGTATTTCTGGCTCGATATCGAGGTAGACCGACCGGCCAGAGTGTTCCTTGTTGAAGACAGTCTCGGACAGCGCCGTGTTCCAGTGATCGTAAGGCCGCCAGATGTGATCAGCTTCATCCACGGCCCTCAGCCCACGAAGCAAGAAGGTGATACTGCGTGGCCTCAGCAGGCCGGCCACTTCGCGCAACAATGGCCGCACTCGCAGGACATCACCAAGGCCGTAGTCATTCACAAGTCGTTGCTGCACTTGCGTCTCGTCAGGGGACAGGCCAGTCACGGCCGACACGCGGAACAGCAGGTCTGCGAGCCCAGACCTCACGTCGTCGTCGAGCAAGCTGGTCAGTTGCGTCTGAGCTTCGCGCCGCTCGGCAGCAAGCTCGTCCGCATCCCAGTCCATCAGGGCATCCCGATCTTGGTCCATTTCGAGCCCACGTCGGGCGCGAAGAGCCGCGCCGCCCAAGCCTTCAAGGCACCAATATGCGGCCAACAACTCTCCCAGCGCTTGTACCGCTTGCTGCCGATCCAGCATCGTGCTTGTCCCTTCTGTCAATGTGCAAATTGGAAGATAGGTGGTCACCTGGGTGTGCAACAGTTGACCACCACATCAAACACACCTTTGATCGATGGACAGCCAGACGTGACGGCTTCGGTCTCAACCTCGCTCCCAACTGGTCGATTATTCCGCTGCTCGCCTCAGGGACCAACACCAGGCAACCGTGTTTAGCACGGAAAGAGTCGATGCTTCTAGGGTGTCGATAGCCAGGACAGCGGTCATGGATGAACAGGAAGAAGACTCTGACCGCGAACCGGACGGCGGGATATTCAATGCGGCGATGCTTCGAGTTCTTCGGCTGTAGTTGGAAGAGGCCAGCCGTGATTTTCCGTCCTTCCGGCTATGCCTGGACTCGTGCCCCGGCGACCTCAGGCTGAAGTGTTGCGCTTTCGGCGTCCAGAGGAAGGTCCGGCCCTCGGCCCGAACCGCTTCACGGTCAACGCCCAGTCACGCGACTCAGTTCGCAGTTCAGTACGTGACGGTCCGAAAAAGTGGACCGTCGTGTACTGAACTGCGAACTTTCTCTTGGGAGGTCGCCCTGTAGAGGATGAGGCACGGATCCTAGGTGCGCTTGTGGGCGACTACCCCATTAGCTGTGCCGACGATCGTCCGCGCATTCCGGCATCGGCGCCCGGGAGTCAGTGCTCAGGGTACCGACCAGGCGGCGGGCGACGAAGCAACACGAGCGCGGCCAAACCGGAGACCGCCGTGCTTGACTGCGGTACCATGCCAAGCAGAGGACACCCATGACGACCGCCAAGCAGACCGAAGGCTATCGCCGATTGCGGCTGCCCGATATTCCGATGCGGGAGCCCGATGAAGTGACCGCTTACGACCATCTGCACCAACCGGGCAACGCGCACCACCTGTCTCAACACCTGATCGACCAGGGGGCTGACCCGAAGACGCTATTGGTTACGGCTGATCGCTGGATCGTGCAAGACCTGACCAGCTTCCGGGAACGGGCACGCTATCCCGACCTGCTGATCGCCTTCGATGTCGATCCCGAGTCCTACCGCTCAAGTAACGGCTATGTGATCTCAGAACAAGGCAAACCACCCGACTTCGTGCTTGAGATCGCTTCGGCCAGCACGGGCCCGACCGATGTCGGCTCCAAGCGCGACGACTACGAATTCTTCGGGATCCGCGAGTATTGGCGATTCGACGAGACCGGCGAGTTTCACGGGGCGCGCTTAGGGGGCGATCGTCTGGTTGCCGGGCGCTATGAGCCGATCCCCGTCGAGACGCTCGACAACGGCGGCCTAGAGGGCTACAGCGAAGCGCTCGGCCTCAACCTCCGCTGGCAGGCCGGACGGCTCGGCTGGCACGACCCGATCAGCGGTCGACACATCGCGACCTTTGCAGATGAGCGCGCTCGGGCAGACGCAGAGCGTGCGGCGCGCGTCGAATCTCAGCGGCGTGTCCGCGAACTGGAGGCGGAGCTGCGCCGCATTCGTGGCGACTGAGACCCGCAACGCGACTCTGGTATCGGTTCATTGGCTATGAATCTCCAGAGACTTCCTGCTGCCGACTTCGCCACCAAGTGGCGGGACAACGCCCGGCGTGAGCGCGCCTCCTCCCAGCAGCACTTCCTGGACTTGTGCGAGTTATTCGGCCTACCGAAACCGGCCGAAGCGGATCCTTTAGGCGAGTCATACACCTTCGAGGCCAGCGCTAAGCGACTCAGCACGGGTGGTCAAGGCTGGGCCGACGTCTGGAAGTGCGGACACTACGGCTGGGAATACAAGGGCGACCGCGCCGACCTGGCCGCCGCCTATCGACAACTGCTCGACTACCGCGGAGACCTCGAGAACCCGCCCGCCATCTTCGTCAGCGACATGTACCGCATCCAGGTCCACACCAACTTCACCAACACAGGCCCAGCGGTCTAGGAAATCACCCTCGACGACTTGGCAGCCGGCGGCGACCCAACGAGGGATGCGCTGGACATCTTGCGCGCGGTGATGATCGAGCCGGTCAAGCTGCGGCCGCGCCAGACTCCCGACGAAGTCACCCAGGCCGCCGCCTCGCGATTTGCCGACCTCGCCCGCTCCATGCAGGATCGCGGACACGAACCCAAGGCGGTTGCCCACTTCCTCAACCGCGTCCTGTTCTGCCTGTTCGCCGAGGATGTCGGACTACTGCCGCGCAGGCTGATGACTGATCTGATCGACTCCCGCTAGGACGAGCCGGAAGAGTTCACCAACGGACTCGCCGATCTGTTTCGGCTGATGTCGGACCGAGAAGCAGGACGGTTCTTCGGCACGCAGCGGATCGAATGGTTCAACGGCGGACTCTTCGACGTCGACTCCGCCCTCAGCTTCACCCGCGACGAACTGCGCACCGTCGCCGAAGCCTCCAACCTCGACTGGTCCCAGGTCGAGCCCGCCATCCTCGGAACCCTCTTCGAGCGCGGTCTCGACCCGGCCAAGCGCGGTCAGCTCGGCGCGCACTACACCGACCGCGAGAAGATCCTCATGGTCGTCGACCCCGTCGTGATGACCCCGCTGCGCCGCGTGTTCGCCGCCATGCAGGAACGCGTCAACGGGTTGATGAAGGACCGCGAGCCCAGCCCGCTCACCCGCGAGGGCCTGCGCCGCGCCAACCTGCCCAAATGGGAGACCAACGCCGAGGCCGAATGGCGCGGCTTTCTCGATCGCCTCCGCCACGTGCGCGTGCTCGACCCCGCCTGCGGCTCCGGCAACTTCCTCTACGTCACCCTCCGACTGCTCAAGGACCTCGAGCAGCAGGCCATCCGCTGGGGCGCCGAGCGCCTGCGCATCACCGGCGAGTTCCCCCGCGTCGACCCCCACAACGTGCTCGGCATCGAGATCAACCCCTACGCCAAGGAGCTCGCCGGCGTCGCCATCTGGATCGGACACATCCAGTGGATGCTCGACCACGGCTACGGCTTCCCCCGCGACCCCGTCCTCCAACCGCTCGACAACATCGAACTCCGTGACGCCATCCTCGCCTACGACGAAGAAGGCAACCCCGTCCCTGCCGCCTGGCCGGAAGCGGAGTGCATCGTCGGCAATCCTCCGTTGCGGCGAAGCGTGCGTTGAAGTGCGGCAGGAACTGGTACAGGAGCGTTTGCGCTTCGCTGGTCGGGGACGCGCCCATGAGGCGCAGCTCGGTCACAAGTCGGTCTTGGAACGTGCCAGCGATACGCTCAACACGGCCTTTGGCCTGCGGTTAGCGGGCGAAGATCTGAATGATGCCCAGCTCCCGCATCTCCCGCGCGAACTGGGTCGTCGCGCAAGACAGTTCACACCATTTACCTACCGGCCGGAAGACGGCGTGGCGATCTGTGTAGAGCGCGAGCCGCAGCCTGAACCGGCCGATCACTTGCTCCATGAGCTGGAAGTAGCCGCGCGCGTCTTCGGTTGGACGGAACCGCGCGACCGAGACCCTGCCGGTCGCATCGTCCGCGGTCAGCAATAGCACGAAGCGCGGTCCCCGTTCTTCTTGCCAGGCGTGGTGGCTATCGTGGAGTTGCAGCAGTATCCCGGCCTGCGGCATCCGTTCGCGTCGGATCCGGTGACGCGGCAGGCGACGCCGACGGGGGCTAGCGAGTCCGGCCCGCAGCAGCACCCGCCGCACGGTCTAGCGGCTCAGCCGGAGCCCTTTCCGCTCCTCCACCAGCTCGGTCAGGTGCGAGTAATTGGCGCCGGGGTAGTGCTCTGCCGCGAGCCGCACGACGTGCGACTCCAGACCTTCGGGCAGCGCGTTGCTCTGGCGACGATCGCGGTTGCCGTGAGCTAATGCACGGGCGCCGTCACGCCGGTAGGCCGCAAGCATGCGTCGAACCTGTCGTTCGCTGAACGCCATCAGCTGCGTCGCTTCGGCGACCGAAACCTCCTCTGATATCACGCTGTTCAGCAATCTGAGCCTCGTCTGGTCTCGCCGGTTCAATGTCACGTCCTCCATAGGAGTGACAAAATCGCTAAACAGTTAGCCCCTATCAAAGTCACTGAACATCGACAATGAACTCAGCAAGTAGATCCGCCGGACCGGAGGCGCCATCTACCAGGTAACAGTGCCGGAAACGATCATCAGTTCGGCCTGCCGTGGCTAGACGCGTAAAAGTTCGACACCAAGGCGTGTCGGGTCGTAGCGTGCGTTGGCTGTCGCGATCATCTCGATCACACAGCAGGCCAGACCAAACATCGCCGGCCTGAGTGACGATCCCCAGCCCGACCAACCACCATTTCAACGGTCGAGACGAGCAACTGAGAGCGAAGCTCTTCCTCAACATCGGTCACGGGGTCAAGCAGAGGGATCAGAGCCCCTCCAGTGTCGATCGTCGGAAAACCATGCCCAACTCCCGCCAGCGTTGGAGTCGGAATACACGAGGACTACCCTCTGTCACCGCGGAGCGGGGGGAGACAGGCCGAAGGAAGAGAGGTCTGTTGGCGCCCATATAATGCCGTCATGACGATTGAAGTAGAGGGACTGTGGCTCGAAGAGCAGCGCACCAATGCCGTCCGGGAACTGTCGTGCAACACCTAAGTTTCTGAGTCTTGGTTGACCGAAGAGAGCGATTGCCCATGTCATGGTCTTTGCGGCGAAACCTGAGTATGTGGGCGAAACCCCTTCGCCACCTTCGCAGACAAGGAAGCGAGGAGATGGCTAGGGGACGAGATGTCGTCGACCCAATAAGTCTGGGTACTCGAGTCAGACGCCAGGATCCTCCACGGGTCAAGATCGGCATGGTAGAAGCCGAACCGTCTGGACTTGATCTTGAGATTTGCCCTCACCTCCTTGAGCCACTCTTCGAGTGGTGTCTCAATAATGGAGTCGACTCTTTTGGGATTGGCGCGGATGGGTCTGCTGGGAGGGGGACACAAATCTGCGTCGAACTGCGGTTGACATGCCGCGATATCGATGACCTTCGCGGTGCGGTGCAGGAGAGTCCCGACCTCCTAATCGATTTGGTCGATTGGATAATTCGAAGTGAACAGGAACTCGTCACCGAATTCGGCAACGAGGGATTCGTTGGATCTCAAGGAGGGGGAATTGAACAGTCGTTTCAGACCCTCGACACACTTCTGGAGCGTGGCGGTTCAGCGTGGAAGGTGGATAGAGAGTTACCAGGATTGTCTCTGCGAGTGAGTGTGCCCGAGCAAAATCTATTCGAGGAGGCAACGGAACCAGGTGACTCTGCCAGTCGACACCTGAGGACTGCATGGGCTGCTGCTTGGGGCAGCAAGGCTGATGGGCAGAAGGCCTATGACGAGACTGTAAAGGCTCTAGAAGCTGCTTTGAGAAAGGACGTATCACCCGACAACGAAACGGCGACACTCGGCACAGTTCTGGGTGACATAGCCTCCCAGCAAGGGCGCTTCTCATCGAGGCTCCAGCGAACCAGGCCGTTGACGGGTAAGCCCCATCCGGAGTTCGAAGATGCGGGCCTTCAACTGGTGCATGGCGTCGCCGATTCGATTTGGCGCGCTCATCACCGTCACGGAAACTCAGACCGGCGCGTCGTCCATGACGTCGAACAGGGGCGGGACGCGGTGACTATCGCGGTCGCGCTGATTGCGATCCAACGGCGGGGTTTCCTGACGCGCTTCTAGCCAGCCTTTTGGAGAAACCAATGGAGAACTGAGGTGATGCTAATGAACGGCACGAACCGAGGAGATTGAGATGCCCGAACTCAACGTCGATAACCGCACGATCTTCACTCGCGACAATCTAGACGTCCTGCGGGGGATCAACAGCGAGTGCATTGACCTGATCTACCTCGATCCTCCATTCAACAGCGGTAAGCAGTGGCAAGCTCCACTCGATTCCAGCGCCGCCGGTGCCGTCTTCGACGATGTCTGGACGCTTGACGACATGAAGGAAGAGTGGGTCACCCAGATCGAAGCCTCCGATCCCGCAGTCTGGGCCATAATCACGGCCGCTGGACGCGCCTACGGAGAGTCGATGCAGGCCTACCTCACGTTCATGTGCGTTCGCCTGTTGGAAATGCACCGTGTGCTGAAGTCGACAGGCTCGCTCTATCTGCACTGCGATCCAACGGTAAGCCACTACCTCAAGTCGCTGCTCGATGCGATCTTCGGCAAGCAGTCGTTCCGTAACGAGGTGATCTGGGGCTATCGCGGAATGCCCTCGAAGGCCAACAAGTGGCAAGCCAAGCACGATGTGCTGTTGTTCTATGCACGCAGCGCCGGAAACACCTTCAATGTCCAACGCGGCGATTTCACCGAAGGCCCTATGGCGACCTACCAGAGCGCCATGAGGCGTGGTTACAATGCCAATCACAGCCGCAACATGGTAACGATCTTCGACGAGGAGAAATACCGGCAAGCGGTGGTCGACGGCAAGATCCCTGAGGGAATGCGCGAGTCCTATTACACGGGCGTGGGACCGCCGTTGCGCGATTGGTGGGATGACATCCGCATCCTGGGTGGTCCTCAGAACAGAGAGCGAGTCGATTATCCAACACAGAAGCCACTCGCCCTGATCGAGCGCATTATCGCCGCTTCATCCAACGAGGGTGATGTCGTGTTGGACCCGTTCTGCGGGTGCGCCACCGCGTGCATCGCGGCAGAGAAACTCAATCGCCGCTGGATCGGTATTGACATTTCTGACGTCGCATGGGAACTGGTAAACCAGCGTATGGTGGCTACTTCCGGCGTCGGGCTGTTCGGCGGCCACCACCGAACCGACGTGCCGGCTCGTACCGACCAACCACCTGACGAGGTCAGTCCTGACATTCGCGAGTCTCTCTACCGGTCTCAGAAGGGCAAATGCGTTGGCTGCGGCGACCCAATGCGAATGCGGAACCTCGAAATCGACCACATCACCCCCCGTTCAAGGGGCGGCCGTCACACCGACAGCAACCTCCAGCTCCTCTGCGGCTGGTGTAATCGAACCAAAGGCAACCGAGACATGAACTATCTCCGCGTCAGGCTCCGCCAGACCGATGAGTGACGGCCCCAGCGGGAGCGGAAAAGGCCCACGAGATCCCTGTCTCTGACCTTGTCCGACCACCTAGTGATCAGCTACCGTCCATCACACGCGCTGAGAGGTAGCTGAGTCATGGCCTACTGGACTCGGGTCAACGAAGAATTCCTGCGAGAGAATCTGTGCTGCGGATACAAGGACTCACCAACCCGCCGGGAACACCCATCGGAATGCAAAGGATGGGATACGGACACAACCACGGAACTGCAGCGAGTAGATAGAGTGCTTGACTATCTGTCGAGGCAAGCTCAAGAGTCATTACGGCAAACTCTGAACACAAAGCCAAGATTAGCCCTCTCCGTTGCTGCCGTTCGTTGGATCGCGGAGGATGGCCTTCTGGAGTGGCGCGGATACATTTCCAAGTCTGGAACAGCGATCCGACTGCTGAACAACAATCGCAGCCTGTGGTGGGACACAAGCCAGCAGCTTGACTACTATTCCCTGTATGTCGATATCGACAGAAGGATTGCACATTCTCCTAACCACAGAAGTCCCTGCACAATTCAGAGGCAGCCACAGTGCTGGAAAGGGATATGAAGGACTAGGTGTCTCGGATGACTGAGCCTCATGCCGGCCGCCAGATCCGTCGCAGATCTACCTCCAGCGCAGGCAATACATCTGGGAATAATATTACGAAAGTAACCACATTCATGAAAATCTGCGCCACGCCATGCCAGTCACTTCTGATACGGCGGCTACCTGCCGGTTGAGAGCCAGTTCGCGGTACCCGTCCCACCAGACGTAAGTGGAAATGAGGCCGCATCGCGTACAGTGGCTCGAGATCCTGTCGATTGGCAGCAGGGTCAGGGTGAGGGCGAATGCTTGGCGGCCATTCACACGAACCTCACTGACGTCGTAGTGGCGGCAACGTTGATGCCTCCTGTGCTCCCATAGCTCAATGAGCAGCCGAAGCAGGCTGGTAGCTCCCTTGAGATTGAAGCCCATATCTCAGCGCGCCCTTTACCATCAACCCTGCCGCTCGATCTCGTTTCCTTGCTCATCAAGCTTGACGTAGACCGGCGCTGCGATTTTGGTTGGAGCGCCAGGCCTCATTGACTGCCGGACGAACGGCGCCTCGATCTGGGTACTCTGCGCTGTGCCTTTGATCTTCTCAGCCATCGGTGGGGTCCTTTCCGGTTGTGTCCCAAGCAAGCAGCAACATGCCATCGACGAAGACCGACGGGTCACCAAAAGGGGATTTAACAACCTCCCCATCCTCGTCAACCTCAATCCAGATCCTGGACACCGGGTACTTTACGCGAAGAGCCCCGCCATCGTGCAGCTTGTATCGAGCCCACTCTTCCTCGTCGGTCTCGAAGGCGACTTCGATGACCCGACGTTGCTGGCCGCCCAGGTCCATCGTGCGGATTTCGGCCATCGCCTGACCTCACTTCCATCTGCTTGATATCATATAGGACTGCTCTCTACGGTGAGTCCGCCAAACGAGGATTGCAGACGAACGGACACGTCGAAACAAGAGAGCTGGGGCCGTCTTGTGTCCCCTTCTCGGCGTATCCGTCGGGCAGTCTTCGTGTGGCAACGGACCCAGCCCGTGCCAAGAATGGGGCCTCGCTATGCAGCCTCTCCACCAGAACTGACTTCTAACCTGTTCCTTCACGCTCGACACGGCCATCTTCAGGAGCGCCCGCCGTGTCGAACACAGACCCAGAATCAGACCGCCAGACAGACAAGCCTCGTTGGACCCGGAGCAGCATCCTCGCCTTCGGCGCAGTGTTCGCCGTGTTCGCAGTCTTGATGGCTACCTGCGGTACCGAACCATCTCTGCCCCAACAAGAGAACCAGCCTGAGCCACAACAACAGGCATTCTCCCATCTCCACGCCGAACTGCTGGCCGGCACGGTCTGGTCGTGCGGCGCCTATCTGTCTGGCAATCCCAACCTGGTAGTGATCAACATCAACGAACTGAGCGACGAGGATGCGCTCTACATGGCCGAGGACCTTGCCCATGACCTCGAGGAGGACTTGATCCCCCAGCAGGACTTCGCCGCCGGGGTTCGCGTGCTTCAGTTGATCCTCAGCAGCCGAGATTAGGATTGACAATCTTGGAATCGTCAACAATATCGACAGAATCAACAATCTCCAATGTCAGCATCAATTGATCACCTGGATATGCAGCCGCGCAGTGGTATCATGGGCTGGTGAAATGACGAAGCCCGCGCCTTAGGCGCGGGCTTCGGCAGCGGCAGAGCAGAGCCAAGCGCTGCAATGTAGGCTGGACACCCCCATTGTACTCCTAGCTCCGCTCTGACTCAAGCCGCTGCGTGGGTAGCTAAACTCGCGGGTTGTCAAGTCCGCGCTTCCTACCCGTCGTTCGTGGGGGCGTGGCGAAATGGCAAACGCGGCGGTCTGTCAAACCGCTGTCATCCCAGGTGACTTACAGGTTCGATTCCTGTCGCCCCTACCAACACAAGGCAGCCATAGAGTCATTGGCTGTTGCCTCCTAGCAAAGAGCGTATATCGACCAAAACATCGCGAATCTCAAGGAGCAACGCATAGTCCTCTTGAGACAGACTAACCACCTGGGGCTGAGGTAGCAGACTCGGGATGGGTGGATCGCGCTGTACGGAGTCCAGTAAAGGTTCGACCGAACCCGCAAAAGGACCAAGCTGCGTCGATCCAGCAAACCGCTCGATCGTCTGTTGCATTCCCTCGCGTTCTTCCCTCTCCATCACTTCGAGCTGTTCGAGAACCTCAGGAGGAAACTTCTGCTTCTGCTCGCCAGACATTCTTCGGAAGGCCTTCAGTTCACCAAAGGTGACATCCTCAAGGTTTCCGGAAGCGTTGTATCCGGCATCGGCTGACGCGCCCGGAATGATGATCCAAGCGTCGGGAGAATCTGGCCGCTGGACTGTGCCCATGCTAATCCTCGCCATCCTCGATTAGGTCTGCTTGTCGCCGAAATGGACTGCCGCGTTCAAGTCCGTCGCAAGCTGTTGCGCTTTGGCAGGAGTGATTCCGTATTCGTGAGGAGGCATCCCAGGCACCGAAAAGGTGACCCTGATGTTTCCTTCTGAGTTGGGCGGATCGACCTTGATGTCAATGTCAGACACAAAGTCGACGTGTTTCCTGGGTTGGTCTGCCATTATGCGTCCTCTCTCACCTCGGCCGGCTCGCGTTCACCGGCCTTTGAGTACTTCCACTCGTCGTCGCGCTTTGGGTGGGTGTTGAGCAGGGCGAACGCCATCTCCTCGGGCGTCGCCTTTTCGATCGGCTTCGGCTTGGGCCAGGGGATGCGCAGGTCGCGCTTCTTCTTCGCCATCAGTTCATCCTCCTTGAGCGAGCAGGGCTCCCAACACTGCCAAGACAGAGGGAAAACCAATCGCAATGCCCCACATCAGCAGGCGAAAGCGCCAGTCCATGTCAGCGCGCAGGTCGTCAATACGTTGATTGACTTGCGCCAAGCCTCTGTTCAGCTCTGAGATTGTGGCCGGGCGAGACTCATCCTGCGTCGCCATGGTTGCGCTTCCCTTATAGACATATGGTATCAGGCGGCAAGCAAACGGCTCAGGCGATCAGCTCGGCGTAGGCCAGCCGCTTACCGACCATCGGCCTCACGCTGGCCTCGAGCATCTCTTCCGTGTCCATCGCCCGCCAGTTCTGCCGACCGGCGAACTCTTTCACGTAGCGCTGGGCGTGCTTGTGGCTGAACCAGTGGTAGGTGCCGTGATAGCCGCGCTTGAACACCGCCCAGAACGACTCGATCCCGTTGGTCGTGGCCATGTCGTTGACGTACTGGCCAATCGAGTGGTTGACCCACTCATGCCGAATGAAGGCGTTGTAGGCCGGACTCTCATCACTGACGACCAGGGTGAACGGGGCTCTGATCCGCGCTCTGACCGCGCCCACGACTGAGCGCGCTTCCACCTGTTCGACAACCTGGGCGCTGACCTCGCGGGTTCGTTCGTCGAACACGCCGACGACCGGAGTGCGCTTCTTGCGCCAGTCACGGCCGTGGCGCTTACTCTTATGACGGTTCTTGTCCAGCCCACCAATCCAGGTCTCGTCCGCCTGAACCGGACCCCAGAACTCGGGTAGCTCGTTGATGTCGTTCCAGACCTCGCGGATCCGGTGAATCAGGTGCCAGTCCGACATCTGCGTGATGCCGAGGTCGCGGTGCAGCTTCATCGAGCTGACGCCCTTGATCCTGGTGTTGAGCAGATAGAGGGCCAACACCCAAATCTGGGCGCCGAGCTTCCAGTTGGCCATGACTGTGCCGGTCTTGACTGAGAAGAACTTGCGGCAGGAGCGGCAGCGATAAGGCATCGAATGATGCGTCGTACCGATCTGCACGTTGTCCGAGCCACAATCCTCGCGTGGACAGCAGATGCCGTTCGGCCAACGAATCCTCACCAGCCACTGATCGGCAGCCTCGTCGTCGGGGAATCGCTTGAACAGCTCCGGCAGGCTGATGTCCCTCCGGTAGCTGCGTCCTGGTCCTTTCGCCATCTCAGCCTCCTCTCTCGGTCAGTCTCTCAGACCGGCCTGGTTACTTTGGTATGTAATTTTCATACATCGTCGTCCGACATCGCCTCTGGACACTCAAGAACTACCGGCTCGATGCTGGGCTGTTATGCCCAGATTTTCTGATCGAATGGATCCGCCAACCAGCCCAACTGCACTCCGTCGCGCAGCCAGAGTTCCATCTTCGAATGCAGCCGGTCAATGTCGCCTGACAGCGACCAGATCTCAACCACAAATTCTGGCGGTACCCTCCATGATTCCCCGTCGAACAGATTGATCCCCATCAGCCGCTCACCCAGGCGATGACGGGAGATCTGCGATTACTGTCTGGCAACTCGAACAACGCGCCGGAGCCGAAGACCAGGTCTCCCCCGTCTGCATCCATCCACCCGAGCAGTTGATGTGCGATTTCGATCATCATCAATTCGCTCGTTGGTCCCCTCGGTGAACCCGCGATTAGTGCTCCTGTCTCATCGACCTCGAATGGCACCGTCTCGTTCAGGTTGCACAGCTCTAGCAGGCTGCTGAAAAATGAACGTTTGAGATCATGAAAGAGATGCTGAACCGATAGACGAAGGAGGTCTGCGATGCGCGGCGAGAGTAAGCGGCAGGCGACGATGATGTTGGGCTTGACGCCGGACGGCTTCGTCCCGAAGAACCACACGCTGCGGCGGATCAAGCCCCTGGCTGACTCGGCCTTGCAACGTATGTCGCCGCTGTTCGACGAGATCTACTCGGACAACGGGCGGCCCTCGATCCCGCCCGAACACCTGCTCAAGTCGAGTCTCCTGATGCCCTTCCTCACGATCCGCTCGGAGCGCCAGTTCTGCGAGCAGCTGCGCTACAACCTGCTGTTCAAGTGGTTCCTGGACCTGAACAGCCTGCCCCGCACCTGAAGCGGGGTGGAAGACGAGCCATTCCATCCGACGACCTTCATGTAGAACCGCGAACGGCTCATGGAGGCAGACGCGGCCCGGGTACTGCACAAGGAAGTGGTTAAGGAAGCCAGAGGTCGTCGGCTGCTCTCCCCAGACCACGTCACGGTCGACGGCACGCTGCTCGACGCCTGGGCCTCGCACAAGAGCTATCGACCGCGCGATAAGTGGCCGCCGGATGATGCTCGGCGCGGCGGTCGCAACCGGCCCCAGGACTTCAAGGGCGAGCGCCGCAGTCGCGACACGCACGCCTCGACCACCGACCCGCAAGCGCGGCTCTACCGCAAGGGCCAGCAGCAGGAGGCCAGGCTCTGCTACCTGGGCCATGTGCTGACCGAGAACCGTCACGGGCTGGTGGTCGATGTCGAACTGACCGAGGCCGACGGCTACGCCGAACGGGACGCCGCCCTGACGATGCTCGAACGCAGTGTCCGGGGGCCGGCCACGCTGGGCGCCGACCGGGCCTACGACACGCGGGACTTCGTCTGGGGCCTGCGCAGCCTGGGGGTAACGCCCCATGTGGCGCAGAACGAGCGCGGCCGGCGCAGCGCGATCGATGGCCGAACAACCCGGCATCCGGGCTACGCCCAGAGTCAGCGCCGGCGCAAGATCGTCGAAGAGGTCTTCGGCTGGATCAAGACGGTTGGTGCCGGCGGCAAGCTGCGCTACTTGGGCCGGGCCCACAACAAGCTTTGGTTCGAACTGACCGCCGCGGCATACAACCTCACTCGCCTCGCCAACATCGAGGCGGCCGCCGCGTAGCTGAACCGCGCCGACGTGGCCTCAGGTGTCGAAACTGCGGTCCGGATCCCGCCCTCTCACCTACAGGACCTCCAGTCGATCGCTGCTCAGCCTGCGCCTACTCGCCGAAGATAGCCAGGTCTGGCGCGTATCATCCGTAGTTCAGCAGCCTGTTAGTGCGAAGCTGGGCTGCATGGGTCGACTCAACGGTAGAAGCTCCACAGTCCCTGATACCGGGTGCGCAGGGTCGATCGTCGAGTGTTTCGCACAATAGGTCATTCCTGCACATCGCTCAGCTCGGATAACTGCAGTCGTTGTCTACATTTTTTCACAGAACCGTTGCGCGAAGATATTTGCTGACCCCCGACAATGTTGATGGCAGGCACTTCCGTCGGAGAATCGGGCACCCTGGGGGACATAGCAGTCGACGAACATGCGTCCTGCAACATCACCAAGCCTGATGCGCAGCGCATATGCCCCTCGAAAGACACCCATCAAACGTGGGTGCGTCGCGTTGAGTTGACGCGATGACGCGTTAGTTCATCCCAGGAAGCTCCACGAATCTGAGTGCCGCTGATTCGGGATGCCAGATGGTCCACCGATCACTTGCAGCCGAAATCGCGTTGTTCCAGGCTCGCACCCTTTCCTCAGACAGGGAGCCAAGCCAAGGAGGCAACGAAGAATCCCGGCTAAGGAGTAGCCCGTGTGACGGATCGAGCGGCATCCACAACTCGTCTGCGTTGGCGAGCCCAATCTCGTGAATCACTCCAAAATGATCGGCGGCTAGACTGTACAGCGCGATCGGAACGTCGGAAGTGACGAGACGATCCGCCCCCACGTAGACCACCACATAGTTCCAGCCTGAGGCTAGGCCATCGAACAACCCGTCGGGGGGCGGAAACTGCATTCGCAGTCCAAAGTTTGGATGTTCCTCAATCCGGACCTCCCCAGAGGCAATGAGATCGAGATAGGGATCAAAACTAGCCCGGAATTCTTTGCCAGCCCCTGCCGGAGGGCCTTTGGCCCGGACCTGCTCTACGCCTCGGCTCGGAATCCACTCGGCTGCACCTCTGATCGTATGCTTTCGATAAGCCGTCGTGCGCACGTAGGTGTAGACGAGGAAATCACGAATCAGGGGGATGTCGGCTGCTTCCACTTTCCCATGATCCGTCGCATTCTTGAGTGCCACGGCAGCACGCGACTCAAGCTTGGCAAGCCCAATTTCCACGTGGTAGGCGTCAGCTTCATCAACATCCCAGTTCTTGTACAAGTCGTTTTCGACGGGAACATTCGCGATTGACGTCTTCGCGAGGGTCTTCCCCGTCTCCCGGTTGTAGGCGGAGATCTGCCACGAGACATTCTTGCTTCCGGATGGCAAGGCGAAGCCCTTCAGATAGAAGCTGGGCACGCTGTGGTGTCTCCGCGGTCGGTGCTGTGTCATATGGACACGATACGGAGACTCGATGCATTCTGATTGGTGGAATCAAAGTAGTTGTGAATCTCGCGACAAACCCAGGGATCCCCTTCGGCCAGCCAGGAAGCGTATGTCCACTCGATGTTTGGGAGATGTGTCCGCTGGGTGGGTCGCATTCCAATCGAGAGGGGAGTACAGAATCCGCCATGCTCAGTTGGCCGAAGCATGGGGAAGGAGCAGCACTGCGCTCGAAACTCGCCTGCTTGGCATTCGTCTTGGGTACGGAACTGTCAAGAGATATGGCGGCGCTACAAGACGTTCCGAGTCCCGTTGCGATGGTCGCTCAATTCCCGCCCGCACGACCTCACAGTCCAAGGATCAGTAGTCCCCCAACATCCAGCGCAGTCACCAATTCAGCGAAGGCGGCGATCTCAAATGTCGTAATGTCCGGCTCCGCCAATGCAGCTCCCGCTCACGCCGTCGTTCTGGCCAGGGCAGGTCGACCTGGGGCGAGTCAGCCCGAACTCCCCGACCAGCCCAAGCTCCAGGGCGAGCCGCCGGAGCCTCTGTCGCTGGCTTGCCGGGTACGTCTCAAGGCGCCGGAACACGGCAGCTCAGCAACACTGCGATACTCGCGCGATCCAGAGGAACCGAAATGCATCGTCATTGTCCGCGTCGTCGCCAGTGTGCTCCTGCTGGTTGACTCGCTGAGTGTGATCTCGATCACCAAGGCTTGGGCGGAGGTGCCACTCCAGGTCCCTTGGGGCGGCGCGAACATGACGGTCCGCCACTCGTCAATCCAACGAAACTTGTAGGCGGCAGACGGCAGGCCGTGTGATCTGAGTGCGTTCAGCAGCGCCACCGGAACCGTCTTGTTAAGGCTCACTTCCGCCGGAATCCTCACGTACTCGCCGGGTCCGTCCGCCTCCATATGCTCCACTACCACAGAGCGCGAATTGTCTCACGCGGACCCGCCAGCACGCCGGTGCATCAGCAGTTCCATCAGTTCATTGGTCTGAAGTCCGTCGACATCTACAGGCGGAATCCGGAGCTCAGCAAACCCATGCGCCTTCGGCACTTCCTGTTAGTGCTGCTGTTGTTGTCCAGCTTGCTGCGAGAACAGATCAGCGCTCGGTTCCTCGCACGCGGTGACCGTCAAGGCTGCGAACAGCGACAAGGATGCCGCGCTTGGCGCCCATCGGCTAGCGGTCGTGAGCATTGGCTCAGGGTGACCGCTCACATGAGTCTGGTTCATCGACCTCATCTGCGTAACTTCCGACAAGACGGATCACGTGTCCCTCGACCATCGTGACCACTCCCTCGAGCACGTGAACCAACGGCCGTTCGATCTCTCTGCGTACCCTGAGGCTGATCCGGTTATCGACTTTGAGGCCATGATCGACATCCCAGAACACGACCTCGTGAGACTGTGTAGCGTTTTTCGTCGGCGGATCATCCGCATGGCCGAACTGAGCCTGGCTCCAATCGAGAAGCGTCACCTCGTCCGTCACGATCCTGTGCCGTCGCTGCTCACCATTCACGGTGATTTCGGCGACTCGGCTGAACAACGCAGCCAGGTAGCACTGGGCGTCCGTCTGACTCGCCGCCTTGGCAGTCACTCCTACTGCCCCTTCCAGGAACGGACTGATATCCCAAAGTCCGTCCCACCGGCGTGCGATCTCTCCCAGCGGTTCTCCAGAAGGAGCGTTGACGAATCCTCTTTGCTGAGGCGGGGTTTCGATCCACTCAACTGGCGGGATCACATCCCGAGGCTGCCTCGGCAGCACGTCCAGCGTTCCGGCGAAGTAGGACACCGCCAGATCGGAGGATTCGAGTAGCTCACGGTAGGCCTTTACGACCAGGCCGTTCGCGAACCCATCACCGTTGGTGAACTTACTTCGGACAGCGTCGGCCAGTGCGTCGCACCAGGAGGCGAAACCACGGCGCCACGCCAAGTAGGAACGGACATAGTCCTCCTGCGGGGTTCCTGAGGAGCAGGCCAGTTCGGAAGCGGGCTGCATGGCCTGTTTCACAGCTCGTTCGACCCTAATCGCGACCGTGTCGGTCGGCGGGCGCCCACGAAGCAGCTCGAGCACTGCGTAAAGGAGTTCTATGTGCAGTGCGAGATAGAGGCGGCGGAGCAATACTTCGTCGGGCGATTGGTGAAGCTCCCAGTAGCGCAAGTCTTGGAAGGCACGGTCGGAGCCGGCAACATCGAGGTAGGACTCGAGGGACTTGAGATGGCCCATGTTGTCCGCCTTCGGGTTGAGACGATAGTGCTGCACGGCGACCTGAAACGCGTGATTGAGGAAGTCTGCCGACCTCGGTTCATGTTGAGCCAGTTCGCGAAGACGATCTCCAAGGTGATGTTCCTTCGTCAGCGGCCGGCCCGCTCGTGTAATGAGGAACTTCAGCGCACGCTCGATCGAGAGATGCGCGATCGAGACGCGGTTCATGACTTGTACGACCGTGAACTGGCCGACGTGGTCGGGGCGAACCGGCTCGTTTTCCAGAATTTTGATCACATCCTGGATTGAGTACCGCATGGTCGCCTGCTCGATGTCAGTGGTCATGCCTGCTCCAGTTCCATTTTGCTAGGGCAAAGGGCTGAGTTCCCCCTCCTGCTACGGAGTCAGATGGGAGGTGAGGGCACCTGTGCAGCCATCGTTTCGGCAACCAGCGTCGGGGTTCGCCGACCGCTCATTTCAGCAGGCCCGCCCCTGTCACCACAACTCGGGGATAGGACACGCTAGTCATTGGCTAAGGACAACAACGGAGACTCGGCCGTCCACCAGTCAGTCGAATCTCACACCTCTGTAGTCGATATCAATAGATCGAGCTGTTCCGTCGCCGCAGGCTGAGCCTTCGGTGGTCGTCGCTCAGCCCCTGTTGGCTTTGGTAGCTCGTCCGCCGTCCACAAATCCGATGCCAACACTTTGTCCAGCAACACCTTGCCCTCCGGCTGCATAGCGATGGTCCGCTCTAGCACCCAGAGCAGTTGCAGCAACTCTTCGCTGAACGCCCAGACCTCTGGGCGTATGTCGTCCAACGGCGACGACTTCCTGCCCTTGCGATCCTTCATGCGGTAGCCCAGCCACGACTTGACGATCTGCAAGCCCGAAACGGAGTAGCCGTAGACCTCAGGCTCGACCGGCCCGAACTCGCCGTCGCCGACGTGCAGTGTCTTGGTCTTGTTGTCGAAGCGGAACGAGTTGGGATACTCGCTCTGCGAGACTGCCTTGGTGTTTCTGGCGGTTCCGCTCAGGTCTAAGTGCTGACCGTCGGGGACGAAGCGTTCGCCGTAGGTGTGCAATTGGATGAGTTTGCGTCCATGGTGCGCGACGTGGGCAAAGAGTTCCACGTCTTTGGTGAGTGGCACGTGCGGCGGCGGCAGTTCGAGTTCGTCCCAGAACCGCAACACGTAGGCCGGCTGCGCGAGGATGCCGTAGACGTAGGCGAACAAGTCCTCGGCGGACGCGCCCAGGAGAGCGAGCAGGTCGTGAGCGACGTTGGGCAAGGTTGCGTCGGTGTCGCGGTAGAGGGGAATAGTGTGTTGCCCACCGAAGCTCCCGCGCAGATAGTGCAAGTCGGGAATCGCAGCCGAAACAACCGCCGCGGGTCCGCGGCCTACTACCTCAGTCAGAAAGCTGACCAGATAGACTTGCCTCTCCCCGTGTGCTGTCCACAGTGGCGGGCCTGGGCGGTCCATCAAACGGGCATCGGCCAGAATGTGCTGTCGGTCGAACGAGCGGTATCCATATCGCGCCGACTGAGGAGTCGGCTCGTCAGCCGCCGCAATAGAGATCGCAGTGTGGTGGTTCACCGGATTGGTCAGCGAGCGGACTTCGTCTCCTGCCTTTCGCCCGGTCGCGCGATTAACGAAAAGGCCCACGCGCTCGCTCTGTTCAGATGAAAGCAATCGTTTCCATCGAGTCTCGGCAAGTATGGGAGACTCGGCGATGGGCCAAGTTCGTCCTGCCTTCACGCCGGACTGCTGCCAGGGAAAGAGGTCGTTTACTGAAGGCCAGTCAAAGTAGGCCCCTTTGCCAACCGGATAGAACGGAGCGTCCCACTCGTCTGAGCAATCCCGCCAATCGATATCCGAGAAAGACTCGATCTGGTCGAGTTTCGCGAGCTTCTCCTTCAAGTTGCCGGTGAGCTTGGCCTTGCGCACCCGCGCGGGTGCGGCCTGCCGTTGCGCCGCGCTGTGGACGCCGATCGCGATAGCCACCGGGGACTGAATGGCGAATACGTTATCTGTCTTCCGCGCGCCTAGGTTGTCGCCCTCCAGATCGATAATCCAGAGTTCATCGAACGTCCTCCGCATGGCGCGTCTCATCCCCGCGAAGGCGGGGCCGCGTAGGTAGGACGACGCCGTGATGAACGTAACGATGCCCTGGTGGTCGGGCGATTCGAAGACCTTCCACATCGCCCAGCGCCAAAAGTAAACGTAGGAGTTGTACAGGTTCTTCAGCTGTCCGCCTTCGCCCGCTTCCTTGACCGGTTCCGTGAACGACTCAAGCAGTGGCGTCTCATCTGGCGTGCCGTCGCCGTGGACGACCCAGTTCCCGGTCCCTTCCGCGCTGCCGGATTCGCCCTTCTTGCCACGGTCGTAGGGCGGATTACCGATGCAGACAGTGATGTTGCGTTCGCTCTTAACCTGCTGGGCAGCCTTGCGGTCGTCTGTCATCGCCTGCGACAGCAAGGAGGCCGAAAACTCTTCGGCAGTGTTTGGCGAGGTCAACGTGTCGGCCAGATAGACGCGGGCCGCTTTGGCGGTCGCGCCGGCCTCGTGCAAGCGTTGCGTGATCCGGAGACGGGCAACGGCGTAAGGGCCTACCAGAATCTCGAAGGCCTCGAGCCGGTCGGCGAGGTCGGAGATGCGCTCCTCGACCATGCCCGGGCCGTACTTCTCGGCGATGGTCTCAGTGGCGTGGTCGATGATCGCCAGCGGATAAGTGCCGGTGCCAACAGCGGGATCAAGCACATGCACCGCTTGATCGGCGAATGCATCGGCTTTGCCGAAGCGCGTGCGCAAGAGCTCGGCGGCGAGCCGGACCTGGCATCCGACGACTTCGTTCGGTGTGAAAAAGACCCCGCGATCCTTACGCAGCTTGGGATCGTAGGCGGCCAGGAAATCCTCGTAGAAGTACAACCAGTGACCGCCGGTGAATTCGAGCTGTGTTTCGTCAATCGCGCCGATAGCCCGTTCCAGCAGTTCGATCGGCATGCGCAGCTCTTCGCGCACTACGGGAGCTTCGAGCAACTGCAGTGCTGCGGCGAGCAGAGCGTGGTCTCGCTGCAATGTTGGGACCGCCACGAAGGGGTTGAGCGATTCCGCGCCTTCGAATTGAGCCAGCAGCAGAGCGTAAGTCAGCGTTTGTGCATAAGCGTCTGCGAATTGCTCGTCATTAACCTCCGGCATGAGGGTTTGGCGCCATTCATTCGCCAATTGGGAGATCGGTTCGTTCCCACGCCCAAGCGCCGCGCTCACTTCGTCCCGCAGGATCCTGCTGAGCGGCGCGATGAACTTCGCTAGCGCGGCGGCGTTTGTCGGGGTGACCGGGTTCCAATGCAGAAAGTCGATCAGGAGGGCGAGAAAGTCTGCCAGCTTGTCTGGAAGGATTCCTTGCGCCCCGTCGCGGATGTCGGCAGCGATCGCGACTCTGTCCACCCGTTCGCCGCTGCGGTACAGCGACCACATAGTGCCGTCGGTGTAGATCAGATTGGGCAGTGCGCAGAATCGCTGAAACTGCTTCCGGTTGGCACCTGTGAACTGCTCTGGGCGCGCCCCGACATCGGGAGCCTTGAGTTCGATGTGTCCAACGAGCAGGTTGTCGGCAATCACGCCCATGTCTGGGCGTCCATCAACGTCGTCTGGGTGGACCTCGGAGCGCCACTCGACTCCCAGATTGACAGAAGGGCCGACCGCCTCCAACAGAGCGCCAACCAGCGGTTTGAGCTGATCTTCAGCCTGCCCGCCATAGAGGTTGGCGTACTTCGCCTCGCACTGCGAAGCGAACTGCTGAGTTAGGATCTCGAAGTTAGGCATGAGCAAATGGTATCGGCCGCCCGCAGCGACGACCTCCAAGTGCCACGCCGTCCGTTTGCGCACTGCGGCTCAACAAGGTGCGACCTTCGAGAACTGCTTTCAAAGTAAATGGACCATTGGAGCGTTCTCCTGGAGGAATGGAGGCCGAGGAACATGTGATGGTCCAACAAGAATCTGCCAGGCGCGTTGTCATTCGTGCCTATCTGTAGGCGGGATGGCAACCATTCCCTCTCCGTCCGATAGGCAAGAGGCGAGATCGCGGCAATCACGGCAGCTGCTCAATGGTCACACGGCCGCCATGACGGACCTCAAGGTGCAAGTCGTAGTTTTGCAACATCGCCATGCCGACCAATGGCGTTGTGTCCGCGGTATCGGCCAATCCGAGCCGTACGCTGCCGTCCCAGAGCACGGCGACGTCGTAGAACGGGAACGCGACCTCGCTGCCATCGCCCAATGTGGCTCTTCCCAAGCCGACGAACGGCAGGTTCAGATCCGCGATGAGCAATGGCGGCAACGTGAGGAATCCTCCGAAGCCAGTGTCGATGACCGCGTTGATAGACCGCGTTTCTCCAGATGGTCCCTGAACGGTGAGCGAGATGACCGATTCGAGACTGTCGTTGACAACACCAGTGATCGTCACAACTGCGTCGCCTGCTGGTGCCGTCCACCGATGTGATGCAACGTGCGGTGACCAACGCGAAGCAGCCACACATCGTGCGCGTCCGGTTGAAGCGAGCGCAGTTGCTCGCGCGCGCTCCGTAAGTCGGTGGAGAGTCCCCAAGAGCCGCTCTCCACGTCGATGGCTACGAATTCGCCGTGATGGTTGGCTTCGACCTGGGCGCGAATGTCGCGTTCGTAGATCTCATCGCCGAGGCGGGCGACTTCTTCGGCAGGGCGTTGGAGGGTCATGACAGCATCCTCGCGGGTGTGCATCTCTGCATATCCAGAATATCGCGGTGCGTATCCCTCGCAACCCGACGCTGACGCCGTTGTCGAAGTCTGGAATGTGCGTGCACACTCTGATCGAGACCCGCTGGCTAGGCCCTGTTCACATCGATGGCAGCAGGTCGTGGATCACCGCGAAGTAGATCCCGCTGAGGGATATGATGTCGAGTTTGTCGTAGCGGGGGCGATTCGTCGGAAGCGCTTGAGCCTTCCGAAAAGGCGCTCGATCTCGTGCCTCGGCGGTAGCGGCGCGTGTCGTAGGCCCGGGGTCGGCGGCAATTCGACTTGGGCGGGACGATTGGCGCGTAAGATGAGCGCTCTGGCCAGCCGCCACGTTACGCAGCCAGCGTGTCTGATCTTCCGCGTTCGAACTGCAACGACGGCGGGATTGGGCCCGACGCTGGGCCTACTTGATGTCCTCATTGTTTTTCCAGCCGCTCAGGGCAGGGGGTCTGGCCTCACCCGTCACCGGCGTTGCCCTGCTGACGAACTTCATCCGCTCTTCTCCCCCTTGCGCCTTGACCATCCAGAGACGTGGAGGGTTCGCGAAGGGATCGCAACACCGTTGTGCTCAGCAGTCAGCGCTCGCCCGGCCTGCCCCACAGCCCCACTTTCAGCACCCGTAGCAGCCAGTGCAGGGACCAGGTCAGGGGCAGTTGCCAGCGCAGCTGTCTGAGTGTAAATCGCCAAGATCAATGAGCCACCAAGTCGCAAGATCACCAGGGTCTGTAGGCCGCTTGGCCAGGCATTGAGCCATGTTGGTCGCCGGGATCGCGATCATTGCTGCAACCGAGAGGAGCAGCGATCGTCGTCTGACCGGCAGCTGACCTGGTGTCGCGCCTGGCGATCTGGTCACGACCCTGGCGAAGTGGTCAATAATTCCTGGCGATATACAGCTCGTCGTCAGTCATACGCTCGAGCGTGGGCTCCCACCCTGTGACGGCCTCAGTGGCGCCCGAGAGGCGCTTCACTTCACGCGCGTTGGCATCGCCAATCAGCGACCCCGCCCGCTGCTTCGCCCGATCAAGCAGACCCATGCACATTCCCACGGCGCTCAGACCCAACGCAGGGCAATCGAGTCCAATCTAGCCCGACGGGCAATCACGCGATTGCGGTCGCTAGGCGCAGCTCAGCCACTTCGTGCCGATGACGAGCGTGCGGCCATCAGGCGAGAGCTCGACACGACTGCCCAGCGTTCCACAGCCAATCCCGAAGCTACGGAACGAATGCAGCAGATTGCCGTCGGAGTCGAACAACCCGAACTCGTTCAGACTCCAACCGCCATGATTCGACGGGAGCGTGGCGAAGCCATCAGCGCCAACCGCTTCTGTGCTACTCGAACGGCGTGCCAGAGTGAAAGGCCCTTCGCTGGTCGCCGTCCCAGACCACCAGCCGTCAGGGAGTTCCACCGCCGGCGTCTCAGGTTGCACACTTGCCGCGAGCATTCCCACCGACCATGGGCGTTCGACCTGTTCTCCGGCACTGTTGACGTAGCGGAACTCGACCCCCGCTTGCTCGAGGTCGTAGAGCGAGCGCCAGTCGTACAGATAGTGGTCTTCGTCCGGCTTCAAGATTTCGATCTGTACGCCGAGCACCGAGAGCGCGAATGTGCGACTCCGCTCGCCCTCCTCATCGGGATGAACCATACTGAGCAACCATCGAGAGTCGGGTGACCAGCGCAGGAGCGTCACTGGACCGCCGTGGCTGCCGCAGCGCCCCAGGGGTCGATACACACCTTCGAACTGCTGCGTGTCGCCGTTCTCCAGCGAAACCAGCATGACTCGTTGGTCATTGCTCGCGCCGCCTGTGCCGTCCGATTCGGGGATGAACGTCCTGAGGGCGTAGGCGCCGTCGGGTGAAACGTCGTACACATTGTGCTCCGTGACCCAACGCTCTTCACCGGTGGCGAGATCCAAGAGGGAGGTTCCGGACCCAGAGCGAAAGACCAACAGGGTTGCCGCATCGACCCATCGCCACGCGTCCGGCTCCTCCGATTGGATGAGCGTGGTGAGACCGCCCTCGTCTGAGAGCTGGAAGATCTGAAAGCCGGAGCTGAGCATGATGGGGATGTCATTGGGGTCGATTGGGAGATCGACCCGCTCGAGGGGTATCCAGACCACGGGCGGCACCAACTGGTCGACCAATAGTGCAATCCATGCGCCATCTATCGAGCGACCCAGCACGGGATACTCTCCCCAGGCGACGCCGTGGTCCATTGGCGGCCCCTCTGGTCTCGCGTAGAGCGTGAGGCCGGGTTGGGCCACGACCACGAAGGCAGGGGACGCGAAGCGCTCAGTCTCGGACCACTCACCGAAGAGCGGACCGACGTATGTGGGCAGCGCGTCAATCGGGGCGTCGCGCGGTAACATTCGACGCTCGACCCACACTGGCTCAGCCGCGCTGCCTGGTGGTTGCAGCGCCACGCGATGGCGATTCGGCAGCTGGCCGAGCAACGTCACGGTGACCGTCTCTCCAGCCTTGGTCGTCAAATCGATCGCTGGCAGCGGCGGCGCGTCGACTGCTGGCAGCTGCTGAGCTTGTGCTCGGGTCAGCGGCGAGTCGCTGAGTCGCATCCACCCCACTTGGTCATTGTTGAGATCGAGGCGGAGCCAGATCGTCCCGTTGACCAGCTCGTGATAGCCGTCCGTCATCAGCAAGGTGCGCGGTCCGACACGTCGTTCGGGCAGCCAATCGTCGCTTGGCCATCGGAACAGATCGGCAGCCGCCGTGAGCCTCATGATCTGCACACCACTGACTCGCGTCGGGTCGTCGGACGGAATTGACTGAGGCTCGGCGGTCGCTTCGGATGCGGATGAGTCTGCATCCGGCGCTTCTGGCTGAGCCTCGGCGACAACGGGAGCGTCGCGCGGTTCGCTGTCGTCAGTGGATTGCTCTGCGGGCATCGCCGAGGTCGGTGCGACGGGCGGTTGGTCGCTCGCGCAAGCCGAGACCGTGACCAATAGCGCAAACAGTGTGGCGAGGGTGAGGCTCCAAGTGGTAAGTGTCCGCATACCAACAAGACGCTGCGGATGATCGGATGGTTCCCTAGCAGGCTACTGAACGACGGATTGCAGGTGTCATGCTGGCCATCGCCGACGAGTGGACGCACGTCAAGCAGAGATCGCGCGCAGGTCCAGCAAGTGAACGGGCGGGATCTCGAGTGTTGCATCTGATGCTTGAGGCCCGGCCGCGCCGTACAGCTACGCAGCGGCCGCCTCGATGTCGGCGAGGCGGGTGAGGTTGCAAGCGGCGGCGGTCACTCGAACCAGAGCTTGTTGCGGGCCTGGTTGCGGGCCTGGCCGAGGTAGTGCAGCTTGCCGCCGGCACCAACCGTCTTGATCGAGCCGAAGACCTCTTCGACGATCTTGCGACGGTGCTGACTCCGCGCGTAGCCCGGAGGTCTGGTCGTTCGCCGGTCGATCGCGGTGCGCCGGCCTTGTTCGTTCTGAGCGACCCCCGTTCAAGCTGGGGGCAGGTTTTAGGTCGTCACCCCCAGCGCGCGCAGGTCCCAGACGAAGTCGCGCGTGCCGTTGGCCCGTTCCGCGCCCAGATTGGCCCGACCCCCTGACCCCGCATCAAGTGCGGGACAGGCTGCTGCGTTTGAGCATCGACAGGTCGGCGTCCCGTTCGGCGTAGGCGCCTGCCCCTGGCTGGCCCAGGGGTCTGCCTCGGTCAGATCGCCATCGACCACCAGGCCGTTCCGGTTTCGCTGAGCACATGGCCGAGATAGCAGAGCTGCGCGCCTTGCTGCTTGCTCTTGCGGTAGAGCCGCGCCTCCGGGTCGGTGGTCGAGGCGTGCGTCTCGCGACTGAGGCGCTCACCCTTGGAGGCCTGCCCCTAGCTCGAACGGGGGTCGCGGGCCCGGTTGCGCCCGCCGCGCTGACCATCTTGCGATTGCGATCAGGGCGATGACTTCGTACATGGCAGTGTTGGAGCGCGAGGGCGGACGGCGGGCGATCGAGCGGGTGTTGACTCGGGGAATCAGCGGCCCTCGCGTCAGTCAGCACCCTGAGGACAATCGCGGTGCGGGTCAAGTGTCCCTGTTACGCGGTCGGGAATCAGAACGCAACCGACTTTCTATCTCCAGGATTGCGGCGCCTTGACCTCAATCGCCTTCGGTGATCCATGCTGACCGATCTGCACCAGGCTGACCAGCGTTGTCAAGATGAAATATCGGATGCTGACTACGAAGAGCAAGGCCCAGCACCAGCGATCAAAGGAATATCTAGCGTCGGAGCGCAGGAACCGTCCGGTGCGGTCAAGGTGCGAGAGACGTCCATGTTGGTCTTGTAGTTTGTCGCTCGGCATGGTTGCACGTGCCGCAACGATCCCGCATAGTGCCGTGAAACAGTCTGACAGATAATGGAAGATGACGCCGATGGGTCTCAGGCGAATGCTCCAGCGGCGGAAACCAGCTGAGGACGGTCCGAACACCTTCGACGAGATGGAAGAGGTTGCCATGAATCTCTTCCGCCTGGACACCAACGCCACGCCCGAGGAAGTGCAAGAGCGCGACGACCATATCGAGCAGATCATTACTGCAGCACTCCGGGCGGACCTCGGCCTCAGTCAGGACGATCCGCGTGGATACGAAGAGTTGGTGGACGAGGCCAAGCGGCGCGGGCTCCTCGATTAGCAAGTGAACCTGCTTGACCACATTCGAGACATGGCTGCGGGCGACCACAGTGTTTGCACTAGCTCGTGGACTTGTCTGGTCTGGCTGCCACGTGCTGATCGTCTTCGTGTTCTCGGTGATCGTCGCGGGCAGCGTCCGCTTGATCGGCGGGGCGGTCGGCCAGTCGCGTTCCTAAACCAGCCGGCCTCACCGTGAGTTCATTTACTTCTTGTGCGATCCTCGCCGATGGGGCCGCTCAGAAACGACCAAGGGAAGGCGCCCAACATGTATCCAACGCTGTTAGCTGACGCATTCGGGCGCCTCATCCCGACTCCCGAGCGTGTGGCTCCCGACCCTGATGATCCATCCGATAACGAACTGGATGGTTACCTATGGGGCGCCTTTCGCACTCGTTCGGTACTTATGGGATGGTCTGCCAGGGTTGACGGAGAGACGACATCTCGCCTGTGGAAGGTTGAAGAGGCGGAGCTGACTTACCACAAAGAACCACAGCGAATCGGCTTTGCCCAGGTCGGGCTCGGGGTCAATCCCCCTACGTATGCGGATGTCCCCGATAACCCTCCGCCGCCGGGCTGGGCTCGGTCGCAGGCGGTTCCTGCGGCTCTACCCAGGCTTGACGACGGAGGACCACCTACGGACCCGGCGGTGGCCGTCCCGCCGTTGATTCAATGCTTGGACGATTCAATCCGCTGGTTCGGTGAGGCTGAGGTGTGGTCGTATCAGGTGACCGGATACGACCTGCCGCCAAGGAATGCGGAGCGCACTGGGTCGGTGCTCGGCTGGTTCCAGGACCCAATTGAAGCCAATGCCACTTCCGCCATTCTCACAATGGCATCCTCGCAGGGAGGAGATCCGTTGGTATCAGAAGTCTTCAACCTCATTTTGGGGTGGGGCCATGACCTCTTCACCATCGGACCGCTGGTAAATGCGCCGGAAGGGGTCGCCGCTGGCCTCGACTGGCAATGGCTGCAAGAGTTGACTCGCGGCGAGGTGGGCATGGCGGTGACAATGCCGGAGTGGTCGACCGCGGCGGCCGGATGGCCGATAGAGGCGGAGCTCTCGCTTGAGCCGGCGCCCCATTCGCTTTCGGTCCGAGTGTCGCGCACCGCACCTGAAGGAACGGCAGGGAGATGAGTTCTCCGACATGTGCCGATCGAACGGGAAGATTGCAACGCTGCTCAATCCGCAGCTAAGTTCTTGCATGCCGACACAGTGACCCGGCTGGCGTAAATCGCCCCGGCCCCGGCTCACTCGACGATAGCCGGCCGATCGGCATCAAACCCCGGAAGCCAAGGGATTCCTTCTCAAACCGGTCGAGCGGGGCGCCGTCTCCTGTCCTCAGCCACCCAGCAACCCTAGGCTCAGCCCTCGCACCAGCCGCCGTCGCCAGCGCCTGCGCCGCAATGCCGAACGCGCCGTGCCGAGCCGCTGGTTGCGTCGCCGTAGCTCCCGGCGTCGCTGGTCCCGAGCCAAAGGCAGCTCGCCCGGCGGCAAGGTCAACTCGCGCTCCACAATCAGCTCGATCTCCAGTTGCAGCATCCGCGCTTCGGCATCCTCGCTCTGCAGCCAGGCATAGGTGTGGGGCGCAGCCTTCCTCGCGACGGGACACCGCCGCCACTCGGCGATGTGCGGCAAGGCCTCGCGATAGACCGCCGCGTCGTCCTCGGCGGGCTCGACCGTGACCAGCTTGAGAAGCCGTTCCGGTTAGACCTTGACTCGACGCGGGGCAACGACCGTCGTCGCAGTTCCCGGCCTGTCCACCGCCAAAGCACCCAACGCTACCTGCTCCTTGGCCTCTGCCGCATGCTGCGCCGCCGCAGCCACTCGCTCGCCCGGTTCGTCCAGCAGCTCCCCGGTGACCTGCTCGAACTCGCCCAGCCGACGCTCCAACTGTTGCACCTGATCGACCAGCGACTCCAGCCGCGCCTCCCTGGCCAACCGTCGTTGGTCACTCAGCTCGTTCTGCTCGCGCAGCAAGGGCGAGGTCATCCGCCAGCTCAGGTGCTCGGACTCCAGCGTGCGACGCAAGGTCCGCTCGCTGACCCCCGGCCGCTCCGCCGTACGCGCCTTCCCTGGCCGCGTCGGGAGGTCCTGTAGGGGAGTGAGCGTCGCATTCACATGTGTCGCGCGATCGGGATCGTCGGGAGGCCGCTCATCACGGCTCGGAGTTCTCGGATGCCGACACATTGACCCGGTCAGCACCTGCCGCCCAGGCCAGTGTCACGAGAATCATGAGTGGATTCAGGATCTGCCAGATGACCACCTCGTCAACGAAGTAGCCGTTGGCGAAGACGACCCCGCCCAATCCTGCTGAGAGCGCAGCGCCCGCACGCCCCGCAACGCTGTCCAGGCGCCAGAGTCTCAGCGCCGCCACGCTCGCGCAGGCGATGAACAACGGATTCACGGTGCGCCAGACATTGCCCCCGTGTTCGCCGAACCAGCCGGTGTAGGCGTTGACGAACACGGCCAAGGCGAGCAGCCCCAGAGCCAGACCGCGCATCCAAGCACTGCGCGTGCTGGCCGACCAGATCGACCAGGCGCCGGCACACCCGATCAACAGCGGTGGGATCTGCCAGAGCCGCCAGGCCCAGGAGGACGCCGACAAGCCTTCCGGGTCGACCAACTCGGTCCGCTCAGTCCAAGCGAAGACGGCGACAATGACGAACGCCGTGAGCGCTGCCACGGCGATCGGGGGCAACTCACTCTGGAAGCGCAGCGATGGCATTGCTCAACCCCTAGCCCGGCGGCTTTCGCGCGTTGCCCGCCGTTTGATCCGCGCGCCGCTTCGGTCGCTCGGCATCCGATCACCCGATCGCAATGATCAGGAGGATAGGCGAGCCGTCACACCAGGCGTCCATGAGCAACGTCACGTCTGGAGAGTCCTCGGGCTTCGTCGCTCTCACGAAAGCGGCGTCGGTTCGAACCGCGAACCAGCTGCCTGTGCGTACTTGCGCGACTACACCGGCCGTCTGCAACACACCGGTGACTCTCCGTGTCCTGCTCTCGAGACGCAGCAGGCCCTGACGCAATCAGTAACGGCGGCCGGTCGCCGACTCGCAGGCTGTTCGAGCTGCTTGAGTGCCTGCTCTTCGCCGGCTGCCGACTCGCTTGGCTGACAAGTTCATCGTCATCACCACCTCCGCGGCGGCCATCGGCCAGCTGGTCATCTGGTGGCCTCCGCCCGCTGCTGACGACCTGCCCCGGCCGAGCCGGCGACGCTAGACCCGAAGCCTCCTGCGGTATGCGAACCCAGAACGGGGGTGCGCGGGGAAACGGTCGATCTCGGCTGGGTGCAGGATGGTGGACCGAAGAGCGACGGTGTCATGCAATAGGGCCTGTGAGAGCATGAGCTGGACTCAGCGGAGGTGTTTGTGACCAAGCGATCTCGGCGGCGAGCTCGACACCGAGCGGCGCAGAGTCTGCGCCGAGAGGCACTGGAGCCGATCCCGCTAACCGACAGCGAAGGCATCTGCGTCGACCAGTCGCCCGATGACCTGTTCGAGCAGGCAATGGGCATCGCCGACCGTGAGGCTCAGGAACGTGCTGCCCGGCAGCGAGAGCAGTTGGAGGCCCGCGTGCGTGAACGTTACGGGGAGTTCATCGCGGCGCGGCGCGATTACGGCGTCACCTTCGAACCGGGCCAGGCGCAGAAGTTCGAGATTCCGCTTGATCGCCAGATGCACTCTGTCTGGATCGAGATACCGAGCTAGCGCCTCAACGGCGCCGAGCTTGGCGCCGACCGGTCAGGCGGTCGCAGACCATCAGGGCGAGACCCGGCACGATCATCGCCGGCTGCAAGACGATCGCACGGATGCCGAAGCAGAGCTTGGTCGCAGCTCTCTTGGTGTGTTTCGTCATGACTGAGTCCCTGCCGCTGATGTCGTCAGGCAGGAGAATCGACACCAACATCAGCACCACGCTCAGGACAATGCAGGGGAAGACGAAGTAGTTGAAGCAGTGCGCAACGGCCGCGAATGTGCCCATAACCCGCTCTGAGCTTGAACAGCCCCCGACGTTTGCTGCGGAGGCTCAGCCGAGTGGAAATCTGGTCGGGGGTCAATCTCGCTGATCACTGTTCTGTCGGCAGCGGCGCGCAGATGTCGTCAATGCAGAAATGACCTTCGCGCAGCCGCTGCCAGTCTGCATCGCTATAGGACTCCAGTTGCGATGCGAATTGTTCGGCGAACGCCTGCCGCTCCTCCTCGCTCCAGCGGCCGCTTGGCTGCGACCAGGCGGCCCAATGCACAATCTGATCGCAGTCGCCCGACTGTCGAGTTGGGACCGCCCCGTAGGCGCTCCCGGGCGCAAACCTGGCGGAGGCCACGCAGCGTTCACCTCCGGCGAGCGCGTCCACCGGAGCCATGGCCCTAATGCTCAGCTGGCAGAGCCCTTGCTCATCGCTCACTGACTGGTAGTGGAATGGAGATTCGCGAAACGAATCCTCGTCCAGCGTCAGTGACACCGCGGGCAGGGTTTCACAGGCGGCGACTGCGGCCAGCCGTTTGAGGTGCTCCTCACCGTCCACATACGGGCGTGTCAGTGCGGCGTCGGCGCGCGCTTCGGCCAGCGAATCGATGCCGCCGAAGCCCCAGCCGCCCCACCAGACCAGCTCCCGGCAGCCGGACGCCGAAATCCGGCCGTCGACGACCTCGACGACGCAGGACTCGCCATCGGCCAAGCGGAACGGCGCGGCTCGATTGGGATCCTGCGCCACGCTGATGTAGTAGTAGCAGCGGCTCTCGGCATGAGCGTTGACGGCGTCGATCCGCTCGATCTCAGCGAGACTCCCGGCGTCGGCCTCGATCCGCAGATTGCTTGACGCTAGACAGGGGTCGCCGCTGCGCAGGTCCGATGCCATGTCCTGGCCGGCGCCCGCTTCGATCCGCCTCGCCGGCAACTCATACGCGTAAGTGCCCGATCCGCTACCCATCGCGAGCCGGCAAGTGCCATCGTATTGACGCGGGCCGCCTCTACCTCCACCGCCGCTTGTGACGAAGTTGTACGCGCTGACCGTGCAATCAACGCTGATGTCGTCTTCATCAGGTCGTTCGGCGTAGTGGTAGTAACGCCAGCGTCCCGAGCCGGAGATGACGCCCCGTTCGACGACGGCGTCGTGGACGAACGATTGCGAATCAACGCGCAGTACCAGCGTCGGTAATCCTTGCGGCGGCTCGCCCTCGCCTGCCAACGCAGGGATCTCGACAGCATCGCGCTGGCCAATCAGCACTATCCCGGTCCAGCAGGCCTCCCGGCCGCAGTCTGCTACTTCCCGATCAACTGCCGCGCGCCGCACCCGCGCCGTCCCCGCCGCCGTGTTGCTCCGTTCGATGTTGACCCCGCGGCCGACATAGCTGCCCGCATCGATCGTTGCGGCAATCTGAGAGAGCAGTAGGCCGTCGCTCTGCAGATGGGCGACGACGCGTCCAGGCGGCCGCAGCGGCAGTCGCAGGTAGAGCCATCGTTCGTCGCGATCCTGGCCGACTCGCAGATCGATGCGCAGCGGGAACGGGGCGCCGGGATTGTCGTGCAGGTGGACGAGGCGGAGCACGGGCAATCCGTCGAAGATGCCGTGGGGCAGCGCGCGCAGGGCATTGTCGTTCAGCCGCAACTCCCGCAGCCTGCGCAGGCCCTCGAAGTCGCCGGCCTGGAGCGCCGTGATGTCGCGACCGCTGAGGTCCAGCGCCCGGATCGCGTCCAGGTCGTCCGCATCAATGAACGCGCAGCTGTGCACGCGGTCGGTCTGAGCGACAATCGCCTCGCGTACGGCGAGCGTCCTTGCACAGATCCCAAGTTCCGCCGGCGGCTGCCAGGTTTCGATGTCATCGGCACAGGCGCTGAGCGTCAGCAGGCAGAGGACCAGCGCGGCAATGGCGCCAACGAGCCGAACCATGACCGGCCTCGTCTCAGCCGTCGGCGCATGGCGCCGCTGCGCTCAACGGTAACGCGCTTGGGCCGCCGGAACCGAACTCGGCCTACTCCAATGGTGTGGGTGCGGTGCTGAAGAACCGAGAGCCCGGAAGAGCGACAAAGATCTCAGTCAGAACCACGGACGCCTCCCGGACCTAGCGGGTCGCCCAACCTCAGCGGGAAGACCCCGCCATACCCAAGTAGTCGAATCACCTGATCGAGCCCAACACACAGGCAACGCGGAATGGTGCGATCTAGCGGACCGCGCAGACGCCGACTCAGGGCGTGCAAATACTCCGGGGCTACTCGCTGGACCGGCCTTTGATTCGTTGTCAGGGCCGACGAAGGAGCGCGTGAGGCGTGTTGGGATGTGACGAGCCGGTGCTCAATGTCCTTGACGCGAGCAGCAACTGCTGCGACGCCCTCAGGACGACCCAACTTCTCTCGCATGTCCGCCCCGCGTCACTGAGAACCTGGCTCGCCGGCGCAAGCCGAACGAGCATGCGACGATGGCGACGGGCACGTGGGCTGCTCCGCCTGAGCTCGCCTTCCCCACAACCCAAGCGTGAGCGCGCGCAGCAGCCAGTGCAAGCACCAGGTCAAGGGCAGCTGCCAGCGCAGCCGTCTGATCGCCCGTCGGCGCCAGTCCAGTTCCTGGTCACGCCGCCGTTCACGCCAGGGCGCATCGGCCGGGGGCGGGGTCAGCCCGAACTCCCCGACCAGCCGAAGCTCCAGTGCCAGCCGCCGCCGCTCCGCCTGCAGCCAGGCCAGGGTGTGGTTAGCTGCCTTGCGTTCCGCCCAGGCATGACGCCACTCGACCACCAGCTCAGTCGCCCCACCGTAGATCAGGTCCTCTCCCGGTTCCGCCTGCTCGGTGATCAGCTCGGGGAAGACGCGGCGGGGCGCAGCCACGGACCTCTGCTGTTCAGGCACAGATATTGGGAGCGCCATCGGTCTTAGTCCTAGTTGCCTCTCCGCAATCTCAAAGGTCGCTCCATCTCCCGGAGCTTCACAAAGGCTCACTGCACAATGTCCGGCAGTCTAAGCGCAGGTTGACGGTCCGCCATATGCTAGCCAACGGCTACTCGGTGCCCACTGGAACGAATTGCACGGCCAGCCAACAATCAGGACGCGGTTCACGAGCGCGCCCTGTGCGTCATAAATCAATAGTTCAGCAAGATGAGGATTATCGTTCAAGCCTGGCATCGTCGCAAACCATTGGCGATCTGGTGACCACTGACAACGATTGCGCCGATCGTTCAACACGACGCCTGGAGGCCGATCGCTACAAGTTTCGTCGGTCCTTACCTGATCTGTGAAGTTGGGGCTTCGGTACCAGGCCCGCTGGTAGGGACTTTCACTGTCCCCTCGGTCATGTTCCACGAGACCGCTACGGTTGAATATGCTCGCACCGCCAGTCTCGCATAAGTCGCCTGTTCGGTCTCTCAAGACGACATACTCGCCGTCCGGCGACCACGAAGCGTCGCCGCCAAACGGCCGATAGCTATCGGTGAAGTAGCCAGAACACTGTTGGCCAATGGTATGAACTTGGCCGTCTGAGTCGAGGATGTGCACGTTGTCGTGAGGTGCCGTGCGGTCGAATCGCTCACGGATCAGCACGGCTCCGCCAACAGACGCAGCGAGCACATCGCCTGATAAGTGCGAGTGCTCGCGATAGACGCGATTGCCAATCAGGACCATCCGGCTGACTGGCGCATGTCCAGTAAGTACGGGCGAGGCCTCAGAGTGTCGGTACCAGAGAGCGCCGCTCTGGGGGTCCCACTGCCAACTGTTCCAACTCGCCTGATACGTCACCAGCAGCAGATCAGCGTCAGGCTTCGGAGAGATCAGCCACAAGCCGCTAGTCAAAACGAATGGAACCTGCTCGAGCGTGCCGAAAACGAATCGCACGCGATCGGCCTCGATCCAACCGTCAGCGATTCTCAACCACTCATTGCCCGGTAGCCGCGCCATCACGACGTGGCGAGAGCCGGGTATCAGAATTCCATCCCCTGGGCTCGTCGCCAGCTCCCCGCTCTCAACGTCGGGCCAGTAAATCGAGAGGTTGAACGACGCTCCTTCGTTCACGATTACCACGAGCGGTTCCGCTTGGGAAGTGGCATTCTGGACCTCCGGGATGGAATCAGCACAGGCAGCTACGCCAAGCAGTGAGACGCCAACCAATACACAAAGGACTTTCACAGATGTGCCCATCTCGAGTCACTGTAGTAGGATTTCCCAGCCCAAGATCGGACACTAGAAGGCTTCGGAATGTTCAGCAGGAATCCAGCATGGCGCTATACACCGTTCGCAGTCCATTCAACAGTACCGCCTACCTTGGAGTGCGGGACTCTGGGACGAATCGGTGCCAACCTGGCACGGTAAAGTACTGGCACGTCAGCCCAACATATGATACGCGGGGATTTGACATCGCATCCACTCAAACTGGAAGCGCGGATCCGGTGTATGCCCGTATTGTGAATGGAGTAGGCGTTACGGCTGGGGTGTATGCGAGATCCTATACATGTGGCGTCGACATCGACATCAGGTCGGTGAGTGGTAGCAGGCGTCTGCGTTACTACCACGTTGATCCCACGGATGCGATCGGCCAAGGCGGAGGCAACTGGGTATTGATCGGAACCATCGGGGCATATGGCTCGATTTCGGCTCAAGTTGGGACCGTTTATGCCAGTGGATCGTGCGCGGTGAGCGAATTCCCGCATGTGCACATCGACACGCTCTATCGAGAGAACGCAGGTTCCGGCGATCACTATGACTGGATCAACTGCACGATCGATCAGCCCAATATAGTCAACGTCGCGATTAGTTCTGCGACTTCGCTCTTCTACCTGTGACCGGGCCGCAGCCCGCGGGCCCGCGAGTTCCGGCGCTTCCTCGACCTGATCGACGGGCAAGTGCCCGACGAGCTCGCGGTGCATGTCGTCTTGGACAACTTGGCCAACCACCCCACCGCCGAGATCCAGCGCTGGCTCCAGCGCCATCCCCGCTTCTCGTTCCACTTCACTCCGACCTACAGCTCCTGGATGAACCGGTCGAGCGCTGGTTCGCGGAACTGACCACGAAATGGCTCAGGCGCGGCGCCCACTGCAGCGTGGCCGACTTGACCGACGCCGTCTAGCGCTGGGTCGCCGACTGGAACGAGCATCCGCGCCCGTTCGTCTGGCACAAGACCGCCGACATCCTCAACAACCTCGCCGGATAGCTCAACCGTATTCCCGACTCAGGACACAAGGGTCTACGAACTCTCCAGTCCAGACTTGCCGTTGATAGGACAACCAACCTTCTCGTGCGACGATCTCGCAGGCGGCGAGAGAGTCTTGCCGCACAGAGAAAGGTGGCTGCGTTGCAGCTCCATCGTGGTCGGTTCAGAGTTGGGTTGGGAGTCCTGGGAGCACTCGTTCCCGTGATCGCCTTAGTTGTGGTTGCGCTGTTCGCGCTGTCTCCCGCGCAAGTCAATGCGGAGGAAGAGGCGGAAGAGCCAACACCGGTTGTTTGCGACGGGCTTGGCGGGCTGACTATGTCTGTCAACACCATGACGCTGCATCGCAACGGCGAGATGACCAAGCACACGTACTCTTCGGATGGCGAGTGCAAGATGTCGGTGACGCTCATCGATGCGTCTAGCGATGACATTCCCGCCGACAAGACCAAGAGTTGCTCGGTGACTGCAACACCAGTCCGGGACGCTTACGCATTGGATGTGTCATTGACTGAGGTAGGCGACTGCGGCACCGTTGGCATTGAGGTCGAAATCGACTACGGTGACACCCTTCCGGGCGGCGGCACTATGGAACAGATACCGGAGTCGGACACCGGGTCATCCGTGCAGACCGGTGATGTCGTGCCGGGTGAAGGTGGATTCGTTGGGCAAGCCAGTTGCAACTACACCACAGAGGGGGACGACCCGCATATCTCATCCTCGAGAAATGCCGTCTCCGCGCATGGATGGTGGACGACTCCTGGCGTTTCGTGGCATTGCCCCACTTACGCCGATGTCACAGTGACCCTTCGGCTGTGGGTGTGCAACAGCATTAGCGGGAACTGCTGGTGGACAACCCTCAACACCGGCAAGAAGCGAGTGCTGGCCGGCGGAGGATCCGGGAAGCGGGCAAATGCTCGAACTGCCTGTAGCTCCTCAACACCAGTCGGCTATCGGAGTATCATCGATGTCGACCTGGTCGGCCAGAGTGATCCATCTGACACTAAGGAGATCACCTTGAACGTCCGTTGCAGGCCACCCGGCTACTGATCAAATAGCCATGACCACAATTCTCGCCGAGGCGTTTGGTCGCATGTCCCTTCACAAGGACAGAGCAGTTGACGTCCTCGGCGAGGATCTCTACAGCGTCTTCCTGGCGCGGTCGCAACAGATGGGCTGGTCCTCGATCCACTCCTCCGCCTCCCAAAGGGGAGTGCCTTTGCTCTGGGGGATGAACGAAGCGGAGTTGACCAACGATGATGACGGACCCCGCATCGGGTTCGCTCAGGTAGGACTCGATGTCGGTTGGAGTGTCGATATTGTTGACCGGAGCGACTTGGAGTCTCCCCGTTTGAGTGGCCAGCGGGTCGGAACGCCCGCACCATTCCCAACCCGTCCAACCGTCCCGCCCACTGACCCCGTGTTGGCAATCCCGCCACTGATTCAGTGCCTTGATGACTCTATCCGATGGTTCGGAGAGGTAGAGGTCACAGCGGTTCAGGTGACCGCGTTTGACATCGAACCCAGGCATCGCTCGTATTTGCACCGGCTAGTGTCCGTACTCAACTGGTTCAACATCGGAACTGCCATAGAGCGTCCCCGCGCATTGGTGACCGTGGCGGCCGATCAATGGGATGAGGGCAAGGAGACGGACGTTGTTGCCGCCATCCACCAAACGAACACCGGCTCATTCGAGGTCGGTTCGCTATTCACGGCTCCGCCAGAGTATGCGGCAGACACCGATTGGCCTTGGCCTCAGATTGTTCGCACGAACAAAGGTCTTGATGTGTCGATGCCAGAGTGGTCAGCCGGCGCCATCGGATGGGTAATCGGGGTGGTGTTTGACGCCGCACTCACACTCGATCCGGCACCCTATGAGCTCTCGGTTCGAGTGTCGCGCACCGCGCCTGAAGGAACGGCAGGGAGATGAGTACTCCGACATGAGCTGAACGAACGGGAAGATTGCAACGCTGCTCAGTCTGCAGCTAAGTTCCCGCATGTCGACACAGTGACCTGGCTGGTGTGAATCGCCCGGCCGAGGCTCACTCGACGTTAGCCGGCCGATCGGCATCGAACCCCGGAAGCCAAGGGATTCCTTCTCAAACCGGTCGAGCGGGGCGCCGTCACCTGTCCTCAGCCACCCAGCAACCCCAAGCTCAGCCCTCGCACCAGCCGCCGTCGCCAGCGCCTGCGCCGCGGTGCCGAACGCGCCGTGCCGAGCCGCTGGTTGCGTCTCCGTAGCTCCCGGCGTCGCTGGTCCCGAGCCCAAGGCAGCTCGCCCGCCGGCAAGGTCAACTCGCGCTCCTCAATCAGCTCGATCTCCAGTTGCAGCATCCGCGCTTGGGCATCCTCGCTCTGCAGCCAGGCATAGGTGTGGGGCGCAGCCTTCCTCGCGACGAGACACCGCCGCCACTCGGCGATGTGCGGCAAGGCCTCGCGGTAGACTGCCGCGTCGTCCTCGGCGGGCTCGACCGTGACCAGCTTGAGGAGCCGTTCCGGTTGGACCTTGACTCGACGCGGGGCAACGACCGTCGTCGCAGTTCCCGGCCTGTCCACCGCCAAAGCACCCAACGCTACCTGCTCCTTGGCCTCCGCCGCATGCTGCGCCGCCGCTGCCACTCGCTCGCCCGGTTCGTCCAGCTGCTCCCCCGTGACCTGCTCGAACTCGCCCAGCCGACGCTCCAACTGTTGCACCTGCTCGACCAGCGACTCGAGCCGCGCTTCCCTGGCCAGCCGTCGTTGGTCACGCAGCTCGTTCTGCTCGCGCAGCAAGGCCGAGGTCATCCGCCAGCTCAGGTGCTGTGGCTCCAATGACCGACGCACGGTCCGCTCGCTGACCCCCGGCCGCTCCGCCGTGCGCGCCTTCCCTAGCCGCGTCGGGAGGTCCTGTAGGGGAGTGAGCGTCGCCTTCACATTTGTCGAGCAATCGGGATCGTCGAGAGGCCGCTCATCCCGGCTCGGAGTTCTCGGATGCCGACACACTGACCCGGTCAGCACCTGCCGCCCATGACAGTGTCACGAGCATCATCAGTGGATTCAGGATCTGCCAGATGACCACCTCGTCAACGAAGTAGCCGTTGGCGAAGACGACCCCGCCCAATCCTGCTGAGAGCGCAGCGCCCGCACGCCCCGCAACGCTGTCCAGGTGCCAGAGACTCAGCGCCGCCACGCTCGCGCAGGCGATGAACAACGGATTTACCGTAAGCCAGACATTGCCCCCGTGTTCGCCGAACCAGCCGGTGTATGCGTTGACGAACACGGTCACGGCGAGCAGCACCAGAGCCAGGCCGCGTATCCAAGCCTCGCGCGTGCTGGCCGACCAGATCCACCAGACGCCGGCACACCCGATCAACAGCGGCGGGATCTGCCAGAGCCGCCAGGGCCAGGAGGACGCCGACAGGCCCTCCGGGTCGACCAACTCGGTCCGCTCAGTCCAAGCGAAGACGGCGACAACGACGAACGCCGTGAGCGCTGCCAAAGCGATTGAGGCCAACTCTCTGTTGACGGGCAGCCGTGACATCGTTCAACCCTTAGCCCGGCGGCTTCAGCACCTTGCACGCCGCCATATTCACGTAGCGCGTCGCACGCGCGGCATCCCATCACCCGATCGCAATGATCAGGAGGATAGGCGAGCCGTCACTCCAGCCGTCCATGAGCGCCGTCGCGTCTAGAACGACTGCAGCCTTCCTCGCTCTCGCGAATGCGGCACCGGTCCGTTCCGCGAACCAGCCGGCTGTGCGTACCTGCGCGGCGACAACGGCCATCTGCAACACACCGGTGACTCTCCCTGTCCTGCTTTCGATGCACGGCAGGCCATGACGCAATCAGTACCCGCAGCAGGTCGACGACTCGCAGGCTGTTCGAGGTGCTTGAGTGCCTACTCTTCGCCGGCTGCCGAATCGCATGGCTGACAAGTGCATTATCATCACCGCCCTCGCGGCGGCCATCGGCCTGCTCGTCATGTGCAGCCCTGGAGTGTGGAATCCGGCGGGCTGATGACGACCTGCCCCGGGCCGACCCGGTGACGCTAGACCCGAAGCCTCTTGCAATGTGCGAAACCAGACCGGGGGTGCGCGAGGAAACTGTCGATCTCGGCTGGGTGCAGGATGGTGGACTGAAGAACGACAGTGTCGTGTTGCAGGGATTGTGAGAGCATGACCCGGATTCAGCGGAGGTGTTTGTGACCAAGCGATCTCGGCGGCGAGCTCGACACCGAGCGGCGCGGAGTCTGCGCCGAGAGGCATTGGAGCAGATCCCGCTAACCGACCGCGAAGGCATCTGCGTCGATCAGTCGCCCGACGAACTGTTCGAGCAAGCAATGGGCATCGCCGACCGTGAGGCTGAGGAACGTGCTGCCCGGCAGCAGGAGCAGTTGGAGCTCCGCGTGCGCGAACGCTACGCGGAGTTCATCCGGGCGCTGCGCGATTACGGCGTCATCTTCGAACCGGGCCAGGCGCAGAAGTTCGAGATCCAACTTGGTGGCCCTATGCACTCTGTCTGGATCGAGATTCAGAGTTAGCGCGTCAACTGTGCCGAGACTTGCGCCGACTGGAGAGGCGGTCGTAGACCATCAGCGCGAGACCCAGCACGCTCATCGTCGGTATCAACACGATCGCTCGGATTCCGTAGTAGAGCTTGGTCGCAACTCTCATGGTGCGGTCAGTCATTACTGAGTCCCTGCCGCTGATGTCGTCAGGCAAGAGTTTCGACGCCAGCATCAGCGCCGCGCTCAGGGCGATGTAGGGGACGGCAACGCAGTAGAAGCCGTGCGCATAGGTCCTACACGCTCCGCCCGGTCGTCTTTCGAGAGATCAGTGCCGGACCCTATCCGACTGACCAGGACTGGCGACTTCGATGAGGCGACGAGAGGGTCAATTCCGAGCTCTCAAGCGGAGTCGGCGGGACGCTCGCTGGAGTCAGCAACGAAACTGAAGCGCGTGGAGGACGGTCACCTTGGCCATCCCACGGCAGTGATTGTCACCGCGGTTGACTAGGCAACGCCGCTGCAGCCTTTCTGTATGCGAATCAGTAACGCGTCCCGGCACTCCACGCCGACCTCGACTGAACTGGCAGTCGGCTGGACTCCAGTCTTGTGTTCGCCGCAAAAGCTCCGCGGAAGCACAGCAGCGCCCAAAGATCGTTCGAGTTCAAACGCAGGTACGTCCTCGGCCAAGCCCTGTAATGCGCTCAGGCTCACCACCTGTCGCGAACGGAGCTTCGCTGTTGGCCAGCACGCGCACCGCTACGGACAGCCAAGGATGGAGCAGACCTACGTTGGTCACGCGTGTAGCCGCAGGACGGTTCGGCGCCGTAGCAGGAACAGCCCCAGAACGGACCATACGGACCGCGGCGCTCAATCAGCACGCCGGAACGACAGTCCGGGCAGTGCTCGATCGTCTGCCCGCAGTCCCGATTGGTGCAGCGCGCCCGTCCGTCGGATTCAGCGAGCAGAAAGCCACGGCGGCACGGGCAGGCGGGAGCGCGAAAGTCGCAATGCGGCCGAAGGCTGCAGCTCAAGGACCGACCGTCAGTCTCCCTGGCCAACCTGCCGGCGCGGCAACGCGGACAGACAGACGATTCGGGCGACGAAACGGCATCCCCGCCGAGGGGGCGCAAACTGGTCCGACTGTGCTTCGAGAGTTCAGAGACGAACGCTGACGGACGGCTCGGGTCCGATAGGAGATAGACCCCATGGCGGGCCCTGGTGAGCGCCACGTAGAAGAGCCGGCGTTCCTCGGCTAACTCGTACGGCTCTGCCGGCGGCGCGACCAGGTCTAGTAGCGGATCGTCGTCGATCTGCGAAGGAAACCCCCGGCGCCGATTGGCGAGGTCGAGCACAACCACGTAGTCGGCCTCGCGGCCCTTGGCCGCGTGCACCGTGCTTTGTTCAGCCGTCCGCCCGTTTAGTCTGTGCGGCCCCGTTCGTTGCGGTCGGCGATATCGACCGAGCAGGAGGATGCTGGCGTCTCGCGCGGCGCGGCGGCGGTCCAGATCCTCACCGACCCTGGCTAAACCCGCCTGTTCGTCGACGGCCCAGAGCAGCGTCACGCCGTGGTCGGGATCGCGGCTCGCGGGCCGCATGCCCCTCCGCGTCTGGGCCGGGTTGCGCTGCACGAACGCGGCCGACGGCTCGAGGACACCTACGCCGAACCGGAACGTCTGGCTTAGCTGTCGACGCTCGACCGGACCGAGCCACGCTTCGCACTCGCGCAGCAGGCCCACATCGCTGCCGGTAAAGCGGTAGATCGACTGCCAGTCGTCGCCGACCAGGAAGCAGGCGACCTCCGGCCGGCGCAGTGCGGCCAGCAGCTTCATCCGTCCCCGCGAGACATCCTGGAACTCGTCGACCAGCACGTAGCGGTACGGCGACGGCCAGCCGCCTGAGTCGATCCGACGCGCGGCCTGGTTGATCAGATCGTCGAAGTCGTACTCGTCGCCCAGCTCGGCCTCGTACTCCCGAGCGATGACCGCGTACAGATTGAGGAAGGCAGCGGCCCGCTGCGCATCCTGCGCGTCAGCGGTTCGCCGGCGCAGTTCCAGCTCCGAGTAATCGGCTGACTTCACCTGCCGCAGAAAGGCGTCCAACAGGTCGCTCAGGGCCGAGCGCCGCATCAATCGCCGCAAGTCCGGCAGCAGGTCTTCGATCGGTCGCGGCTCGAGCCTGACTCCGCGCCGTTCCAATTGCTCGCGCAAATCGCGTTGCCAACTGCCGGCCTGGTGCTGCCAGCTGTAGGTCTCGATCAGGTCGGTGCCGTGTGTTGCATGGATCTCACGCTTCCACTCGATCCCTTCGCGATAGTCTTCTCGCTCCGCCTCACCCCAACGCTGCGGTGGCTCGCCGTCTCGGTCCACGCCGAAGTGCTCGATGTAGATGTTGTGCTGGTGCAGGTAGAAGTCCGGCCGGTATTGGCGGTGTTGCCGAGTCGCGGTCGGCGCTTCGTAGTTCGGCTCATATCGGTAGGGCACCCTGTGCAGCGAGAGGAAGTTGGCGATCTTGAGTTCCTCCATGCTCTTCACACGTTCGCCCCGTAAGGTGCGCAGCTCGATCCTCTTGATGTAGCGGAAGTAGTCTCCCTGCCGCTCGAATTTGTCGGCCGATCGGTACTCGCCGAGGTTGTAGAGAATGAACTCGCGCAGCTGTTCTCCATCCTCGGGGTCGTTGAGCAGAGTCTCAAGCCTCTCGTTGATCCAAGAACGGCGCACACGTCGATCCTCGGCCAAGAGCGAGATCGAGGGAGCCAGCCCGGTCTCGGCAACGACGCGGCGGACGAATGCGTGAAAGGTGGGCGCATCGACTCCTGGGTACCGCGGTCGCAGCCGTTGGCGTAGCTCGTTGGCGGCTTTGGTGTTGTAGGCCAGGACCAGGATCTGCTCGGGTGCAACACCGCGGTTCTCGATCAGATGGGCGACCTTGCCTGAGATCACCGCCGTCTTGCCTGTGCCCGCGCCGGCCAGGACGAGCGTCACATCCTCATCTGTCGCCACTGCCGCGGCTTGTTCGGGGATCGGCCGAAATCCGCTCACGCCTGCCATTGCTTGGGCCGCACGCTGAGATTCCCGATCGACGAAATGCTGGTTCGCCTTCATCCGGGCGTGTTCGAATCCACCCTCCGCGGTCACTTCCTGTAATCGGGAAAACGCCGCCCGACCCTCGCGCGACAGGCACCTCAGGGTCAGTTCGCCGCTCGGCTGAAGCGACTCCCTAGCGAGATGATCGAGCTGTTCGCGAATCGGTTGCGCTGTTGAGCGGCGCAGATGGTCGGCGCCTGAGAACCATTCGTCGAGTCGCGCCGCGACGATCCGACCCTGCGCCTCCAGTGTGCGGGCCAGCGCTTCGGCACGTTGCTCAATGGTCGCAACGACCAGGGCGGCCTGATCCGTCGGCAGTCCTCTGACCTCGTGTCGGCGGCCGTCGGCGGACTGCAGCCAGAGCCGCGCACCGAACCTTCCGCTCTGCCAGCCGACGGCGTCGATCGTGGCGATCGGCATACGCTCTGTCGTGCCTGTTACCGATCGGACCAGGTCGACGAAACCGACTTCCACGCGAATCGAGCAGTAACGCCAGAGGTTTAAGAGCCGGCCCCAGACGCCCGAGGCCGAAGCGCTGAGTACAGACGTCTCGCCGTTTTCCGAATCGAGGGCCATCGCTGCAAACTCTAACCGTCGTACGACCGACCCGAGTCAAGGATTGTGGGGCATCGGCGGCTGGGCGGGAGGTTTAGATCAGCGATCGAGGCAGCCGGTAGAGCATCTCCATCGGCAGCCCTCTGGCATCAACTTCCGGTTCAGTCAGAATTGACTGAGGTTCGCTCAACAACGGGTGGGTGGGAACCGCCGTTGTAACCGCAGCCAACGCGTCGAGGATGTCGTCGCGCTGCACGACGCGTCGCGGATGCTCCTTCAAGGCGTCCCTGAATGTGGAATCGGCCCATGGCAACACGCGGTTGAGCACCTCCAAGCGTTCATCGATGCCTTCCGCATCCTTCTTGCGATGCGTCATCGATCGACGCCCGTTGAGTCCCCAGAAACAGACTTCGGGATGAACTTCGCGGATGCGTGAGCGGGCAGCCTCGTCGCTGAGCAGGAGTTGGTCAACCTCGGCGATCTTCGGCAAGATGCCGAATGCCTGCTTGGACAAGCTCTTGCCCAGTTCCTGTCGGTTCGCCTCGGCACACGCGTTGTAACTGTCCGGTCCATGTGACCGGAATTCATTGACGGCGGCGCGCCCGGGAGCGGGAAAGACCGAACTGGCCCGACCCGAACCCAGCAGTCTCCGTGCCTCAACGTCGACCTTTCGGCTGGGCCGTCGGGTGTCTGGTAGCCCGATCGGGATATCGATTAACACGAGCGAAGCGTCGTCCCAGGTGTCCAGCAGCGAACGCACAGTGGGGAAGACGCCCGCAACCGGGAGGTCGGTGACGTTGTCACCGACGCGTATCGCGAACCAACCGTCCCTGCATCCATCCACACCGACTACGGGCATGTCGCGCGTTCCTTTGTAGCTCCGCGGACGGCCGTCGGCGCGAGGGGGATTGGGGGCCATTAGCTCCCTCATCCACCCGGAGCAGCGACAATCATGTTACTTCTTGGCTTGCTCCTCGCTTCGAGCATGGGGATGTCCTGACCTGCGTCCCCACAACCCAAGCGTGAGCGCGCGCAGCAGCCAGTGCAAGCACCAGGTCAAGGGCAGCTGCCAGCGCAGGCGTCTGAGCGCCCGTCGGCGCCAGTCCAGTTCCTGATCACGACGCCGTTCACGCCAGGGCGCGTCGGCCGGGGGCGGAGTGAGGCCGAACTCACCAATCAGCCGAAGCTCCAGTTCCATGCGCCGCCGCTCCGCCCGTAGCCAGACCAGGGTGTGCCGCGCCGACTTGCGTTCCGCCCAGGCATGACGCCACTCGACGACCAGATCAGTCGCCTCACCGTAGATCAGGTCCTCGCCCGGTTCGGCATCCTCGGTGATCAGCTCGGGGAAGACGCGGCGGGGTGCGACCGCAGGCCGCTGCTGTTCGCAGTCGACTTCCGCATCCACATCCTCCACATCGACGCCGTCATCACTGCCTGCCCGCTCCAGTGAGACGCAGCCCTCGACCGCATCCACCCGTTCGCGCAGGGACGCCAGTTCGGTTCGCAACTCATCCACTGCCCGACGCAGGTCCTGCTCAGGTTCCTGTAGACGGGGACCCCCCCCACCCCCCGGCTCGTTCGCCGTTGGTGGAGTCTCCCGTTCTTCGCTCTCCTCCTCCTGCTCTTCGTGTTCGGCCTGTTCGCGCAGGTACTTCTGCAGCACCCCGCGCATCTTCCGGCTGACGTGCCGGGACTCCTGGCAGTTGGCCGCCGTGCGGTAGCTGACCTCCAGCAGCTCAGCCGCCTTGACGATGCCTTCGACCTCGACCAACCGGTCCAGCGCCGCCAGCAACTGCTCGTCGCTGGGCGCCCCCTCGCGTCCCCGCCTGCTCATCCGACCCCTCCCCTCCTGTTGCCTGGAACACTGTCCGCCCGTGTCCGCTCACTGGCCAGAACCCGGACAGCCCGGCCAAACCACCGGACAAAGTGCAATTTCACTGCAATCTGACTGCAATTTGACTGCAATCCGGGGGGAAGGAGCCCCAGACACCCACTGGTTGCTGATTACCTCCTGTAGGGAGCCTCAAGTCCAGTCCAGGACTGGAGATCCGGCCCCGATTGCAATTGTCAATCGAGCCCGGATTCCTGTACACGCCTCCGACGCCCAATGTGGCAATCCCGCTGTCCGGCCAGATCCATGGTGTCTCAGGCAACAGTCCCGGCCGGCCGGGATCAAGTGCTTGCCGACCGGGCGCGCGCGCCATTACCAAGACCGAACTATTGCGCTACAGAAAGAGGATACCCGTACCCGAAGGGGGAGCCGAGCGATGACCAGATGAGCGGAGCCGAAGCCGGATCGCCTGTGCCCCGCCGCGGCGCGCGCCGATCTGCCATACGCACTGCCGCGGCCTCCCACCGAGGAAGAACGGATACGAAGATGAGATTCAACCCACTCAAGCTGATTCAACGGCGCCGGCCTCAGGGTCCGGCGCTGCTCGAGGTGACGCCGCCACGCACCGGCGAGCGCACCCTGCTCGGCGTCGAGAACCTGCTCCAGTCGATCGCCGCGCCGGAGCCCTTCGCGCTGGAACTGGCCGGCCAGGCCTCAGGCGTCAGCCTGCTCGCCCGCTGCGCGGCCGACGACGTGGTCCGCGCGCAGATCGCGGCCCATTACCCCCAGGCCCGGGTGCGGCAGCTGGAGGGGGCCGACGACCCGCTGCGCCTGCGCGAGGGCGAGCAGGCCTGGTCGATCACACTCCGGCCGTCCGGTCCCCCCTATGCGCCTTTGCGCACATTCCGCGACCGCGACCTGCTCGATCCCGGCTCCGACCCGCTGCTGGCCCTGGTCGGCGCGCTGGGCCGGGTCGGGGCGGGCGAACGGCTGGTCGCCCGGCTGCGGCTGCGCGCGCTGGGGCCGGACTGGTCGCAGCCCTACCTGGCCCAGGCGTTCGAACGCGAGCAGCAGAGCCGTACGCGTTATGAGGCTCCGGCTCGAACCCAGCCCAGAGGCCCCGATCCGCTGGCAGTCACTGTGCTCGGCATTGGCGCCCTTGGTGTGGTCCAGGGCTACAACTGGTTGGAGGCCGGCGAAATCTGGAACCTGGCCGGGCTGGGCGCCGGCGGGCTCGGCACGCTCTTCGCGGTCGGCTGGTTCAAGGCGCGCTGGAACCGCGGCCGCAACCGGGTCCTGGACCCCGAACTGGTGCGCGAGAAGATCAGTCAGGCCGCCTTCCAGGCCGAGATCGAGGTCGTGGCCCTCTTGCCCGCCGGCGCGGACGACGGGCGGGCCCGACAGTTGCTGGAGCCGGTCGCGTCCGCCTACGGCCGCTACGACCATCCCGCCGGGGCACGCTTCCAGGTCGGCAAGCCGCGCCGCTGGTCGGCGGAGCAGTTATCAATGACGCCCTCGGCGCCTGGCTGGTTCGGTTCGCCCGCGATCCTCAGCGTGCGCGAACTGGCCGCGCTCTGGCACCCGCCCGGCGCGGGCGACGAGACCTACGAGGTCGGACGCTCGGGCGCCAAGGCGCTGCCGCCGCCCCAGAACTCGCTCAGGACGGGCGCCCACGTCGGCGAGGCGGTCGGCGAACGGGACCGGCCGATCCACTTTCCGCCGGATCTGTTGCGCCGCCACCAGCTCTACGTGGCCCGCACGCGGATGGGCAAGTCAACCCTGATGCGGCACCTGGTCGAACACAAGCTCCAGGAGAAGGCGGCCGGCCGCGACACGGACGCCGTGGTCGTGATCGACCCGCACGCCGACCTGGTCGCGGCGATCCTCGAGCAGGTGCCGGAGTCGTTGGTCTCCGAGGTGCGATTGATCGACCTGGCCGACGAACGCGGCGCGGTTGGGATCAACCTGCTCGACACCCGCGTGTTCGCCGACCGCGACCGGACCGCCGATGCGGTCGTCCGGGTCGCCCGCGGGCTGTGGGATCAGTGGGGGCCCAGGATGCAGTCGATCCTTGAGCAGACCGTCAAGACCCTGCACGAGGCCAACAGCCATCCCGCCACCACGGCCGAACAGCAGTACACGCTGCTCGACGGGCTGCGGCTGCTCACCGACGACGAGTTCCGCGCCGAAGTGCTGAGCAAGCTGCGCGACCCCTTCCTGGCCGAGTGGTGGGGGCGCGACTTCGGCGGCTGGCGGCGTGAGTACCGGGGCGAGGCCATTGCCCCCGTCCAGACCCGGCTCAACTACTACGCCTCCTCCAAGCAGGCCCGGGCGATCCTCGGTCAGCCGCGTTCGACCGTCGACCTGCGCCGCACGATCCTCGAGGGCGGCATTCTGCTGGTCTCGACCGCCCAGGGCTCGGTCGGACGCGACGTCGCCGCCCTGGTCGGCGCCTCCCTGCTCAACCTGGTTGATTCCACCATCCGCGAGCAGGAGCGGCTGCCCGAGACGCAGCGCCGCGGCGCGCTGGTCGTGGTCGACGAGATGCAGACCATCCCCGGCGTCGACTTCGAGTCCATGCTCTCCGAGCTGGGCAAGTACGGCGCCGCGTTCGTGCTCGCCACCCAGAGCCTGGCCAAGCTGGATCAGCTCTCGCCCACGATGCGCCACACGCTGCTGGCCAACGTCGGCTGCCTGGCCGTCTTCCAGGTCTCAGGCGACGATGCCCGCCAGCTGGTCTGGGAGTTGAGCCGCGAGCGGGTCTCCGAAGAGGACGTCGTCTCCCAGCCCGCGTATCACTGCTACGTCCGCGCCACGGTCGGCTCGGATCGCACGCCCGTGTTCTCGATGCGCGTGCGCCGGCCCGAGTTCGGCGATCCTGAGCGGGCCGCCGAGATCCGCCGCGCCGCGTCCGCCTACCTGACCCCCCAGCACCGGATCGAGGAGCAGGAGACTGAACTGGCCCGCAAGCTCAAGCAGTTGCAGGAGGGCGTCGACGCGATTCGCCAAGGCGACCAACCTGGGCAACCGAAGTCCGACCGCTCGGAGCCGCCGAAACGGGAGGATCGTCCGGCCAGGCCCGACGAGGATACAGACGAATGAGAACCGGCGATCCAGGCGACAAGGTCCTCGCCTGGCTGAACCGGGCGCCGCTGCTCGACCGGCTCGAACTGGCCGCCCTCTCGGGCTGGTCGCGCAGCGCCGTCTACCGCGCGGTTGCGGGCCTCGAACGCGAGCGGCTGGGCGAGGGGGGGGCCCCCCCCCCCCCCCCGCCCCCCCCCCCCCAACCGCTTACCCCCCGCGCCGCCCGCTGGGGCTGGTCGCGCAGCGCCGTCTACCGGGCGGTTGCGGGCCTCGAACGCGAGCGGCTGGTCGAGGCGGTCGCCCACGCCTCCGAGCTGACCGCCCCGACCAAACGGTTCACGCTCAGCGCCGCCGGCCTCAAACGGCTGGCCGAGGCGGAAGGCGTCGAGCCGGCCCGCTTGCTGCGCGAGCGGCCGCTCTCCGAGCAGGCGCGCCGGCTCTGGCTGGGTCGGATCGATGCCCTGGCCTCGCTCTACCGGCTCTGCTGCTGCGTGGCCGACTGCTCCTATCCGCTCCAGCTGCGCAGCTACCGAGCGCTGCCCGTCGATCTCTGCCTGCGATTGGCGGACGGCCGCACGGTCGCCTTGGCGCGGCTGGGCCGGCTGAACGAACGCAGCTCGGTCACGAAACGGCTCGCGCGCCTGCGCGACGGCCTCGCGTTCGCCGCCCTGCTGGTGCTGACGCCCGATGAGACTCGGCTGCGCTACGCCGCCCGGCGCTTGCGAACCATGCCTGGACCTTGCTTCTTGGCCCTGGAACGCGATGCCGCAGGCGCCGGAGCGGACGCCCGGATCTGGCGCACGCCCTCCGGCTCCGTCGCGCTCAGCCTGCGCGAGGCGCTGAACCTCGCCGGGTCGCACCAGTCGTGGCCGGTTGAACGCCCGCTGGTCCGCGTCTCCGAGCCCATCGGGGCAGGCGCTTCGGGAGGACGAACCGACTGGACGCTGTCCGCCTCGCTGGGCCCGTCCGAGAAGCGCGCGCTCGATCTGCTGGCCGACTGGCCCTGGCTCAGGCTCGATCACCTCGCCGCGCTGCTCGACGTCCGACGCGCCCGGCAGGGTGAACTCCTGCACCACGCCGCCGAGTTGGGCTTGCTCATTCGTCCCATCCTGGCCGGCCGGACCCGGCTGGCGCTGTCCGACCGCGGCCTCGCCCTGCTCGCCCGCCGCGACCGCGCCGCGTTCGGCGAACTGCGCAAGCGCTGGAGCGCGGAGCTAGCTGTGAAGGATGGCGGGCGCCACTGGCGCAACCTGCGCGGTAGCCGCACCCGTCAGCTGTTGCGCAACCTCGACCACACCGAAGCCGTTCACTCGTTCGTCGCGGCTCTGGCCGAACAGGCCCGCTCGAAAGGTTGGGAGCTTGTCCAACTCCACCCGCCCCAGCGCGCCTCGCGCTACTTCCGCCTGAACGGACGTCTGCATTCGATCCAACCCGATGCTTTCGGGGTCATACGCTGCGAAAGCCGAGAGCAGCCGTTCTTCCTCGAATGGGAACGCCGCGCGATTCGCCCCTCAACGATGGCCCGGCGGCTCGCGCCCTATCTGCGCTACTACTCAACCAGGCGGCCAGTCGAGGATCATGGCTTACCGCCGATCGTCCTGGTCGCATTCGAGGATGAGCTGGCGGCCGATCATTTCGGGCGCGTCGCCAGAGAGGAAATGCTTCGAGCCGGCGTCGACTTGCCTTTGTACGTCACTCACCGCGGCCCCTTGTCGCAACATGGTCCCTTGGCGGCAGCATGGCGAGTCATTGGCGATGTTCGGCTTGGCGCTGCTTTCATTTGAGAGGCCTGAGCGGTGCTGCGCTGGCCTCGCGGATACGCTGGCGAGCGAAGTCGGTCTTGCCAGGACCACAGCCGCTGCGATCGTCGAGCGCCCGGCGCGGGCGAAGCGGGTGCGTCGACGCTAGATCCCGGAGGCTGAGAGCGGACCCGCCGAATGCGAGGATGGCACCTACGCTTCCAGTTGAGCGAGTCTCCGGAGACCAGATGAGATGAGGAGGAACCACTCGTTCTCGGTGGCCTCTCCTCTGATGTCCAGGCTGAAGCGATACTCCTGTTGCCATGCATATGCGCGTCGCTTGATGAACGGCACGACGGCCGCACGGTGTTCGTCGGGGAAGGACTCCACCAACTCCTTGGGATCATCGCAGTAGCACACCGGGCCGTGCCGAACCCGGACCATCCTGTTCCCCAGATCAGATGGTTGCATGCTGTTGAATAACTCATCAAAAAGGGTGAGCTCGACGTCCGGTCCGGGTTCCTGCGCCGCCAGGGCGGCCCCCAACTCCCGAGCGAAAGCGGAGGGATCAGCGATCGAGGTCGCCCGTTCGGCGCTGAATCGCTCCTTCAATTGATTCAGCTGCCACCTCGATGGCGGCCGTATCGATGCGCAGAACAGCCAGAAACCACCAACTCCGTAGTCCACTTAGCCCGACAGGGTTCGCAATATGCTCGGGCTCAGAGTGTTCGTTTTCGCGAACGCAGATAGAATATCCTCTCGGTACTGCGCCTCCCTCTCGTCGCGGATGCCGCCGGATTCGCCTTCGAAATCGCGATAGTACTGAGGCGTGGCCAGCTTCAAGGTCTCGGAGCGTGGAATCGCATATCGGTCTTCTGAGAACTTGACCAATGCCGGTGGTTGCCTGCTTGCTTGGGATCTGGACAGATCGACGCGGTGAACCAGGACTGTGGCTCTCTGCGCATCGCCCTCGACGAAGGCCGATTCAAGCGATAGACCTTCACAACCCAAGGTTCCGCTGTCGTCCCCGCTGAATTCGATCGGCTGCCTCAAGGTGGTTCCCAGTGCTGCTGTCCGAGCGTCCGTGACTGCGATCCTACTTCCCCTACCCGATCATCGCTCCGATTCAGAACCAATCACCGCCACAACGGAAACAACGTGCAAACGGTCGGGCACGGCCAGAAACGAGCGGCCATCTCTCGCAGAAACCGGGACGATCCCCGCCGTCGTGTATCGCCAGCTCACGGCCGAAGTCGCTCGGGACCCCGACTACGAGCTGCTCGACCTGCTCCCCACCCACCGTTCGCAAATCACCTACTCGCACAGCGGCCGCCGCTACGTCCTCCACCCCGACGCCTCGTTCCAGCTCGGTCACCAGGGCGACTGGAACTGTTGGCTGGTCGAGTACGAACGCCGCGCCGTCACGCCGAAGCGGGTACCCGAGCGCCTGCGCGGTTACCGCCGCTACTTCGCCAGCGACTACCCCAGGCGCGACCACGGCGGAGCAGAGCCCCTGGTCCTGTTCCTGTTCGAGAGCGCCGAAGCCGAAGCCACCTTCCTCGACACCGCTGCCCGGCTCAGGCACGCCCCCTTCGCCAGCAGCAACCTGCCGACCCTGACGGAGCGGGGGGTGCTGGGAACTAATCCTGGTGCCTGGCGCCTGCCGCCTACCCACCCCGCCGAGCGAGTGCCCCTGCACGCTGTCCGCTCTGTCCGGACAGGCCGCGGACAGGTCCCAAAGTGCAATTGCACCCGGCCCGAGCGTTTCCTGTAGGGGCCGGCCCGCCCCACCCCCTGCCCCAAAACTGTCCAGCTCCGAACTGCCGTCCTGCGCTGGACTTCCTGCCGCCGGCGGACAGGAATGTCCCGATGTTGTCCAACGGTCCATGCCTGTCAGGCCCGTTGAGCGCAATCGTGGGGCAGTTGTTGCAACACGGCGTGCCGACCCTGCACGCTGGCTCCGAGCCGACGTAGGCTCGCATCGGGGCGACTGAGATTGCTTGAGTGCCATCCGTTGGCTGCTCATGTCCGAGTTCGTCTGGTGAGACGTGACGGGGACAGGCACGGTCGGGCACGAGGACGACCCGTCAGTGGCCGGAGGACAGGCCGCTGGGAAGGTCGAGCGGCTCAAGCTGTTGGTTCTGGTGCGCGTTGAGCAAGCCGCTCGACCGTTCCGCTGGGCCGAGCCGGCGGTGCGGCGCGGCAAGAACCTGACCAGGCTCACGTTTGGAGTGCCACAAGTCCTGTCCCTTGATTACTCGTTCGACCACGCGCGCGTCCTCTTTCAGACCGCATTTCTGCAGATTACCTCTGACTTACACCTAAGATACACGCGGATTTCTATGGGATTGCACGACCAAAACGTTGGAGAAGTGAGACAATGGCAGCGACGGCCAACCGCGTGATCCGGGGTGGCGCGGACGGAGGTCGGGATGTCGCGACGAATGCCGAGACTGCAAACCATATTGCTCGGTTGCGCTGTGTTGATGGGCCTCGCCGCCGGGTCCTGGTTGGCGCTGCCCAGCGCCGGCGGGCAGGGCGGCCCGCCGACGGCGCCCGACATCCACACGATCACGCCCCTGCACCAGGGGCTGCGGGTCTACTGGTGGCCGCCGGTCCGCGACGGCGGCGCGGCGCTGACCGGCTACGACGTGCAGTACCGCGCCAGCGGGATCCAACTCTGGACCAACGCTGGTCGCGCCGGGCTCTCACAACCAGCGGTGATCGCGGTGCTGCGCTTCAACACGAGCTACGAGGTACGGGTGCGGGCGCGCAACGCAAACGGCACGGGGCGCTGGTCGACGACCGAGTCCCGGCGTACGTTGCCCAATGACGGCCGTGCCGACCCTCCTTGGCCGCCGACGCTCGATCTGGCCGACGGCCAGATCGAGGTCTCCTGGACCGCGCCCGCATACGCGGGCAGGTCGGCGATCACGGGCTATCGCGTGCGCTACACAACCGATGACGCCGCGACCTGGCGTTCCTGGGCGCCGGGCGGCAACCGCCTGATCAGCGGAACGACGACCACGATCACTGGTCTCGACGGGGGCGTCACCGTCGGCGTGGTCGTTGCCGCGGTCAACGGTCGCGGCCAAGGCCGCTACTCCTCGCCAATCGCCGAAGCCGAAACTGTCCAAGCGCTGGCTCTGAACCTGGAAAGCACAGGCAAGCTCTGCACGGCCAACACCTCGACTGAATTGCATTGGACGATCACGGGCGGAATCCCGCCCTTCACACTGACCATTGCGGGCAACCAGATCGATCCAAGCGCCGAATCGCACCGCGTCGACTGCGGCCCGCTGTTGATCGACCCTCAGACTGAAGAACCGTTGCCGAATCAGTCAAAGACTTTCACAGCCATCGTGGCCGACGCCCGCGGAGTAGTTGCGACCGCAGATGCGGTTGTGGTACCCGTCGCGCTCCCGACCAGGTCACCGACAGAAGCTGCACGTTCATCCCTCTACAGAAACCATTTGCCTCCAGGTTCATATCGGTTCTCGGAGTATGTTGAAAGTATCGATGCTACGTCTTTAGTCATCGACATACCTGCTAGCAAGCACCGAATCAAGTGGGAGAGTGCGCTGCTCTGGCACGCTCAATCGCCGCCATACTCCGGAGTTGCCATCTGTGTATCCGATATGTCAGAGCAATCGGTGCTCTGCTTGGATCAGGGAAGTGCTGAAGTCGGTTATCGACACGTCGCCGAATCACCCGACAAAACCGAGTCCGTTTCCATCTCCGATGTCTTCGATTACATCGCTGCGTCGGCACGCCTGTCGGCGGCTGCTCCATGAGGCACACGACTCCACTCATCGGCACTTTGGTAATGGCGATCCTCACCGTAGGCCTGGCGCTCGGCATCTTCGAAGCCAATCGTGAAGCAGCCGCAGAACATGTCGACGACCATGTTGGCAACGATCCATACTTACTGAAGCCAGGTATCATCGCGAAGAACGTCTTGCTTGGTCAATCAATCGATGTGTGCTCGGAGAGCCACCCCAAAGCTACTGCGGCGGCAGTGCTCGTTTGGAACACAGGAACGTCGGGATACACTGACGTTCCACTCTTCAACTTCCGTGGAGCCATAGCGAAATGCGCAACAACAGACAGCGAGAAGGTTGCCAGCATTGTAGTTGGGTGGCATCGGACTTGTGGCAATTCAGACAGAGTGGTGATTGCGTGCACAGACAATGGCCCTGTGCACGGCACAGAATTGACATATGTGGATCAAACGAAGATTCGTATGCTTTACGGAAATGACAACGCCAGTGGCGCTGAGTTCGACCGAGTTGTGATTGACATAGCCCACGAGTTAGGTCATGCTCTTGGACTAGGGCCTGTTCACATTGGGGCGTAGATCTGTCAGAGTGGGCGCAGTTGGCGGCGCGGTCCAGGTGACCAGATGACCTATCAGACGACGCTGAGCGACAAGCAGTATGCGCGGATCGAGCCGTTGCTGCCGGCGCGGGGCAACCACGTCAAGATTTCCCATCGTCAGGTGCTCGACGCCTGGCTCTATGTCTACTACCAGGGCTGCACCTGGCGCGGGCTGCCGCGCGAGTTTGGCGACTGGCATACGATCTACGTGCGGCTCAATCGCTGGGCCAAGGCGGGCGTGTTGGAGCGGGTGGCGCGGGCCTTGCAGCAGGAGTTGCTGGCCGAGCTGGACTTGGACACGCTGTC
>MKWU01000396.1_pt1 | contig 83499 bp, 75 predicted proteins | sample 809101 | NCBI WGS metagenome assembly MKWU01 (sample SAMN05860141, study PRJNA318959) | sponge metagenome | host: Aplysina aerophoba | place: Slovenia: Piran, Adriatic Sea, Gulf of Piran | collected 2013-05-07 | reverse complement strand
TGGCCAACCTTGACCGGTCAGGGCTCTCACCTGCTGGGTCGCATAGAAGGTTTCCGCCATGTCTATCCGTCTACATCGCTTCCCCCTTCACCAAGCTTTGCCTGGCGCAATACGTACCAAGCTCATCTTGCGACTGCCGGCCGCGGGATACCGGGGTTCAGGCGGCCACGCGACGACGTTTCCGGCGACCCGGACGTCGATTCGCGGCCTCCAGCGAGCCATCGAGGTCGATGGCGTTTCGTGTCCGTAGCTCGGATGCGCTTGGTACGTAATCTGGACGCGAAATGCATGCCTGGAGTAATAGTTTTCATTCACAAGATTTATCTTCCAATTGTGCAGAATTCGAGGAGCTAGTACAACGCGAAATGCATGCCTGGAGTAATGGTTTCATTCACAACACTTATCTTCCGGCTTGTATAGCGACGTGATTGAATTTGTCTCTCTCTTCTTGTACTGTCGCGCCGCCGACGCGTTCACAGATTCATCGGCGCAAAAGGAGGATTGCATGCGAACCGGCGAAGAAATGCTGCAGCACATTGTCGAGAAGTCCGCCCTGGACCCGGACTTCCGCCGGCAACTGGTTGCAGATCCCAAGTACGCGATCAGTCAGGAGCTCGACATCACCATCCCCGAGTCGATGACGATCGAGGTCCATGAGAGCGACATGCAGACCGTACATCTCGCGTTGCCACCGGACCCGAACATCACCGAGGAGCAGCTCGAAGCGATCTCGGCCGGGCTTTGCTGCTGCTGGTAACTCCGATGGCCGGCGAGCGGCCGCTCGGGATTCCGGGCGATGGGACCCACGGGTCTGCATGAGGTGAAGATACCCCCCGTTCCCGCTCGGGACCGGGGGGCGCGTCTTTAGCTGGCGGCTGACATCCGGCCCCGAAGCGCTTCTTGGTTCAGGAGGCCGGCCCGATTCAGCGTGTCGTGTCCATAGCGAGGCTGGTGCGAATGTTTCCTGACCACGCGACCACCGGAAGACGGCGTGTCGGCCGAGGCCCCACGAAGGGCCGCCGGCGCTCCGGGCGTGTCCCGTCCCTCGCCGTGGTTCTTGCGTTGGCATGTTCCTGCGTGCCTGTCGTCCTGGCCGAGGAAGAGACACCGGAAGAAAAGGGATTGCGGATAGCGCGGGAAGCAAGCGCCCGCAACGACGGCTTCGAGGACTTCACGGCGGGACTGACGATGGTGCTTCGTGATCGCCACGGTCGCGAGAGCATTCGCAAGATGCGCTTCAAGGTGCTGGAGGTGCGCGGAGATGGTGACAAGAGCCTGTTCGTGTTCGATGAGCCGCGGGACGTGCGGGGAACCGCGCTTCTGACCCACGCTCACATCAACACTCAAGATGAGCAGTGGCTTTTTCTTCCGGCGCTGAAGCGGGTGAAGCGCATCAACGCTTCGAAACGCTCGGGGTCGTTCATGGGAAGCGAGTTTTCCTATGAAGACATGGGCTCTCCGGAAGTGGAGGAGTACACCTACCGATATCTTCGCGACGAGCCGTGCGGCAGCCTCACCTGTACCGTGATCGAGCAGGTTCCCCTGGACGAGACCTCCGGATACAGCCGCAAGACCGTCTGGCAGGATGCCGGAGAGCTTCGAACCTTCAAGATGGAGCTATTCGACCGCAAGGGCTCGCATCTGAAGACGCTCACGCTCAAGAACTATCGTCGGTACCTCGACAGGTACTGGCGGGCGGACGAACAGACGATGGAGAACCACTTGACCGGCGCAAGTACGGTGCTTCACTGGTCCGAATTTCGGTTCCGCACCAATCTGAGCGACAGAGAGTTCTCCCATACGGCGCTTCGACGCGTGCGTTGATGCCCTTCGCCGCTGCGATTGTGGCCCTCGTGTTCGCGGGCGCCGCATGTGCCGAGGCGCAGACCCTCGATCTTTCCGGAGATCTGAGCATGCAGGCTCGGTGGTATCCGCAGTCGCCGGCCTTTCCGGGCCAGAGAGCGAGCACCGGCGGCATGGTGGTCGAGACGACGCTCTACGCCGAGGCCGAGGAGGGAACCAGCTTCACCGTGACTCCGCTCTATCGGTACGACAGCGCCGACTCGCGGCGCACGAATGCGGACCTGCGCGAGGCCTACGTCTTGATGCATGGAGACTGGGGCGAGAATTCCTGGGAGCTTCGGCTGGGTGTCGATCGCGTTTTCTGGGGTGTGGCCGAGCTCGACAACCTCGTGGACATCGTCAATCAATCGGACCTCGTGGCGCATCCGCGGGATCGGCCGAAGCTGGGCCAGCCCATGGCGCGTCTGACGATTGGCGGCGATTGGGGCATTGCCGAGACGCTTGTTCTACCGTTTCATCGCAAGCGAACGTTTCCCGGGCAATCCGGGCGGCACCGGTCCGGCCGGCCGATCGATGAGAACCCCCGGTACGAGAGCGGTGCGAAGGAGCGCCATGTGGATCTCGCGGCTCGCTACGGCAACGCCGTGGGATTGCTCGATTTCGGCGTGAGCGCCTTTGCCGGAACGAGCCGCGAACCGTTGTTTCTCTTCGGCCACCATTCCGAGCGGTCCCCGGCCGTCGAAGCGCCGTTGACCCCGTACTACGAGCAGATATGGCAGCTCGGGATCGACGCACAGCTCACGACCGAGCCCTGGCTCTACAAGACGGAAGGCATGTGCCGCGGCGGATCGCGCAATCTCCTGGGCGAAGAGGAGGATTTCTGCGCAGTAATCTTCGGCTTCGAGCGCACTCTCTATGGCGTGTTCGGAACCCGCGCGGACTTGACCGCCTTCGCGGAGTGGCACTTCGATGGCCGCGGGCGCCGTGCCACCAATGTCAGGGCGAACGACGTGTATGCCGCGGGCGTCCTCGCGTTGAACGATCTGCCGGGAACCGAGATCGTGGCGGGCCTCCTGGGTGACCTCCGCCACGAATACCGCGCGTTGAACCTGGAGCTCAGGCGCCGCCTTTCGAATCGCTGGCTGTTGCGCCTGGAAGCGAGCGCGACTCTGAGCTCGGACCCGAGGGACCCGACCTACGGCGGCCGGCGCGACAGCTTCCTCGGCGTTGATTTCACGTTCAGCTTCTGATGTCGCCCGGCGCTGGCGGCGAGGGCATCTTCAAGTGACGAGTGGTTCGGGAGCTGGCACTCGACCGACATGCTGGAGGTCATGAGAGATGATCCTGCCGGGCAGCGAGTCCTTGCGGAAGATCGCGGTGGTCGGGCGGGGGACCGCAGGTTCCATTGCCGCCGCCAGCGTAACGCGTCTTCTCCCTGACCGCGACCACGAGCTGCACCACATCTATGACTCGCGCATCCCGGTAATCGGAGTGGGCGAGGGTAGCTGGCCGAGCCTGGTTCAGGAGCTCCACAAACTGACCAAGCTTCCCCACGAGACCATTCAGCAGCGCCTGGAGGGGACGCGCAAGTACGGTGTTGCATTCGAAGGATGGGGTCGGCGCAATTGGCGCTTCACCCACTACTTCACACCCCAACAGGTGTCCTACGCCTACCACCTGTCCGCCGATTGTCTGGCCGGCCTGCTTCAGGAGAGCACGCGCGCGCGCCACATCGATGCGAAGGTGCTGGATATCACGAGGGTGCAGGGCGGGGCGCAAGTGGAATTCGAGGGCCGGGCGTCGGAACGGTATGACCTGGTCTTCGATGCCCGCGGGTTTCCGGCAAAGCTCGATCCCGACCGGCACATCGACATTTCCTTCATTCCCACGAATACCGCCGTCATCCGACGCTGCCCGCCAATAGTCGGGGGCGAAAAGAACCGGACCCTGGTGCAGCATACCTATACGCGGGCAGTTGCGCGTCCGCACGGCTGGATTTTCGTCATTCCGCTTGCCGTGCATACTTCCTACGGGTACATCTTCAACCGCGATGTATCCAGCCTCGCCGAGGTCGAATCGGACTTCGATGCATTCCTGGAAGCCGACGGCGTCAGGGAATTCGAGCCGCGCGCCACCGTTCCGTTTCCCAATTTCGTGCAACGTCGAATCTTCGATGGCGCGGTGGCGCGTGTTGGCAACGCAGCGGCGTTCATGGAACCCCTCGAAGCTACGGCGATCGTGTCCGCCCAGCTCCAGATCGGCATGATTCTCCACATGCGCCTCAACCGTTCGGTGAAGAACCTCGATAGCGATGCCCCGGTGGTCAATCGGTTCCTGGTCGGAAGCATGCTCTGCTACGGACTGTTCGTCGGCTGGCACTATTCCTGCGGATCCCGGTACGACAGCGAGTTCTGGCGTTACGCGCGGCACCACGCCTGGCCGCGGCACCGTGCGGCCGCCGATCCGGAGGTGGTGGGCTGCTCCGCGCTCGAGAAGTTCAATGCAATGATCGAGCTGCTGAAACGGCCGGTCATCGACAGGTCGGACTGGAACCGGATGTGCGCGGTTCCTCTCACCAGCTATGCCCAGATGTCTCAGGGTCTTGGATACTAGCCACGGTCCGGGCGCGTCGCGCGGACAGCTCACCTGCAATGGCAATACCGACCGCGCGCAATCCCCGGCCCGACTACCCGATTTCAAGGAAGCGCGGGGCTCGCGGGGTCGCGTGCTCCGTGCCCGTGCAAGTGCGCAGGTTCCAGCGTGACGGTGGATCCGGATGGAACATGGCCATGGTATTCTTCGACCCTCCAGGGAAGCGCAGGAGAGGATTCGCGTGCGGCGCGTCCCACCGAACGGCTCCATTGTCGATGAGCTCGCCACCTTGCGACGCACGGTGCCACCGCGCCGCTTTCGGTTGCGAAGGGCGATCCAGGTACAATTCGCACTGCTTCATCGTGGTGAACGCGCTCCCAGACTGGCAATACAGTGAAATCCGGCGAGCCGCTTGCCCCTGTGGTCGTACAAGAACCGTGACTCCGGCACTGTGCACCAGCGCGGCATAGCGGGAGAGCAATTCTCCGCGCGTTTTGCCGAACGGATGCTCTCGGCCCGCTGGCCGGTCATCACGGCAATGCTGCTGTTGGTTGCCGTCGCGTCGTCCGGGATTGCCTTTCTCGAGTTCTCGGCCAATTACCGAATCTTCTTCGACGAGGACAATCCGCAGCTTCTCGCCCTGGAAGCGCTGGAGAATACCTACGGGAAGAACGAGAACGTCGCGTTCCTGATCGTTCCGGATGACGGCGACGCCACGTCGCAGACTGCGCTCGGGGCATCCGTCTGGCTCACGGAGGCCGCTTGGCACACGCCGTATTCCAGGCGCGTCGACTCGCTCGCCAATTTTCAATACACGACGGCGGACGGCGACGAGCTGCATGTGCGCGATCTCGTCAGTCCCGAAGAGCTGGACCGGGACGAAGCGCGCGCGCGAATTCGTGCCGTCGCATTGTCCGACCCTCGCATCGAGGGCAGCATTGTGGCCAGGGACGGCGATGTCAGCGTCGTGAATGTCACCGTCGAGCTGCCGGAGGAGGGTCTGCTGGAGGCGGTCGCCGAAGTTGCCGAGTTCGCCAGGTCGCTTGCCGCCGAGACCGAAGAGCGATTCCCCGACCTGGACGTTCGCATCGTCGGTACGACGATGGTCAACCAGACCTTCGTCGAGGCTTCGATCGACAGCCAGATTGTCTTCCTGCCCGCAAGCCTTCTGCTCATGGCGCTGGTCCTTGGCCTGGTTACCCGTGGCTGGCCGGGGGTCGTCGCGACCGGCACGGTCATCGTCTGTTCCATTCTCGTGTCCGTGGGCCTGGGCGCATGGATCGGCTTGCCGTTTTCCCCACCCATCTCGCCGGCTCCGACCATCGTGTTGATGATCGTCGTGGCGAACTGCGTCCACCTGCTGGTGACCTTGCAGCAGCGCATGCGTGAAGGGGATACGCGGCACGACGCCATCGTCGAGTCCGTCAGGCTCAACCTGTACCCGGTGTTCCTGGCGAGCCTCACGACCGCGCTGGGGTTCCTGAGCATGAATTTCTCGGAAGTTCCGCCCTACCGCCACCTGGGCAACTTCGTCGCAATCGGCATCGTTGCTTCCTTCGTTCTTTCCGTCACGTTCCTGCCGGCCCTGCTGTCACTACTCCCGATTCGCACGCCAAGGGATCGCCGGCTCCGCGGACCCACGATGGTGCTCGTGGCGGACTTCGTGCTGCGCAACCGAAGGCCGCTGATCTGGGGGTGGCTGGCCGTAGTGCTGGCGATGGCCCTTGCCATTCCGCGCAACGAGCTCAACGACGTTCTGGTTCACTTCTTCGACGAGAGCGTGGAGTTTCGCCAGGACACGGACTTCATGGATGAGCGCTTGAGCGGCAACACCCTGCTCGAGTACTCGCTTGAAGCGTCCACCGAGGGCGGCGTCACCGATCCCGATTTTCTCGCCGAGGTCTCGAGTTTCGCCGAATGGTACCGTGAGCAGCCTCCCGTACGGCACGTGGCGGTCATCAGCGATACCTTCAGGCAGATCAACAAGAGCATGCATGGCGACGACGAGGCTTCGTACCGCATTCCCGAGAGTCGGGAGCTGGCGGCGCAATACCTGCTCCTTTACGAGCTATCCCTTCCTCAAGGTCTGAACCTGAACAATCAGATCGATCGGTCCAGATCCGCGACGCGGGTAACGATCTCGGCGAAGACCCTCGACTCGCAAGAGCTGCTCGCGCTGAACGCGCGTGCCGAAGCCTGGCTGAAAGAAAACGCGCCGCATGTTGCCAGTGTCAACAGCACCGGTCCGGCGGCATTGTTCGCCTACATCGGGCAACGCAACATCCGCGCCATGCTGATCGGGACGATGGTCGTGCTCCTGGCCATTTCCGGCGTTCTTCTCCTTGCCTTGCGTTCAATTCGCCTCGGCTTGATCAGCATCGTCCCGAACCTGATCCCCGCCGTGTTGGGGTTCGGGATCTGGGGGTTGATGGTCGGGCAGGTCGGGCTCTCGCTTTCTGTCGTGGTGGCAATGACCATCGGTATCGTCGTGGATGACACCGTGCATTTCCTGAGCAAGTACCAGCTCGCACGGCGCGACTACGGCCACGGTCCCGAAGAGGCGGTGCGTCACGCCTTTGACTCCGCCGGCCGCGCCCTTCTTGCCACGACGGTCGTGCTGGTGGCCGGCTTCCTGATATTCGCGTTTTCTCCGTTCGTTCCGACCGCGCAGGTCGGGGTGTTGACGGCAATGATCATCGCCTTCGCGCTCGTCGCCGATCTGCTGCTTCTGCCCGCCCTGCTGACCGCGGTGGACCGACGTTCCGGGCCGCAAGTCGAGCTCCCGGCATGATTCGGGGTGCGGTCGAGAAACGCCCGGACTGCCGCCCCCTGGCCCTGCCGAATCCGTGATGTCCCCGCACGTGCGCCCGCGCCGACCGACAAGGTCTTGTTTCTTGCCTGATCTCCAGGAGGAGGAGGGCCTCGGCCATGTTCAATAATCCCTTCGGATCGTTTCACGACACGGTTGCCGCGGCCAAGGAAGAGCGAGAGCGGCTCGACGGGCTGTTGACCGTTTCCACACCTCGAGAGCGCTTTCTGGTCGTCGGCATCGCATCGTTGTTGGTCGTCCTTGCCGGGTGGCTGTACGTTGGCAGCGTCCCGCGCAGCGTTGCCGTCGATGGAGTGCTCGTGGAGCTTCGCGACGGCCCGGGCGACGGCTTCCCGACGGTGCGGGCAATCATCTGGCTCAGGGGCGCCGCTGCGCCGAAAATTGACGAGGGCATGCCGGCGGCGATCGACCTGACGATGGCCGAGGGAAAGCCGGAGACACTCGAGGGGAGGGTGGCCGCAATATCCGCGGTGAACCTGTCCAGGGGAGTGGCGGACTTCGCGACCGCGGCCGGGGGGTCGGTGTTCCGCCTCGATATCGCGCTCGACGAGGGACTCGAGCCGGGTTCCCTCCCCGACCGGAAGGCCCGGATCTTCATCGAGCTCGGCAGCCAGGCCCCTCGAGCCCGCGCTCCCGCGGGGCCCCGACCCGGCCCCCCCCCCCGAAAGGAAGGCCCGGATCTTCATCGAGCTCGGAAGACAGGCCCCGATCGCGCTATTTGGAACCAGGCGACCGTAAGGTGCGGCCGAGCGCCTCCAATCGGGCCGGCGACAAGGCGGCGGCGGAGCCCTTGAAGCGAAGGGTAACCACGCCAATTCTGTTGCAGACGCACGCGGCGGAGTGCGGTGCGGCCTGTCTGGGCATCGTGCTTGGCTATTTCGGGCGCTGGGTGCCGCTTACCGAGCTGCGCGAGAGGTGCGAGGTGAGCCGGGACGGCAGCAGCGCCGCGAGCCTCGTGCGCGCATCGAGGCTCTACGGCCTCGAGTGCAGCGGACTCGGCGTTAGAGCGGATCTGTTGGAGAAGCTCGCGTTGCCGCTGATCGTGTTCTGGCAGTTCAGCCACTTCGTGGTCGTCGAAGGGATCGATGGCCGGAGCTTCTTTCTCAATGATCCCTCGACGGGGCGACGCAGGGTCAGCGCCGAAGAATTCGCCAAGGGCTACAGTGGAGTTGCGCTTCGATTCAAGCGAGGCGCCGACTTCAAGCCCGGCGGCGAGCGACCCGGGTTGTTCGCGCGCCTGCACTCGTTGCTCGGCGGGTCATGGACGGTGCTTGGAGCGGCGGTCGCCTGCGCGCTCATGTCGACGTTGCTGGCATTGCTCGTGCCCGCATCTCTTGGCGTCTTCGTGGACAACGTCCTCGAGGCGCACGGAACCTGGGGCGGGCTGGTGGCGGCCTTGATTGGCGGCGGCATCCTGGTCTACCTCCTGTCCTTGCTCAAGCATCGGTTCCTGCGGAGACTCGCGGTCCGGATTTCGGTGATTGGCCATGATCGGAGCCTGTCGCGGCTGTTGCGGTTGCCGGTGGAGTTCTTCAACCACCGGCTGGTCGGCGACCTGACCGATCGGGTCTCGTCCATCGATCGAATCGCGAGGAACCTGACGGACCAGTTTCTGGTGCTCGTAATAGACATGGCAATGAGCGCGGTCCTGCTCGTCGCGATGATGCTCTACGACCTTCTGCTCGCGGTGCTCGTGCTGCTGCTCGGGGTTCTACACGGACTGCTGGCGCAATTCCTCAATGCGCATCGGGCAGTCCGGAGCCAGACGATGCGGCGCGAGCAGGGCATGCTGATCGGCATCGGTATGCAGATGCTGAGTCACGCGGAGAACCTCCGCATGACGGGGTCGGATGACCGGTTTTTTTCGCGCTGGAGCGGTCAGCAGGCGCGCGAGCTGCAGGCGCGCCAGGTCTGCTCGGAGCTCGGCTTGGTCAACACGGCGCTTCCGGGGTTGATCGCCGCCCTTCGCGGCGCGGCGGTCCTGGGCATCGGGGCGAGCATGGTCATTTCGGGAGAAATGACCCTGGGGACGCTGGCGGGATTCTACATCCTCTCCGAGATGTTCCTGTCACCGATCGGGCGCTTCTTCGAGTTCGCGGACCGGCGCCAGGCGCTCGAAACGGACCTGCAACGGCTGGAGGACATTTCCGGGGCGACCGAAGACCCGGGCTTCAGCCGGCGGAGGCCGGAGACCGAGTCGATTCCCACGTTCGATGGCCGGCTCCAACTCGCCGGACAGCTCGAGCTCAGAAACGTCACCTTCGGTTTCAACAAGAGCCGGCCGCCGCTGATCAAGGACTTCAGCCTCGTGATCCGACCGGGGCAACGGGTGGCGGTGGTGGGACCGAGCGGCTCCGGCAAGTCCACCGTGGCGCGCTTGGTTTCGGGAATCTACCAGCCCTGGACGGGCGAGGTACTGTTCGACGGCCATCCGCGGAGCGAGGTCCCCGAGGAGGTGCTGCGGCGCTCGATTGCCACGGTGGATCAGGAGGCCGTTCTGTTTTCGGCATCCGTGCGGGACAACATCACATTGTGGAACCCGGCGGTTCCGGATGAAGTCATCATCGCGGCGGCGCGAGACGCCTGCATTCATGACGGGATCCTTCTCACGCCGCAAGGCTATTCGGCTTTCGTGGAAGAGGGCGGGGCGAACTTCAGCGGAGGTCAGCGCCAGCGGCTGGAAATCGCCCGTGCCCTGGTCGGAAATCCGACCGTGCTCATTCTGGACGAAGCGACCAGCGTCCTCGATGCCGGAACGGAGGAATCCGTCGACGACGCCGTGCGGCGTCGCGGCGTCACCTGCCTCATCGTGGCGCACCGGCTGAGCACCGTGCGGGACTGCGACCAGATCATCGTCCTCGACAACGGGGTCGAAGTGCAGCGCGGCACCCACGACGAGCTGATAGAAGACCGGAACGGTATGTATTTCAAGCTGATCAGGTCGGGCTGATGCACGAACCGGGCCGGGAATGCACTTCGCTGGCCGAGCTTGCCGCCGGCTCCGGAGAATCGGTGCCGTGCGCCGGCAATCTGCCCGTGCGACTCGACGACACGGACAGTGTCTGGTTCATTGACCAGGGCACCGTGGATCTGTTCCTCCTCGAGTTCAAGGACGGGGTGGAGGTGGCCGCACCACAGCACCTGTTGCGCCGCGAAACCGGGAGGCTGGTGCCCGGTGTCGCGCCGGATGAACAGGACGAAGAAAGGGGCACCAGGCTGAGCCTGGTTGCCAAGGGGCGGCCGGGCACCCTCCTGAAGCGCCTTCCGGCATCGTTGCTGTCCGAAGTCGACCCCGCGGAGCTCGCGGACCAGGTCGATTCCTGGCTGATCGCGGTGACCGACACGCTTTCGCGCTTCGTAAACCGCCGTCCGCGACCGGCCACGCTGGCCGAGCCCGATCTGACCCGGGACCTGTCCCCCTGCACGCTGTCCGTGGGGCGCGGCGTGGTCTGGATATCCGAACCGGCGCGCGGCGCGAGCCTTTACATGGACATGATCGATCGGGCGGAGCTTGCCGGGACCGGCGACCCACGCCAGGCCGCGATACCGCTGACGCGGACAAGCTGGCTTTCCCTGTCCGTCCGCGCGACCGTTTCGACCAGGTCCACCCGGACCCTCGCGCAACAGGGCACGCTGGTGTCGGCGCTCGCCTCCTTTCACGGGATCGCATTCGCTCTCGAGCGCCTGAACCGACGGCTTGCGATGGTCGACGATGCGAATCTCGAACGCGTTCGCACATCCAGCCGCCGCACGGCCGAGAGCGCCGCCCGCCAGCGGCTGTTCAATCTCTACGATCTGCCGGTCGACCGGGAGACCCATGTCGAGGACACCGCGCTGGCGGATGCCCTGCGGATCATCGGACATCACCAAGGTATCGACTTCCGGCTTCCGGTCCGTTCCGGACTCTCCGATTCTCCAATCGGGATCGTTGACGTTCTCGAGGCGTCATGCGTGCGCGGCCGCCGCGTGCATCTCGAGGTCGAGGACCGGTGGTGGCGCGGCGACAGCGGCGCGATGCTCGCATTTCGTGCCGAGGACGACCAGCCCGTTGCCCTCCTGCCGGGCGGGCTCGGACGCTACCGGGAGATCGATCCGGTCAGCAAGCGCAGGGTCCGGATCACCGCGGACCGCGCGCGTGCGCTGAAGAAGGATGCGTGGGTGTTCTATCGGCCATTGCCGTCAGGAAGCGTGAAGCCCGCGGAACTGCTGGGAATCGCGTTGCATGGTTCGGCCCCGGATCTGGCACGACTGGTATTGGCCGGGCTTCCGGGCGGTCTCGCCCGGTTGCTTCCGGCGCTCGCCCTTGGATTCGTCGCGAATCACGTCGTGGCGGGCGGAAGCGCAGATGCACTCCATGCCGTGGTTGCGGCTCTCGCGGGGTTCGGTCTGCTCGGCGCGTTGCTTCACCTGCTCCAGGGCACGGCGTTGATGCGTCTCGAGGGTCGCTCGGCATCAAGGGTCGAAGCCGCCTTCTGGGACCGCCTCATGCGTCTTCCACCGAGGATTCTGCACCGCCGTCCCGCCGGCGATCTGGCCATGTCGGGAATGACCTTCCAGAATCTTCGCGATGGCCTGCAGGGAGTGGTGGCCGACAGCTTGTTGTCGATCATCTTTCTGCTTCCGGTTCTGGGTGTCATCTTCTTCTACGATGCCGCTCTCGGGGCCATCGCCCTCGCATTCAGCGTGGGTTCGCTGCTGGTGACCGTAGCCATCGGGCTGTGCCAGGGAGCACCCAATGGACGAATCATCAGCGCAAGCCGACGCGTATCCGGCCACCTGTTCCAGGTAGTGGGCGGCATCGCCAAGCTGCGCGTGGAGAATGCGGAGAGTTCGGCTTTCGCCATCTGGGCACGGCACTATCGCGAGCAGAAGCGCGCCGAGCTCGAGCTTGGCGCACTCGAGGGTCATGCACGGGCGTTCGGCGCCTCACTCCCGTTTCTTGCCGCTGGGGTGCTTCTCTTGGCGGTGGCGGCGGTGAGCAACCGGAGTGTTCCGGTCGGCGACTTTCTCGTCGTCTACGCCGTGTTCATCGCCTTTCAGTCCGCTATCGCCCGGCTCGGCGAGTCCTTTGGCACCGTCGCCGCCATGGTGCCGGCGTTCGAGCAGATGCGACCCTTGCTCGCCGCCGTACCGGAAGCCGAGGGCGGTGGAGAGACGGTGGAACGCCTGGGCGGCGAGATTCTCTTCGACCATGTTTCCTTCCGGTACGATCCCGACGGTCCGTTGATCCTCGACGACGTCACGATTCGGGCCGCTCCCGGTGAATTCGTCGCGATTGCCGGAGAGTCCGGCGCCGGAAAGAGCACACTGTTCCGCCTTGCGCTGGGGGTCGATCGGCCGTCGGCGGGCGCGGTCTATTACGACGGTCGCGATCTGAGGCACCTGAACCTGAAGCAGGTGCGCCGGAAAATCGGCGCCGTGCCCCAGTCGGTGCAGCTTCATCCCCATGATCTCTGGGACAATATCGTCGCGCACCACGAGGAGGCGAGCATCGGGGAAGTATGGCAGGCGGCCCGCTCGGCAGGAATCGAGCGCGAGATCAGGGCCATGCCCATGGGCATGATGACGATGGTCGGATCCGGCGGGGCGGTCGTCTCCGGTGGCGAGAGCCAGCGCGTCACCATCGCGCGCTCCCTCATCGGCAGCCCGCGAGTCATGCTCCTTGACGAAGCGACCAACTGGCTCGACAACGAGAGTCAGGCCGAGGTCATGCAGAACCTGGCACGCCTGACCTCCACCCGGCTCGTGATCGCCCACCGACTGTCCACGCTGGAACAGGCTGACCGGATTTACGTGATGCAGGCGGGAAGGGTCGTGCAAAGCGGCTCGTTCACCGACCTCATGGAAGTTGACGGAGTATTCAGAGAACTGGTCCGAAGGCAAATCGCCTGAGCAGGAGCGCCGAGTGTTGCGAAAATCGAACTCTCCATCGGCACGCGGACTTCACCTCCGGCGGCACCCTCGTTCCATTGACGCCCTGACGCTGTGATGGAGTTCCGCCAGCGCTTGCCCGGACGGCGTTCCCGATGCCGGTGAAGGCGGCCCCCGGCGCCACGGACCGCATCCTCGCGAGAGCGGCGGAAGACCTCGATTTTCGTGCGCGCCTCCTTGCGGATCCGAATGACGCGATCGAACGCGAGCTCGGATCTCCGGTGTCCGGGGACCATGAGATTCGCGTGCACGAGGAAACCGATTCCGTGACGCATATCGTGCTTCCGCCGATGGAGAAGTTCAGCGCGGAGGAACGCAAGGCGGCGAAGCACGGTGCAACCTCGCTCGAGTTTCTCAAGAAGACGATGCACGATCCCGCACCGGCGGCTCGATCCCCCGGCCCGATGCGGTCGAAGGAACGGGTGGGCGCCTTGACGGAGGAGACCCTTGCAGGAGCGGCGCGTGAGAGCATGCACCGCGGTCTCGTTTTCCTGGATTCCGCTGTCGACGGGAATGGGGCCTGGCACTGCATCCGGTTCAACCTGGGGGCTCCGGACATTCCGCGACACTTCGAACGGCCTGCGTTTGTCACGGCGCTTTGCGTGCTCGCTCTCGAGAGCTGCGATGATGAACGGGCCGGGTCCATCTGCGCACGCAGCCGGCGATATCTTGCCGACACCATGGAGTACCCGGGACTGTGGCGCTACTATCGCCATCTGCCCCAGGATCTCGACAGTACCGCCCTCTGTTCGCTTGCCATCGGAAGCCACCCCTGGATTGTGCTCGGAAGGAACGTTCCGCGAGTGCTGGCAAATCGCGACGAGGACGGTCGTTTCTTGACCTGGGTGTTGGAAGATGACGAACCTGATGTCGTGACGAGCTTTCGCATCGAGGCCGATCCCGTCGTCAATGCGAACGTCATTGCCTTTCTTGGCGGCCACCCGGAAACCAGGGATGCCCAGCGGTGGCTGGAGACGTTGATATCGAAAGGGAGTCTCGATGGCTCGTCAAAGTGGTATCCCGATGAGGTCACGATCTGCCATGCGGTCGCCCGCGCGATAGTCCGTTCGCGGCCCGAGCTCGATCATCTGCGCCCGTTCCTTGCCGCGCGCATCCTGGCCCTGCGCGACGGGCACGGCGCGTTCGGCAACGTCCTTCAGACCGCTCAGGCGGTTTCGGCACTCCACGGTATCGGGAAACTTGAAGCCATCGACGCGAAGCGCGCAATGGAGAGGCTCGTCGATTCGCAACGTGAGGACGGAAGCTGGCCCGAGCTGCTCGCCTTTGGTGACCAGACGCTGAGGTGGGGCGCGATAGGGCAGATAGGGCATGGTTCCGAATCCGTGACCTCCGCGTTCTGTATCGAAGCCCTTCAGCGCCTCACCGGAATGCTGGCGGGTTCGAGGAGTCGGCCCGATCGTCACGCGTGATGGGCTGGAAGGGGCTGCACAAGGAGTCGACATGGATACTGACGCGGCAGTGGCACTTACCCAGGACCGTCTCGCCGAGGAGGGCGGCACCATCGGCGATCTGCTCGGGTACTTTCGAAACAGGGTTTCGCCGATTCTCGTCGGGGACCCGGAGTGGGAACGGATACTGGAATGCGCGAGGGGCTTTCCGGTCACGTTGGGCGCTCTTCCATTCGGTTTCGAGTTTCCGCTGCACGAGCGCCGGCGGGAGGCGGATCTCGGTGTCTCCCTCTCGAGCGATGCCAGGACGGTGGCGTTCTTCGATGGGCGCGCGCGGAACCACGAGTCGGACGAAACCGCGGCGGCGATCACTCGACTGTTCGGACAGATGAATGCCAGGAGCTCGCCCCTGCGCAATATCGTGGGCCGCAAGATGATGCTCGAGTTCGACATCGGTTCGGGGCGGGACCGCACGCATTCGTTCCCGGGAGTGTTCCTTCGACCGGGCGAACGCCCGATTGTCGGCGGCCGTGGTCAGGTGAACGATGTCGGTGTGGTGGTGGATGCCCTCGTTGGCTGCGTAGGGTGGGAGAGGAAGGTCGCCGAGCGGGAAAACGCTGAACGCGCTTACCTGGCCCAGCCGGGAGGTACCCGCATGGATTCGTTCGGCGTGTTTCCGTCCCGCTCCCGGGCCATCCGATTGGCGATCATGGGCTTCGGGTCGAAGCAGGAGCTGTTCGCCTATCTCGAGAAGACGGGCTGGCCGGGTCGGACCTCGGCGGTCGAGTCCGTGATCTCGCGTTTCGACGAACGCGTGAGGGTGTCCCGGTTGGGGGCGAACATCGACGTGCGCGACGAGGGTATCGGCCCGACGCTCGGCCTCACCCTCATCGTCAAGCAGAGATATACGAAGAATTCACGCTACTGGCTCGACGGCCTCACGGACTGGGATCCGTTCCTGAACGCGTTGAGCCACGAAGAGCTCGTGGTGCCGGAGAAGCTTGCGGCGCTTGCCGACTGGGTGTCGAGACCGACCATGCTCTTCGCGAAGTCCGGTCGATATGTCATGCTGCGCGGAATTCATCATGTCAAGCTGGTCGTATCCGGAGACCAGCTTCGAAAGGTCAAGGCCTACGTGTTCATGGTACTTTCGGGGGCGGTTCCCTCCTGAGCTCCCCTCCGGGCCAAGGCGCGCCCGGAGACCGGCTCGAGCGGTGCAGGGTCTCGCGCGGGCACGTGGAGGGCACTCATGATTTAGCGCGATTTGAATGATGGCGAAGAGTCGACGATCAAGGACCGCCTCGCGCTCGCGGAAGTGATCATCGCACTCTTGCGGTACGCACTGATGGCAACACTCGATTCGATCGTGAATATTCAATGCAGTCCCTGGCAGTTCATCAGCCTCGGGAACCCGAATGTGCGAGGCGCCGTCCATGCAGTGTGGGACATCTCGCCTCCCGGGGGCATGATCCTCCCGGAGAGCGTTCCGGGGCGAAAGCAGGTGGATTGGGCCCTGTCCACCGCCATCGATCTCGGCGCGCCGCACCCCGGGCGGGTTTCGCTCTGCCGTTGACCTCGTGCAGCGGCACACACCGACAACACTTGCGGGCACGAGTCGCGAAGGCCACCTGGAGAGACCCCATGACATCGAGCAGCAGACGCTCCGGACTCAAGCTCAACCGTCCGTTCGTCGGGATCCCGTCGTTCCTGCGCGCGCGGATCGAAACGGACCTCGACGCGCTCGATGCCGACATTGCGGTGTTCGGAGTCCCCTTCGACGAAGGCTCCCCCTTCCTCGCAGGTTCGCGCATGGGGCCGCGCTCGATCCGGGAGCATTCCCTTCGCTTCGCCGCCTCCGACGCCGGGTTCCACGATCCCGGGACCGGGCGCACCTACCTCACCCACGAGATGTCCAACCGGACCATCGCCGACGTCGGCGACGTCGACGTATGGCCCACCGACGTGAAGAGCACGTTCGACAACGCGACCGACCTCACCAGGGCGGTCCTCGCGAGGGGCGCGCTGCCGGTGGTTCTCGGCGGCGACCACTCGGTCACCTATCCGATCGTCAAGGGCTACGAGGACGAGGAGCCGCTGCACGTCATCCATTTCGATGCCCACATCGACTACGCTCCGTTCGTCCACGACTTGCGCTTCACGAACACCCACACGTTCCGCCACGTCGCGCCGATGCAGCACGTGCTGAGCCTCGCCCAGGTCGGGATCCGCAGCCTCCGGAGCGCAGCAACGGAGGTCCAGGATTCGATCGACGACGGCAACCGGGTAATGACGATGGGCGAGTTCCACGCCGTGGGTCCGAAGGGCGTCGCCGAGGTGGTGCCGCGCGATGCGCGGACCTACGTGAGCATCGACATCGATGTCCTCGACCTGCCGCTGATTCCGGGGTGCGTGTCGGCCGAACCCAACGGGATGAGCTACGCGGAGCTGCGCGACACTCTCGCCGCCATCGCCGAGCATTGCGAAGTGGTGGGACTCGACCTCGTGGAAGTCAACCCGACCCTCGACGTGGGAACCGGCATCACCTCCTACCTCGCCGCACACACCGTGTTGGAGTTCCTCGGCAACGTCTGCCGCCAGCCACGGTGGGAACGACACCGTGAGGCGCGAGCCGCGGCACGCGGTTGACTCGGGTGGGGATCGCGCCGGCCGGGCAAGCGAAGCGTCCGAACATCTCCCGAGGCGTCTGCAGGGGAAGACTCGCGAGGGGGGAGGGCGCCGCGACCCGGAACGACCCGGTCCGAAAGAAGGGAGCGTCCGTGGGGTCCGTCCGGACCCCGCGGTGCGCGAAGCGCGACCGGAGCTCGGCGACCCGTTCGGGATCGTCCAGCGCGTACCCGAGATGGAGAGCCCCGGACGTGGCTCCGGGCCAGATGGCGATGCGCCGGCCGGGGCCGGCAAGAATCGAGCCGCCGCCCTCGCTCCGCTCGCAACGCATCTGCAAGGCGACGCCGAGAAAGCCGGCGAGCCGATCCGCATCGGCACTGAGGAGCGCGAGGTGGTGCAAGGCGGCAGGCCAGAGTGGGGAAGGAGCGGGGGAGGGCGCCATGGGTCCTGAGCTCCGACTGGTCGTGGGCCCCGGCCGGACCTTCGTTCCGTGAATTCCGCGTACCGCATGGACCCGACACGATGAACGACGGCGGGCCGGCACCTCACCGTAGCACGGTCGCACGCTTCGCGTTGGTCTGTCTTCCGTTCGGAGCGGGCTATTTCCTTTCCTACCTCTACCGATCGATCAACGCGGTCATCGGCCAGCCGCTCGCGTCCGAATTCGGGCTCGGAGCGGGAGACCTCGGGCTCCTCACGTCCGTCTATTTCCTCGGGTTCGGCCTTTTCCAGCTTCCTCTCGGTATCCTGCTCGATCGCTACGGACCCCGCCGGGTGCAGTTCGCGCTTCTCATCGTCGCCACCGTCGGCGCGGTCATCTTCTCCGCCGCGCAATCGTTCTTGCTGCTGACCGTCGGCCGGGCGCTCATCGGTATCGGCTTTGCGGGCGGACTGATGGCTTCGTTCAAGGCGATCACGGTCTGGTTTCCACGGCGGCGGTGGCCGCTCCTGAACGGACTCATCATGGGGTTCGGCGGCCTCGGAACGATGGCCGCGACCACCCCTGTCGAGTTTGCGCTCGAATGGGCCACCTGGCGGAACGTGTTCCACTTCCTGGCCGTGGTGACCGCGTCGGTCTCGTTTCTCATCCTCGTCGTCGTCCCGCCGCACGTCTCCGAACGCGAAGGGCGGGCCGGCGGCCTGACGGAAGCGCTGGCCGGGCTCGGACTCATCTTTCGCGACCGGGCGTTCTGGCGGATCGCCCCGGTCTCGATCGTCGCAATGGGCTCCGGACTCGCCATCCAGGGCCTCTGGGCCGGACCGTGGCTGCACGACGTGGCGGGCCTGCCCCCGGATGAAGTCGCCCGGCACCTCCTGGTCCTTAACCTTGCCCTCACCCTGGGAATGCTCGCGACCGGATTCGTGGCCGATGGATTCACCCGGATCGGAGTAGGGCCGGTCGGCATGCTCGGCTTCGCCGGGGCGGTCCTGCTGGTCCCCCTCATCCTGCTCGTCCTGGAGGTCGATCCCCGCGGCTACTGGGTCTGGGCGCTCTTCGGGTTGCTCAGCAATCTCGCGGTCATGGTCTACCCGTCGATTTCGGCTCACTTCACGATCCGCTATTCGGGCCGGGCCATGACCGGGCTGAACCTGCTGCTTTTCCTCGGGGCCTTCGTGCTCCAGTACCTCGTCGGCGCGATCATCGATCTCTGGCCGACACGACCGGGAGGCGGCTACCACCCCGAGGGATACCGGAGTGCGTTCGGCCTCGTCGTGCTGCTCGTCGTGCTTACCCTGATCTGGCTCGCGGTGCCGAGGGGAGTGCTGAGGGACGCCCCGACGCCGACCCGGCTGTAGCAGGGGCGCGGACGCCGCTCCCATCCGTTCCGGGCTCCTTGAGCAACTCACCGAGAACCCCTGCGACACCCTTTACTTTACATAATATATATTATACGAACATTCATCCGGACGCTCGTGTCACGTGCCGAACCTCCATGCGCGCATCCCGACCCGGGTAAACTGCCCGCGTGCTCGCAACCCCCCTCCGGCGCGGCGCCGCCTTGCCGTCGCGCGGTACGGATGGCCGGACCGGACTCATGGCAGACACCGACGACCGACTGCTCGAATCGAGAGTTCGCGACCTCGAACGTCGCTATGCCGATGCCGTCGACTCACGCCGGATGGACGCGTGGCTCGACTGCTTCACCGAAGACGGCTCGTACTACGTGATTGCCGCCGACAACGAGTCCGACGACCTTCCGCTGTGCCTCATGATGGACGACTGCCGCGAACGGCTCGAGGACCGCGCGACCTTCGTCCGAGACATCTGGCCAGGCTCGTTCGAGGACTATCAGACCCGGCACTTCTTCCAGCCGCTGCGCCTGGAGCCGGAACCGGGTGCGAAGAGCGGCTCGGGGATGTTCCGCGCGCTCGCCAACTTCACGGTATTCGCCACCGATGCGAGAGGCAGGACCAGTCTCTTCATCGCGGGACAGTACCGCGATCGCATCCGCGTGAACGGCGATGACTGCCGCTATGTCGAGCGCCGGGTGGTGATGGACACCTTCACCACCCCCGGGGTCGTGGTCTACCCGCTCTAGCCTCGAATCCGCCGGATGGGTGGACCGGCTCCCGTCGGCTACCGTTCGAAGCCCATGGTCCGGCGGTAGACCTCCCACCACACCGTATTGGTCGTCTCGTCGTTCTGCGAGACGGCGTAGGGATCGTAGTCGGAGTCGTCGCTCCATCCTCGCACGTATCGGGTGGTGTCCGGCCGCGAATGCAGGGCTCGCTGGATGCGGGCGAAGACCGCACCGTCTTCCAGGCTGATGAAGCCGCTCGGGCCGATGAGGTTCGAAGACTGCCGGAGGCGATGACGGACCATGTCGGGATCGTCGTCCGCGTGCGCGAAGTACGCGTAGTGCACCTCGGTGCGCACCGGGTCTACCGGGTTGGCGAGCCGGATGTTGATGACGTCCAGGTGATTCATGACCGCTCCGAGCGGCCACGGGGTGACGAGGAGCGAGCCCGTCTCCTGGTCCGCGAACTTGTTCCGCGGACAGCTTCCGCCGCGGTAGGCGATCAGCTCCGGATCGCGCAGCAGCCGCGTGTCCGGTCGCGCGCCCGAGCGGGTGCGGGTGATGCGGTGGCCATTCGGGTCGCGCCGCTGGCTTCCCTCCCCTCCCCGCCATTGCAGGATCCGGAACGCCCGGTGAAGCAGCGGCGCGTGGTATCCCTCGTCGTCGATGTACACCTTCCAGTTGGCCTCGAACTCGACCTTCTGATAGCCGAGCAGACGGAGCCTTCCGTCTTCGCCCATTGCGGCCTTCAACGCGTCGCGAATGGACCCGAGCCATTCCTGGAGCGGCGCAGGCCGGTCGTGGAGGCTCGCGAAGATGATGCCCGCGAAGGTCGCGGCGTGCGCAGTCGCAAGTCCATGGCGCGACCGGTCGAAGGAAACGGGAAAGTCATTCTCCCCCGGGCACCGCTCGAGCCGCCCGTCGAGCCCGTAGAGCCACCGGTGGTACGGGCACTCGAATCCGTCCGCATGTCCCCGAAAGCGCGTCTCGACCATGGTTCCGCGATGAGCGCAGGAGTTGTGGAAGGCGCGGATTCCGCCGTCCGTCCCATGCACCAGGATCAGCGGAGTCCGTCCGAGGGTGATCGTCTTGAACCGACCCGGCGCATCCAGCTCCGCAACGTGGCCGACCACGTGCCACAACGGCCCTTCGAAGATGCGCTCGATTTCGAGCTCGAAGACGGACGCGTCCTCCACCGCCCATTTCGGGGCTTCGTTGAAGCCGGACGGCCAGGTTCGCGCGTCCGGGGCCGCGCCTGACCCGTCGGGAGTTCTCGGTCGGATCATGTCCACGTACCTCCGAAGGGCTCTCGCTCCTCGCGCCACAGTCCGAGTGACTCCTGCACCGCACGGTCCGAAAAGCTGAACAGCACCGCCTCCTCCTCGACCTCGTGCCGGCGCGGACACCAGCTCGGAACGACGAAGGTGTCGCGCGGACCCCAGGCGAACGTTTCCTCCCCGGCCACCGTCCGCCCCTCCCCTTCCGCCACGCAGAAGACCGTGGCATCGGTCGATCGATGGAGGGCGCCGGCGAATCCCCGGGGAAAGAGCTGGATGAACGTCGCAATCGTCGGAAGCGCGTAGCCGCCGTCGACGGGATTGGCGTACTTCATCCGAATTCCGTGACAGGCGTCGGCCGTCCCGTTCTTGCCCAGCCGGTCCAGCGCGTCGCGGGTCTTCGCATACGGGAAGCTGAAGATCGGCGACGCCCGGCCCGACGGCGACTCGAGCGGCAGCAGTCCGCTCCCGTAACGTGCAACGGTTTCGCCGGACGGGCGCGAGTGGGCTTGCGCTTCGTCGGGATGGCGCTCGGCGAACGATGCATCGAAAAGGCTCACGATGGGGATGTCCAGCCCGTCGAGCCACACCACCGGCCGATCCGATTCGTTTCCGTGGTCGTGCCAGGTCCCCGAGGGAGTGATGATGAAGTCGCCCTCGCGCATCACCGCCTTCTCGCCGTCGACGGCGGTGTAGGCACCCTCCCCTTCGACCACGAAGCGAAGTGCGGCCTGGGTATGCCGATGGGCCGGAGCGATCTCTCCCGGCAGGATGAGCTGGAGGCCGGCGTAGAGCGAGGTCGTGATCCTGGACTCGCCTCTGAGTCCCGGGTTCTCGAGCACCAGCACCCTCCGCTCCGCCTCCCGGGCGGAGATGAGGTCGCCCGACTCGAGGAGCAGGGAGCGGATTTCCGCGTAGCGCCAGCAGGCCGGCCGGCAGCGGCTCGCCGGAGACGGGGTCACGAGATCGCCGAGCACTTCCCAAAGCGGCGCCATCGCGTGCGGATCGAGACGCCGATAGTAGTCGTTGCGCCGTGCCGCGGTCGGACCGGTCATCGGTTGGTCTCCGTTCGGGGCGTCGTCACGCGAAGAGGCGGCGAAACGCCTCGGGGATCGGCTCGGTGCGCAGCCGGCCGTCGGGCTCGAGCTTCGCCCAGATGCGAACCTCACGGCCTTCCACCGCCAGCACCTCCGCACTCCGTTCGAAACGATGGTACACGGTGAAGCTGCTGGTGCCCCACCGTTCAACATGGCTGGAAGCCCGGAGAACGTCCCCGTAGCTTACCGGGGCGGTGAAGCGGGCGCTCGCGTCCACGGCGGCCGTGCCGACGATTCCGAACTCGTCGCGAAGCGAGCGCTGACTGAGTCCGACGCTTCGGAGCAGTGCCTGGGTGCACTCGTCGAACCACCGGAAGTAGTTGGGGTAGAAGATGATCCCGGCCGCGTCGCAATCCCCCCAATTGGCCTGGATGTCGATCTGGTTCCGATGTGGCATCGCGTGCTCCGGTCCTCAGGCAGGTGCTGCCCCGGCGCATCGGATGGCCAGGCCCTCAAGAACGAGCTGCTCGCTCAACCCGGGCACCTCCAGCCACTGCCGGCGCGTCTCCAGCACGTCGTCGACGGCCGCAAACAGCCGGTCCGGGTCCGCCGTCCCCCGGCGCGCCGCGACCCCGAGTGCCGCGAACAACGCCGACAGGACGAGTCCCCCGTCCCCGGTCTTGCGCCAGCGCTCCGCCACTTCGAGTGGATCGGCGCGCCCGCCGAGAAGCGCCGCCGTCTCGGAATGGAGTGCGGTCAGCGCCTTTTCGTCGTGACTGTCCCGCAGCGCGAGCGCGGTGAACGGCGCCCCGCCGGCAAGCTCGAGAAGGCGACCGGCGAGGGGGGCGCCCGCCTTCGGCTCGAGCCAGGCGAGCGCGTCACAGGGGGTCGGAGGCGCCAGTGCCACCTTGCGGCACCGGCTTCGAATGGTAGCGGGAAGCCGTCCCGGCGCATCGCTGGTGAGGAGGAACACGACCGCCCCGGCCGGCTCCTCGAGCGTCTTCAGAAACGCGTTTGCGGCTCCCTGGCTCATCGACTCCGCGGGGGAGACAATCGCGACCCGCGAGCGTTCCGCCGCCAGATTGAAGTCGTCGATGAGCTCGCGAACGGATCCGATCGCGATGCCCGAGCGTCCTTCATCCGGGATGAGCATCCGGAAGTCGGGATGGCTGCCAGCGTTCACGAGATGGCACGAGCGGCACGCACCGCACGGTCCGGGAGACGGCGCGGTACAAAGGATTGCCCCGGCAATCGTTTCCGCCAGCCGGCGCTTGCCAATCCCGGCCGGACCGTGCAGCAGCAGGGCGTGCGGGGCGGGACCCGCGCCGAGCATCGCCGCGAGCCGCGCCCAGGGCGTTTCCAGCCATCGAGGAAGGTCGACGGCGGGGCTCATCGGTCGTCCGCACCGGACGGACGGCAATGGTCCTTCGTCGGCGCGGGCGCCAACGTGCCGATCAGCGCCTGGACGATGACGCGCGTGACCTCCCGCGGCTCGAGGCCGGCGTCAATCTGCAGGTAGCGGTCCGGGTGCCGGCGGCAACGCTCCAGGTATGCCTGGCGCACGCGGGAAAAGAATTCGAAATGCTCGCGCTCGAATCGGTCGCTCGCCTCCCGGAACAGACTCCCCGCGATGCGCGCCAGGCTGGTCTCCACGGACAGATCCAGAAATATCGTCATGTCCGGTCGCAGCGCTCCCTGGACCCAGGTCTCGAGGACGGCGATGCGCGCGGACGGGATCCCGCGCCCGCCACCCTGGTATGCATAGCTTGCGTCGGTGAAACGATCGCAGAGCACCCAGGCTCCGCGTTCGAGAGCGGGTCGGATGCTCGTCTCGACGTGCTCCGCCCGGGCCGCGAACAGCAGGAGCAGCTCGGCATCCCGCGTGATGCCGTCGTCGCCGAGCAGAATCTCGCGCAGCCGTTCACCAAGCGGGGTCCCCCCCGGCTCCCGAGTGGTCGCCACCTCCAGTCCACGGTCGCGCAGTGCTTCCGCCACCGCCCTCACCTGCGTCGTCTTGCCCGTGCCGTCCAGCCCTTCGAACGTGATGAAGCGTCCGGCCGTCACGGGCTCTTTCCGCTTCTGCGGCCGCGCTGCCAGATGTCGACCGCCCGCCGATGCTCCGCGAGGGTAGCCGAGAAAACGTGGCGTCCGTGCTCCGAGGCCACGAAGAAGAGTGCGTCGCCGCCCGCCGGATGAAGGGCTGCATGCAGTGCCGCCGCTCCGGGCAACGCGATTGGGGTGGGGGGAAGGCCGGCGCGGCGATAGGTGTTGTACGGGGTGTCCTGCCGCAGGTCCTTCCGAGTGAGATTGCCGTCGAAGGTTTCTCCGAGTCCGTAGATTACGGTCGGGTCGGCCTCGAGTCGCATTCCGCGTTTCAGCCTCCGGACGAAGACCCCTGCGATGCGAGGGCGCTCGTCCGCTACCGCCGCCTCCTTCTCGACGATCGAGGCGAGGATGAGCGCCTCGTACGGATTTCGGTAGGGCAGCTCGGGGCTTCGCTCCGCCCAAGCCGTGTCCAGGTGCTCCACCATCGCGCGGTGCGCCATCTCGAGCAACACGACGTCCGTCGAGCCGCGCCGGAACTCGTACGTGGCCGGAAGGAACCATCCCTCCGGATTGCGGGTCGGCAGATCGAGCTGCCGGGTGAAGTCCGCGGGAATCTCGATCGTGCTCCGGACGAGCGGATGGGACTGGATCTCCGCGAGGGCGCGGCGCCAGCTCCAGCCCTCGATGAGACGGACCCGATGCCGAACGATCTCTCCGCGCTCCATCATCTCGAGAAGGCGTGCAGGGGTGGCGCGATGCGGCACGAGGTACTCGCCGGCCTGGATGCGCCGGTCCCGCTCGTGCCAGCGGGCGAATCCGGCGAGATAGCGCGGGTGGGTGAGAACCGCATCGGTCGCGAGCCGGTCCGCCACCGCCGACAGCGACTCTCCTCGTTTCACGAGCAACGGATATCCCCCGGCCGGAACGTTCATCGGGGTCTGCATGAACCTCTCGACGTCCGTCGCCAACCAGTACGTACCGACCGCGGCAGCCGCGAGGACCGCCCCGAGCGCCGCGAGGCCGACCGCTCGCATCGCCTCAGGAGAACGACTTGAAGATCAGGCTGCCGTTCGTTCCGCCGAATCCGAACGAATTGGAGAGCGCGACGTCGATCTTCATCTCCCGCGCGGTGTTCGGCACGTAGTCGAGGTCGCAGTCCGGGCTCGGATTCTCGAGGTTGATGGTGGGAGGCGCGACTCCCTCGGCAATCGCGAGGACGCTGAAAATCGCCTCGATACCTCCGGCCGCGCCGAGGGTGTGCCCGATCATCGACTTGGTGGAGCTGATGGCAAGTTGCCGCGCGTGCTCCCCGAACACCTCCTTCACCGCGCGGGTCTCGATCACGTCTCCGGCCGGTGTCGATGTGCCGTGCGCGTTGATGTAGTCGACCTCTTCCGGCGCGACCCCGGCGTCCCGGAGGGCGAGCTGCATGCATCGCCGGGCGCCCTCCCCGTCGTCGGGGGGAAGGGTGATGTGGAAGGCATCGCTGCTCATCCCGAACCCCGCCATCTCCGCGTAGATGCGCGCGCCGCGCGCCCGCGCATGCTCGAGGCTCTCCAGCACCACGACGCCCGCCCCGTCGGCGAGCACGAACCCGTCCCGTCCCGCGTCCCAGGGTCGGCTCGCACCTTCGGGATCGTCGTTTCGCGTCGACAGCGCCCGGGCGGAAGCAAAGCCCGCGAGGCCGGTCGGCGAGGTCGCCATCTCGGTCCCGCCCGCCACCATGCAGTCGACGTCTCCGCGCTCGATCATCCGCGCCGCGTCGCCGATGCAATGCGCGCCGGTCGAACACGCGGTCACGATGCTGTACGTCGGGCCCTTGATCCCGTACCGGATCGAGAGGTTTCCCGCCACCATGTTGATGATGTTGGAGGGCACGAAGAACGGAGACACCTTGCGCGGCCCTCCGCCGAGAAATGCTTCGAACCCCTTCTCGATTCCGGGCAGCCCGCCGATGCCCGAGCCGATGCACGCCCCGATGCGCTCCGCGTTGGACTCCGTAACCTCGAGGCCCGCGTCCTCGATGGCCTGAATGCTCGCGACCAGCCCGTAGTGGATGAACGGATCCATCCGCCGTGCGTCACGCGGCGTCAGGTAGCGCGAGAGGTCCAGATCCCGGATCGATCCCCCGATCCGGCTCGAGAACCCCGAGACGTCGAACACGTCGATGGGGCGAATTCCGCTTCGCCCGGCGACGATGCCGGACCAGGTCTCCTCGATGTCGTTGCCGGCGGGCGTGACCGCACCGAGACCGGTCACGACCACCCGTCTACGCGTCATGCAGGCAGGCTCGCCCGGACGGGCGCTACTCGGCGTGTGCGTTGAGGTATTCGACCGCCTCCTTGACGGTCGTGATCTTCTCGGCGTCTTCGTCCGGGATCTCGCAGCTGAACTCCTCTTCCAGAGCCATCACGAGCTCCACCGTATCGAGGGAATCGGCTCCGAGATCGTCGACAAACGACGAATCGATGCTGATTTCGTCTTCCTTGACTCCGAGCTGTTCCACGATGATCTGTCTGACCCGTTCCTCGACGTTGTTCATTCTGCCCGAACCTCCGTATTGACATGCACCGCGCTCATCGACGGGCACGCTAGTTTAGTGGAATCGTCGGCGAGTTACGCAGGTGTCGTCGCCGGCGCGCCCCGTTCGGTGAGGCTGCCTGGCAAGGCTGCGCCCCGGACCGACGAGACCTGCATGAAGCCACCCATTCTTCGCTCGAAACCACGTCGTGCCGTAGCCGTGGCGGCCTCGTACGCTTCGTTCCTGAAACCGATTTGCAAGCTTGACTCATCTGTAAAGTCGGGGCCCCTCGAGGAGTCTAGGGCATGTACATGCCACCGTTCACGTGAATCGTCTCCCCGGTGATGTATCCGGCGCCGGCCGAGGCGAGGAAGGCGACCGCGGCGGCCACGTCCTCGGGTCCGCCCAGGCGGCCGAGCGGAATTTCCGAACGCAGCCGCTCGCGCTGGTCACCCGAAAGGTCCCGGGTCATGTCGGTGTCGATGAAACCCGGAGAGACCGCGTTGACGGTGATGCCGCGCGAAGCCACTTCTCGCGCGAGCGACTTCGAAAAGCCGATGATTCCCGCCTTCGCGGCCGCGTAGTTCGCCTGACCAGGATTCCCGATCGCCCCGACGACCGAGGTGAGATTGATGATTCGCCCCGCGCGGGCGCGCATCATCGGTCGCAGCGCACCACGGCACATTCTGTAGATACCACCGAGATTTACGGAAATTACCTCGTCCCATGCGTCCGAATTCATCCGCACCAGGAGGCCGTCCCTGGTTATTCCTGCGTTGTTGACGAGCACTTCGGGGACGTCGCCGTTCGCCGCGAGCCCCGCGAACAGCTCGTCGACGGATTCCCCGGCACCAATGTCGAGCACCGTTCCTCGCCCCGGCTCCACGCAGCCGGCGAGCTCGCCCCGAATGGCGTCCGCCCCCGCTTCGGTCGTGGCGGTGCCGACCACCCGCCGGCCGGACTCGGCAAACGAGCGGGCGATGGCCCGCCCGATGCCGCGGCTCGCACCGGTCACGATGACGACCGGTTCAGCCATCGCTGCGCGCCCGCAGGGCCGCGTCGAGCGACGGAGGATCGAAAACCGCGTGCGCCTTCATGCCCCGGTCGATGCGACGGTTGAGTCCGGACAGCACCCGGCCGGGACCCGGCTCGAGAACCTCCCCGATTCCGAAGTCGGCGAGCCGCCGGACCGTTGCCGTCCACGGGACCGGCGAATGGAGCTGACGGACGAGGCGTTCGCGGATTGATTCCGCGCTGCCGTGCGGCTCCAGACCGACGTTCGCGATCACCGGAACCTCCGGGGTCGCGAACTCGACCTCCTCGATGCGGGACCGGAACCGCTCGGCGGCCGGTTCCATGAGCGGCGAATGGACCGGAACGCTGAGCGGCAGAAGGACCGCCCGCCGGGCCCCCGACTCGCGCGCCCGCTCGATTGCCCGCGCCACCGCCGCGGCGTGTCCGGCGAGGACCACCTGCCCCGGTGCGTTGAAGTTGACCGGGCGCACGACCTCGTCCTGCTCGACGGCGCGGCAGGCCGCGTCGACGTCGTCGTCCGCCATTCCGATGACGGCCGCGACCGCGCCCTGCCCCATCGGTACCGCGTCCTGCATGAACCGGCCGCGCGAGGCGACCAGCGCTACGGCATCGGCGAATCGAACCGACCGCGCGCACACCAGGGCGGAATACTCGCCGAGACTGTGCCCGGCCATCGCATCCGGTTCCGGCCCGCCCTGCCGGCGCCAGACCCTCCACACCGCCACGCCGGCCGCCAGCATCGCCGGCTGGGTGCATTCCGTGGCGTTCAGCTTCTCCTCGGGACCTTCCTGGCAGACGCGCCACAGGTCGTAGCCGAGCACTTCCGAAGCCTCCCGGAAGGTCTCCTCGACCAGGGGGAACGCGTCCGCGAGATCGGCGAGCATGCCGATCGACTGCGATCCCTGTCCCGGGAAGACCGCCGCGAGGCCCATCAGTACCGAACCAGCGCCGAGCCCCAGGTGAAGCCTCCACCGAATGCCTCGAGCAGCAGGAGGTCGCCACGCTTGATCCGGCCATCGCGTACCGCCTCGTCGAGAGCCAGGGGCACCGACCCGGCCGAGGTGTTGCCGTGACGGTCAACGGTGACCACGACCTGATCCATGGACATGCGCAGCCGTCGGGCGGTCGCCTCGATGATTCGGTAGTTGGCCTGATGGGGTACCAGCCAGTCGACGTCCGCACGTTCGAGCCGGTTCGCCGCGAGGGTCTCGTCGACGATGCCGCCGAGCGCCCTGACCGCCCGCCGGAACACCTCGTTGCCCTGCATCCTGGTCCGGGCCGCGCTTTGCGAGGGACGGTCGTACCCGTCCTCGACGCTGCCCTCGACGTACAGGAGCCGTTCGCCACTGCCGTCGGCGTGCAGATGGGTGCTCATCACGCCCGGCTCGGGCGCCGCCTCGAGAACCACCGCGCCCGCGCCGTCGCCGAACAGGATGCAGGTTCCCCGGTCGGTCCAGTCGAGCAGGCGCGAGTGCACGTCGGCGCCGACCACGAGCGCGCGGGCCGCGCTCCCCGTCCGGACGAACTTCTCCGCGACGCCAAGGGCGTAAACGAAACCCGTACAGACCGCCTGAACGTCGAATGCGGCGCCGCCCTCGGCTCCGAGACGCGCCTGAAGCCGGCACGCGGTGGACGGATAGACCCGGTCCGGAGTGGTGGTCCCGACCACCACGAGATCGAGGTCGGCTCCTTCGAGTCCGGCTGCTTCGAGGGCCCGGCGAGCCGCTTGTTCCGCGAGGTCGCACGTCGTCTCCCCGGGAGCGGCGATCCGCCGCTCGCGGATCCCGGTCCGCTCGCGGATCCACGCGTCGGTCGTGTCGACCGTCCTCGCAAGCTCGTCGTTGGTGAGCACGCGCTCGGGGAGATAGCCCCCGGTGCCGGAAACACGCGCGAACGTCATTCCCCGGGACCTTGAGAAAGCAGCACGTCCAGGTGTTCCCCTATCCGCTCGGGCACGTTGTTCTGGACCTCCACCACCGCTTCCCGAATCGCGTTTTCAAACGAGTAGGCATCCGCCCGGCCATGGCTCTTGACGACCGTTCCGCGCAGCCCCACGAATATCGCCCCATTGTAGTTGCGCGGGTCGATTCGGCGGCGGACCGACTGCAGGACGGGACGCGCGAGCACCCCGGCGATCCGGCTCAGGCCCGTGCGGCGAAACTCTCCCTCGATCATGGAGCCAATCATCCGCGCCGCACCCTCGCTGGACTTGAGGGCAATGTTCCCCGCGAATCCGTCGCACACCACGACGTCCACTTCCCCGCTGAAAATGCCGTCGCCCTCCACGAACCCGCGGTAGTTGAGGTCGCTCCGCGCGATGAGCCGAGCGGCCTCGCGTACCGTCTCGTGGCCCTTGATCTCCTCCTCCCCGACGTTGAGCAGACCAACCCGGGGCTCACGAATGCGGTGAATCGCGCTGACCAGGGTGGAGCCCATCACCGCGAACTGGAAGAGCTGCTCCGGGGTCGCGTCGACGTTCGCACCGAGATCGAGCACGTGGGTAAGGCCCCGGCGCGACGGAAGCGCGGACACGATGGCCGGCCGGTCGATGCCCGGGAGCGTCTTGAGCACGAACCGGGCGATTGCGAGCAACGCTCCGGTATTTCCCGCGCTCACGCACGCGTCGGCCTGTCCGCACGCCACCAGATCGAGCGCGACCCGCATGGAAGAGTCCTTCTTCGTGCGCAGGGCCTGGGCGGGCGACTCGTCCATCCCGACCTGCTCGCCGGCATGGTGAACGCGTACCCGATCCGTTCGCCCCCGGTTCGCGAGCTCCACTCCGATGGTCTCGGAGTCCCCGACGAGAATCGCCTCCAGACGATCGATTCGCTCGACGGCACTGACGGCGGCCGGCACGACCACGGACGGGCCGTGGTCGCCGCCCATCGCGTCGAGCGCGATGGTGACGGGCTGCATCCGCGATGCTTCGTCCGAGACCTACTCGTCCTTGCCGGCGACCACCTTGCGGCCGCGGTAGTATCCATCCGGGCTGATGTGGTGTCGCCGATGCTTCTCGCCGGTCTCCGGCTCGATCGACAGGGTCGGCGCGCGCAGCGCGTCGTGGGCGCGCCGCATCCCGCGCTTCGCGCGCGTCTTGCGATTCTGTTGTACCGCCATGAATCGGAATCCTCAGGTTCGGAACTGTTCAAGCCGGGCCCGCAGTCCGGAAAACGGGGAGCTTCCCGCTCCCGGTGCGTCGACCGCCCCGGCGGGAGCGCACTGCTCGGAAGAATGCATGGGAGAGTCCGGCAGGGCGAGCAGTATTTCGTCCTCGACAATGGTCGTCAATCCAATCGGCCCGTCGAGGTCGAGCGGCTCGTAGCCCGCGGCGAGCTCCGCTCTCCCCGACGCTTCCCCTCCGTCCGTGAACGAGATCTTGAACTCGGGAAGCAGCTCGAGCTCGAGCGGCTCCAGGCACCGCTGGCATTCCACCCGGGCCACCATGCGAATACCACCGTCGAGCCTCGGCACCCCAGAAGCCGACGCCTGAAAGCGCAGGTCGACCTCGGCCACGCCGGAATCGTCACGCAACAGCTCCGCGACGCGCTTCATTGCGGCTATGGGGACGGCACCCTCAATGCGGGTCTGATCGCGGGCGAGCCGAAACGGATCCACGAACTCGGGCAACGGGCCGGACATGGCGCGCGGATTCTATTTTGGGGCCCCGATCATGTCAAAGCACGTCGAACGGCGCTTCGCGGGGGCCGCCGGAGACGGAACGGGCGGCGAGCGGACCGGGGTCCGGAAACCGGATCGCGCCGCGAAGTCCCTGCCCCGTGCCGTGGCCGGCGCCCGCGCCCTGAGCGCCGCCATCTTGCGGAGGCACCCCGGTCGGGCCGAAGATTGAAGCTCCGGTGCCGGCCATTCGCCCGGCAGGATGCGAACAGGAGAGTTCGGAGACGATGGCGAGACGACAGCGAGGTCCGAAGGCGAACGGAATGGACGACCATCCGGAGGCGTGCAGGTGCCACTGGCCCGGTTGCGAGAGGCAGGTGTCTCCGCAATTGTGGGCGTGTGCCGAACACTGGGCGGCATTGCCGAAACGCCTTCGCGACCGGGTCTTGCGCGCGTACCGTCCAGGACAGGAAATCGACAAGCAGCCATCCCGGGAGTACATCCAGACCGCGCAGGAGGTCCACCACTGGATGGTCGAGAACGACATTCGTTAGAACGCGGGTACCGTTGCCCTTCCCCCTCCCGTGAGCGGGGCCGGGTCCCGAGGTCCACGCCGATCGGCCGAACCGAGGCTTCGGTCCGGCATTCGCCCGAGAAACGCACGTGTTTCGGCAGCCCCCCACCCTCCCCTCGCCATCGCGGGCTTGCTCCGGGTGCGGCGCCCCGGCCTGCATGCCCGGAGCGTTCCCGGCGCGGCCGACCCCGGCCGTTCAATCCGCTTCGGCTCCGCGTTGGAAGCGGTTCAGGGCCGTCGCCGGGATTCCGAGACGTACGGCGGCGCCGACAAGAGCCGGATCGAGGCCCGCGCGTACCGTTACGTCGGGTAGCCCCTGCCCATGGATACGGACGCTCGCCGCGTGGAGGAAGAGCCGTTTCAGGCCGGAAGCTCGAAGCCGGCGGTTGAGCGACCGATCGCCGTACTTCTCGTCTCCCGCGACCGGGTGGTCGAGCGCCGCGCAATGCACCCGGATCTGGTGGGTGCGTCCGGTGTGCAGGAGGGCCTCGACGAGGGTGACGCCCCCGCCGACGGCAACCGCGGCGATGTCGGTCAAGGAGTCGCGACCCGTGCCGGACACCCGCACCATCCGTTCCCCTCCGGACAGCCGGCTGCGTTCAAGCGGGAGGTTCACTCTCCGCCGCGTTCCCTTCCAGGCGCCCCCGAGCAGCGCAACGTAGCGCTTCTCCAGGCTGCGTCCGCGCAACCCCTCGTGCAGGGCCCGGAGCGTGCTGCGTCGCTTGGCGACGATCAGGCACCCCGATGTTTCACGGTCGAGGCGATGCGCGAGCTCCAGGTACGGAGCGGACGGACGCGAAGAGCGAAGCAGCTCGATCACGCCGTACGCGACTCCGCTTCCGCCGTGCACGGCAAGGCCGGACGGCTTGTTCAAGACGAGCAGCCGGTCGTCTTCGTACACGATGGCCTCGTCGAGCCGCGCGTCGCCCGCGCTCGGTCGGCGCCCCGACCGGGCTCGGCTCGGGGCGGGGGCGAGCGGAGGAATCCTGACCTGTTCTCCGGTCCGCAGGCGGCGGCTCGCCCGGACCCTCGCGCCGTCCACTCGCACCTCTCCGCGGCGCAGGAGCCGATAGAGGCGGTCGCGAGGGACCATGGGGATCTGCGAATGCAGGAAGTTGTCGATCCGCCGGCCGTCGTTCTCCCCGTCCACCAGCACGTACCGCACCGGGCTTCGCTCCCGCCCCCGGTCCGAAACGGAAGACGAATCCGATAACTGATTGGAATTGCGGGACCCGGCCAAGGCTGCTATAGTCGGTGCACCATCAGGGTGCGAAACGCCCCGGTGCAGCGGGTGAACCGCGATACTATCTCACTTTGTCGGCGTATGTCGGAGCGGCCGGCAGCGTGAATGGAGAGGCTGCCGTAAGTAATCGGCGCCTGGTGAAATCAGTGTCGGAATTGGAATTCGACCACGTCGCCGGTCAGGCAGTACGCCGGCCGTGCGAAGAAGAGCCCGAGGCTCCCGCTGCTCGGTTCAGGGAAGAAGGCGTTCCGGTAGCAGCAGGTTTCGGGTCGATTCCGGATCCGGCAACCCGGCCTCGGCTGGCTGGGCCGCGCCCCGTACCCGTCCGCGGGCAGGGCGCGCCGCCAGCTTGAGACCGCAAGGATCGACTGCGATGACGTCGACCGAAGGACCGGTACGGCGAACAAGGGCGGCGCGCCCGGTGGGTGCGCGTGCGCGGAATCTCGCGTCGTTATCCGTATGCCTCTCGTTCAGTGCTCCGACGACCGCCGGCATTGAGAGAAGGCTATTCCATGAAACGAATGCTGATCAACGCGAAACAGCCGGAAGAGCTTCGCGTTGCACTGGTCGACGGGCAGAACCTGCTCGATGTGGATATCGAAACCCCGTCTCGAGTCCAGAAGAAATCGAACATCTACAAGGGACGAATCGTCCGAATCGAGCCTAGCCTCGACGCCGCCTTTGTCGATTTCGGGGCCGAACGCCACGGCTTCCTCCCCTTCAAGGAGATCGCCCGGGAGTACCTGCGCGATTCCGCCGAGTCCGGTGACAACCGTCACCAGGCGGTGCAGGAGGCGGTGAGCTCAGGCCAGGAAGTAGTCGTCCAGGTCGAGAAGGAGGAACGCGGCAACAAGGGCGCCGCGCTCACCACGTTCGTCAGCCTTGCGGGGCGCTATCTGGTCCTGATGGCGAACAACCCCGGCGCGGGTGGAATCTCCCGGCGCGTGGAGGGAGAGGAGCGCGCGGAGCTTCGGGAAGCGCTGAGCGGACTCGACATTCCGGACGGAATAGGCCTCATCGTCCGTACCGCCGGGGTCGGACGGACCACCGAGGAGCTTCAGACCGACGTCGACTACCTGCTCCAGGTGTGGGAGGCGATTCGGCGCGCCGGGCGCGAGCGTCGCGCGCCGTTTCTCATCTACCAGGAAAGCAATATCGTCATCCGCGCTCTTCGGGACAATTTCCGCAAGGACATCCACGAGATACTGGTCGACACGCCCGAGGTGTTCGAGCAGGCCCGGGAGTTCATGAGCCTGGTCATGCCGGGCAGCGTGAATCGGTTGAAGCTCTACCAGGACCGGGTGCCGCTGTTCAGCCGTTACCAGATCGAGGGCCGAATCGAGGGTGCCTTCGATCACAACGTGCGCCTCCCCTCGGGCGGCTCGATCGTCATTGACCACACCGAAGCGCTGGTGTCCGTCGACATCAACTCCGCGCGCGCGACCCGCGGGGCGGATATCGAGCAGACCGCCCTTCAGACGAATCTCGAGGCTGCCGACGAGGTGGCTCGACAACTGCGGCTGCGCGATATCGGCGGGCTCATCGTGATCGACTTCATCGACATGACCCCGCCCCGTCACCAGCGCGAGGTGGAGCAACGCCTGCGCGATGCCCTGCAGGTGGATCGGGCGCGAATCCAGACCGGCAAGATCTCGCGCTTCGGGCTGCTCGAGATGTCGCGGCAGCGACTGCGCCCCTCCCTTGGCGAGTCGAGCTACCGGGTCTGCCCGCGTTGCAACGGCCGGGGGAACATCCGCAATACCGAGTCTCTCGCGGTCTCCGTTCTCCGCCTTCTCGCGGGCGAGGCGATGAAGGAGCACACCGGAAGCGTGGTCGCGGCTCTCCCCGTGGAGGTGGCGACGTATCTCCTCAACGAGAAGCGCGCCGCCCTGCAGGAGCTCGAGCAAAGGAGCGGGGTGAGTCTGCTGGTGGTTCCCGATCCGGGCAAGGATTCTCCCGATTTCACGATCGAACGAGTGCGATCCGACGATCGGGCGCACCCCTCGCACCACCGGACGAGCTACGACCTCGCGACTCCGCCCGAGTCTCCCGTTCCGACCACGACCGGACCCCGTCCGACCCCCGCCGCGGAACCGGCCGTGAGTCAGCTTCCGCCCCCTCGATCTTCCGCGCCGGCGCGTCCCGCCGTCGCGCGCCGCGCCCCGAGCAGAAAGCGGCCGGGTTGGGGAAGGCGCCTGCGAGCGACCATTGCGGGGTTCTTCGGTGGGCGCCAGGAGAGCCGTGGATCCGGGGCGGAAGGCCCATCTCCCCGGACCCGCTCGGGCAAGGGGGAACCGGCCCGTCGAGGGCGGAGGAGGACCGGTTCCGGAAGACGCGAAAACGGTTCGCACCGCGAAGAGGGCCGGAGAACGGGCGACGAGACCCGCCGGCGCGCGCGTCCGGGCCGCCGAGCGGAGTCCGGCGAGCCCAAACCCGCGAACGGGGCCACTCGGCCGCCGCCGGCACTCGCGCCCGACTCCGGGAACACGCGCCGCGCGGATGCGGAGCACGGTTGCACTTCTCGCCGGCGCTCCTCGGCGGACGGTGCTCCTCCGCCGTCGCGGACGCCGGACAGAGCCGCGACCCAAACCGGCGGAGCGCCGGTTGCGTCCGCGCCGCCGGCGACCGGCGACGGGGTCGCCGAAGCACCGTCCGCCAGGGAAGAAGGAGGGGGCGCAAGGCGTTCGCGAACTCGCCGAGGTCGCCGGGGAGGCCGCCGCTATCGCCGCACCCCCGGCGATGCGGCCACGACTGGTGCACGGGCAGGCGACAAGGGCGAAGACACCAAGTCGGCCGCCGCACCCACCGGAGAGGCGGAGTCGACTCCGGCGAGCACCAAGCCGGCACCGGTCTCGGGATAGAAGGGCCGCCCGGACGAATCACGAGGGCACCGCACCGTCGCGATCCCGGGAAACCTCCGGGTTTCCGGGCCGGTCGAGCAAGCCTCAGCGGTTCGCGGCGCGGGCCGCGACCATCAGGCTCTTCATGTCGCGAACGGCGCGGTCGAGACCGCACGCAACGGCTCTCGCAATGATCGCGTGGCCGATGTTGAGCTCCCGTATCACGTCGATCCGGGCGACGTCCGAAACGTTGTGATAGCCGAGCCCGTGGCCGGCGTTCACGACCAGTCCACATTGCGCGCCGTGCTCGGCTGCCTTCTCAATGCGGTCCAGCTCGGAGCGACTCGCCTCGCCCCGCTCCTGCGCAAAGCGCCCGGTGTGGAGCTCGATTACCGGCGCACCAGCCGCCGCCGCCGCGTCGATCTGTCTCGGCTCCGGATCGATGAAGAGCGACACGCGAACTCCCGCTCCGGCGAGACGCACGCACGCCTCGCGAACCCGTTGCGGCTGACCCGCGATGTCGAGTCCGCCCTCGGTGGTGAGCTCCTCGCGCCGCTCGGGAACCAGACAGCAGTCCTCGGGAAGGATTCGCTCGGCGAACGAGAGCATTTCCGGCGTCACCGCCATCTCGAGATTCATCCGGGTCGCAAGGGTCTTCCGGAGCAGCTCGATGTCCCGCTCCTGAATGTGTCGCCGATCCTCGCGCAGGTGCACGGTGATGAGGTCCGCACCGGCGGACTCTGCCATGAACGCAGCTTCGACCGGATCGGGGTAGCGGGTGCCGCGAGCCTGTCGAAGAGTCGCGACGTGGTCGACGTTGACGCCGAGAAGGATGGGGAGAGGGGTCCGTTCGACCGCATGGCTGCCGTTCACCGCGCTTCCTCCGTATTTTCCAGGTCCGCCGGCCCCGGTCGCCTGAAGAGCTGGCGGCTTCCGAGCGGGTGGGGGCCGAGATGGGGGGCAAGGATGACGCGCATGAGCCTCCGGGCCTCCGTCCGTGCCGGTTCGTTCTCGCCGGCAATTCGCCCTGCGGCAAGGGCGAGCAGCGTGCGCCCCGAGACCAGAACCCCTTCCCCGGCACTCGACCCCTCCACCGGGCCCCTTTCCGGCACGTAGCGGTAGCGTTGGTCCGGGGTCACCGGCGCTCCGGTGTCGGCGGCGCGATCGAGGGCGGGTCCGTACCCGAGAGCATCCAGAAGGCGTTTCTCGAACGTTCGCAACACCGCGTCGAGCGCACCATCGGAGCCGAGATCGGCGACCGCCCGCCGATAGTCGTCAAACAGCTCGGGATGGGGATCGTCGCGCGGCAGCATCTTCATCAGAAGCTCGTTGAGATAGAACCCGCTGAAGAGGGCTCGCCCACCCAGGGAGCGGACCGGGCCTTCGGCATCCGCACCGGTGAGAGTCGGCAGCTCCCCCCGCCCGCTCCAGGAGACGAGCAGCAGACGAAACGGAAGCAGCAGCCCGCGGAATTGCGATCGGGCACGGCGCACCCCGCGCGCCACGAGTCCAACCCGTCCGTGTTCGCGGGTGAACGCCTCCACGATGAGGCTCGTCTCCCGCCAGGGCCGCGAATGAAGTACGTAGCCGGGGGAATTGTCCACTCTTCGGATCAACGCCCTTCAACCTCCGTATCCGAGGCTCTTGAGGACCCTCTCGTCGTTCGCCCAGCCCGCCCTGGCCTTCACCCAGATCTCGAGATGCACCTGCCGGCCGAACAGGGACTCCATGTTGGCCCGCGCCTCCGCGCCGACCGCCTTGAGTACCTTTCCACCCTTTCCAATCACGATGCCTTTCTGGCTGGACCGCTCCACCCAGACTACCGCGCCGACATGCACAATTCGCTTCTCGCGCCGAAATCGCTCGATCTCCACCGTGAGCTGGTACGGCAACTCCTGGTCGAGCTTGCGGGTAAGCTTTTCGCGCACCAGCTCGCCGGCGAGAAAGCGTTCGCTCCGGTCGGTCAGGGCATCGTCGGGGAACATGGGCGGTGCGGCCGGCATCCGCCGCCGCACCTGGTCCTCCAGGGCGACGAGGTTCTCCCCGCGGCGGGCAGAGACGGGAATGATCTCCGCGAACTCTTCTCCCCCGTCGATGCCTTCGATCCAAGGGAGCAGGGCCGTCCGGTCGGCAATCCGATCGACCTTGTTCGGAACCAGCAACACGGGATTCGCGCTCTCCCGGACGGCGCGCCGGACGTCTTCGTCCTCTTCCGTCCAGCGCAGGGCCTCCACCATGAAGATCACGACGTCGACCCCATCGGTCGCGGCGCGCGCCGTGCGGTTGAGATAGCGGCTCATCGCGGACCCCCGCTCGCGGTGGATGCCCGGGGTGTCCACGAAGACGAACTGGGCATCCTCGCGATTCGCCACCCCGCAGATCCGGTGCCGGGTGGTCTGCGGCTTCGATGCGGTGATGCTGACCTTCTGCCCGACGAGCCGATTGAGAAGGGTCGACTTGCCCACGTTCGGACGCCCCACGATGGTCGCCGTACCGCACCGGAACTCATTCGCCATCGCCGATCTCCGCAAGAGCCCGTTGCGCGGCGCTCTGCTCGGCCTGGCGGCGCGACGGTCCCTCCCCGAGCGTGGGACCGGCGAGGCCGAACTCGCACTCGACACGGAAGGTCGGTCGATGCGCGGACCCACCCGCGTCCACGACTCGATAGCGGGGAAGCGACAGTCCCCGTGCCTGCAGCAGCTCCTGGAGCCTCGTCTTGGGATCCTTCGATGCACTCGCCAGCGCCGCCTCCTCGAGGCGCACGGCGAAGATGCGCTCCACGGCGGACCGGACGGCCAGGTAACCACCGTCCAGGTACATCGCCCCGAGCAACGCCTCGACGGTATCGGCCAGGATCGAGTCCCGATCGCGCCCCCCGCTTCGCTGCGCCCCGGTTCCGAGCACCACGTACTCGCCGATTCGGGCTTCGCGAGCGGCCGCCGCCAGCGCTTCCATTCGTACCAGCGCGGCGCGAATGCGGGTCAGCTCTCCTACCGATGCGGTAGGAAAGCGGGCGTACAGAAGATCGGCGACGGCGAGCCCGAGCACGGAATCGCCTAGGAACTCCAAGCGATCGTTGTTGGCGCTCGAGGCACTGCGGTGGGTGAGCGCGCGCCGTACCGCCTCGGGGTCCCTGAACTCGTACCCGAGGGCGGACCCCAGCTTCGCAGATGCCGCCTCGGACGCTTCGTTCACGCCTTCAATCGATGGAGGTTCCAATCCGGCTGATGTCGAGGCCATGTCCCCAGTCCCAGTTCATCCAGATGATGGAGGCGGGACCGATCAGGTTCTCCTCCGGAACGAAGCCCCAGAATCGACTGTCGTGGCTCTTGTCCCGGTTGTCGCCGAGCACGAAGTAATGTCCTTCGGGAACCTGCCACTCGCCTTCGACCGTGGGCTGGCCATTCCGATACAGGATTCCGTGGGTGTGCTCGCCGAGAATCTCGAGCCGCCGCCGCGCGCCGGTCATGTGACTGCCCGAACCGGTTCCCTCGTAGACCTCCGGTACACCCCGGTCCACCTCCACTCCGTTGACATGGAGCCTCTTGTCGCCCCCGTAGCGGATCCGGTCACCGGGCAATCCCACGACACGCTTGATGAAGACGGTCTCGCCGTCGACCGGAAAACGGAACACCACCACGTCTCCCCTGTCCGGCTCGCCGATCTCGAGGATCTTCCGGTTCGTGACGGGCAGCCGGATTCCATAGGAGAACTTGTTGACGGCGATGAAGTCGCCGATGAGGAGTGTCGGCATCATCGAGCCGGAAGGTATGCGGAACGGTTCGACCACGAACGAACGGATGACGAAGACGGCCAGAAAGACGGGAAAGAACGACCGCGCATACTCGACGACGGCCGGCTTCTCGCGATGCCGGTGTCCCTCCTCGCCGCCTACCGCGCTCGCGGATCCCGCAAGCCGCCGGCGCGGACTCAGCAACCAGGAATCGACCGCCCAAATGGCTCCGCTCACGAGAACGATGAGCGCCATGAAGGTCGAAAAGTTCCACCACTGCGTCACCGGCGCGGATACCCCGCCCGGGTCCGTACCGAATCGGTGGAGCGCCGGACGTTCCGGACTTCGAGCATTTCCATCGGCATCGTGCCCACATCTCCGAATCGGCCGAACCGACACCCCGCGCCGCCCGGACGCGCGGCGCGAACCTGTTCGATCGGCATCAAGTTGAATTCATTCCGTCAGTCCCGTCAGTGTAGCAGCATCGACCTTCTGCACCCTCTCAGGCAATCGTGTCGGGAAAGGCGATCGCCTCCTCGATGCCGGCTACGCCGAGGGCGAGCATGACGAGCCGATCGAGCCCGAGCGCGACCCCCGAGCACGGCGGCAGGCCGTGCGCAAGTGCGCAGTCGAGCCTCTCGTCGACCTCCATCCGGGTCAGTCCGAGTCGCGCTCGACGCCTTCCCTCCTTCTCGAAACGCGCCCGCTGCTCGACCGCGTCGGTGAGCTCGTGATAGCCGTTCGCGAGCTCGACCCCGTCGACGTAGAGCTCGAACCGTTCCGCCCGCTCCACGCCCTCCTTCCGCTCCACCCGCGCCAGGGCGGCCTGACTCGCCGGATAGTCGTAGAGGAACACGGCGGGGACGCCGGCGAGAGTCGCCAGTCCCGGCTCGACGAGGTGGGTGAGCAGCAGGTCCAGGCAGCCGTCGCGCTCGAGCTCCGCCGCCGTGCGTTCGCTCGCGCCCGCCACGCGAACCCGTGCACGCAGCGATGCGTCGGAATCCGAATCGACGTCAACGCCGGCCAGCTCGCGAAATGCGCGCACGTACGAAACGCGGCACGGCGTCTCGCACCCGAGGATCGAAACGATGAGCTCGCCCACCTCGTCCATGAGTCGGTGGTGGTCGAAATCCGGCCGATACCACTCGAGAAGCGCGAACTCCGGGTTGTGGCGCGGCCCCGTCTCGCCCGCCCGGAATGCGCGCGAGATCTGGAATATGGGTCCACTTCCGGCCGCAAGCAACCGCTTCATTGCGTACTCCGGGGAGCTTTGAAGCCAGCGCGTCCGACCGTCCGGCCCCGTCGTGGAGAACGAGCGGATGGCGGGGTCCATGGCGCCGCGGGCACAAAGGACCGGGGTTTCCACCTCCAGCACGCCGCGCGCGGCGAAGAACTCCCGGATGCTCGCGATCAGCCGGGCGCGACGTTCCCATCGACGGCGGTCACCGCGCGGACGCCATGCCGGCTCCGGGTCCGCCGCCCGGCCGCCCGGCACCCGCCTACTCCTTGACCCGAGAGACGTACTCCCCGGTTCGAGTGTCGATTCGAAGGAGCTCCCCATTGTCGACGAACAGGGGTACCCGGACGGTGGCCCCGGTCTCGACGACGGCCGGCTTGTTCGCCCCGCTCGCGGTGTCGCCGCGCACCCCGGGCTCGGTGTCGGTCACCCGCAACACCACGAAGTTCGGGGGCGTCACCCCGATGGGCTCCCCGTTCCAGAGCAGGACCCGGCAGACGTCCTGCTCGCTCAGCCATTTCGCGGTGTCTCCCAACACCCCTTCGCTCACCGCGAGCTGCTCGTACGTCTCCTGGTGCATGAAGTGCCAGTGGTCGTCGTCGCGGTACAGGTACTGGAGCTCGGTCTCGACGACATCGGCGCCGGGCAGCGATTCGCCCGACTTGAACGTCCTGTCGATGACCCGGCCGGTCAGCAGGTTGCGGAATCTGACCCGGTTGAAGGCCTGACCCTTGCCCGGCTTGACGAACTCGTTGTCGAGGATCGCGCACGGTGCGTCGTCCACCATGAGGCGCAGCCCGGAGCGAAATTCATTGGTGCTGATAGTAGCCATCGCGGGCTCTCTCTTCCCTGGTTTCCAATTCCCTATTGTCTACTTTCCGGCCAGGCCGTTCCCGTTCCCGTTCCCGTTCGCGGGCCCGTTTCCCCGTGCAGCGCCGCCCGACGCTTCGCTCGCCGTCATCGAGTCGACCGCTCGCAGGCCGCGCGGAAGAAGCCGCCCCCGGTTGGTGCGGGCTCCGGAGTAGGCTTCGAGATCCCGCGCCCGCAACGTGAGATGCCGTCGCCCGGCGTGGACGGTCACCCGACCGCCGGCCGGCACCGTCACGATCGCGCGAACCGTCTCCGCTCGCGCACGAAGCTTCGCGGACGGAATGCTCATCAGCTTGACGCCCTTCCCGCGGCCAAGCTCCGGAAGCTCCTCGAGCGGATAGACGAGGAGGTAGCCCGCGCTCGAGACGACCGCGATCCGGTCGGCCTCCGGATCCGAGACGCGCGCGGGGGGCAGCATCCGGCTCTCCTCCCCCACCTGCATGACGAGCTTTCCCGTTCGGTTCTTCGACAAGAGACTCGCGACGGGGACCACGAATCCGTAGCCGCCGTCGCAGGCGAGAACGATCCGGTCTTCCGATTCGCCCATCAGAACCGCGCGCCACTCGGCTCCGTCCGGAGCGTCCAGCCGCCCGGCCAGCGGCTCCCCCTGCCCGCGCGCGGACGGCAGGACGTGGGCGGGCAGCGAGTAGGCGCGGCCCGTCATGTCGAGGAACACCGCGGACTCGTTGCTGCGGCCGAGGGCCGCGGCGAGGAACTCGTCCCCCGCCCGGTAGCTGAGCGTTTCGGGAGCGACCTGATGCCCCTTGGCCGCGCGGACCCAGCCACGACGCGAGAGCACCACCGTCACCGGCTCCGCGGACAGGAGCTCGTCCCGGGCGAGCGCCCGGGCGGGCTCGGCTTCCACGAAGCGCGAACGGCGCTCGTCGCCGTGCACCTTCGCGTCGGCAAGAATCTCGTCGCGCACGAGCGCATCGAGACGCGTGCGCGAGGCGAGGATCCCGGAGAGGGTATCCCGCTCCGTTCCCAGCTCCTCCTGCTCGGCCCGGATCTTCATCTCCTCGAGCCGGGCAAGGTGGCGAAGCTTCAGCTCGAGAATCGCCTCCGCCTGGGTCTCGGTGAGCGCGAACCGCTCCATGAGCACCGGCCGCGGCCGTTCCTCTTCGCGGATGATCGCAATCACCTCGTCCAGGTTGAGGAAAGCGGCGAGGATGCCTTCCAACCGGTGGAGACGGACCTCGATCCGTGCGAGCCGGTGCTCGATCCGCCGGCGCACGGTCCGACGCCGGTACGCGAGCCACTCGCCGAGGAGCGAGCGCAGGTCCCGGACGCCGGGCCGGCCGTCGAGTCCGATGACGTTGAGGTTGACGCGGCAGGTGCGCTCGAGGTCCGTGGTCGCGAAGAGATGGGACATGAGCCGGGGCACGTCGACCCGGTTCGATCGCAGGCTCAGCACCAGGCGTACCGGGCTCGCCTCGTCCGACTCGTCGCGGAGATCTTCGACCATGGGAAGCTTGCGCTCGCTCATCTGGGACGCGATCTGCTCCATTACCCGCGATCCCGACACCTGGTAGGGAAGCGCGGTCACCACCACGCTCGGCGCGGAGCCGCGCACGTGGTCGAAGGTCGCACGGATTCGAACCGTGCCCGTGCCCGCCCGGTACATTTCCCGCAGGTCCTCGGACGACGTCACGATCTCCGCTCCGGTCGGGAAGTCGGGACCACGCACGTGCTCGCAGAGCGCGTCGACGGACGAGTCGGGGGCCTCGATCAGGCGCACGCACGCCGCGGCTACCTCACCGAGGTTGTGTGGCGGGATGTCCGTCGCCATGCCGACCGCGATGCCCGACGTGCCGTTCAGGAGCACCGCCGGCAGGCGGGCCGGCAGCAGCTCGGGCTCTTCCAGGGTGCCGTCGAAGTTCGGCCTGAATTCGGCGGTACCCTGGCCGAGCTCGTCCAGAAAGACACTCGCGAACGGGGAAAGTCGCGCTTCGGTGTAGCGCATCGCGGCGAACGAGCGCGGGTCGTCGACCGAGCCCCAGTTCCCCTGTCCGTCGACCAGGGGATAGCGGATGGAGAACGGCTGCGCCATCAGGACCATCGCTTCGTAGCAGGCGGTGTCGCCGTGCGGGTGGAACTTGCCGAGGACATCTCCCACCGTGCGGGCGGACTTCTTGAACCGGGTCCGGTTGGCGCCGTACGGTCCGCGACGCGCGGAGGCTTCGGCTTCGCGGCTCATCGCGGCCCGCAGCCCGAGCTCCGACATTGCGTACACGATGCGCCGCTGCACCGGCTTGAGTCCGTCCGCGACGTGGGGCAGCGCCCGATCGAGAATGACGTACATCGAATAGTCGAGATACGCCTTGTACGCGAACTCGCGCATCGGGCGCTCTTCGGTGCGCGATTCGAGGTGAGGGATCAGGTCGGTTGGCATGTCCGGTTCGTTCCTCGCGTGCCGGCCGGCGTATCAGCGGCGTTCAGACTTCCGCCGCGTCGCCCTCGGCCTCGAGCCATGCGCGGCGGTCCCCGGCCCGCTTCTTCGCGAGCAGCAGGTCGAGCGCGGCCGCGGTGTCGTCGCCCGGCTCCGCGGTCAGGCGCACGAGACGGCGGGTGTCCGGTGAAAGGGTCGTCTCGCGAAGCTGCGCCGGATTCATCTCGCCCAGCCCCTTGAATCGCTGGACCTGGACCCTCCCCGGCCGTCGCTCCGCGGCCAGCCGGTCGAGCAGACCCTGCTTGTCCGACTCGTCGAGCGCGTAGAACACCTCGTTGCCCGCATCCACCCGGTAGAGTGGCGGCATCGCCACGTGGACGTGTCCCGCTTCCACGAGGTTTCGAAAATGGCGGACGAACAGGGCGCAGAGCAGGGTCGCGATGTGGGCGCCGTCGGAGTCCGCATCCGCGAGAATGCAGACCTTGCCGTAGCGAAGCCCGTCCAGCGTTCCGCGGCCGGGCTCGACGCCGATGGCGACGGAGACGTCGTGCACCTCCTGCGAGGAGAGAATCTGGCCGTGGCCGAGCTCCCAGGTGTTCAGGATCTTTCCCCGGAGCGGCATCACCGCCTGGAATTCGCGGTCGCGCGCCTGCTTGGCCGAGCCGCCCGCGGAGTCGCCCTCGACGAGGAAGAGCTCGGTTCGCGCCGGATCCTCCGAAACGCAGTCGGCAAGCTTTCCGGGAAGGGTCGGACCGGCCGTCGCCTTCTTGCGGACTACCGTTTTCGCGGCGCGGAGCCGCGCCCGTGCCCGCGCGATCACCTGCTCGGCCAGCCGATCGCCGGTGTCGGTGTGCTGGCTGAGCCAGAGGCTCAGCTCGTCCTTCACCACCCCGGAGACGAACGAGGCGCATTCGCGCGAGGAAAGCCGATCCTTGGTCTGGCCGGTGAACTGCGGATCGATCATCTTGACCGACAGCACGTACTGGCAGCTCTCCCAGACGTCGTCCGGGGCGAGCTTGATCCCTCGGGGAGTGAGGTTGCGGAACTCGCAGTACTCGCGCAGGGCCTCGGTCAGTCCGGAACGAAGTCCGTTCACATGGGTGCCGCCCTGAGGGGTCGGGATGAGGTTGACGTAGCTCTCCGCGACCGGCCGGGGGGTGTCTTCGCCGGCGATCGTCCACCCCAAGGCCCAGTCCGCCGCCTCGGTGTTGCCCTCGAGGCTGCCGGAGAACGGCTTCGCCGGGAGGACGCCGACTCCGCCGAGGGCGGAGAGCAGATACTGGCTCAGGCCCTCCTCGTAGCACCACTCCTCGTGCTCCTGCGATGCCTCTCTCGCGAAGGTGACCCGAAGGCCGGGGCAAAGGACCGCCTTCGCGCGCAGCAGGTGCCGGAGCCGCGGCACCGAGAACGAGGAGCTGTCGAAAAACGTCGGGTCCGGCCAGAAACGGATCACGGTCCCCGTATTGCGGCGCCCGACCTCGCCCACGCGCTCGAGGTCGGAGACCTTGTCGCCGTCGCGAAACGCCATGTTGTACTCACGGCCGTCGCGCCGGACCCAGACTTCGAGGTGGCGCGAGAGCGCGTTGACGACGGAGACGCCGACCCCGTGCAGCCCGCCCGAGAAGCGGTAGCTCCCGAGAGAGAACTTCCCCCCCGCGTGGAGCCGGGTCAGGATGACCTCGACGCCGGGAAGGCCTTCTTCGGGATGGAGGTCCACCGGCATCCCGCGCCCGTCGTCCGCGACGCGTAGCGATCCGTCGGCATGCAGGGTAACGTCGATGCGCCGCGCAAAGCCGGCCAATGCCTCGTCGACACTGTTGTCGACCACTTCCCTGGCGAGATGATCGGGCGACGACGTGTCGGTGTACATGCCGGGGCGCTTTCGCACCGGCTCGAGGCCGACCAGAACCTCGATCGCCGTCGCGTCGTAGCTCGCGGCCATCTTCGAAGAGTCGTACCGATTCCAGACTGACGGCATTGTACGTCCTGGCGAACCGGGGCCGCACGGTTCGAAACGAGGCGTTCCTTTAGAAACTTTCTCGTTTCTATTTCATTGTGAACGGATTCTTGGAGTGGCGGTGCTCCGAATGGCCGCGCCTGGATGAAGGGGCATGCGTCGACCCGAAAGTACTTCGTCGATCGCCGATGCGGTTGCCGCTGCATCCAGCCCCCCGCCCGGGTCGTCGCGAATCTCGATCACCGTTCCTTCCGGACCTCCGCCCGGCTCGTGAGGCCCGATGCCGCACGCCGGGTACTCGGCACGATTCTCGTCCCATCGGGACTTGTACCTCGGGTCGTCGAGCATGCCGAGCCGCATCCTCGTCTTGACCCGTCGGGGCCGTGCATCTCCCGGGTCGGGCGCTCCCTGGTCGGGCAATGTCGTAGCAGTGTCCGTATCATGTATGGACACGGGTCGAGACGTTTTCGACAAGTCGCCATTCTCGCAGCCGGTGGGAACCGGCGGGCGGCAAACGATGGAGCAACCGGGAGAACCGAATCATGATCATGAGCAAGTTGACGGGCGGAACAACCACCGGCGCCCTCGCCGCCGGCGCCATTCTTGCGCTGGGAGCAGGACTCGCACCCGTCGCGAACGCGCAGACGAACATCACCGTCGCCGTGCCGAATCCCTCGGCGATCACCTGGGCTCCGATGTGGGCCGCGATCGGCGAAGGGTACTTCGAACAGGAGGGACTGTCGCTTGCCGTGGAGGCCGTCGACGGATCGTCTCAGGTGCTGCAGGCGATGTCGGCGGGGCAGGCGCAGATCGGTGCGCCCGGACCAGGTCCGGTTCTGAACGCGAGAGCCCGCGGGGTCGACGTGGTCTTCTTTTACAACCTCTACCCCAAGAGCGTGTTCGGACTGCTGGTCAAGGCGGACTCCGGCCGGGAGACCGTGGAGGACCTGCGAGGGCAGGTCATCGGCGTCGGAACTGCGGACGGAGCGGAAGTGTCCTTCGCTCAGGCGATTCTCACCGATGCGGGCATGAGCGAGGGCGAGGACTACACGTTCCTGCCGGTAGGCGACGGCGGCACCGCGGCGGTGGCCTTTCTTCGCGGCGAGGTCGAAGCCTATGCCGGCGCCGTGTCGGACGCGGCCATTCTCGCCTCGCGTGGCCTGGAGCTCGCCGAGATCACGCCCGATGAATACCTCGGCTTCTTCGGCAACGGATATGCAGTGCTGCGCAGCTACATGGACGAGAATCCGGAGGTGGTCGCAGGCTTCGGCCGCGCGCTGGTCAGGGGGATGCGCTTCATGTCCGAACCCGCCAACAAGGACCAGGCGTTGGCGCACATGGCGGCCGGCAACCCGCAGGAGGGCGAGGATCGTGAATTCGCCGGAGCGCTCCTCGACGCCGTGATCGAGCGCATGACGCCGACCGATGCGTACATGGACCAGGGCTTCGGCTACCAGCCCCCGGAGCATTGGGAAACCTGGCAGCAGAGTCTGATCGATGGCGGCGCGCTCGATGGTCCGTTCGAAGACCTGACCGCCGGCTACACCAACGCCCAAATCGACGCGTGGAACGCGCCGTAGCCGGGCAGTCGCGAGTCAACGAGACCGATGAACCGGGACCGGCCGATGCGCGTCGGCCGGTCTACGAGGTCGAGCGGCTGTCGAAGGTCTATCCGCGCAACCGGTTCCTCGCTCTCGAGAACGTGGAGCTCCGCCTCGGCGAGGGGGAGTTCGCGTCGGTCATCGGGTCCTCGGGATGCGGCAAGTCCACGCTGCTGAAGATCATGGCGGGACTCATTCCGCCCACCGCCGGGCGGGTCGTGCTCGAGGATCGGCCGGTGATGGGCCCGCGCGCCGACATCGGAATGATGTTTCAGCAGGCGACGCTCCTGCCATGGAAGACCACGCTCGAGAACGTCGTGCTGCCGATCGAAGTCCGCCGCGGACGCACCGCGGCCCGCGCGGCGATGGCGCGGGCGAGGGAGCTGCTCGATCTCGTCGGACTGGGCAACGCGACCGAAGCCTATCCGGGTGAGCTGTCCGGCGGGATGGCGCAGCGAGCGGCGATTTGCCGGATGCTGATCACCGACCCGGCCGTGCTCCTTCTCGACGAACCCTTCTCGGCGCTCGACGAGTTGACCCGCGACTTCATGAACATGGAGTTTCAGCGCATCTGCATGGCGCGCCACGCAACGGCTTTTCTCGTCACCCACTCGATCCCCGAGGCGGTGATTCTCTCCGACCGGATCTACGTGATGCAGGCCAACCCGGGGCGCATCGCCGAAGCGATCGACATCGACCTGCCGCGCCCGCGCACGCTCGACATGATCAACACCGCACGATTCGGAGAAATCGTGGGCCATATCCGCGACAAACTCGACAGCGAGGGGTTCCTCTGATGTCCGCCGCCGATACCCTCCGAGCAACGCCGCAGGCCGACGACACGGTATGGAAGGAACGCGATCCGCTGATTGACCGGATCCCGCGCCCGCTCGCCATTTCCGGCCTCGTCCTCGGGGTCGTCGGACTCTGGTGGCTGGTGACGGGGCTGAAGATCGTTTCGCCGATCATCCTTCCGAGCCCCGCCGAGACCGGAGCCGACCTCGCCTTCGTCGGAATCAACCTGGCCTCGGGCGGATACGTCCTCAGCGCATTCATCACCACCACGTTGACCGTGATCTATGCGTTCCTGATGGCGATCGGGATCGGCTTCGTTCTCGGAACGCTCGTCGGCGAAACCAAGTTCGGAGAGCGCGCGGTCATGCCCCTTCTCGTCGCCGTCGACACGATGCCGAAAGTCGCTTTCGCGCCGCTGTTCATTGCCTGGCTCGGTTTCGGAATCTCTTCGAAGGTGGCGCTTGCGACATTCATCGCCACGTTTCCGATCGTGGTGTCGACGGCCGCCGGACTCTACGCTGCAAGCGAGAACGAACGGTTTCTGTTCAAGGCCATGGGCGCGTCCCGGCTGCAGACCCTGGTCCGCCTGAAGCTGCCCACCGGACTCCCCTATTTCTTCACCGGCCTCAAGATCGCCGCCGTCGGGGTGATGGCCGGCGCAATCACCGGCGAGTTCCTTGGCGGCGGCAAGGGCGTCGGCGCGCTGATCCGGGTCTCGGCCTCCCAGCTCGATACACCGCGGGTGTTCTCGCTGATCATCTACCTGAGCTTTCTGGGGCTGGCCATGTACATGCTCGTCGTCTGGGTGCAGCGGACCCTCGTGTTCTGGAACAAGCAGGACACGATCGGCGGCGTGGCGTGAAGGCAACGCAACGGCGCGGCGGGCGCAGTGAGCAGCCGACCGATGCGGCCGCGAGTCGGACCTCCTCACACGGTTCCGTACGGACCGGAGCGTGCGGTGCGAGGGGCACCGCATGCATCGTCTAGACCCGAGGCAGCGCTTTAGGAACAGGATTTCATCTGTTTCATTTGGAATGATTTTTTCATTCTTGGGGAACTTCCCTGGCTTCCGAAAGCCATGGACATTGCGTTGATCGGGGAAGTGGGCTCGTCTAACCTGAACCGCACCGCCTTTCGTGGAGCCGTCATGTCCGAACCCCAGACGAAGCCGGAGAGCTTCGAGTCGGCCCTCACCGAGTTCGAGTCCCTGGTGGAACGGATGGAGCGCGGCGATCTCAGTCTCGAGGACTCGGTCGGCGCGTACGAGCGCGGCGTCGTCCTTCACCGGTACTGCGAGGCGGCGCTCTCCGCGGCCGAACGCAAGATCCGATACTTGACCGACGGGTCCGGGGAAGGAGGCGGGACGGAGGCGCTGCAGCCGTTCGAGCCGGGACCCGGCAGCCCGGCTGCGGAGGACGAAGGAGCTTCGGCGCCGCCGTCGCCCGCTCCGGCCCGCCATCGCGCAGGTGCGAGCGAGACGGACGAAGATGACATCCCGTTCTGAGTGCGCCGGCGGCGACCCGCCCGACTCGCGCTCCGCCGCGCGAGCCGGGCACGGCTCGGGGCGCGGCTCCACGGCCGGTTTCCCGCGCCGGCCGCTTTCGGACCGGGAGCTGGATGCGGCTCTCGGACGAGTGACCAAAGCCCGGTTTCCGGGCCACGGGCGGAGGAACCGCTGCGTGCACCGGGTCCGATCCGCGTATCATCCGCGCGTTTTTCACCCGGACTGAGGAATGGACCACTTGAAGACGCTGGAACGGACCGAAGCCACCGGCCCCGACGACGGTGCGGGGGTCGCCGCAATCGAGGATGTGCAGGGGAGCCCCGATGTTCGCCGCATCCCCATCGACAAGGTCGGCATCAAGGGGATCCGCCACCCGGTTCGGGTACTGGACCGCTCGACCGGCCGGCAGGAAACGGTCGCGACGTTCAACATGTACGTGGACCTGCCACAGGACTTCAAGGGCACCCACATGTCCCGCTTCGTCCAGGTCCTGGAAAACCACGAGTACGAGATCACGGTCGCGACGTTCCAGCGCATGCTGCGCGAGATGGTGAATCTGCTCGAGGCGCGGTCCGGACACATCGAGATGACGTTTCCGTACTTCGTGCGCAAGAAGGCGCCGGTCAGCGGCGTCGCCAGCCTGATGGACTACGAGGTGACCCTGATTGGCGCGCTCCGGAACGAAGATGTCCGGATCAGCACCCGGGTCGTCGTGCCGGTGACGAGCCTTTGCCCCTGCTCCAAGGCGATCTCGGACTACGGTGCCCACAACCAGCGCTCGCACGTGACCGTCCACGCCCATACCCGCGCGCTCGTGTGGATCGAGGAGCTCATCGACATCGTGGAGCACGAGGCCTCATGCCAGTTGTTCGGCCTGCTCAAGCGCCCCGACGAGAAGTTCGTCACCGAGTACGCGTACGACAACCCGAAGTTCGTCGAGGACCTCGTTCGCGATGTTGCGCAGCGGCTGGACGCCGATCCGCGGGTCGAGCGCTACTCGATCGAAGCGGAGAACTTCGAGTCGATCCACAATCACTCGGCATATGCCCGGATCGATCGGCCGGGTTGAGCCGGTCAGCTCCGTTCCTTCGCCCGCTCCCACAGCGCGTCAAGCTCCTGCGGCGTCCGCTCCTCCAGCCGATCTGCGCCTCCCGCGATGCGTTCCATTTCTCGAAACCGCGTTTCGAAGCGTACGTTGGCACCGGCGAGGGCGCGGTCGCAGTCCAGACCGAGACGCCGCGCGAGGTTGACGCAAGTGAACAGAATGTCTCCCAGCTCGGACTCGACCCTCGTCGTCCCTTCTTCGGTGTCGAGTGCATCGCGAAGCTCGGCGGTCTCCTCGGCGAGCTTCGCGAAGACGCCCTCGAGCTCCGGCCAGTCGAAGCCGACCGCGGCTGCCCGCCGCTGCAGCTTCCTCGCCCTCGCAAGGGGCGGAAACACGGTAGGGAGGCCGTCGAGCGCGCTTTGCGCCCGCGGGCGCTCCTTCGCCTTCATGCGCTCCCAGTCGGGACGATCGCCGGTCGCGGCCGGGTCGAACACGTGCGGGTGACGGCGAATCATCTTGTCCAGTAGCGAGTCGACGACGTCCTCGATGCCGAAAGATCCTCTCTCGCTCGCCATGTGGGCATGGAAGATCACTTGAAAGAGCAGATCGCCGAGCTCGTCTCGAAGGGCATCGAAGTCTTCGCGCGCAATCGCGTCGGCGACCTCGTAGGCTTCCTCGATCGTGTAGGGAGCAATTGTCGCGAACGTCTGGGCGCGGTCCCAGGGGCACTCGCTCCGAAGCCTCGTCATCAGTCCGAACAGTCGTTCCATCTCTTCCTCCGGCGCCGTGTTCGATTCGCGCTCGCGCTACTGCTGTTCGCCGTCCCGCCCTTCGGCGTACCCGGGGTCCGAGCCGCCCAGAGCTCCCCCCCGGTCTCGCCCGAGGCCATCGATCGGATCGTGTATCTGGAGGCCCGGACCGCCCTGCGGCGGGGCCAGCTCAGGCGCTTCGAAAGGCTCTCCGAATCGATCGAGGGACATCCCCTCCATCCTTGGCTGCGGTACCTCGAATTCCGGCGCAATTTCGGCCGGCACTCGGATTCCGCCATCGAAGCGTTTCTCGCCACCGTCCCGGACACTCCGATGGCGGATATCGTACGCGTGCTGTGGCTCGATCGCCTGGCCCGCCAGCTTCGCTGGGCCCGGTTTCTCGACGTGTACTCCGAGGTCTCGCCGAACGCGATCGAGATTCGCCACAAGTGCCAGCGGGCCCGCGCCTTTTTCGAGACCGGAGCCGATCTGTCCGGCTTCAAGGCCACGGCCAGGCTCTGGCAGGTCCCCCGCTCCCAGGACAAGTCCTGCGACCGCACGTTCGCCCTGTGGACCAAGCGGGGCGGGCGGACTCCGGAGCTTCTCTGGAGCCGAATCGAATTGTCCCTTCGGCGCGGCAACCGAGGATTGGCCGGCTACGTCGCACGCCTGCTAGACCAGCCGGATCGCGGTATCGCCGAACGCTGGATCCGCGACCATCGTCGCCCCGCCCGGATCGTGTCCCGAGCGAATCGGGTCGAGCGAGAGCCCGCGTGGCGACGGCCGGTGACCGCCGCCATCGCCTCCCTCGCGCGCCGCACCCCCGATGCCGCGGCCCGCGCCTGGCGTTCGGTGTCGAAGGGCTCGTCGCTGCCCGTCGATCTCGACGCGTTCGCAGCCTGGCGCATCGGTCTCGGGTACGTGCAGGAACATCGATTCCCGGAAGCGGTGGAATGGATCGAGAGCGTTCCCGCCGGGTATCGCAGCCCGCGCCTGCTCGGCATCCTCGCCCTGCTCTCGTTTGCCGAGGGACGGTGGGCCGACTCCCTGGCCGCCCTCGAAGCGCTGCCCCCCGACACACGCACCGAGCTTCGCTGGCGGTACTGGCGAGCCCGCGTGCTGACCGCGCTCGGCCGCGCGGAGGAAGCCGGGTGGCGAGAGCTCGCTGCCGAACGCGACTACTACGGTTTTCTCGCCGCGGATCGAATCGATGCCCCCTACCGCATCGTCCAGGAGCCGGCCGGCTCCCCGCCGGAGACCCTCGAACGGATCGAGCGCATGGGCGGGTATCGGCGCGCGCTCGAGTTCAAGGCGATCGGATTTCGAAACCGGCTCGACCGCGAGTGGAGGCACCTCGTGCACCATCTCGAAGGGTCGGACCTCGCCGCGGCCGCGGAGCTCGCCACCCGCCAGGGATGGCACTTCAAGGCCATCCGCGCGGCCGCGAAGGCCGAGGCGTTCGACCGGCTGGACTTGCGCTTCCCCATTGCGTGGCGGGACGAGGCGGAGACCGCCGCCCGCCAGCAGGGTATCGATGCCGCCCTGGTGCTCGCTACCATCCGGATGGAAAGCGCCTTCCGGCCAAACGCCCGATCATCGGCCGGGGCGCTCGGACTCATGCAGGTCATGCCGGCGACCGGGCGCCGGATCGCGAAGGCGGCGGGAGTCCGCGTCACCGGCCGGCGAACGCTACTGAATCCGGAAAAGAACATCCGTCTCGGGGCCGCCTACCTGAGCCGTGTCCTGCGCCGGATGAACGGTCATCCGGCCCTTGCGAGCGCTTCGTACAACGCGGGCCCGCACCGGGCCGTGCGGTGGCTCGCGGCAGCAGGGGGGCTGGAGCCCGAGCTCTGGGTGGAGTTCATCCCGTATACCGAGACCCGCCAGTACGTGAAACGGATACTCGAATACCGGATCGTCTACCGTCACCGACTGCGAATCGCTCCGATTCGGCTGAGCGAACTCCTTCCTCCTCTTCCCGAGGCGGTCGGAGACTCACGCTGACCCGGGTCGCGCCGCCGTTGCGAAGAAGCGTCCGAAGCAGCTTCCCGCGACAGTCGGGGAACCGGCGCGGTCAACCGTGGAAGCGCAACGGTTCCACGGGAAGCGGCGGCGGGATACGGTGACAGGTCACGAGCAGGAACAGATGCCCCTGCCGGTGGCAGAACCCGAGCCATTTCTGCAGGAAACGATTGGTACGCCACTTCCTGTCGAGGTCCGGCATCCGGCCACGGCTCCATTCCCGGCTCCGGCTTCGCCGGCGTCTCGGGATGAAGCTGATGAGCTCCGCCGCGTGCACGTCGTGGTACACCACGATTCCCGCATTCGGCTGATACCCGTCGCCGAAGCGGTACGTCAGGGTGAGCGTCGTGGTGTAAGGCTGCTGCCGGTGCACGGTGAGGTAGAGATCCAGGGCGCCCGCCACCCGCGACACGACGGTGCCTTCGAGATAGCGAAGGTCCGGAACGAGCCGAAGCAGGCGATGGTAGTTGCTTTCGTGCAGGTCGACGAGAGAGGACAGCGTCCGCCGGCGGGGCGCTGCGATCGCGATGTTTCGTGTCGCGGACATCACCGGCCGATGGTAGCAGCCGAATCGAGCCCCGGACAAACCCCGACCTGCGCGGCATTCCCGGGCGGCCGGGGTGGCGCGTGGGGTTTGTGGCGTCGCGGAGACACCGGGGGCGGATGGTAGCAGCCCAATCGAGCCCCGGAAAATCCCGGACTTGCGCGACATCCCGGGCGCGCCGGGCGTACCCGGCGCGAACCGTCCGGGAGGTCCTGCGCCACCGGTCACGCACCGTCTGACCGACGCCGAGCCCCACCGGTGCCGCTGGACGCCGGCCCTCGCGGGCCCGGTCAGGGGCGGAGGAGAAGACGCCGGAACCCCGGCCAGTCGAAGGACGGCCCCGGATCGGTCTTTCGACCCGGCGCGACATCCGCATGCCCGACGATCCGATCGGGCCCGATGCCCGGCCACCGGGCCATCAGGGCGCGGACCAGGCCCGCGAGCGCTTCGTACTGGACGGTCTCGTACGGCACCGTGTCGGCGCCCTCCATCTCGATTCCGATGGAGAAGTCGTTGCACCCGGCTCGACCACGGAAGCTCGAATCGCCGGCGTGCCAGGCCCGGGCGAGGAACGAAACGTACTGGGTGATTGCGCCGCTCCGGTCGATGAAGGCATGCGCCGAGACCCTGAGGCCCTCGAGGTCGCGGAAGCTCGAGTGTTCGCACGAATCCAGCTCGTTGCAGAAGAGGCGCGTCACCGCGTCCGTGCCGAACTCGCCCGGTGGAAGGCTGATTCCATGGACGACGACGAGCTCGATCTCCGCCCCTGCCGGCCGCGCGTCGAAGTTCGGCGACGGACACGGGCGCGCGCCGGCAAGCCAGCCGTCCGCCCGGAGCGCGGCTCCGTTCAAAGCTTCTCGTCGACGACGGACTGGAGAAGCTCCATTTGATGGCCGACCCCCACGGCATCCTCGACATCGATCTGGAACGCGATGCCGGCGCCGCTCCGGTCGAAGTCGCCAACCCGTTCGATGGTCTCGAGGATCTCGCGGCTGAGATGCTCTTCGACCAGGAAGAGCAGCATGTCGCGAGACGTCTCGAGCGAAAGGCCGAGGAACGTCTTCTTCACGTCCACGCCTTCGCCGCGCACCCGGCTGACGACCGTCGCCCCCATCGCGCCCTTGTCTCGGGCCGCGTCCAGAATGGGTTCGGTGTGGGTGTCGTCAACGAGCGCGACAATCAGCTTGAAGTGCATTTCGGTGGTTTCCTCCGAAGTGTCCGAGCGGCTCTGCGGGAGTCGGTCGGCAATCAGCCGCGGCGTGACGCCCACCAGCGCGAAGCCTGTGCGTAGGCGAGCACCGCCATGACGGCAAACAGGCTTGCGAAGGCGATGAGTCCGAAGCCGTCCAGGGCGGGACTGCGCTCCGGAACGGTCGACGCGAGCCCGATGCCGAGTGCGGTGACGATCGGGACCGTGACGGTCGAGGTGGTCACCCCGCCGGAGTCGTACGCGAGGGCGATGATGCCGCGCGGCGCCATGGTGGTCTGGACCAGCACCAGCGCATATCCCGCGATGATGCAGTAGTGGAGCGGGGTCCCGGTCACGATGCGCAGAACGCCGATCGCGACCCCGATGGCGACCCCGATCGCCACCGCGACCCGCAGCCCGGTCACCCCGATCGCACCCCCCGAGACCTCGTTGGCCTTGATGGACACCGCAAGCAGCGACGGCTCAGCGATGGTGGTGGAGAACCCGATTGCGGCGGCGAAGATGTAGACCCACAGGTACCTCTCCCACCCGAGCACGGCATCGCCCGTCGCACCGAGGAACACCGGATCGGCAAGCTGGCGCGCCATGCTGCGGCCGAGGGGGAAGAGCGCCTTGTCGAGCCCGATGAGGAACAGTGCGAGGCCGACCGTGACGTAGACCAGACCGATGACCACCGCGCGCGGGTTCGGAACGGGCCGGCGGAGCACCAGACGCTGGAACGCGAAGAGCACGATGACGATGGGCGTGATGTCCACCGCCACCCCGAGCAGCCGGGCTCCCGATTCCATCACGAGCGCCATCATCCGGACATCCCCCCGACGATGCCGTAGAGCATGACCGCAGCAATCGGCGTGAGGGCTGCGAACGCGATGAGGCCGAACCCGTCGGTAAGCGGGTTGCGGCCGCGGATGCTCGAGGCGAGGCCGATGCCGAGCGCCGCCACGAGAGGAACCGTCACCGTGGAGGTGGTCACCCCCCCCGAGTCGTAGGCGAGGCCGATGATATCCGGCGGCGCGAACCAGGTGAGGACGACGATCGCCGCGTACCCTGCGATGATGAGATAGTGGATGGGCCAGCCGCGGAGGATCCGATAGACCCCGACGAGCCCCGCGAGTCCGACCGCGACCGCGACGGAGAGCCGCAGTCCCAGCGCGTAAGCGTCGCGCTCCCGCGGCTCGCTCCCGATGATTCCCTCACCGGCCGCCACCCGGGCCGCCTCCTCGGCCACCGCGATGAGCGCGGGCTCGGCGATCGTCGTTCCGAATCCGAGCCCGAACGCGAAGACGAGAAGCCAGGGCAGGCTCGCCTTGCGGGCGAGCCCGTCGGCGAGCATGGCCCCCATCGGGAAGAGCCCCGATTCCAGTCCCCGGACGAACAACGCAAGCCCGAGGACGACGCACGCGCAGCCCACCAGGAGATCGAGCAGGTTGGGAACGGGCTGGCGCAGCACCAGCATCTGGAACGCCGCGATGACCAGAACGATCGGCGCGAGGTCCCGGGCGCTGTCCCGCAGGGTTCGAAGGAGAGACTGGAACATGACGGGACGGCGGTGCCGGGTGCTCGAACATTATAGGCAGAGACGCCGGCGGTGACCGACCGCGCGTACTCGCCTCGCTTCGCTTCGTCGCGCCGCCGGCCGGGACCCCCAAACGTGGAACGGTTCGGACCGGGCCGGCGGGCCGGTTCCCTGGCTCCTGCGAGCCTCTCAGCCCGCCTCGTGGATGCGCGGAATCTTGTGCGGAGGCCCGAGCGCCAGCAAGGTCTCCGCGTCCACGAGCTCGATCCGGGTGGGAAGGCGCAGGGCCTCCTCGAGGCTCGCCTCGATCCGCGGAAGCAGGCCCCGGGGGTCCGCAATCTCGCCCTCGCGCGTGCCCACCCGAAGGTGCAGCGTCTCCATGTCCGGACCGGTTCGGACGATCTGAAAGAGGCCGTGGTCCACCTCCGGCCATAGCTCGAGCACCCGCTGCACCTCGACCGGGAACACCGTCCGGCCGGCAACCCGTACCCGATAGCCGACCCGGCCGAGGAAATGTAGGCGGGTGTTCGTGCGCCCGCACGCACACGGCTCGGTGGTCGCCGTCCCGATGTCCTCGCTTCGCCAGCGGATGAACGCCAGGGATTCGTCCATGAGCGAAGTGAACAGGAACTCGCCCCGCTCGCCCTCCCCTACCGGCGTCGTCGTGCCCGGCTCCACCACTTCGACGAACCAGAGGTCGTCGTGCATGTGCAGCCCGTCGTGATGTCCGCACTCCTGCATCATGAAGCAGAGATCGCCGGTTCCCGAGAGCTCGAATGCCTCGCTGCCCCACTCCTCGTCGACGAGGCGGCGCGACTTCGGGGTCAGCGCGTCCCCGGCCCATACGAATCCCTTCGTGCCCCCCAGCAACTCCTTCGGGTCGAGGCCGAGGCGCGCGATCTCGCCGCGGAGCCCGATCGCCTGGGGCGGCGAGAGGAAGGCGTGCACGTCGGGCTTGAGGAAGCGAAAGGTCTGGACCACCCGCGGGAGGTCGGGCCAGTCGGTGAACGTCACCCGTGCACCGATCCGGCGCGCGGCGTCGGCCATGGACCACACCGGCCGCAGGTACAGGGCGAGCGAAAGGCTTGCCACTCCCCCCGGCCGCAATCCGGCCGCCCACAGGTGCCGGGCGAGGGACTCCGCGAAGATCGACCGGTCGCGCTCGGTGATGGGAAGGAAGGTCGGCGCGCCGGTGGTGCCGGAGCTCGTGTGGACGTCGCACGGCAAGTCCGCGGGGAGAAGGCTCATTCCTCCATAGGGATCGCCGTCATCGTCCCGTACCTGCCGCACCATCTCCTTGTGGACGGTGGGGACGGCCCGCCGGAAATCCTCGAGAGACCGGATGTCGCCCGGATGCACGCCGGCCGCCTTCCATTCGCGCCGGAGCAGGCTCGAGCCGGCCCAGGCGAGCGGCAGGCGGGCGAGGAGTCGGCCTTCCTGGAGCGAGCGCATCCGATCGGCCGGCAAGGTCTCCATCTCCGGGTTCCAGAATGGCCGTTCCGCGTCCATAGGGCTTGTCTCCCGCGTGTTCGGTCCGACTGCCTGTCTTCAGAGCAACGCCAGGCGAGGGTCGAGGCAAAGTGCGCGCAGTCGCTCGAGAAACGCCTCCCCGTCTCCCCGCGACCCGGGGTCGAATTCGAGCTCGAGGAGAATCGACCCCGAGCGCTCGGACATCGTGAGCACGGCCCCCGCCCGGCTGCCCGGCTGCCCGGGCGAGTCGGACATGCAGACGACGAACGCACCCTCCGGAACGACTTCGTCGTGCGCCGACTCGGCCGCCTCCGTCCGTGGGGGGGCGCGGGCCGCCCGAATCGCGACCCGAACCGACGCGAGCTCCGCTTCGTCCGCCCCCCGTATCGGCACCACCCCGACAGGACCCTGCACCATGATGTCGATTGCGGCCGGGGGGGAAGAATCCGTCTGCGTCTCCCGCGCCGCGGCGAGCCGGGGAAAGTCCCGGAGCGCCGTTCCGCAGAGCCGCACCACGATCTCCGGCACGTCAGGGGCATCCTCGGCGAGCGCCGCGAGCGCATCGCATGCATCGCGCAGGGGCCTCGCGTCGCACGCGACCTCGAGCCGTACCGCCTCGGACCGAAGCTCCCTTCTTCGGTGGAACGCTGTCTGCGGCGGAGCCGGACGGGCCGCCGCAGGAGGCGCTCGCCCTGCCTGCCTCAGCACGTCGTTCAGGGTGGTCGAGCCGTCCGGACCGGTTCCGTCGAGGTGCGGCGGCGCGATGCCGAGCTGCTTCGCCACCCGATCGGCGAGCGAACCGGCGGAGGAAGCGCTCAACCGTCTACTCCGACACCACTGCCGCCGCGATCGCGTCGAGGATCGCGTCGACGTCGATTCGATGATGGGCGTACAGCTCGGGAACGCTCCCGGACTGTCCGAAGTGGTCGACCCCGAGCGGATGGCAGCGGTGTCCGGCGGCCGATCCGATCCAGTCGAGGGCGCCCGGATGGGCGTCGGCGACGGTCACGAGGCCCGCCCCCGGGGCGAGCGGCTCGAGCAGCCGGTCGAGGTGGGAGCGCGCGCCGCGGTTCCCTTCTCGCCGCGCGCGCGCCGCCGCCCGCCATCCGGCGGCCAGGCGATCGGGCGAGGTGACCGCGAGCACCCCGGTACCCGGAAGGTCCCTGCGTACCGCTTCGTGAGCGGCACGCGCCTCGTCCGCGACCGCTCCGGCGTATACGAGGGCGATGTCCGACCCCGGAGCCGGAGGGATCAGCCAGTAGCCGCCGAGCAGGATCTCGGCCTCTTCGGCGCTGGTCAGCTCGCGCGCCGGCTGGTCGACGGCCCGGGTGCTGAGGCGAAGATAGACCGATCCCCCAGCCTCGTCCCCGGAGATGCCAGGCCACGAGCCGCCGCCCGGGTCCGACCCCCGGCGCTGCATGTAGTCGAATCCCCAGCGCATGATCACGGCGAGCTCGTCGGCGAATGCGGGCTCGAAGGCGGCCAGCCGATCCTGCCCCATGCCGATGAGCGGCGTCGAGATGGACTGATGGGCCCCCCCCTCGGGCGCGAGGCTGATGCCGGACGGAGTCGCCACGAGCAGGAACCGGGCATCCTGATAGCAGGCGTAGCTGAGGGCGTCCAATCCGCGCTGGATGAAGGGGTCGTACAGGGTGCCGATCGGCAGCAGCCGCTGCCCGAAGAGCGAATCCGAGAGTCCGAGCATCCCCAGCAGAATGAACAGGTTGTTCTCGGCGATGCCGAGCTCGATGTGCTGTCCCCGCGGCGACGCGGCCCATGCCTGGAACGACGCGACCGCCTCCTCGCGAAAGGTGTCGGCCTGCTCGCGGGCGGAAAACACGCCGCGACGATTGACCCAGCCGCCGAGATTCGTCGAGACGGTGACGTCCGGCGACGTGGTCACGATCCGGTCTGCGAACTCGCTTCGCTCCCGGCCGATGGATCCGAGAATCCGCCCAAAGCACTCCTGAGTCGAGAGCCGATCCCCCTTCGGGACCGGAAATGCCGGCGGAACCGGTACCGCCGGGACCTTGAAGCGCCGGCTTCCGGTCTCCGCGAACGGCGCGCCGTCGATGAACTCCTCCAGCACCTCCGAAGGGACCTCCAGACCGGCGAAGCGATCCCACTCCGCTCCGCTCTCGATACGGTGCCGGCGCCGAAGCTCGTCCATCTGCTCCACGCTCATCAGTCCCGCGTGGTTGTCCTTGTGACCGGCGAACGGCAACCCGAACCCCTTGATCGTGTACGCGATGAAGCATGTCGGCTCGTCGCTGTCGGCGGCCGCCTCGAACGCCTCCACCACCGCCTCGATGTCGTGGCCCGCGAGGTTCGTCATCAATCGTGCGAGCCGCTCGTCGTCGAATTCGTCGAGGATCGCCCGCATGCCGGAGACCTGCCCGAGATCGTGCGCGAGGCGTTCGCGCCAGGCCGCGCCGCCCTTGAACACCATCGCCGAATAGAGCGTGTTCGGACAGTCGTCGATCCACTGCCGGAGCGCGTCGCCGCCGGGGCGGAGAAAGACTCCCTGAAGCTCCTTTCCGTACTTGAGGGTCTCCACCCTCCAGCCCATGTTCCGGAAGAGATCGTCGAAACGGCGATACAGCCGATCGGTGATGACCGAATCGAGGCTCTGCCGGTTGTAGTCCACGATCCACCAGAGGTTCCGGACCTCCTGCTTCCAGCCCTCCAGCATCGCCTCGAATATGTTTCCTTCGTCGAGCTCCGCGTCACCGGCGAGGGCGATCATCCGACCGTCGCGCCCTCCTCGAAGGTCCCACTCGTGGGACTGCAGGTACTGCTTGACGATGCTCGCGAACAGGGTCGCGGCGACCCCGAGCCCCACCGAGCCGGTGGAGAAATCGACATCGTCCTCGTCCTTGGTCCGCGAGGGATACGCCTGCGCGCCGCCGAATGCCCGGAAGCGCTCGAGATTCTCGCGACGCTGTCGCCCGAAGAGGTACTGGATGGCGTGAAACGCGGGACTCGCGTGCGGCTTGACCGCGACCCGGTCCCCAGGTCGGAGAACCGCGAAGTAGAGCGCCGTCATCAAGGCGACGACCGAGGCGCTCGATGCCTGGTGTCCGCCGACCTTGAGGCCGTCCCGGTTGGGACGGACGTGGTTGGCGTGGTGGATCGTCCAGCTCGCGAGCCAGAGCACCTTGCGCTCGAGCTCGCGCAGGATCTCGAAGCGGTCCGGCGCCGGCCGGCCGGAGCCTTCCGGGGGCCGCCGGTCGTCAGGCACGCTCTCGATTCGAGCTGCCATTCACCCGCCCGCGATCCGGACCGGACCGGGCTCGGCGTCGATCGATTTCCGGCGAAGTCGTCTCATGAGCGCTCGATCGTCACCTCGGCCTCCAGGCGGGAGGTTGCAACGCCGCGGAACACGCCCCGGCTCGGGGGAACGTCGGCATAGTCCCTCCCGACCGCGACCCGCACATGGCGCTCGTCCCCCTCCGTTTCGTTGGTCGGGTCGAAACCGATCCAGCCGGTCCCGGGGAACCAGCCCTCCACCCACGCGTGACTCTCGCTTCGCGTCACGTCCTCGTCGGCAGGAGCGAGGTAGCCCGACACGTACCGGCACGGGATCCCCCACTTCCGAAGGATGGAGGCCATCACGTGGGCATAGTCCTGGCATACGCCCCGCCCCGTCTCGAGGATGACCTCGATCGGGGACTCCGCGGAGGTGCTCCCCGGGGCGTATTCGAACACCCGGTGGAGCCTGCCCTGGAGGTCGCGCGCGCTGGCCAGCGGATCGTCCCCCGGCCGGAGGTCATGGCGCGCGATGAAGCGTTCGAGGGCCGGCGAAGAACGAACGAAGGCGCTCGCGTGCAGCATCGGCCACAGGTCCACGTCGGCGGCGGCGCTTCGGAGCGCATCCCATCCGCCACCGACCAGCCGCTCCGGAGCGGCCGGGATCGGACCCACCTCGACGTTCGAGCGGGCCACGATCTCGAGGTATCGGTGGGCACCGGCACGGTCCAGGAAGTGGCCCGAATTGCCGAAGGGATCCGCGAACTCGAAGAGCGAGCCGTCGGGTTCGGTCTGAATGGAGAAGGAGACGACGACCTGCGTCCGATCCCGGATCGGACACACCCGCAACGTGGTCACCTCGGAGTGCACCGGAGCGTCGTAGTCGAAACGGATTCGGTGGGTGATTGCGTATCGGGCGATCACGTCTCTTGTCCTGCGGCGAACGGGAACTCCAGATAGGCGGCGACCGCGAGCTCGTGGAGACGTCGGCACTCGTTCGCGATTGAACGGAAGAAACGAACCGAATCCCTGCCCCGCTCGCCATCGAGATTCTCCACCTCGAGGGCCGCCGCAAGACGAAGGGCCATCCGGTGCGGAGGTGCGAGGGGGTAACGCGCGCCGGCGGCGTCGATTCCGGCCAGCATCTCTTCGATGAGGTGCATCGAGAATCGAAGCGAACGGGGAAGCTCCGGATCCTGCACCAGGAAGACGAGCACCTGCTCCTGGCGCACCTGCATGGAGTAGCGACGGCTGTAGACCTCGTACGCCCCGCAGATCCGAAGCAGGTCCGCCCACGGCAGCGCCGCCTCCCCGCGTTCGCGGCGGCCGAGCTCGACCCATGCTCCGAGGAACGCCGCCTGATGCTGGACCCGTTCGATGAAGCGGCCGAGGACCATGAACCGCCATCCGTCGTCGCGGTACATGAGCGCATCCATCACGCCGGAAAGGTGCCGCAACCGATCGCTCGCTTCGCCGGCGAGAGCGGAGGGCCCGCTCCTCCAGGCCGTGGGAAGGTCGATGTCCCGCATCCAGAGAAAACCCTGGTTGAGGCACGTCCATACCGGCAACGGAAGATGCGAACGCACCTGCCGGGCGTTCTCGCGGGCGACGTTCCAGCAGGAAACGATGGACTCGGGGTTCGCGGTCTCCTCGATGAGGCTGCCCGCGAGCGTGTAGGCGTCCGTCATGAGGAACATCTCGGCTTCGGCCCTGCTCTCGGGGGCGTCGGGGGGCGTCTGACCGAGCGTTCGGTACACCACTTCCCAGGCGACCGCGATCTCGCCGGCCGTCCGATCGACGAGACGGTCGAGCGGATACCGCACGAGACGGATGGTCTGCTTGGTCCGCTCGAGATAGCGGCCCATCCAGTAGAAATTGGCGGCGACTCTGGCCAGCATGGCGGCAATCGATCCGATCCGACCCTATCCGTCGACCACCCAGAGGTCCTTGCATCCGCCCCCCTGGCTGGAATTGACCACCAGGCTGCCACGCCGGAGGGCCACCCGGCAAAGTCCCCCGGGCACGACGTCCTGGCGATCGCGCCCCTGCAGCACGAAGGGACGAAGGTCCACGTGCCGGGGCTCGATGCGCCCGTCCACGAAGCATGGAGCGCGCGAGAGGTCGAGGGTGGGCTGAGAGATGAAGTTCGCGGGGTCGGCCCGGATCCGCTCCGCGAACTCGGCACGTTCGGCACGGGTCGAATGCGGGCCGACGAGCATTCCGTAGCCGCCCGAGCCCCCGACCTCCTTCACCACCAGCTCGTCAAGGTGCTCGAGCGTATGGGCGAGGCCATCGGGCTCGCGGCAAAGATGGGTCTCGACGTTGCTGAGGATGGGCTCCTCGTCGAGAAAGTAGCGGATGATGCGCGGGACGTAGGCGTAGAGCGCCTTGTCGTCGGCGACACCCGTACCGGGAGCGTTGGCGAGCACGAAGTTCCCCGCCCGATAGGCATGGAACAGTCCCGCCGCCCCGAGTGCGGAGTCCGCGCGGAACGTCACCGGATCGAGGAAGTCGTCGTCGAGCCGCCGGTAGAGGACGTCGATGCGCTGAAGACCCTTCGTGGTGCGCGCGAAAAGGACCGCGTCATGGACCACGAGGTCCTGTCCCTCGACGAGGTCGATGCCCATCTCTCCGGCGAGCAGGGCATGCTCGTAGAAGGCGGAGTTGTAGAGGCCCGGGGTCAGGATCGCGACCCGAGGGGTCCGCATGGACGGAGCGAGCGACGAGAGGATCGCGTAGAGCCGCTTGCTGTAGTCAGAGACCTCGCGCACCCGGTGGGCGCGATAGAGATCGGGAAACGCACCCTTCACCGCATCGCGGCAGCCGAGCATGTAGGACACCCCCGAGGGCACGCGCAGGTTGTCCTCGAGCACGGCGAAGCCGTCGTGAGTCCGCACGAGGTCGGTCCCGCATACCGCGACGTACACGTCGTGGGGAATGTTGATCCCCCGCATCTCGATGCGGTACTGCGGGCAGCCGAGGACGAGGTCCAGGGGCACGACTCCGTCCCGGAGCGAACGGCCCTCGTGGTAGATGTCCTTGAGGAACAGGTTGAGGGCGGCGAGGCGCTGCTTGAGCCCGCGCTCGATGTGCTCCCACTCCCGGGCGGCGAGCAGGCGCGGCACGAAGTCGAGCGGGATGATCCGCTCGGTCATCTCGTCCCCGCCGAGCACGGTGAAGGTGATGCCTTCGTGCAGGAAGCGGCGGTAGACGCTCTCCTGGAGCTTCGCAAGGTCCTCGGGGGCGAGCCCGCCGAGCGCCTCCACCATGCGCCGGCCCGCGGCGCGCGCGGTTCCGTCGTTCTCGAACATCTCGTCGTAGAACCGCGGTTCCACGTCATATCCGGGAAAGGGAAGCGGAATTCGTGAAGCTCCGTCTTGAGAGGGTTCGAGCTCGGTCATCGATTCGCACACCCGGACCCGGTTCCACCGGTTCCTCGAGAAGTCGCCATCCCGGGAACGTTTCTCGTATCCCGACCCGGGCCGCATCGGGCACGCGCCGAATCATATCCGCGGCCGCCGGAAGCGACAACACCGTCCCCACGGTCGTCCCGCGGCCGCCGGACCCGCATTTCCCGTATCATCGCGCTCCTTCGATCCGCCGCACACGAGGCCCGCACGAACCATGAAGCTCGAGCTCGACACCGACCGGATGATCGCCGAAATCGAGGATGGCATCGGCTGGGTGATCTACAACAGCCCGAAACGGCTGAACGCGATCTCGCTGGAGATGACCGAAGCGCTCCCGCTCATCTTCGACACGTTCGAGGAACGCGACGACGTGCGGGTGGTCGTCATCCGCGGCGCGGGCGAACGCGCATTCGTGTCGGGCGCCGACATCTCGGAGTTCGAGAAGAACCGTTCGTCCGAGGAGAGCCGCCGGATATTCGACGAGAAGGGAAAGATCGCGGCCGCCCGCGTCGACGCCCTCAGCAAGCCGATCATCGCCATGATTCGGGGGTACTGCATCGGCGGAGGGCTGATGACCGCCCTTCGGGCGGACATCCGCATCGCCGCCGAGGATGCGCAGTTCGGCATTCCCGCCGCCCGGCTCGGACTCGGCTATGGCTACGGCGGGGTTGCCGCGCTCGTCAACCTGGTGGGGCCCGCGGCCGCGAACGAAATCCTCTTCTCCGCGAGACGCTTCAGCGCGGATGAAGCCCTTCGCATGGGGCTGGTGAACCGGGTGGTCGCCGCCTCCGCCCTCGAGGCGTCGGTCGTGGACCTTGCGCGCAGCATCGCGGACAACGCCCCGCTCACCGTGCGCGCCGCCAAGTTCGCGATCCGGGAGTGCGTCCGGGACCCGGAGGCACGGGATCTCGACGAAGCCGCCCGGCTCGTCGAGGCCTGCTTCCGGAGCGAGGACTACACCGAAGGCAGGCGTGCGTTCATGGAGAAGCGCCGCCCCGCGTTCCGCGGCCGCTGACCGCGGCCGGCCGTTCCTGCCCCTCCCGGCCGGCATTCCCGCGCCTCCCGCGCGCGTTCTCGAACGCTCCGGCCCCGCCGTGACGGGGCCGGAGCGAAGTCTCGGTGCGCGGCCTTATCGCGACATCTCCTCGATGTCGTCCGGCTCGGGCATGACCACGAACTCGGGATAGGACTCGATCCCGAGCTCGGCGGCATCCTGACCGAGCTGCTCGACGGTGGACGTGACGCGCACCCCGACCGTCTTCTCGATGACGGTCCACAGCACCCACGACACGACGAACACGAAGGCCCCGATGGCGACGATCCCGACGAGCTGCGCGCCGAGGTTCCCGCCGCCGACGATGCAGACCGCAAGCGTGCCCCAGATCCCGGCAAACAGGTGCGCCGGCACTGCCCCGACCACGTCGTCAATCTTCATCGCGTCCAGGAAACGGATGCCCGCGGTGCAGATGACCGCTCCGACCGCCCCGATGATGATCGCCCAGTAGTGATCGACGATGTCGGGACCTGCGGTGATCGCGACGAGCCCCGCGATTGCACCGTTCAACCCGGCGAGGAGATCGATGCGCCCGAGTATCGGCCTCGACACGATGATGGCCGCCATCACCCCTGCGGCGGCCGCAAGGTTGGTGTTGACGAGCACGTTGCTCATGGCGACCGCGTCGGCCGCCCCCGCGAGCGCGAGCTGGGAGCCCCCGTTGAAGCCGAACCAGCCGAGCCAGAGGATGAACACGCCGAGCGTGACGGAGGGTATGTTCGACGGTGCGGTAGGTCGCACGGAGCCGTCGGTGCGGAACTTGCCCCGACGCGCCCCGACCACGATGGCTCCGGCGAGAGCCGCCCAACCGCCGGTGGAGTGAACGATGGTGGAACCGGCGAAGTCCTTGAAGCCGAGCTCGCTCAGCCAACCGCCGCCCCATGTCCAGGCCCCGATTACCGGATATATGATGGCGGTGAGAATCGTGATGAAGATGAAGAACGACCAGAGCTTCACCCGTTCGGCGAGGGTCCCGGACACGATGGAGGCCGCGGTCGCCACGAACACCATCTGGAAGAACCAGTCCGACATCGTCGCGTAGCCGTTCGCGACGACCGCCTCCTTCGCCTCTTCGTTGCCGCCCAGCAGCGCGAGCTCGTCCGCCGATGGTCCGTAGAAGAGATCGAACGAGCCGATCCAGCCGCCGTCAACGTCGACGTACATCAGGTTGTAGCCGAGGACGTAGTAGGCGAGCCCGGCAATCGAATAGAGCCCGATGTTCTTCAGGCAGATGACGGAAGCGTTCTTGGTGCGGACGGACCCCGACTCGAGCATCGTGAAGCCCGCGCACATCCACATCACCAGCGCGCCCCAGATCAGGAACGAAAAGGTGTTGAGCACGAACTGCGTCTCGTCGGCGACGGCCGCATGCGCATCTCCGGCCGCCAGCATTGCCGCGCCGCCCGCCGCCGCCAGCGCCGCCGCGCCGCGAAACGAGGTGCCGCGATCGAACCGCCGGGTGGATATTCCTTTCGCTTTCATTGGTTGCGTACCTCCCTCGGAGCAACCGGAACGAACCGGTCGCCGCGTTTCTGTTGTTGCCACGGTCCCCCGGATGGGTCAGTCCGCGGCCGCTTCGTAGTGCCGTGAAACCAATGGAAGGGGATACTTGAGACCGGTCGCGCAGTTGAACAGCACGACCTTCTCGTCCACCCCGATCCTGCCGTCCGCGGTCGCCGCCCGCCACGCGGCCCAGGTCGCCGCTCCTTCCGGGCACAGCAGGAGCCCGTCGCGCCGGGCCACCTCCCGTCTCGCGTCGAGGATCGCCTCGTCGCTCACGCTGACCGCGAACCCGCCGCTCTCCCGGACCGCACGCAGGATGAGGAAGTCGCCAATCGCGGCCGGAACCCGAATGCCGGCGGCGACCGTGTGCGCCCCTTCCCACCGCGGCGCGTGCTCTTCTCCGGCCTCGAACGCGCGCACGATGGGCGCGCATCCGTCGGCCTGCACGGCGACCATGCGCGGGAGCTTCCCCTCGAGCCAGCCGACGGCGCGAAGCTCGGCGAACGCCTTCCACATTCCGATGAGCCCGGTTCCGCCTCCCGTGGGGTAGAGGATGACGTCGGGCAAGGTCCACCCGAGCTGCTCGGCGAGCTCGAACCCCATCGTCTTCTTGCCCTCGATACGATAAGGCTCCTTGAGCGTCGACACGTCGAACCACCCTTCCTCTTCCGAGCGCTCGCGCACGATGCGCCCGCAGTCGTCGATGAGGCCGTCCACCCGCCAGGTGACCGCTCCCTGCAGTTCGATCTCGGAGAGATTGACCTCCGGCGTGTCGTCCGGGCAGAACACCACCGACTCCATCCCGGCCCGCGAGCCGTACGCCGCGAGCGCGGCTCCCGCGTTGCCGTTCGTCGGCATCCCCAGCCGGCGAAGGCCGGGCGGGGAGCGGGGCGCCGCGGCGGCGCCCCCCGTTGTGCCGGGCGGGGGCCCGGCGAGCCGGGGAAGGCCGAGCTCCTTCGCCATCGACACCGCAAGGGCGAGCCCCCGCGCCTTGAACGAGCCGGTGGGCAGGCGTCCCTCGTCCTTGACCAGCAGCTCTCCCCTGCCCCCGTCCGGGGTGGAAAGCGGCACGAGTGGGGTCACCACCTCCCCGAGCGAAATCCGGTTCTCCGGCTGTCGAACCGGAAGGAACTCCCGGTACCGCCAGAACCCATCCGTTCGGCCGGCAAGGTCTTGCCGTTCGAGACCGGCCGCAAGCGCGTCGAGGTCGTAGCGCACGAGAAGCGGCCGCCCTTCGGCGGAGAGACCATGCACCTCGCCCGCGGGATACTGCCGGCCGGTGAGGGAGCATTCGAGGTGGGTGACGTAGCAAGCGCTCATTGCGTTTCCCTTTCGTCGTGCCGGCGGGTCCGACCCACCGCGAACGGCTTCGGGCGGCCGGAACGCAGTCCGGTTTCAAGCCACATGCCGCGGGGCCTCAGATACCCGGCGACAGCGCGACCCGAGCCGGCGCCACCGTCAACCCGGGCACGTCGACCCTTGTCCGGAAGATGGTGCCCGGGTCGTCCCGCCCGGTTCCCGCCGGGCCGGTCACCACTGCGATCCCGCGCCGGTGTTCGAACACCGGCGCTATCGAACCGTCTTCGCCGAAGCGGTATGCCCCGCCGTTCGGAACGTCGCTGAAGACGAGCCCGCCGTCCCACGCCGGACCCTCGAGGAGGCCGGATCCGGTCGCCAGCTCCTCCATTCGGGAACCTCGTTCCGTCGCTTGGCGTAAGCGCGCAATATAGCGGATGAACCGCGCTCTCCGGGAGACTGCGTGGAGAACGGCTCCGCGCTAACATCCACCGTTGGGACACTAGGGAACCGGCCGAGCCGGGCAGGGTTCGGTCCGGCGGCCTCCGGAGTTCGACTATGCCGCGTCCCGTCGACGATGCCGCACTCGAGGAGCTCCTCGCCACCTGGCCGGTGGGGCGGCTCGCGATGGTGGCCGCGGCCGGCGGCGGGCCCTGGGTGACGCCGGTGGTCTTCGTCCCCGCCCGCAAGTCGATCTGGACCCCGATCGACGGGAAGCCCAAGTCCGGCAACCCGCTCGCGCGGATCGCGAACGCGGCCGCCGACCCGCGCGCGGCGCTACTCCTCGATGAATACTCGCAGGACTGGTCGCGTCTTTGGTGGGTGCGGATCGACGGTACCGTCCGCGTGCACCGGGTCGGGCGCGATCCGCAAGGCGCCGCCGCGAACGCGATCGCGGCGCTTCGAAGAAAGTACCCCCAGTACCGGACGGTGCCGCTCTTCTCCGGCCCACCGACCCTGCTCGAGCTCTCTATCGAGCGCGCCCGCGGCTGGAGCGCGGACGGCCGCGTCGGCGTGCGCGACTCAGGCGATCCGGTAGCTCACTGCCGGTAGCCGACAAGGGCGAGGGCGTTGCGCACGACCCCGGGCAGCGCCCGTTCGTAGCCACTGTCGATTTCGACCGCAGCGCTCATTCCCGCCCGGAGGGCCGGGGCGTCCGGGCGCGCACGGATCGCGATTCGCACCGGGATCCGCTGCACCACCTTCACCCAGTTTCCGGTGGCGTTCTGGGCCGGCAGCAACGAGAAGACCGCACCCGTCCCTGCGCTCACCCCGGACACCGTGCCCTGCCAGCGCTCGTCCGGAAAGGCGTCGACCGTTATCGTGACGCTCTGACCCATGCGAACGTGGGTAAGCTGGGTCTCCTTGAGATTGGCCTCGATCCAGGGCTCGACGTCGGCAATCAGGCTGAAGACCGGGGTGCCCTCCTTCACGTACTCGCCGGCCTGCAGGTCCAGATTGGCGACATGGCCCGCGGCCGGGGTCCGGACCAGGGCGCGCTCGAGGTCGAGGGCCGCCTTCGCGCGCTCGGCGTCGAGGAGCCGATAGCGAGGGTGCTCCTCGGCGGCGAGATCGCGCTTGCCGCCGAGGTTGGCGAGCATCAGCCGAACCTTCTCCTCGAGCTCCGGAATCCGTTGCTTTGCGAGCTGCCACTGGTGGCGGTACCGGTCGAGCTCCACCTTGGCAAGCGCCTTGCCTCCGCCGAGCTGCTCGCGCCGGCGGTACTCCTGTTCGAGAAACGCGACTTCCTTGCGCGCGCTGCCGAGCTCCGCCTCCGCCTGACGATGGGCGGCGCGGTACGTGCCGATCTCGTAGCGGATGGCGTCGAGCTCGGCCTCCGCCTTCTCCCACTCCAGCCGCAGCGGAATCGGGTCCACCTGGAACAGGGGCTGATTGCGCTCCACCTGCTCGTTGTCGCGCACGAAGACCTCCGTCACCATGCCGTTCACCGCGGGGGTGACGAGGATGTGCTCCGCCTCGACGTAGGCATTCTCGGTCGAGACGAGGCGCCCGGATGTCGCGTACCAGAACCCGCCCGCGGTCACGACCACGAACGGCCCGAGGGCGAGAAAGAGGACGCGCCCGAATCGGCGAAGCCGATAGCGCAGCCGGCTCATCCGGCGCCGACGCAGGCGCCGCTCGCTCGAGGACACGGCCGCACTGTCCGGGACGCTCATCAATCCCCCCCCGCCGCCATGCGACGCGCGGGCGCGACTTCGCGCCCCGGCTCCCGATCCGTGGCCTCCGCCTCCGGCCGGTCGGTGAGGTTCGCCCGGATGGTGAGCAAGCTGGACTGCAGGCGCTCGCGCTCCTCGGCATCGAGCCCCATGAGCGCCTCCTGGGTGGTGACCTCGACGAGGTCGCCCATCCGCTCCAGCACCGGAGCGGCCTTCTCCGTGAGGTGCAGGCGCCACGTCCGGCGGTCGGCGGGGTCCGGCCGACGCTCGATCCACCCGGTGTCCTCGAGCCGATCGAGGTGGCGGCCAAGGGTCGCCGGCTCGAGCTCCAGCACGTCGGCGAGCCCCCCCTGGTGAATTCCCTCGTGCCGGGCGAGATGGGCCAGCACGATCCACTGGGACTTCGTCAGGCCGATGTCGCGCGCGCGCCGATCGAAGCGCTTGCGCAACATCCGCGAGATGTCGTGCACGAGGAATCCGAAGACGGGATCGGGCCGGTTCCAGAGCATTCGAAGATTATGTTAGCTAGCTGACAATTTGTAAACCCATATTCGTCTCGGCGATAATCAGCATGGCAACGCGTGAGGAGAGCCTGCCCGGAGCTCGAGGCGCGGCCTCGTGGCCTCCGGCAACCGGGCGTCAGAAGCGCGGGACGGACCCGACCTGGAACCCTGGGAGGACGACGAATGACCGCGGCGGCGGCGCTCAGGCTGCGAGAGGCGCTCGGAAACTTCGTGACGGGGGTCACCGTCATCACCACCCGGCACGACGACGAGCTTCACGGGCTTACTGCGAACTCGTTCTCCTCCGTGTCCCTCGACCCGCCCCTGGTGCTGTTCAGCCTCTCACGCAACGCCGACTGCTTCGCCGCCTTCGAGTCGTCGGATCACTTTGCGGTCAACGTATTGCGCTCGGACCAGGAAGCGCTCTCGAATCGTTTCGCGACCAAGGACATCGACAAGTGGAGCGATGTCGCATGGAGGCCCGGCGAAGGGGGATGCCCGCTCCTCGACGGCTCCATCGCCACCTTCGAATGCCGGATCGCGAATCGGCACGAAGGAGGCGACCACGTCATCCATGTCGGGAAGGTCGTCAGGTTCGCGCACGACGGAGACGGAGCCGCGCCGCTTGCGTTCTTCCGCGGGCGGTACGCCGGCGTCGCGACCTGACCGGCGCGACGCTCCCGCACCGAGACGAACCCGAGCGGACCCGGAGAACCGCATCCCGGGCCGTCGCCCCGGCATTCGAGTCGGAAATGGGATGACGGTCGTACCTTCCCGGCGTGGGGGCCACCGGCCGCGCACCGCGGGGCCGCACCGGGAGTGCCCAGGAAACGATCAGAGCGCGAACTCTTCCTCGCTCCGGTGGCACTCGATGGCGTGGCCGCCGCCGAGGTCCCGAATCGGGGGGGTCTCCCGGTCGCAGGTGCCTTCGATCGCGAGCGGGCAACGGTCGAAGAAGGGGCATCCGACATCGGTCAGGGTAACCACCCGATCGATGCCCGCCTGCGCCTCCTGGGTCTCCATGGTCTCTTCGAGCCAGCCGATCCGCAGCTCGGGCACGGAGGCGATGAGGAGCCGCGTGTAGGGATGGTACGGAGGCGAGAGCACCTGGTCCGTCGGCCCCTGCTCGACCACCCGGCCCGCGTAGAGCACCACGATCTCGTCCGCGAAGGAAGCGATGGTGGAGAGATCGTGGCTGATGAATACGAACGACACCCCGGTCTGGCGGCGCAGCCGCTTGAGCAGCTCGATCACGTTTGCCCCGACGATGGTGTCGAGGGCCGAGATGACCTCGTCGCAGAGCAATACCTCGGGGGATGCGGCAAGCGCCCGCGCGAGGTTGACCCGCTGCTTCTGTCCTCCCGAGAGCTCCTCGGGGTAGCGCCCGGCGAATTCCGCGGGCAGCTCGACCATGTGCAGCAGCTCGCCGATGCGCTGGCGCTTCTCGGCGCCCTTGAGCCCCAGGTAGAACTCGATCGGCCGCCCGAGAATGTGGTCGATTCGCTGGCGCGGATTGAGGGCGGTGTCCGCCATCTGGAACACGAACTGGATCTTCTGGAGCTCGCTGCGGTCACGGTCCCGGAGGCTCGGCTTGAGCCGTTCTCCGTCGAGGGACACCTCCCCTTCGCTCGCGGGCAGGAGACCCGACATGACCCGCGCGAGGGTGGACTTGCCGCAGCCGGACTCGCCGATTATCCCTACGGTGTGGCCCCGCTGGACGGCAACGTTCACGTCCCGAAGCACCGTCACGGCCGGCGCGCCGCCCGCGCGTCTTCCGTAGCCCGCGGTCACGTCCCTGACCGCCAGGGCCGGCGCCTCGCGTTCGTGCTCCGCGGAGGTCTCGTCGCCCTGCCCCGCCGCCGGCGGCGGTCGGACGGCGGCCATCAGCCGCCGCGTGTAGTCGTGCCCGGGCCGGTTGACGATCTGATCGGTCGTCCCCTGCTCCTGGATGTCCCCCGCGTAGAGGACGACGATGTGATCCGCGATCTGCGCAACCACCGAGAGATCGTGGGTGACGTAGACGGCCGCCGCGCCTTCTTGCTGGATGACGGACTTGAACGCCTTCAGCACCTCGATCTGGGTGGTGACGTCGAGGGCGGTCGTCGGCTCGTCGAGGATCAGCAGGTCCGGCTTGCCGCAAAGGGCCATCGCCGCCATCAGCCGCTGGAGCTGGCCCCCGGACACCTGGTGCGGGTAGCGCCGCCCCAGGCGATCCGGATCGGGCAGCTCCAGGGCCCGGTAGAGCGACTCGGCGCGACGGTCGGCCTCCTCCCGGGAGAGCTGCCCGTGCAGTATCGGCGACTCCGTCACCTGCTCCCCGATCGTGAGCGCCGGATTGAAGGTGGCGGCCGCGCTCTGGGCGAGGTACGCGACCCGTTGGCCGCGAAGCGCGCGCTGCTCCTCCGGGGGCATGGAGATGACGTCGCGTCCGTCGAGTCGCACCTCGCCGCCCGTGAACTCGAGTCCCGGCTTCGAGTATCCGAGGGCGGAGAGGGCAATGGTGGTCTTGCCCGATCCCGACTCGCCGATGAGCGCCACGACCTCATGGCGCTTCACCTCGAAGCTCACCCCCTTGACGATGGGGGTGAGGGTGCCGTCGTCCTTGCGGGCTTCGATCGTCAGGCGATCGACTTCGAGGAGCGCGGCCATCAGATCATCCTCTTCGCGAGGCGGCCGCCGGCGTGCGCGGAGACGTCGTCGACGATGAGGTTGATGGAGATCGTCAGGGTCGCGATCGCGAGGGCCGGCACGAGCGGAGCAATCGAGCCGTAGGGCAGCCCGGCCAGGCTCTCGCGAACCATGCTGCCCCAGTCGGACTGGGGCGGCTGGACTCCGAGCCCGAGAAAGCTCAGGCTCGAGATGAACAGGATGATGTAGACGAACCGCAGACCGAAGTCGGTCGCCATCGGCATGGCCACGTTGGGGAGGATTTCGCGGGTGATGATCCACCACAGGCCCTCCCCCCGCACCCGGGCCGCCTCGACGAAGTCGCTCACCATCACGTCGAGGCCGAGAGAGCGGGCGATCCGGAACACGCTCGTCGCATAGATGAGCCCGGTCAGGACGATGAGAATGGGAATGGTGCTTCCGATTGCGGCGATCACCACCAGGGCGAGCATGATGCTCGGAATGGACAGGAAGGCGTCGTTGAAGCGACTCAGCGCGGAATCGAGCCACCCGCCGCCGACGGCGGCCGCAATGCCCAGGGTGACCCCCACGAGATAGGCGAGAAGGGTCGAGACGAGGGAGATGCCGATCGTGGTGCGCGCGCCCCACAGGGTTCTCGACAGCGTGTCGCGGCCGAGATAGTCGGTCCCGAGCCAGACCACCCGGCTCGGCGGCTGGAAGTCGGTCGCCGGGTACGGATCATCGCTCCCCGGCACGATGAAGAGGGCCTCGTCGAGGATGTCCGCCTCGTGGTAGGGCGAGATCCAGGGACCGATCACCACGATCACGGCCCAGAACACCACCACGCAGACCCCGGTCCGGCCGGTCCAGGTGAGCTTCATCCGGCGCCGCGGCGGCGCGTCCGGCAGCTCTTCGAACTGGCTGCTGACGGCAGTCTTGCTGGTGTCTTCCGGCATGGTCGACTCCGTCGTCACTTCGGGTGACGCAGACGGGGGTTGGAGAGAATCGAGGCCATGTCCGCAACGAAGATCAGGATGATGTAGACGAAACAGAAGACCATGGCGCAAGCCTGCACCAGCGGAAGGTCACGGGTCTGGACGGCGTCGATCATGAGCTTGGCGAGACCCGGGTAGGCGAAGATGGTCTCCACGATGACCACCCCGCTCACCAGGTACGCGAGGTTGAGCGCGATCACGTTCACGATCGGACCGACCGCGTTGAGAAGCGCGTGACGCAGGATGATTCGCTTGCGCGGTACGCCCTTGAGGATCGCCATTTCGATGTACGGCGAGCTCATGACGTTGAGGACCGTGGCCCGGGTCATCCGCATGATCTGCGACGACGCGACGATGACGAGGGTCAGGGTCGGCATCGCGAGCGCCCGGGCGAGCTTCCATCCAGTCTCGTTGCCGCTCATGTACGCGGTCGCGGGCAGCCACCCGAGCTGCACCGCCACCACCAGCACGAGGAACGTGGCGACGAGGAACTCCGGCACCGAGATGAGGCTCAGGGTGCCGAAGGTCACGACCCGGTCGAGCCGGGTGCCGGGGTACATCGCGGCAAGCAGCCCGAGGGTCATCGAGATGGGGATCGCGATGACCGCCACCACGCTCGCGAGGCGGAACGTGTTCCACATGCGCGGGACGAGCATCTCGGAGATGGGCGTGCCGATGGTCCCGAACCCGGAGCCGGCCTTCGAAATGCCGAGATCCCCGGTCAGCAGGTCCCCGAGCCAAAGGAAATAACGCAGGAACGCCGGCTGGTCCAGGCCGAGCTTGGCGCGCAGGGCGGCCAGGGACTCCGGGGTCGCCATCTGGCCGAGAATGATGTTGGCGACGTCACCGGGGAGCACGCTCGTGCCGACGAAGATGAGGATCGATACCACGAGCAGGGTCGCCGCCCCGGTCGCGGTGCGCCGAAGGATGCTCCTCAGCAGCACCGCCGGACTCCGGTGCCGGATACGGGGCGGATGCCCCGGGCGGGGCCGGCGGCGGCGCGCGGGCGGCTACCGCTGGGTGGCCGCACGGCCGCACCCGACGGGAAAGGCCCGCGCGGCGGACGCCGCGCGGGCCGGGGTGCCGATGCTCAGGCCTCCATCCAGGCGAACTCGACCCATTCGTAGGCGCCCATCGCACCTACCGGGACGTTGGGGATTCCCTGGATCTTGTCGCTGACCCCGTCGAGGATGTTGACGTGGGCGGGGATCACCATGCCGCTCCCGGTGTGCACCAGCTCCTGCATCTCGCACAGCATCGCGTGGCGCTTGTCGGAATCGGTCTCGGCGAGCTGGAGCTTCAGGAGCTCCCCGAAGCGCTCGTTGTTCCAGAAGGTGTCATTCCAATTGCCCCCCGGCTCGAACTGGATCCCCAGCATCGCGTTCGCCGTCGGGCGCATGTTCCACGACACCACGTTGAGCGGTTCCTTCATCCACACCGCACCCCAGTAGCCGTCCGTCGGCACCTTCTTGATCTGGAGATCGAAACCGATCTTCTTGAGGTTCGCCTGCATCAGGAGGCACACCTCCTCGATACCGGCGATCACCGGCGCCACGTAGAGCTCCGCGGAGGTGTAGCCGGACTTGTCGAGATGAAACTTCGCCTTGTCCGGATCGAACTCGCGCTGCGGGAGCTCGCTGCAGTGGTCCGCGCCGTAGGCGGGACCGATCGGGTGGTCGTTGCCCACCGTGCCATGCCCCTTGAGGATGGATCGCACGATGCGCTCGCGGTCCTGGATGTACCGCAGACCCATCACGAAATCGTCGTTCGACCCGGGCTCCGTGTTCTTGAGGCAGCAGATCCCGCCGTAGAGGCCCGAGGGCGTCGAGTTGATGTGGACTCCTTCGGACTGCTCGATCAGGCGAACGCCCTTCGCGTCGACCGTGTAGATGAGGTCCATGTCACCGGCGATGAGCGCGTTCACCCGCGCGATGGGATCGGTGATCGCGGTGACCTCCAGAGCGTCGAAGTTCGGCCCGTCCCGCCAGTAGTTCGGGTTGCGGACGTGGGTCGAACGCACGCCGGGCTCGAAAGACTCGAGCAGGTACGGACCCGTACCGTTGCCCTTCCGGAAGTCCTCGGTGCCCATCTTGACGATTTTGGCCTGCTTCTCGCTCAGCTTCGCGGGCAGGTCGGAGTCGGGCGAGCTCAGGACCGCCTTCACGGTATGGCCGTCCACTTTCTTCCACTCCGTCACTGCCGTGAAAAACGACTTGGCCGTGGAAGGGGAGTCCTCACCGAGATGGCGACTCATGCTCCACACCACGTCGTCCGCGGTGAGGGGCGACCCGTCGTGGAACTCGACTCCCTTGCGGATCTTGAATGTGAATTCGGTGGCGTTGGCGTTGGGGGACCACTCCTCGGCCAGCTCGGGGTGCAGGGCCATGCCGTCGAGCATCTGGATGAGATTGTTGTAGGTGGCACGCCCGCGGGTATAGTCGATGCCCGACGTGAACACGATCGGGTCCATCTGGTCGTCGGGACCGTGCAGGTTGGATGCGGCTCTTGCCAGCCCACCCTTCTTCGGGGTCGCGGCGAGGGCCTTCGAGGACGTGAGGAGGCCGCCCGCGGCGGTGGCCGAGACGCCGAGGGCGCCCATGGCGGCGAGGAACTCGCGACGATCGATCCGCCCGTCGCGGTGCATCTGTTGAAATCTCTTGATGTCTTTCATGCTTTCCTCCTGGAATTCCAATTGATTGTCTTGGGATTTCAAATCCAAGTGTGGCCGGGCTTCCGAGGGGGTGTCAAGTTTGCGCGCGGAGCTGCCCGGTTCCCGACACAACTGTTTGATTTGGAATCCGGATCATCCTTTGATAGACAAATCGACACCGGATCGGGCCGCGGGGTTCGTCGTCGCCCGGCGCTCGTCCCGATTCACGCGAACGAAAGCCCGGCCGGTCGGACCGGCGGCCCGCCGCCGGAGCCGCCCGCGTTCGGGGAGAGCCCGTCCTGAGCGGCGAGCGCTCCGCCCTTCCGGTCCCTTCCGAACCCGGGGCCGCCGGCTCCGCGAGACGACCTTCGTCCCGGCTACGGCGGGGGGGCGCCCCCCAGACCCAGGGAGACGAGAGACCGCTACGCGTAGCCGGGCGGCGGGCGGAACCCCCCGATCAGCTCGGCGAGATGACGGGCGATCTCGATCGTCACGTGGTCGCCCCCTTCGGGACCCACGATCTGCACCCCGACGGGCAGTCCCCCGGAGGCGGCCGGGGCGACCGTCGCGGGGAGCAGGGCGACGCAGGTGAGGCCCGCCCAGAAGAGCTGGTCCCAGTACGCGCGCGTCTCCCCGTTGACGGTGATGCGCCGGGCGTCCATGTCGCGCTGCTGATCGTGGGGGAATGCCGGCACGCAGGCGATCGGGCAAAGGAGCGCGTCGAACCCGTCGAAGAACTCCCGCCACGCCCACCGCAGGCGGGTGCGCCGCTCGTGGACGAGGAGCCAGTCACGATGGTGCATGGCCCCGGCGCGAAGGCGCCGCGCGCGCGGAGAGTCGTCGTCGCCGAGACGCGCGATCCGCTCGAGGGAGGTCCGGAACTCCTCTTCCCCGTGCCGCACCGAAAGCGCGCTCTGGAGCAGTCCCATGTACACGTCCTCGGCCTCGGCCGGATCGAACCGCGGGCGTGCCGATCCGTCGACCGTGGATCCGGCGTCCCGGAACGCGTCCGCCGCGCGCACGACCGCGTCCCGGACCGTCCGGTCCACCGGACAGAAATCGTCATCCGCCCACACCGCGATCCGCCAGTCGCCCGGGCCGCGCCCGTTCGGCCGGGCAAGCTCGAGCCGCCAGCCGTTCGCCTCGATGCGGTCCGGCCCCGCCATCACGTCGAGGGCGAGCGCGAGGTCGTCGGCGCTGCGCGCAAGCGGGCCGATGACCGAGATGTCGGTCGGCGCGAGCACGCCAGGCTTGGCGTGGCCCCGCGGCGGCAGCACCCCCCAGGTCGCCTTGTGGCCGTAGACGCCGCAGTAGTGGGCGGGGTTGCGGATGGAGCCGCCGATGTCGCTTCCCGCCTCGAGTCCGGTGAGCCCCGCGGCGAGCGCCGCGGCCGATCCGCCCGAGGACCCGCCGGGGACAAGCTCGAGATCCCAGGGGTTGTTGGTGGTGCCGTAGATCGCGTTGTAGCTCTGGAAGTCGGCCAGGTTGTACGGGACGTTGGTCTTGCCGAAGACGACCGCCCCGGCCGCGAGGAGCCGGTCCACGGCCACCGCGTTCGTCGCCGCGACGTTATCGCGAAGCTCCGGCACACCCCAGGTGGTGGGAAGTCCCTCGACGTCGTAGGAGTCCTTGATGGTCATCGGCACGCCGTGAAGGGGTCCCCAGACCTCTCCGCGGGCGAGCGCGGCGTCCGCCTCGCGGGCGCGGGCACGGGCCCGATCGAAGTCGAACACCACGATGGCGTTGAGATCGGAGTTGAAGCGCTCGACCCGGGCGATGTAGTGGTTCAGCAGCTCGAGGCAGCCGATCCGCCGCTCGCGGAGCTCCGCGGCGAGGGTCGCCGCGCTCTGAAAGGCCGGTTCCATGTTTGAATCTCCTCAGGGTGTGGCCGCTGGCGGGAACGCTCCTCCTCGGTCCGAATCGCGGGCCATTTGGTCGCGAACGTGATCGCGGCTGTCGCATGCCGGCCGGAGTCAGGAAATCAAGAATGTTCCAGGGGCGGCGGTGCGGAAATGGGGCCCCGGAGAACCAACAACCGCGGCCCTCGCTCGGCCCTATCGATCAGACGCACGCCCGGCGTGGGCGTGCGCAAGCCGTGCAAGTGCCCGCAATGCCGCGTTGACCGCGTCCGAGTCCTTGAATACCGCCGCTACGTCCGGATCCAGAAGCACGACGTTTCTGCCTCGACGGTACGCCTCGTGGTGCTTGCCTCTGGTGCCCGACGAGAAGTCGTACTCCGGGCGCAGTGGCGCCTGCTCAGGCTCGTGTTTCATTCTGCCTCCGTTCTCCGCGTGACGCTTCACGCGCGCTGATGATACGAATACGGTCGTCTGACCGTTCGACGTACGACACCACCAGTACCCGGCCCGCCGACGACACGCCTGCGCTCAAGAACCGGTACTCTCCGACGGAATGATCGGGGTCCGGGATGGTGGTCTCGAACGGATCGCCGAACACCGTGGATGCCTCGGCAAAGGCCACGCCGTGCTTCTCGACGTTTGCCAGTTACTTCTCGCCATCCCATTCGAACTCCACGAATCGAGTGCCTCCCCATTGCTCCGCGCGTTTCGCCGACGGCTGATGGCGGGGGCATTTTTTCGTTCCGTTACTTGAAGAATCACTACGCTATCGGAGCGCTCGGGTGCGGTTGACCAGTCGCTATACGCGCCGGGTTCCGTAGTAGAGGGTGACCTTGTGCTCCGCCTCGGCGAAGAAGAGCCAGCGTTCGACGAGCAGGCCGGCGCTTGCGCTCACCGCCGCGACTCCGAGCACCGTGACCCTCCACACCGCGTCGCCGCTCCCCGCACCGAGCCAGGCACCGAGACAGAGCGCGCCCGGGACGACGAAGGCGAGCGTCCAGGTGAACGCCCGCAGCTTGCGTGCGTGGCGGCGGGCGACGCGGTAGCCCATCTCGCGCTGGAGCCAGTTCGGCTGCGTATGGGGCGGGTCGAGAACGTGCACCCGTGCCCCGGGGGCAAGCCGACCGAGCCCGGTCGCGGTCTCGATCGTGCTCGAGGCGGCGAGGTTGCCCACCGCACGCCAGTAGCCGCCCTTGACCGCGCCGGCGAGAACGAGGAGCGCCGCCGCCGCGCCGGCGAACCCGCTCCCCTGGCCGCCGGCGAGCGCCGCGATGAACGCGAGCCATACCGCCCCGCTCGCCGCTCCGAGGACGAGATAGCCGGCCGGAACCCAGCCGGTCGACCAACGGGGAACGGCCGCGAGGCTGCGGTAGATCATCGCGGTCGCGTACACCGTGGCCGCCGCGAAGACCGAAAGGAGAAATCCGAGAAAGCGCCATCCCGTCCCCAGCTCACCCGCCCACCATCCGACTCCGAGGAGGACCGCGGGGACGTACGTGACGGCGGCGAGGCACCCCTCGCGCGAGAGCCAGGACGTTCGCCACTGGGAGAACGCGCGAAGGGCGCGCTCCGGGCGGCCGAGGTGAAAGGCGGACGAGACAAGGCCGGCGCTCACGAGGAGGAGGGAGAGGAGGAGCGCGACGGGGAATCCCGATCCATCACGTTCCACGAAGGGAGTGCCGGCCGCGGCGCCGAGCCCGAGCAGGAACATCAGGCCGTAGCCCGCGCCGGAGGCGACGGTGAAGAAGATGATGGAATACGCGGGATGCAAGGCTCGAACGAGGCTAGCCCCGCCCGGCGGTCCGGTGTCCTGCGGTTGCGTCGTGTCGGCGAGGCGGCTCCTGGGTTTGGGCTTGGGGGGGGGGTGGGGGGTCGTACCCGCGGCCGACGGTTCGGTGACCTGCGGTTGCGTCGAGTCGGCGAGGCGGCTTCATGGACGAGAATCGGGTGGCGGGGACGGGTCGCGATCGGCGGCGGTCAGGAGGCGGTCGATCCACCCGAGGAATCCCCCTTCGGCCGGCGCGTCTTCGAGAACCGGCGGGGACGCTCCATCCCCTCCGCCGTCGCCGGCATTCCCGGCCGCTGTCGCCGCCGGCTCGCGGGAACGGGGGGGAAGGTAGCGGTTCGTGGGCCGGCAGCCGGTCTCCGACATGAGCTCGTAGCCGCCGCGCTCCGCGACCAGGCGCGAAACCTCGGAATCGGGATCGGCGAGGTCACCGTAGTGCCGCGCCCGGGCCGGGCAGGTCGAAACGCAGGCCGGCACCGGATCGGAGAGATGCTCGTTGTAGATGCGGTCGATGCAAAGGGTGCACTTCTTCATCACCCCGGTCGGCGGGTCGAACTCGCGCGCTCCGTAGGGGCAGGCCCAGGCGCAGAGCTTGCAGCCGATGCAAAGATCCTCGTCCACCAGCACGATTCCGTCCTCTTCGCGCTTGTAGGAGGCCCCGGTCGGGCACACCGTCACGCAGGGAGCGTCCTCGCAGTGAAGGCACGACTTGGGGAAGTGCACGACCCTCGGCGTCCGTCCGGGAGCCTCGACCTCGTACGAGTGCACCCGGTTGAGCCACGTCCCGGTCGGGTCCGCCCCGTAGGGATCGGCGTCGGAGAGCGGCGCCGGGTAGCCGCCCGTGTTCCATTCCTTGCAGTGGACGACGCAGGCATGGCACCCGACGCAGGTGTCGAGATCGATGACGAGCCCGAGGCGCCGCTGCGTCGAATCGGGGAGCGCGGTCACGGTCCCGAACCCGCGGACCGGTTCCGGGCGGGGCCGTTTCCGGCCCCCGCGCGCCGGAACTGCTCACCGAATCGCAGCACGGCGGGACGCGCCGGTGCGCCGGGCGGCGGAGCGAGAGGCGCCGCCCGTTCCCCGGGGCCGTCCGCCGGCCGGATGCGCACCCGGAGGTCGTACCAGGCGGCCTGGCCGGTGATCGGATCGGCATTGGCGTAGCGGTAGCCGCCGTCGCGCTCCGGAAGCAGCTCGGCGATGAGGTCGTTCAGGAGGAATCCGCGGGTCGCCTCGGGGGCGTCCGGCGCGAGGTTCCACGCCCCCCGGCGCTTGCCGATCGCGTTCCAGGTCCAGACCGTGTGCTCGTTGACCGCCCGCATCCGCTTGACCTGCGCCCGCACGCTGCCGTTGCGGCTCTCCACGACCACCCAGTCGTCGTCCTCGATACCGAGGGAGCGGGCAACCGGATCCGGCACGTACAGCCGGTTGCTCGCGTGGAGCTGGCGGAGCCACGCGTTCTGCGAGCCCCACGAGTGGTACATCGCCATCGGCCGCTGGGTCACCGCGTGCAGGGGCCAGCCACCCTCCCCCGCCGGCCCCGATCCCGTCTTCGAGTCGGTCTTCGAGCCTTCGCCCGAACCGCCTTCCGGCTCTCCTGCGGCGTCCCCCTCCGGGGATCCGAACGGCGCGTACCAGAACGGAAGGGGGTCGAAGTACCGTTCGATCCGGCCACGGTGCTCCTCGGGGGGGAGCACCGCCCCGTGCCCGCGCGCGGCGAGCCGGAATCGCTGGAGCGGCGCGCCGCAGGGGCGCGGAAAAATGGGGTCGTCCGAGCCGATGAGACCCATGCGCTTCGCGTAGGCGAGGTAGTCGCGGTTGAAGTGCTTGAAGTAGCGCTGTGACGGCGCGAG
>MKWU01000395.1_pt1 | contig 83579 bp, 79 predicted proteins | sample 809101 | NCBI WGS metagenome assembly MKWU01 (sample SAMN05860141, study PRJNA318959) | sponge metagenome | host: Aplysina aerophoba | place: Slovenia: Piran, Adriatic Sea, Gulf of Piran | collected 2013-05-07 | reverse complement strand
GTCGAGGCGGCGCAGGCCCAGCTCCTGCGGTACCTGGCGGACGAGCGGCTGGCGCGGCAGTTTCCGGGCGTCCGCTTCACCGGCCTGATCGTGGTGTTCCACGGCTGGGAGCTGGTGTACTGCGACGCCGTACGGCGGTGACCACGAACAGGGTGCCGTCGCCGCACGGCGTCAGCCGTCGGCCTCCTCGAACGCCGTCACGTTGCGCGTCTCGCGGCGCCGGATGAGATGCTCGCGGGCGGTCTGGATCGCATCGGCGGTCATCACCCGGCCGCGGTCGCGACGCCGGGGGCTACTGCCAGCGGTTGAAGTGAACGATTTCCGTGGCGGGGGGCCGCGCGGCCGGGCGCCATTCACCGCCGGTGGTGTAGGCGACCGGCAGCAGGCCGACCTGTTGTACGCCGTCGGGCACGCCGAGCAGCGCGGCGGACTCGGCCTCGCCGCCCAGGTGCACGGTGGTCAGCACGGAGCCGAGCCCGCGCGCCCGCAGCGCGAGCTGGAACGACCACACCGCCGGGAAGATGGAGCCGTAGCGGCCGGCGAGGTCGGCGTTGGTCGGCTGCTCCGGCCAGCCCCCGGTGATGCAGGGGATGACGTGCACCGGCACCCGGGCAAGCCGCTCCATCAGGAACAGCGCCGAGGCGTACACGCGCCGCGTCTGGGCGCTGCCGGCGTCCGCCAGGCCCCGGCGCAGCGCCGGCTCGCCGGAGCGCCGGTAGATGCCGGCCAACGCGGCGCGGGTGTCGGCGTCCTCCACCACGATCCAGCGCCAGCCCTGGGAATTGCCGCCAGTGGGCGCCTGCTGCGCCTGGCGAATGCAGTCGAGAATAACCTCCCGCTCCACCGGCCGGTCGTAGTCGAGCCGGCGGCGGACGGCGCGGGTGGTGGTCAGCAGGGCTTCCACGACCTGTAGATCGAGTGTGTTCGGTGCAGCAGCCACGGTCAGTTCCGATAGCTGCGGCCCGAATCGCGGTTGGGGTTGGGGTAGCTTGCCATGCAGGACAGTCTACGGATTCCGTGCCGACCACACCACGCCTGAGCAAACGGCTTCAACCGGCACCTCCGGCTGGCGCGGACGAAGCGCCAGCGCTCAGCGCTCGTTGTATGGTGACATGAGCGATTTGACGACTTGCGGTGTACGGATCACCGCGGAGGAAGTAGGATGGCGAACGTGGCGGTAGCGTTCGACACCCTCAAGGCGGCCACCCGGTTGCAGCAAGAAGCCGGATTCGACGAAACCAAGGCGCGGGTGCTGGTGTCGACCTTTGCCGAGGGCTTGGTAGAGAATCTCGCCACCAAGGACGACATCGCGGCTCTGCGCGCCGAGGTAGCCACCAAGGAAGAACTTGCAGCGCTGCGCGCCGAGATGGCGACCAAGGAAGAACTTGCAGTGCTGCGCGCCGAGGTGGCCACCAAGGCAGAGATCGCAGGCCTTGCGACCAAGGCAGAGATTGCGAACCTCGCCACCAAGACCGAGTTGGCGGATCTCGCCACCAAGGCAGAGATTGCGAAGCTTGCAACGAAGGAAGATCTCACCACCCTCGCTACGAAGCTGGAACTTGAGACTCTGCGCGTCGAGATCAGCAAGGTGCAGGAGCGGATGACGGTACGCCTGGGTGGCGCTATCGCCGCCGCCGTGGCGGTACTCGTTGCGGTGGACAAGCTGCTGTAAGCAACCGCCGCGCCGTCGGCATGGCGGTGCAGTGAGCGAGGGATGGGATGCTGCGGGACGCCGGATCCTGGTAGGGTGGCGCCAGGCATGATCAGGATCGGCATCGATACCGGCGGCACCTTCACCGACCTGGTGGCATTCGATCCGGGCGGCGACCGGCTGGCGTTCCACAAGGTGGCCACCACGCCGGACGACCCGGCGCGCGGCATCGTTCGCGGCGCCAGCGAAATCGTCGCGCAGGTCGGCGCACGCCCGGACCAGGTGGAACTGCTCATCCACGGCACCACCGTGGCGACCAACGCGGTCCTGCAGCGTGCCGGGGCGCGCGTGGCGCTGATCACCACCGCCGGCTTCCGCGACGTGCTGCAGATCCAGCGCCAGGACCGCCCGCGGCTGTACGACCTGCGCGGCCGCCGTGCGCGCCCGCTGGTGCCGCGCGCCCTGCGCTTCGAGTTGCGCGAGCGCGTGCGCTTCGACGGCAGCGTGCAGACGCCGGTCGACCGCGGGCAGCTCGACACCATCGTGGAACGGCTGCGCCGCGAGCGGGTCGAGGCGGTCGCCGTCGGCCTGCTGCACAGCTGCGTCAACGCGGCGCACGAGCGCGAGGTTGGCAGGGTGCTCGCCGAGCGTCTGCCGGGTGCGGCGGTGTGCCTGTCGCACGAATTAGTGGGTGAGCAGGGCGAGTACGAGCGCTTCAGTACCTGTGCGATGAACGCCTTCGTGCAGCCGGCGATCGGGCGCTACCTGGAGCGGTTGGAACAGGGGCTCGGCGAGCACGGCATCGGGGCGCCGCTGTTCGTGATGAAGTCGAGCGGCGGGGTAATGTCGGCGCGCGCCGCCGGCGCCCGCGCGGTGGAGACCGTGATGTCCGGCCCCGCGGGCGGCATCGTGGCCGGCGCCGCGATCGCGCGGATGGACGAGGATGCGGAGGAGGGCATCGTACGCGCCGAAGGCGGCGGCGGCAGCGCAGGCAGCCGGACATGCGGCAACCTGATCACGGCCGACATGGGCGGCACCAGTTTCGACGTCGGTGTGGTGCAGGACGGTGCGGTCGCGTTTGCCCGCGACACTGAGATGGGTGGGCTGGCGATCAGCGTGCCGATGCTCGACGTGCACTCGGTGGGAGCCGGCGGCGGCAGCATCGGTTGGATCGACGCCGGCGGCGCGCTACGCGGGGGGGCGCGGTCGGGGGGGGGGGCGCGCCGGGGCGGGCGCGCGGCGGGGGGGGCGGGGGTCGGCGGGCGCCCGCCCGGGGCCGGCGTGCTACGGAACGGGGGGCAGCGAGCCGACCGTGACCGACGCCAACTTGGTGCTGGGGCGGCTGGGCGCGGAGTCGTTGCTCGGCGGCGGCATGGCGGTCGATCCGGATGCGGCGCGGCGGGCGATCCATGACCGGCTGGCCGCCCCGCTGGGGATGAGCGTGGAGGAGACGGCCGAAGGCATGATCCGGGTGGTCAACGCGGCGATGACCGCGGCCATACGCACGCTGACCGTGGAACGGGGACACGACCCGCGTGAGTTTGCGCTGTGCCCGTTCGGCGGCGCCGGCCCGCTGCACGGCGCCGAGCTTGCCGCCGAGCTTGGCATCGAACGCACTGTCGTGCCGCTTGCGCCCGGCGTGAACTCCGCCACCGGCCTGCTGATGACCAACCTGCGCGAGGACCGCGTTGCCACCTTCGTGCGCCGGTTGGACCACACCTCCGCGGCCGAACTGGAGCAGGTGTTCGCGGAGCTGGAGGCGACCGCGCGCGAGCGGCTGCGCTGGTCCGGCGGCGGCGCGGCCGGCGTACGCATGACTCGCGCCCTCGGCCAGCGTTATCTGGGCCAGCGCTACGAGTTGCCGGTTCCGGTGGCGGCGGGGCGGCTCGACCCAAAACGGGTGGGCGCTGACTTCCATACCGAGCACCAGCGCACCTACGGCTACGCGCGTACGGAGCACCCGGTGGAGACGCACAGTGCCTGGGTGTCGGTAGAGGTGGACCTGCAGCCGCTGCGCCTGCCGCCCGCGCCGCGGGCCGGCGGCCGCCCCGAACCGGCGGCGGTACGGCAGGTGTACTTCGCCGGCCGGCGCTTTGAGACGCCGGTCTTCCACCGCGGCGCACTGGCCGCCGGCGCAACGCTGACCGGTCCGGCGATTATCGAGCAACTCGACGCCACCACCGCGCTGTGGCCGGGGCAGCCCCTCGCGGTGGACCGCCGCGGCCAGCTCCTGCTCGGTCCTCTGGAGCACGCGTCGTGAACGGCCCCCGCGCCATCGATCCGGTAACTCTGGAGATCATGCGCAACCGCTGGAAGGGGATCGCCGAGGAATGCTGCGCCGCCCTGGTGCGCGCCAGCCACTCCACCAACATCAAGGACCGGCGCGACTGCTCGGCAGCGCTGGCGCTGCCAAACGGCGAGATCGTGGCGCAGGCCGAGGTGGGTACGCCGCTGCACCTGGGCGTGATGCCCGGGGTGATCCGTGCCATTCTCGCGCGCTATCCCGTGGCACAGATGCAACCCGGCGATGTGTTCGGCACCAACCTGCCGTACCCTGAGGGGCCAGGCCATCTGCCCGACCTGTCGCTGGTGTCCCCGATCTTTCACGACGGCCAGCCGGTCGCGCTGGCCGCGTCCACCGCCCACCACGTTGACATGGGTGGCTACGCGCCCGGCAGCATGCCGTTCGGCGTCACCGAGATCTACCAGGAGGGGCTGCAAATCCCGCCGCTGCCGCTGGTCCGGCAGGGCCGCTTCGACGAGCACCTGCTGCGCCTGATCGAGCAGAACGTGCGTACCGAGTACGAGGTGCGCGGCGATCTGATGGCCCAGTACGCGGTGGCCAGGAAGGCCGAGCAGCGGGTCGCCGAGCTCCTGGAGCGCGTCGACGCCGGCGAGGTGGTACGGTACATGGTGGAGATTCTCGACCACGCCGAGCGCTGCATGCGCGCCGGCATCGCGGAGCTGCCCGACGGCACCTACCGGTTCGAGGACTACCTGGACGACGACGGCGTCACCGATGAACCGGTCAAGATCGCGGTGGCGGTCCGCATCGCAGGCGACGAACTGACTGCGGATTTCACCGGCAGCAGCCGGCAGGTGCTCGGCCCGCTCAACGCGCGCATCAGCGCCGCCCAGGCCGCGGTCTACTACACCTGCAAGGCGGTGATCGACCCCGACCTGCCCACCTGCGCCGGTTCCTACCGTCCGATTCACGTGCACGCGCCCGAGGGAAGCATACTGCAGGCGGCTTACCCGGCGGCGATCGGCCAAGCCAACATTCTCACCGACCAGCGCGTCGTGGACGTGTTGATGGGGGCGCTCGCGCAGTGCGTCCCGGAGCGGGTGTGCGCCGCCTGCAGCGGCGAGATGAACCTGATCAACATCGGCGGTGTCGACAGCCGCCCCGGGCCCACCGAGGGGATCTACTACAACTACGTGGAGACCTACGCCGGCGGCCAGGGCGCTTCCCACGACCTGGACGGCGACGACGGCGTGCACACCCACCTCACCAATACCCGCAACGCCGCCGTGGAGGTGATCGAGAGCACCTACCCGCTGGAGGTGGTGCGCTACGGCCTGTTGCCCGACACCGAGGGAGCTGGCACCTACCGGGGTGGCTGCGGCATGATGCGCGAGCTGCGCTGCCTGGCCGAGCGCACGGTGGTCAGCATGGGCTCCGACCGGCGCCGCTTCACGCCCTGGGGAGTGGATGGGGGCCGGCACGCCGCCCGGGGCCACGGCTAACTCACTTCGCCCGACCGCAGCCGACGCCAGGTGCCGCCGCGGGGCCCCACGCCACCGTCCCTCCCCCCGACGGCAGCGTACGCGAGGTGCCGACGAAGGTCGTAGTGGAGCTGAGCCGGGGCGACCTGTTTCGCGTCGAGACCCCCGGCGGCGGCGGCTGGGGCGACCCGCAACAGCGTCCCGCGGCGGCGCTAAAGCGCGACGTGGACGAGGGCTTGGTCAGCGAACAGCGCGCCCTCCACGTCTACAGCAGCGATAGCTGACGGCGCCGCGGGTCGCGAAGGTCCTCTACGCGCCGGCGATGCGCGGCATCGGCAGGGGCTCCCGCCCCAGCTCCGCGTCCAGCAGCTTGCGGATCAGGCAGTTCTTCAGTTCGCGCGCCGCCGGCACGTCCCACAGGTTGCGGACTTCGTGAGGATCCTCCGCCAGATCGAACAGCTCGCCGTAGTCGCGCCGGTAGTAGACGGTAAGCTTGTAGCGCTCATCGATGTAGGTGCGCAGGTGGATGGTGGTAGGCTCGTGGCGGTTCTCGACCAGCACGTGGTCGCGCAGTATCTCTCCGTGGCCATACCAGACGTTTGTCTGGTCGAGGCCGGTCATCGAGGCGGGCGCAGAGATGCCGGCCGCGGCCAGGAACGACGGCGCGAAGTCGACCAGCGATTGCAGGGCGGGGGAGCGCCTTCCGGCCGGCACGCGGCCCGGCTGTGCCACGATCAGCGGTACACGCACCAGGTCCTCGTAGTGGAACGGTCCCTTGGCGGTGAGGCCGTGCTGGCCGAACAGGTGGCCGTGGTCGGAGGTGAATACCACCAGCGTGTCTTCGGCGAGTCCGAGCGCCTCCAGCCGGTCCAGGATGCGCCCGACCTGGCGGTCCATGAGGCTGATCATCCCGTAGTAGCAGGCGATGTCCCTGGCCAATTCCTCGCGGTCGTGCAGGTGCGACGTTAGCCCGTGCAGGCCCCGGCCACTCTCGCGCCAGGGTGAGAAGTCGGGATCCGGGGTCTGGGTGAGCTGGAAGTGGGGCGGGTTGGCGTCGTGCTCGCCCGGCACCATTGCCGGCACGGTGACCGCGACAGGATCGTACATCAGGTCCCACGGCTCGGGCACCAGGTACTTGGGGTGCGGATCGAAGAAGCTGGCCCACAGGAAGAACCGTTCGCCGCGCCCGGCGTAGCCGTCCAGCAGGTCGCAGGAGCGTTCGGCGATCCAGGTTCCATAGTGGTGCTGCTCGGGAATCTCCCAGGAGCGCTGCTGGCGGTCGTTGGTGCCGGTCGGCGGACGGAAGTAGTCGCGCCAGTTGGCGAGGCCCTGCTCCTCCATCCACAGCGCGTAGTGCTGGCCGACGTGCGCTTCGTCGGTGTGGTTGCGGGCCAGCTCGACGTGCTCGAAACCGTAGAACGGGCCGTGGAAGCGCCGCCAGAAGTCCAGGTCCTGCAGGGCGGGATACGCCTCCAGCGAAGCGAATTCGGGGGTGCCCGCCAGCGGCTGAAAGTGCGCCTTGCCGACCAGTGCCGTGCGCACCCCCGCGGCTTGCAGATCCTCTCCGACGGTGTGCTCCGCTTCGAGCAGCTTGGTGCCCAGCGACCAGGCGCCGTGTTGGCTCGGGTACTTGCCGGTGATAATCGAGGCGCGGGTCGGCGTACAGGTGGGGTTGGGGCAATAGGCGCGGGTAAACAGCGTGCCCTGCGCGGCGAGCCGGTCGAGGTTGGGGGTGCGGATCTCGCCGTTCAGGCACCCCAGGGTGTTCCAGTGCTGCTGATCGGAGGTGATGAGGAGGATGTTGCGTGCGCGCGCCGCCATGCCGCGCATCATAGGGCCGCCAGTGCCTGCCGCGCCATCAGCTGTGGCAAGTTGACTACCTCAGGGATGTCACTCGTCTCGATCTATTCATCGGAAGTTCCCTCGAACGGCCGGCAGCCGGGAACTCCGGCGGCGGCGCCTTGTGCTTGGCCGGGCGCGGTGCGGTGGTGGCGCGGTACTCAGCCATGGCCCGCCAAGCGCAGGAAGTCGGCCTCGTCGCGGCACTTCACCGCGGCCTGCACCAGCGCCGCGGTGGAGGCCGCCCTGAACTCCGCCAGGCGCCGGGGGAACGCCGCCGACACCGGCAGGCCGCGCATCTTCAGCACCTGCAGCACGGCATCTCGCCGGGCCTCCGTCCGGCCCTCGGCGCGGCTCTGCAGGCGCTCTTCGCGCAGCAACGGGTCGTCGTCCGGGCCGGTTCCTGCTGCCGCGCCGAGCGTGCGTCCCACCCTGCGCAACGCGGCCATGGTGAGGTACGACACCTCGCGCTCGTTCAGCGCCAGGTGGATCTCCCGCGCCGTCCAGCCCGGGAATGCCCGGCTGCTTGCCGCGGGCCGAAAGCGGCCGCTCTCCAGCAGATGAATCGTCAAGCCGGGGCGCAGCCCGGCCGGGCGGCTTGGCGAGGACTCGTCAGGCACCTCGACCCATACCTCCGGGAAGCCCCACGACTCGTACAGCGCCAGCTTGCCGCGGCGCACGTCGGTGGTGTTGTCCACCTCCAGTACCACGTCCGGCAGGGTGTCGCTCCCCACTTCGATCCTGGCACCCTCTGGTCGCGTCGTGCGCGGGTGCAGATACACGGTCTGGTCCGCCTCCAGGATGCGCCGCCAGCGGCCATCGGCGTGGCGCTGCAGGAGGTCGGCCGCGCCGAAGGTAGCAATCGGCGAGCCGCGCAGGTGGGCGATGGTGTTGAGTAGCCCCGCCAGCATCTGCCCCGGTTGTTCGTGGTAGACGCTGACCGGATCGCACACCATGGCGACCTCGGTAGCGGCATCCCAGTACTCGATGCGGCGCTCGCAGTGCTCGATGTCGGCGCGCGAAATGCGCACCGGCCGGCAGCCGGGAAACTCCAGCGGCGGTGCCTCGTGTTGCGCCCGGGGCGGTGCGGTGGCGGCGCGGTATTCGGCCATGCCAGCGAGCCTATCACATGGCGACCGAACATTCCATAACGATCATCGACCTGCGGTTGTTGCAGGAGGTACAGGCGGGAGAGACCGTCGTGAAGCCCAACGATGCATTCCGCCCGCTCGGCGCTGAAGAGCTCCAGGAGTAGAGCCTTTTGAATCGTGACCCGCTCGATACGCCCATTTGGCTCATCTGAACCTCCAGATCATCCGATTTCGACCAACTCCGGGCGCCGCCCAGGCACCCTATCGCGCCTGCCGCCAGGCCGATCTGAGCGAGCGTGCCGAGCGATCAAGAACGAATTCGGCGTCACCCTGGGGGATGTCCTGCCGACCCTGAGTGGACATGGCGTGAGGCGATGCGGGCGGTTGCCGAGAACCGGGGGGCACGATAGGGTGACCGGCATGGCGACGGAAACACTGGTCGGCGCGAAGGCAAACGGCGCGGCGGTCCGATCGGGGCCGCTGAGCCCGGCGGATGTGGAGTTCTATCACGAGAACGGCTTTCTGCGGATCGAAGAGGTGTTCACGCCGGCCGAGAGCCAGGCGCAGGCGGACGACCTCGACCGGCTGGCGCGCGAGTGGGCGACCGTTGACAAGCGCTGGCGGGGGCCGTGGCGCAAGGTGTACATGGACGAGGAGACCGAGAAGAACGCCAGCCTGGAGGCGATGCACGAGTTGCACCACTACTCGCAGCCGTGGCTGGCGGCGGTGACCAGCCCGAAGCTGGTGGCATGCCTGACGCAGTTGCTCGGGCCCGACATCGAGTTGCACCACTCGGTGATGCACAACAAGCCGCCGGGCGGCCAGCCGTTTCCAATGCACCAGGACCATCCCTTCTACCCGCACGACGACGGCCGCTACCTGGACGTGCTGGTCCACCTGGACGACACCTGCCACGACAACGGCGAGATTCGTTTCCTTGCCGGTTCGCACAAGCAGGGTCCGCTGCCGCACATCGTCGGCACCGAGGAAGAGCCGTCATCGCCGCACCTGCCCACCGACCGGTACAAGCTCGCCGACTCGGCGGCGGTACCGGCGAAGCGCGGCGACGTGGTGGTGTTCAGCTACTACACCGTGCACGGCTCCTACATCAACGCCACCGACCGCACCCGGCGCATGGTACGCGTCGGCTACCGGCACCCGCACAACGGCCAGAGCAACGGCAGGAACACCGGCCTCGGCAACCTGATGGTGGCCGGCTACCGCGAACGCCGCGGCGAGGAGCCGCTGCTGAGCTGATCCGGCGCGCGCCGCCGGTGACGTTCCGGACGGCTCTCGCGTTGGCAGCGGTGGGCTGCCAGTACGGACGTCGCGCGCGTCCGGGCGCGTTGACCCTGCCCGCGGTCTCGCTTAGCGTCTGCGGGCATGAACGTCGTTTGCATCTGCCTCGATACCTTTCGCGCCGACATCGTGGGCGAAGGCGGGAAATACAGCCATGCCCAAACCCCCAACCTCGATGCGCTCGCCGCCGACAGCATCCGGTTCACGCGCGCCTTCGGCGAGTGCCAACCCACCCTGCAGATGCGCCGGGCACTGTTTACCGGGATGCGCAGCTTCCCGTTCCGCTACAACTTCGACCGCCGCGGGCAGTGGCCGTTCATGCCGGGCTGGCACAAGATTCCGCCCGGCCAGGAAACCATCGCCGAGGTACTGCTCGCGCGCGGCTACCTCACCGCGTTGATCGCCGACACCTATCACATGTTCAAGCCGACCGCGAACTTTTCGCGCGGCTTCGCCCACCTCGACTTCATCCGCGGCCAGGAAACCGACAACTGGAGCAGCGGCGACCCGCGCCTGATCGAGGAGCAGTTGCGGCGCCACGTGCGCGAGCCGATCGACTGGCCGCGCCACGCCCGCGTGGTCAACTACCTGCTCAACCAGCGCCGCCGGCAGTCGGAGGACGATTACAGTTGCGCGCGCGTGTTCCGGGCGGCGTGCGACTGGCTGCAGGACAACCACACCATGGATCCGTTTTTCTTGTGGATCGACAGCTTCGATCCGCACGAGCCGTTCGACCCGCCGAAGGCTTACGCCGACCTTTACTGCCCCGGCTACGACGGCAAGGACTTCATCGTGCCGAACGCGGCATGGGAGGGAGGGGATCCCACCGAGGAGGAGTTGCGCCGCATCGAAGCGTTGTACCTGGGCGAGGTCACGTTCGTGGACAAGTGGGTGGGCGTGCTACTGAACAAGCTCGAGGAGCTGAAGCTGTCCGACGACACGCTGGTGATCTTCCTGAGCGACCACGGCACGCAGTTGCGCGATCGGGGCGGTTTCGGCAAGTCGGCGCGCCACCTGCATCCGTTCAACACCCAGTTGAACCTGTGCGTGCGCCATCCCGGCGGACCGGCGAACCGCGACGTGACCGCGTTGGTGCAGAACCACGATCTGATGCCGACCATCCTGTCGCTGCTGGAGATCCCCTGCGGCTGGACCGACGGCGAGAACCTGTGGCCGCTGGTGACGGAAGAGAAGTCCGCGATTCGGGAGCGGATCATCACCGGCTGGGCCGACATGAGTGCCGCCGGCAGCGGCCGCGGACGCGCCAGTGTGCGCGACGACCGCTGGAACTTCTGCACCTCCGTGGGGTACGCGGACGAGGCGGGCGACGAGCTGTTCGACCTGAGCAGCGATCCGGAAGAGTGCCACAACGTCGCGGGCGAACATGCGCACGTGGTCGCCGACCGCCGCGCCGAGCTTGAGGCGCTGATCGGTCAGCCGCTGCCCGGCTCCGGGGTCGAACACACCGGTTTGCTGGAGGCGCCGATGGTCGCGTGGCTCAACCGCCGCCTGCGCGAGTGGTGACGCCGCGCGGCCGCCATGCCCGCGTTGCCGGTGCTACAGGCCCCAGCGTTTGCGCGACTCGGCCATCGGGACGAGCGCGTCGGCGTAGTGGCCGCCGGGGGTGCGTCCGGCCCAGCGCTCGTCCATCGGCTCGGAGGCGGGCTGGTAGCGCACGTCGCAACTGATCCGGAAGCGGTCGGTGGTGTTGGTGGTGGAGCCGTGCAAGGTGTACAGCCCGAAGGTGACGACGTCGCCGGCGCTCACGTCGGCGGTGAGCCAGCGGCCGCCGAAGCGGTCCGAGATCTCCTCCGGGTCCTCGCTGAACCAGCCCTCGGTGCGGTCGCGGTCCACGTCGGTGCGGCCGTACGTCTCCCGTATGCGGGCGAAGCTGTCCAGGCGGTGCGACGCCTCGCACACGGCCAGCGTGCCCTGCGCGACGGGGATGTCGCCGAACGGGATCCACACCGTGTTGACGCGCTCGCTGCCGCGCCCCATGTACACCACGTCCATGTGCGACCCGGTGAACTTCTCGTTGCCGACCGCGCGCAGCCACTTGAACCCGTAAGTGGCCGGCTCCTCGCCGTAGAAGCGGCGGTAGAACGACTCCAGCTCCGGCCCTTCGAGCACGCGCAGCACCTCCGGGCGGTGGGCGGCACGGCCCACGCCGGCGCTCCGTCCGGCGCGCGGCATCACCCCCTCCATCAGCGGCGTTCCCGCGACCAGCGCGTCCCGCTCCCGCAGGTGCTCCAGCACCCCGCGGCGCGCCCCCAGCACCGCGCCGCGGTCAATCAGCCCGCGGATCCACAGGTAGCCGTCCGCGGCGATGCGCCGGCGCAACTCCGCGACGTCGTCCAGAGCATCGGTGCTGTCGCGCAGATAGCCGAACCGCGCGCTCGGAAACGGCAACTGCTTGCGTTGAAAATCGACCAGCATGGCTGCTGCCGACATTGGCACTTGCGCTGCGCTTTGCATAGGCCGGTGCGGTTTCTACACTTGGTGTGTGGGAACAGAGCGGGTGACAGCCACCCTGTGCGAGATCACTCCGACGGCGGCGGAACGGGCCGACGAGCGGTTCGGGACCGCGGCGCTGCAAACGGCGGTAGCGGCGCTGCAGGACGATGGATTCGTGGTAATTGACGACGTGGTCGACCACGATCACCTCGATCGACTGCAAGAGCGGATGAGCGCGGATCTCGACACCGTGCTCGCGCAGCCGGTGGTGCCGCACAACTTCGTGTGGGGCAACGTTCAGCAAAGCCCGCCGCCGGACGCCGGCGTGGTGTTCCGCGACGTGATGGCCAACCCGTTCGTGTGCCAGGTGACCCGCGCAGTGCTCGGCAGCGGCGCGTTTAACGACTGCCTGACCGGCAACACCAACGTTCCCGGCAGCGGGCTGCAGCCGGTACACGTCGACGACGGGCAATTGTGGCCGCACCTGAGCGTCGCGCCGCCGCCAGCCCGGCTGGTGGTAAACGTCCCGTTGAGCGACGTCACGGACCGGAACGGCGCCATCGAACTGTGGCCGGGAACGCACCACGACACGCACATGGTGTTGGGCAACAGCATTCGCGTGCCGGAGGAGCTTGTTGCCGAGCGGCGAGCGGTGCGCCCGCCGCTGCGGGGATTCACCCGCAAGGGGGCGGTGCTGATTCGGGACATGCGGCTGTGGCATCGCGGCACGGCCAACCGCAGCGCGGCGCCGCGTTTCATGATCGCCATGATCCACAGCGTGGCGTGGTACCGCCGCAAGCGCCGCTTCGAACTGGAGCGGGCGTGCGCGCCGGTGTTCGCCGGCTGCGCCATCGAAAACGCCATCCCGCTGGTGGATACCCCGAAGGACCACCTGACCGGCAACGCCCCCTACGACTATGCCGGACCCAACTGAGCAACACTTTCGCGGCACCCTGACCGAGCGCGACGTCAAGCGCAACCTCCGTCATGCGGTAAACGCGGCGGCCGCCGCCACCCGGATCAGGGTGCAACTCGGTTTCGAACCCGCCATGGCCGGCGGCCATCGCAACATGATCTGCATCACGGTGTTCGATCCGGCAGGGTTCCGCGGCGCCGGCCACCGGCATGGCAATCGGCACGTCGTCGAGATTGCCCACGACGCGGCGACTCCCGGCTTCCTGCCCGGTCCGCTGCCGGCCGGTCGGTGGGTGATACAACTGGACACTCACCTGGTCATGCCGGGGGCGCCGTGCCGCTACGAACTCGCGGTGGCGTTCGACCACGGCGATGCGCCGCCGGGGGGGCAGGAACTCACCACCTTCTGGGGACACGCCCTGTGCCTGGGCGGCCACCGGTGGCACGACTGGCGGGTCACGCAGACCGGACCGGAAATGGCGGTCCTGGCGGAACGGATGCTCGCCGCCGGTGAACTGTTCGTGATTGCTCATCCACGCACGGAGGGCGATCCGCATTGCACCGGCTGCCGGTGGCTCTATCCGGGTCCCGATCCACTTCCAGTACTGGAACATGAACGATCGATCCAGGCCCCACAGGGCACATTCTCCTCAAGTCACAGGCCGAGAACCGTGGACGCTCGGGATCACCAACGACCGCATCAACGACGGGCAGGTGGTATCCGCCGCCGAGGTGGAAGCGTACCAAAAAAGGAAGCCCGCCGCGCGCTTGCGACAGGCCTCCTTCTACGCAACGAAGATCCTGGTTTCTGCTGACGAAGTACATCGCGCGGCGGTTCGCGTACATGCTGGTGCTGCTGCTGCTGGTCAGCTTCGTGGCGTTCTTCGTCGATCAGCTCGATCACGTCGTCCGGCGGCTTTTCGAACACCTCGTGGTTCTGGCCCTCGTAGGTGTTTTCTCGCCAGCGCGCCCACAGGGTGGCCCAGGTATCGGTGCCGCCTACCTCGACCGGCAGGAACATGTCCGGGCGCGCGATAAAGGCGCCGTCCATCATGCCGTACTTGGTTATGTGCACGTCCAGACCTTCGTTCTGCGCCATGTGCAGGTGAAACAGTTCACGGTCGATCAGCTTGATATCCATGTCGATGCCGATCGCCCGCCAGTACTCGGCGAGCAGCTCGGCCGCCTCGATCGGGCGCTCGCCGCCCTCCTCGAGCAGAAAGGAAATCTTCTTGCCGTCCGGCCCGATTCTGAATTCGCCGTTCGCATCCCATTGCAGCCCCAGCTCGTCCAGCATCTGGTTCGCCAGGTCGACATCATGTTGCGCCCAACTCTGCGCGTACTCCTCCTTGAAGAAGCGCGAGGTGGGCAGCAGCGTCATCTGCTGCGGGATGGCCAGGCCGGTGTTGATGACGTTGTTGAAGTCTTCGCGGTCGATGGCGATCGAAAGCGCCTGCCGGAATTTCAGGTTCTGAATCAGCTCCTCGTTGGCGGGGGTGGGCGAGTTGAAGTTGAGCAGCACCACGCAAGAGTGCAGGCTCGGCGCGCCGAGGTTGTCCGCCGAGCGCGTATCCCAATACGACTCCAGCTTGGAAGTGAACAACTGAGTCCAGTCTTCGAAGCCGGCGTCGGCTACCATCTTGGCAAGCTCGTCGGCATCCGCGTGGTCCTTGTGGAAGCGGCTCAGATAGTGCGCCGGCATCAGCGGGAATGCGTCCTGGTACTCGCTGCGCTTGGTGGCCGTCTCCAGGTAGAGCGGATTGGGATCCTTGAACTCGATCTTGAATGTGTAGTCGTCCACGATCACCACGTTGGCCACGCCCGCCGGCGTTACGAAGTCGCCTGATGGAAGGCCGGAGGGGCGCAACTCGCCGTTGAGCGAGTAATCCTCCCACCAGAACCGTACGTCGGCGGTGGTGAGCGGCGTGCCGTCCTACCACCTGGTGCCTTCGCGGAGCACGAACACCAGGGTCTGGCTGGTCTCCCAGAAGAACTCCTTGGCGAGATGGGGGATCACGGACACGGTGTCGACATCGGCTTTCACCAGGCTCGCCACGGTGACAAACAACCAGCGACAGCCTGGACCCCCGAACGACACAGTCAGTTCAATTCAGTTCAATTCGTCGAGGGCAAGAGTGAAGCTGTATACGAACTCGCGCATGAAGTAGTCGACCTCGGGCTGCCCCAATTCGGCGATCTCGCGCTCCAGGCTGTCCTTGGCCTTGGCGAACTCCTGGTTTCCGGCCTTCAGCTCTTCCAGGCACTTGGTGTAGGCGCTGATCTTGTCGGCCGCTTTCACCAGCTCCCAGGCGTCCGCGTCGCCCGCCTCCCGGAACAGCACGGAGCGGTAATCCGGCTGCAGCTCACGCGGAATCATATCCCACAGCTTGCGGCTCGCGATCTGTTCGATCGCCGAGTAGGCGCGGCTGATCTCCGGGTTGAAGTACTTCAGAGGGCTCGGGAAGTCGCCGGTGATCACCTCGCTGACCTCGTGAAACACTGCCAGAACCGTTACCCGCTCGGGATCGAGGCTGCCCCCGAACAGGCGGTTGCGGATCAGCGCCAGCGCGTGCGCGATCATCGCCACCTGCAGGCTGTGTTCCTGGATGTTCTCCACCTGCGTGTTGCGCATCAGGCCCCACCGGTGGATGAATTTCATCCGCGACAGGTAGGCAAAGAAATGGCTGTTCGGCATGCGATCCGGCCTGCTATCACCACGACTCTCGGGCTGTTCATATTCGGCCCCGAGTCTATACCAATTCGCCACCCGGTGTGTCCCGCCGACCGGTGCGCGGCGGCGTCCGGACGTTGCCAGAACGAACGATCTCGGGCACGGTTCGGACAATGCGAGCACGAACACGACAGCGCGGCCAGTGCGGGATGTGCGGACGCCGGCGGCGCAGGTGCGTGTTGGGGGGCGCCGGCGGCTTGCTGTTCGTGGTGGCGGCCATCGCTGCCGCGCAGGCCGACTGCGCAACCGGGCTGGCGGTCGCCGACCCGCATGGCAACCCCGGTCTGCTGGCCGATTGCACGGCGCTGCTGGAGGCGAGCGAACGGTGGACCGGCGATGACGGGTTGAACTGGAGCCCCGACCTGGAGCTCGACGAGTGGGACGGCGTCACGGTGGACGCGCCCGGCAGGCGGGTAACGCGCGTAGCGCTGGCGTGGCAGGGGCTGGAGGGCGGCATCCCGGGCGAGCTGGGCCGTCTTTCCGAGCTGGAAGTGCTCGACCTCGCCCACAACCGGCTCGCCGGGAGCATCCCCGCCGCGTTGGCCGACCTGGCCGACCTGGAGTTGCTGGACTTGTCCCATAACGACTTGACCGGAACGATCCCGGCCGCGTTGGCCAACCTGGCCGACCTGGAGCTGCTGGATCTGGCCGGCAACAAGCTGAGCGGGAGCATACCGCGCGACCTTGCCAGCCTGGCGGATCTGGAGGTGCTCGACCTGCGCTACAACGGATTGGTGGGACCAATCCCGAGCGAGCTCGGCGCGCTCGCCGATCTGCAGACGTTGTACCTCGCCGGCAACCGATTGAGCGGACCCATTCCCGGCGAGCTGGGCGAGCTTGCCGACCTGGAGCGCCTGGATCTGGCGTACAACCGCCTCAGCGGGCCGATTCCGCCCGAGCTCGACAAGCTGACCGATCTGGAGTTGCTCCACCTGGGCGGCAACGTGCTCAGCGGTCTGATACCGGTGCGGTTGGCCCGGTTGGCAAGCCTGGAAGTGCTGGACCTGTCCGGGAACAGGTTGGGCGGCGCAATCCCGGCCGCGCTGGTCCGGGATCTGCGCCGGCTCGAGGTGTTGGACCTCGCTGACAACGACCTCGAGGGTAGCGTTCCGGCCGCGCTGTACGGGCGCACCGAACTGACTTTCGATCTGTCCGGCAACCCGCGACTCGCCGAAACCGGCGGACAGTCGGTGGCGGCGGCGCGAGGCGCCGAGTCAGTCCCGCCGGAAGTCCGGGTGTTCGAGTGGACAGGCAGCTCACACCGCATCAGAATCGACCAGGTAGCCAATAGGCCGCGCTATGCCTCCTGGCGGGTGGAGTCCGCGCCCGACGACGAACCTGACCTGTTGTTGAGTAACGGTACAACGATTCAGGAAGTGGGCGGGCGCGCCAAACTCTACTATCTGTTCACTACCGGCGCATACCGGTACGTAATTCTCGACAACGCCGGCGACGGGGAGCAGGCGCGCACCGGCTGCCTGTTCGTTTACCAGGGTGGCAACCGGATCAGGGCGGAACCGATCCGTCCCGCGCTGAGCAGCGCGGAAGCCGAGCCGGAGCCGGAGCCGGGTTCGTGTGACCTCGACATTGCCGCCAAGATCGAACGTTGGCTCGCGGTGCCGCAATAGCAGGGCCGGCTGCGCCAACGGGGTCCGGCACTGATCAGCCGGCGCCGAAAATGCGCTGCAGCTCGTACGGAGCGGTTACTTCGAGCTGGTCGTAGGTGCACTCGTTCGGATCCTTGTCCGGGCGCCAGCGCACGAACTGGGCGGTGTGGCGCAGGCGGCTGCCCTGCATGTGATCGTAGCTCACCTCGACCACCAGCTCCGGGCGCAGCGGCACCCAGCTCAGGTCCTTGCCGGAACTCCAGCGGCTCACGGCGCCGGGCCTGCGCTGCGAGCCGGCGCCCGACCAGCCCTGCCACGGGTGCTCCTCGCCCTGCGTGCGATACGGACGCAACTCACTGGCGAGCGCGCTCCGGCGCGCCGCGCTGAAGCTGCCCACCACGCCGATGTGGTGCAGGCGCCCGTCGCCGTCGTACAGCCCGAGCAGCAGCGAACCGACGCGCTCTTCCGGCGCGCCGCGATGCCAGCGCAGTCCGGCCACCACGCAGTCCGCGGTGCGGCGGTGCTTGACCTTCAGCATGGCGCGCTTGCCCGGCTGGTAGGCGCCCTCGGGGTCCTTGGCCATTATGCCGTCCAGGCCGGCCCCTTCGAAGCGCCGAAACCAGTCCTCCGCCTGCGCGGGGCTGGCGGTGACCGGCGTCACGTGCAGCGGCGGGCGGGCCACGGCGAGCAGGCGCTCCAACAAAGCGCGGCGCTCGCGGAACGGGGCCGCGGTCAGGTCGCGGTCGCCGAAGCAGAGCAGGTCCCACGCCACCAGCGACGCCGGCGTGTTCTCCGCCAGCATCGCCACCCGCGACGCGGCCGGGTGAATGCGTGCCTGCAGGGTCTCGAACTCCAGTCCGCCCGCGCCCGCGATGACCAGCTCGCCGTCGATCGCGCAGCGTTCCGGCAACTGTTCAAGCAGCGGCGCGGCGAGTTCCGGAAAGTAGCGGTTCATCGGCTTCAGGTCGCGGCTCTGCAGCAGCAGGTCGTCCCCGTTGCGGAACACCAGGGTGCGGAACCCGTCCCACTTCGGTTCGAACAGCCAGCCGTCGCCGCGCGGGATGCCGTCCACCCGCTTGGCGAGCATGGGCCGCACCGGCGGCGGCACCGGCAGCGACTGCAGCGAAGAGTCGGAGGTACCGTGATCGGGCATGACGATTGCCATCGTACCCGGCATGTGCGCCGCCGGTCAGCGGTTGAGTAGGGCTTCGACCAGTTCGTCCGGCAGCTCAAGCGGGCGCGGCGGCACCGGGTAGATGTCGTCGGCGACCGGGACGGCGGAGGAAACCGGTGCACCCCCCGAAGCGGAGCGCAGGACAGACCGGATGGATAGCCGGGGCAGGCGGTATGGATCCGCGGCCTCGTAGTTGACGGCGTAGCCGAGGTCTTCGAGCGACCCGAGCGTCACGCGGCTGATCAGCGCGTTGGCGCCGACGTTGGCGGTCATGATCTCGTCCTTGAACACTGTCTCTCGCCAGTGACTGTCGAGGCTGCCCTCGGCGTACATCCCGGTGTCGTTCTCGACCGGCACTCCCTGCGATGTGCCGCCGGCGGCCTGGAACTCACGGCCGGCTTGCGGACCGGAGAAGTAGGTATCGGGAGGTGGGTCGATGGGCTCGTCGCCCGGTTCGGGGATGGTCGGATTGTGCAGGTATCCGCGGTCGCGCCACAGGTCCATGCCGAATCCCAGGGCATGCGCCATCTCGTGAATCGCCAGTTCGCGCAGCGAGCGTTCGGCTTCAAAATGTCCGATGTCGGCGGTGTCGAACTTGATGATCGCGATGACCGGAAGGTCCGGGCGCCCCTCGCGCAGCCGGTGAATGCAGTAGCCGCCGACCGCCAGCGTGTGCCCCGGTCCGTCCAGGTCTTCGAGTTGCACGTTGATCAGCAGGTCGTCGACCAGCTCCCCGAAGTGCGACGGCGTGCCCGGACACCGATCGGAAGACGACTTCATCGGTGCCGGAATCGTGCGCTCGTTCTCCTCCAGCGCGCTCTCCCAGAACGCCGCCGCCTGCTCGAACACGTGCTTCTGGGCAGCGGTCGGCGGGATTCCCACGTAGCGGAGCTGTATGTCGAATGACTCGTTTGCCGGACCGATGGTCCACACCGCCAGGTCGTAGCCGGCATCGGCACCCGGCTCGCCGGTGGCCGGTTCCACCTTGATGTAGTAGGTGCCGGGTACCGCGTCCGGCACCAGCACGTCCTGGTCTCCGTCGGACCACTCGCCGCCGGGCCCCTGCACGCTGACCGAGGTTGGCGCGTGGTGCGCGGCGCCCTGATCGGTGCTCACATACAGGTGGCTCTCGGCGGCGACCTCCACCGCGAAGAAGTCGACGTCGTCCGCGCTCTCGAAGGAGCCCGATTGAGGCGCCCCCTGCACGATCCGGGTTGCCTCCTCCGGCGTGTCGGCGTGCTCGGGCGGCTCGCCTGGCGCACGTGGCTGGGCGTGGGCAACCGGCGCGGCAACCGGTTGAACAGGGTGCTCGGGAAACAACTGCTCGCAGCCCTGCAATGACAGCAGGACGGCTGTGCCCAACGGGACGAGCGCAAGCGCGAGCCGCCGTCGCGGGCGAATCAACGAGAAATCCAGTCCGTCGCGGCCGTTCGGACTACACCCGGCTACAGCGACTCGGCTACCAGGTCTCCGATCGCGCTGGTAGAGTGGCCCATCTGGCCGGCGGACATGCTGCTCATCTTCGGGGTGGTGTTGCCGATGGCGGCATCGACCCGCTGCCCGGCGCGCACTAGGTTGTCGAGCCCCTTCTGCTCGCCGATCACGCTCAGCAGCATGCCCATGGCGGCGATCGCGGCGATCGGATTGATCACGTTCTGGCCGGTGTACTTGGGGGCCGAGCCGCCCATGCACTCGAACATGCTGCAACCGCCCGGGTCCGGGTTGATGTTGCCGCCGGCGGAAACGCCGAGGCCGCCCTGAATCATTGCGCCGATATCGGTGATGATGTCGCCGAACATGTTGGGCACCACGATGGTGTCGTAGAACTCGGGATTCTTGACGAACCACATGCAGGCGGCGTCGATGTGATTGTAGTCGCGCGTGATGTCCGGGAACTCGGCTTCGCCCATCTCGTGGAAGGCGCGCTCCCACAGGTTGGCCGCGAAGGTGAGCACGTTGGTCTTGTGCACCAGGGTGAGCTGCTTGCGGTCGTTGCGCCGCCGGCAGTGCTCGAATGCCCAGCGCAGGCAGCGGTCGGCGCCGAAGCGGGTGGCGATCATTTCCTGGGTGGCAATTTCCTGCGCGGTGTTCTTGCGCAGGAAGCCGCCGGCGCCGCAGTACAGGTCCTCGGTGTTCTCGCGAATCACGTCGAAGCGAATATGCTCCGGGCCCTTGTCCTTGAGCGGGCAGTCGACGCCGGGATAGAGCTTTACCGGGCGCAGGTTGATGTACTGGTCGAGCTGGAAGCGAATCGACAGCAGCAGGCCCTTCTCCAGGATGCCGGGTTTTACCTCCGGGTGCCCGATGGCGCCCAGGTAGATGGCGTCGAACTGGCGCAGCTCGTCGATCTGCTGTTCGGTGATTACCTCGCCGGTGGCCAGGTAGCGGTCGCCGCCGTAGTCGAAGTCGACCCGTTCGAAAGTCACGTCCTCCAGGGGTGCGACTGCTTCCAGCACCTTGCACGCTTCGGCCGTGACCTCGGGGCCGGTGCCGTCGCCGGGAATAACTGCCAGTTTGATGGTCTGGGACATAGCTCTGATGTGCTCCGTTGTTGAGTAGTGTCTGCTTCAATGATCGGCCGGGTGGACATGGCGCAACAGGGGCGCGGGGTGTATCGTGTGGATCGTGTCGCAGGACAGGGCGTACCACGACCTGATCATCGTCGGTGCCGGGGCGTCCGGCGCGGTGCTCGCGGCGCGGCTCAGCGAAAATCGCAGTCGCCGCGTGCTGCTCCTGGAGGCGGGGCCCGACTTCCCGGACGGGCAGCTCCCGGACGAGATCCGCTACGGCTACGGCCGCGACCGGGACCTGTGGACGCGCGCGTTCGGTTTGGACACCGCGTTCGGTTGGGGGTACCGCGCCCGTGCCACGAGCCGCCAACCGGCCATGTTCGTGCCGCGCGGCAAGGTGGTCGGCGGGTCGAGCGCCATCAATGCGCAGATCTTCCTGCGCGGCGTGCCGGAGGACTACGACTCGTGGGCTGCCGACGGCTGCCCGGGGTGGAGCTTCCGGGAACTGCTGCCAAGCCTGCGCCGCGTGGAGGCCGACCGCGACTTTGCCGAGTCCTACCACGGCCGGGACGGGCCGATTCCGGTGCGCCGCTTCACCGACGCGGAACTGCTGCCGGATCAGCGCGCGTTCCGGGACGCCTGCCGGGCGGCCGGCCATGCCGAGTGTCCGGACCACAACGCGCCGCACGCGGCCGGTGTGGGGCCGCTGCCGATGAACAATCCCGGCGGCATCCGCTGGAGCGCCGCACTCGGCTACCTCGCACCGGCGCGCGGGCGGCCCAACCTGACCATACGCGCGGAATGCCGCGTCGATCGATTGCTGTTCGACCGAAGCAGGGTGATCGGCGTCGAAGCGGGCGGTGAACGCATCCTCGGCGCCGAGACGGTGCTGTGCGGCGGAGCGATCGGCACCCCCCACCTGCTGCTGCGCTCCGGCATCGGACCCGCCGGCGAGTTGCGCGCCGCGGGCGTGCATCCGGCGCACGACCTGCCGGGAGTGGGAGCCAACCTGCGCGACCACCCGCAGGTCAGCGTCGTGGTGCGCACCGGCGCGGCACATCCGCAATCGGGCACCGAGCCGCGCATTCAGGTCGGCCTGAGCTACACCGCGGCCGGCTCGCCGCTGCGCAACGACATGCTCACGATCATCGCCGGCTTTGCCACCGCGGAAGGCTACTACCGGCCCGCTGCCTCGCAACCGGTGGGCTTTGCCGTGGTGCCGCAACTCTACCTGGCGGCCGGCCGCGGCAGCGTCCGCCTGCGATCGGGAGATCCCGCCGTACTGCCGGTGCTGGACTACAATTATCTCGCCGAGGCGAGCGACCGCGAACGGCTGCGCGAAGGCGTGCACATGGCCGTCGAACTGCTCGACCATGCCGGCTTCCGCGCGCTGGCCGCGCAGCGCCTCAGCCCGACCGACGCCGACCTGCGCAGCGATGCCGCCCTCGACGACTGGCTGTTGCGGACCGTGGCGACCAGCCACCACAGCTCTTCGACCTGCCGGATGGGCGCCGCGGACAACCCGGCGGCGGTGGTCGATCCCGACGGCCGGGTGTACGGCGTGCCGGGGCTGCGTGTGGCCGATGCGTCCATCATGCCCGACTGTGTGCGCGCCAACACCAACTACACCTGCATGGCGATCGGCGAGCGGATAGCGGAGCTGATGGGCTGACCGATCGGGTCAGCGCGCGACCTGGAAGAACAGGTCGTGGACCTGCTGCACGCGCTGCAATTCGCCATCGCCGAGCTTGCGGCGCAGGCGGTGGCTGCCGTCGGAGAACGTTGCCAGGCAATCGGCAAGGTGCTGCCGGTTCATCCTGGTGCTGCGGTCGGGGCTGTCGAAGCCCCAGAACGCGTACACGCGGATGGTCGTCTCCGCTTCGTCACTGGAACTGTTGATGCGCGGGTTCCACGGCAGGCGCGAGCCGGCGGCAATAACCTCCCGGTCGGGCAGCAGGCAGCGAAACAGGATGTGGCGTTCCTGGACCTGGTCGAGCAGAAAGAAGGTCTCGTCGCCGAAGTAGAGCACCTTGATCGGGAACTGATCCCCGCGAACCGGCTTGATTACCATGTCGGCGCCCTTCTCCTCGGCGCGCTGCAGGGCGAGCCGGAATTCGCGGTCGGTGTCCTGTGCCGCCGGGTCGCGCCACGAGTTCAGCAGTACGCGCAGGTCGCGCCACGTCATCGCGCGATCCTGGGGCGGCGGCGGCTGCGGATCGCGCAGAAACGCCTCGAATTCATCGACCAGCACCTGGCTGTCTTCGGCATGCACCACGAAGTCGAGGCGGCGCTCGGCGCGCTGCGCCATGGTGAGCGGGCGCCAACTGTCCGGGTCGCACGCCAGGAGAGTCGACAGCGAAAGCACCATCCCGATGGCGGCGATGCTGCGGAGGAGGACGGCGAGCGGCGGCCGGTGCACGGTTATAAGGTGGCACCATGTTCGATAGATGGCAAGGTGTGGCGTCCGCAAATGCGGCGGGCCATGTTTCATGCCGGGCCGGCGGCGAGCGCCTGCATGGTGGCGCGCACCGTGCGGTCGCCGAGCATGCCCCACCGGCACCAGCACAGCAACTCGTCGACACCGGCGGCCGCCAAGCGCTGCAGGTCACGGCGCAGCGCTGTCGGCGGCCCGATCAGCGCCCGTTGGCGCAGGTAGTCGTCGACCTGCGCCTCGGTCGGCGGCGGCTGCTCCACCATCCGGTTGCGGTGCGCCAGGGTCCAGCGGATCGAGTCGCGCACCTCCCGCGGCGCGCCCGCCGTGTCCGGCTGCACGGCGCAGATGCTGCGCAACAGGCAGATGCGGCCCGCCCGGCGCCCGCCGGAGTCCGGCGCCGCGGTGCGGCGGGAGGCATGGCGCAGGCGCGCGGGGGGGGCCCGCTCGCCGACGCGGGGGGCCGGCGGTAGGCATGCCGCAGGCGCGCGGTGTGCGCCTCGTCGCCGAGCGTGAGCAGGTCGTAGCCGTGGCGCGCGGCCCACGATGCGGCCTCCGCACCGGCTGCCGTTACCGCGATCGCCGGATGCGGGGTCTGCCGCGGGCGTACGCCGCCGCCGGTGCGCCACTGGTCGACCACCGCGCCGACTGCATGGTGATGGGCGCGGTGGCGGGTCGCGAAGTCGGCGCCCATGGTCTGGAACTCGACCGGCGAGTAGCCCGGACCGAAGCCGGCAATCACCCGGCCGCCGGAGATCTGGTCGACGGTGGCGATCTCTTCCGCGAGCCGGACCGGCAGGTGCAGCGGCGTGACGTTGACCGCGTAGCCGATGGCCACGCGCGTGGTGCGGGCGGCGATGGCGGCGGCCACCACCGATGGTGCGGCACTGAGTCCGTAACCCGAGCCGTGATGTTCGGTGACCCAGACACTGTCGAACCCCAGCCGCTCCGCGGTGAGCGCGTCATCGAGCGCGGCTTCGAACACGTGCTGCTGCGTCGTACCCGGAGGCTGCGGCAGGATCAGGAACAACCCGATGCGCATGGTGCCATTCTACAATACGCACCGGACGGCGGGGTGGCGGGGTGGTTGGGCGCGGTGCAATCGTGGTAAAGGGGCATCCGTGCGTCTGGCGAACAAGAGGATCATCGTAACCGGCGCGGCCACCGGAATCGGCCGCGCCACCGCGCGGCTGACGGCGGCGCAGGGCGCGCGGGTGGCGGCGCTGGACATCAACGACGGCGATGGCCGGTCGATCGTCGACGAGATCTGCCGTTCGGGCGGCAGTGCCCGCTACTGGCATGCCGACGTGCGTGACGCCGGACAGGTCGCGGCGGCAGTGACGGCGGCGCTGGACTGGCTTGGCGGCGGCGTCGACGTGCTGCTGCACCTGGCCGGCATCCTGCAGGGCGCCGCCGTGGAGTTGCCGGCGTTCTCGGACGCGGTCTGGGACGAGGTGATCGACGTCAACCTGAAGGGATCCTACCTGGTGGTCAAGCAGGTGGCGGAGCCGATGATTGCCGCGGGTGACGGGGCAATCGTGCTGTGCAGCTCGGGTGCCGGGGTGTCGGGCGGCAGTTCCTCGTTTGCCTACGGTTCGAGCAAGGGAGCGACGCACGGTCTGGGCCTGGTGCTGGCACAGCGGCTGGCGCCGCACGGCATCCGTGTGCACGACGTGTGCCCGGGATCGGTGAGGACGCCCCTGAAGGAGGCGCAACTGCGCGCGGTGCTGAGCCACGACGGCGATCGCGCCCAGTTCGAGCAGGCGATGCAGAGCCTGGTTCCGGCCGACGGAATTGCCCCGGTGTTCGCCTTTCTCGCCTCCGACGAGGCGCGCTACCTGCGTGGAACCCTGTTCACCCGCTGAGCCGGTGCGTCGGCGCCGCTAACGGCGCCCCACCCACTCCGCGCCGGACGGGAACTCGTAGCGGGCGAGCGAGTCCGGCTTCATGGTAATGCTGTAGCCGGGCGCCTCGGGCAGCACGTAGCGGGCATCGCGCACCACCACCGGATGCAGGAAATGCTCGTGCAGGTGGTCGGAGTATTCGATCATCACCCCGTCCAGGGTTGGCGCGACCGCCACGTAGTGGAACGCCGACAGGTGCTGCACGTACTCGCACAGCCCGACTCCACCAGCATGCGGGCACACCGGGATGCCGAACTTGGCGGCCAGCAGCAGCACGGCCAGCACCTCGTTCACGCCGCCAAGCCGGCACGCGTCGATCTGGCAGAAGGCGAGGCCGCCCGCCTGCATCAATTGCTTGAACACCACCCGGTTGGGGCAGTGCTCACCGGTCGCCACGCCGATCGGCGCAATCGCCTTGGCAATGGCCCCGTGTCCGATGGCGTCGTCGGGATTGGTGGGCTCCTCGATCCACAGCGGGTTGAACCGCGCAAGCGGCTCCATGTGAGCGATTGCCTCGGGTACGTCCCACACCTGGTTGGCGTCCATCATGAGGTGGCAGTCGGGGCCGATCTCCTCGCGCAGCACCGCCGCGCGCGCCACGTTCTGCGCGTCGTCCGAGCCCACCTTCATCTTGAACGCACGCCAGCCGGCGGCGCGGTACTCCCGGCACAGCGCGCGCACCTTGCTCTCGCTGTAGCCCAGCCAGCCCGCTGAAGAGGTGTAGGTGGGCAGACCGATGTCGCGCAACTCCGCCGTGCGCTGCGCCTTGCCGGAGGCGTGGCGGCGCAGCAGGTCAAGAGCCTCGTCGCGGGTGAGCGCTTCGCTGAGGTAGCGGAAGTCCACGCACGCCACCAGCTCCTCCGGACTCATCTCCGCCAGCAGCCGCCACAGCGGCTTTCCCCCGCCCCCGGCCCCCCGGCCCCCCCCCCGCCCGCCCGCCGCCACAGCGGCTTGCCCTGCCACTTGGCGTACAGGTCCCACACCGCGTTCACGATGGCGGCGGTGGCCATGTGGATTGCCCCTTTCTCCGGGCCGATCCAGCGCAGTTGGCTGTCGTTGGTGAGGGTGCGCCAGAACCCGCCCATGTCGGCGGCGATCTCCTCCATTGTCCTGCCCACCACGAGGTGCTGCAGGGAGTGGATGGCGGTAATGCAGATCTCGGTGCCGCGCCCGAGGGTGAAGGTGATGCCGTGCCCCTCCAGGCCCTCCTGACTGGTGGCCAGGGTCACGTAGGCCGCCGAGTAGTCGGGATCGGTGTGTACCGCGTCGGAACCGTCCAGGTTGTCCGAGGTAGGGAAGCGAATGTCGCGGGCGTTCAGCCCGGTAATGGTGATCATCGGTTACTCCTGTTTGTCGTGATTGCCGGTGGCGGTCAGCCAGCCGGTTACCCTGGGATGGTCGAGCGCCTCCGGATTGAGAATGTGTGCCGGGCGGCGCCCGGCGGCGGCGGCGTTCACCTGGTCGAAGGTCGCCTGGTCGAGGCGGGCCGAGGACTCCACGGTAATGCCGGCGCTGTGATTGGTGGAGATGACGCGTGGATGGTGGTGGTGGATGGCGCGCGACCCGGTCAGGGGGTCGTCGACCACGTAGTGATACAGCTTGCCGGCCTCGATTGCCGCGTGCACGGCCTCATCGTCAACCAGGTTGCCGCGTGACGGGTTGATCAGCGATGCGTGCGGCTGCATCTGCGCGAGCAGATCGGAACCGACAATGGTGGCGTCGCCGGAGACGTGCAGCGAAACCGTGTCGCATACCCGGAACAGCACGTCGGGCGACGACACCGCCACCACCCCGCAGCGCAGCGCCAGTTCCTCGATGTCGGGACGGGTGTCATACACCAGCAGCCGGCCGCCGGGCCCGAGCAGCGGCAGCGCGCGCAGCGCCACCTCCTGGCCGATGCGCCCGAAGCCGTACAGCCCGAGGGTGGAGTCGCGCACGTCGAAGCAGCGCAGCACGCGCGTGTCGTCGGCATGGGCGTTGCGGTTCAGCGTGTAGGTACGCTTCATGGTCGCAAACCATTGCCCGATGGTGTACTCGGCCACCGTGTCCATGTGCACGGGGGTCACCGTAATCAGTACGCCGTGGCGGGTGGCCGCGGCCACGTTCACCTGGTCGAATCCGACCCCCCAGCGCGCCACCACGCGCAGGTCGCTCGCCGCGGCGTAGAAACTGTCGCGGAATGGCGCCGAGTCGGCGATTACCGCAACCACTCCGTCGGCGTGCTCGGCGGTCAGCTCGCCCGGCTGATCCTCGACTCGAGCCAGCGTGGCGAGTTGCTCGAGTCCGGCCGTGCGGGCGGCGCCGGCGAACTCCGGATTGCGCAGTTGGCGGGTAACGTAGATACGTTGTTCCATGGCGGTCTCTCCAGTTGTCCGGCTGCCGGTTGCGCGGGCCGCGTGGTGCCGGTCGCCGCAACTGCCGGAGTTTTGTTATCCTCGGTGCTGCAATGAGGAAGATCGATCCCAGCTACCTGCTAACCGATGAGCAGATGCGCGGCTTCATCGTGGATGGTTACGTCCAGGTGCAGACCCACCTGCCCGCCGCGGTCCATGAAGCGATTTATAACCGCTCCGAGGGCGTGTTCGCGGGCACCAGCGATCCGCGCAAGGATTTTGAACGCAATCCACAGAACAACATCGTACCGATGATTCCCGAACTGCGCCAAGTGCTGGAGGCCCCGGAAGTGGTCGGTGCGCTGACCAGCATTCTCGGCCCCGATTATCTGCTGCACCCGCACCGGCACTGCCACCCGAATTATCCCGCCGGCAGCGATGGCGGCAGCAGCGCCAATGGGGACGGCGAGGCCAACGGCGGCGGCGACACCAGCGGCGCGACTGGCGATACCGGCCCGCGGCTCACGATGATCCCGCACAAGGACGGCCACGCCAACGGCGCCAAGCCGCGCCACCGCGTACCGCGCTGGGCGATCATCTTCTACTATCCCCAGGACTGCCCGCAGGAACAGGGACCGACCGCGGTGATTCCACGCTCCCAGTACCACAACGTGCTTACCCACGACAAGGAACTGCAATACCCGAACAAGGACTCCAAGATCCCCGTTCCCGAGTCCGGGGCCGGTGGCTCGCTGCTGCTGCCGGACAGCTACGTCTACCGCGAGCTGCTGCCGTTGTCGTGTCCGATGGGAACGGTCTCGATCATGCACTTCGACGTCGGCCACTCGGTGCTCGCCAACCTGATGGAGCGGATGCGCTATGGCCACAAGTTCGTGTTCATGCGCACCCGCAACCCGAGCGCGCCAAGCTGGAATGAGACTGCCGCCGGCTGGCAGGCGCCAGCGCTGCCGGACGATGTTCCCGACAACGAGATCGTGTGGACCTCGATCTGGAACTGGTTGCGCGGCAGCGGCGATCGCTTCGCTCGCGGCGCCCACGCCGATTCCGGCTCGGTGGCCGGGCAACTCGCGGCATTGCGATCTGGAACCGACCTGGAACGTGCGGCGGCGGCAAGCGCGCTCGGCTTCGCGGCGGCGCGCGACAAGGCCGTTGCCGAGGCCGTGGCCGAACCGCTGTGCGCGGCCCTGCGCGATGCCTTCGAGCCGGTGAGATTGAACGCCTTGTACTCCCTCGGCGCCGCCGGCGAGGCGGCTATTGCGCACCTGCTGCCGCTGCTGCAGGAGGGGGCCGAATACTTCGAACGCAACGAGGTGCTCAACATCAACCACGTGGCCGATGCGCTCGCTACGATGGGTGCGCCCGCGGTGGCGCCGCTGGTGGATGCGCTGGCCGATCCCGCCGAACACGTGCGGGCCAGTGCCGCCTACGGCCTCGGCGAGATGGGACCGGCCGCCGCCGGCGCGGTGGATGCCCTGACCAGGGCGGTGCGCGACGACACCGCTCCGGTCCGGTTCCACGCCATCTGCGCGCTCGGCATGATCGGCACGCCGGCGGCGCCGATTATCGACGCGCTGATTCCGGTGCTGGACAGCGAGGACGGTGGTGAGCCGTTGTTCGAGGTCGGTGTTTCGCGCAGCCAGTTGCGCAACGTGGCGGTGCAGGCGTTGATCCGCATTGACGCGCGCACGCCGGCGGCGACGGCCGCGCTGGCGCGTGCGGTCACCGACCGGGAGCCGTACGTGGCGGCGTTTGCCGGTGAGCAACTGCGCCGCATCGGCACGGCCGAGGCGCTCGGCCAGCTGGCCGACGCGCTGAGTTGGGCGCGCTGGTTCTCGTCGCCCGTGGTGACAGAGGAGGACCGCAAGCAGTTCTTCGCGAAGCTGATGAAAGTGTTCCAACGCCAGCGCGGCGACGCCCCGGTCACCGCGGTCTAGCAGGGGAGCGTTGGGCGAGCAGCCATGAGCCGCGCCCGCCGCCGCGGCGGCGGATTCGTTTACTCCAGCGACGCGGGGCGGCTGTGCCCCGCCTGCGGGCGCCCGGTCGCCCAGTGCGCGTGCGCCGGCCAACGGCGCGCGCGCCGGCCGTCCCCTGCGGGGCCGGTGCGCGTCGGCCGGCAGACCAGGGGTCGCAAGGGCAGCGGAGTAACGGTGATTACCGGCCTGCCGCTCAGCGCGGCGGAGATGGCCGAGCTGGCCAGCGACCTGAAGCGCCGCTGTGGCTCCGGGGGGACGGTGCGCGACGGGACCATCGAGATCCAGGGCGACCATCGCGACCTGCTGGTCGCCGAACTTGCCGCACGCGGCTGGCCGGCGAAGCGCGCCGGCGGTTGAGCCGCTCGGCGGCCCGTCGTCGAGCGCGCACGGGCGCCGTGCTCGCGTCGGCGACCGCCGCTACGAGGAAGCCCAGGGGCGCGTGATGTCGGCGAACGCGCGCCGCCCGGCACGGCGGCACAGCAGCGCGTGTGCCGCCGCCACCAGTACCACGTACAGCAGCAGCACGACTACGGTGACCAGGTAGAGCGAGCGGTTGCCGTTGGCGTGGGCCAGGGCCGGGAACCCCGACACCAGGATCAGCGGCAGGACCAGGAAGAAGGCGAGCGCGGAGGCATACAGGTAGTCGGAGGCGGCCGGCGTCTTGAATTCCGGGTCCACCGCCCGCAGCAGGGCCAGGCCGGTGCTGAGGGTTCCGGTCAAGGTTCCCCAGAACAGCACCACGCGCTCGAACGCGAAGTCGCCGGCGAACAGGCGCGAGCCGAGCCACATGATAGTCAGCGCCGCCAGCGCCGCCATCAGCAGCGCGAACACCACGATTGGCAGCCAGTTGGTACGCACCACGCTGAGCGAGATGGCGCCGAGTGCGGCCGCCACCATGAAGTCGACCGCGCCGCCGCTGATTCGCGTCAGGCCGCGTTCCTCCAGCAGGTGGTCCCACTTCGCACGGCGCAGGACCGCCTTCACCAGCAGCGCCACCAGCAGCCCGAACACGAACGCGATGCCCCACAGGCCCTCGGCGATCTGTGCGACGGCGCCGCCGATCGGCATCAGCAGGCCGGTCAGGCCTCTCAGCAGCAGGTAGGTGACCAGGTAGACGCCGAACACCGCCGCCAGCATCAGCGACAGCGTGTCGATGGCTTCGCTGCGCGTGGTCTGGCGCAGACCGGCCGGCCGCCGGTCACCGCGTGCGAGCAGGCCCGAATCGGAGCGCCGCGCGCGGATCTCGTCGGCGCCGAGCTTGAGGTAGCCGCGCCGCATACCGAGATTGATCAGCCACAGGCCACCGAAGCACGCCACCAGGAATCCGATGGAGCCGAAAATCAGTCCCAGGCTGGCGGCATCCGCAAACCCGAGCGGCTGCCAGCTCAGGCCAATCGAAAATGCCTGCCCCGGCCCGAGCACGTAGCCGAGCGTGACCAGGAACCCGTAGCTCGGAAACAGCGCCGGCAGGATCGGCACGACGATGAACAGGAAGGTCAGCCCGAGGCCGAGCAGGCCCTGCAGCGCGAACTGCGAGATAATTACCGTGGCAGTGCCGAGAACCGCTCGCGACCGGCGCCGCGGCGGGCTCGGACGCAACGCGATGGCAATGAAGGTGAGGTTGAGCAGGTGGAAGACCAAGTTCTCCAGGCCGCCGCGGCCGATGCCGAGTAGGGGTGCGACCCAGTTGTAGAACGGCAGCAGCAGCAGGCCCGCGATGATCGCGTTGGGGATGAGAAGGGACTGGAAGAAGCCGATCCGGGCTCGCAACAGCGTGGCAAACGCCAGCGCCAACCCGATGATGCCGAGGTCTACGAACAGCTCCCACGCGAAGTTCACGGCCGCGTTCCCGGCCGCCTGTCGATCGGCGGCTGCTGCAACACCGCGTCGGCGCGTGTACTAGCGGCGCCCGGAGCCGGTCAGCTCGCGTCGCGCTTGGCCCGCCGGCGGGAGGTGGCGGAGCGCGCCTGGCGCAGCCGTTGCGGGCCCTGCCGGTGAAGAGTCGCGAACACCTGGTTGAGATTGGCGATCCGGTCGAGCAGGTGCTGGTCGACGATCAACTCCGCATCGGCCACCGCCGATTCGAGATCGGCGACCAGGTCGCGAACCTTGGTATTGACGTTTCGTGCCCCTCGGTCAGCGCGCGGCATCAGTCGGAACTGCCCCGTCCCGTGAGCGTCGGCCAACCAACGTCGCCGTCGTAACCCCCCGAGTGGTCCTGCATGCCTCGGGATGGCTGCGCCGGCGCATGAGGAAAGACATATTGTGCATATTCAACCCGCATAAATCCGTCGTTCCGATCCGCCGCCGACCAACCCGGCGCCGCTTCGGTGGCTGGTAGTGTGAGCATAGCATGAGCGTCCGTCAAGCGAGATCGATGGATTGTTTGCATGCGCCCCGGCGCCCTCGTGCTCCCTCGTGCTGACGCCGTCTTGACGCGGCTCGGCCAGGCTGCGACCTTGTTAGCCAATGGCGCAGCGACCCCACCGTTCATCACGCAGTCCATCATCACGCAGTCCGTCGAAATCGCCGCCGGCGAGAGCCAGGGATCCGCTGGAGTGGATCGCCCTGTTGCTGGTCGTCGCCGGTCTCGTGTTGACCGTTGTGCTGACCAACAACTTTTTCCAGCATGTCGTGGCCGGCCAGGAAAGCGGCTGCAGCATCTCCTCCTACGTGGATTGCGACCGGGTCAGCGAGTCGCGTTTTGCGGCCGTGGCCGGGGTCCCCATCTCGTCGGTGGCGCTGGCCGGGTACGGTGCCATGGGTGTGCTGCTGGCGCTGCCCCTGCTGCGCCCGTTCCGCCGCCTGGCGACGGTGAACCTGGATGTCGCTACCGCCCTGAGCGGGCTGTCCGCGGTAGTGGCGCTGGCGCTGCTGGTAATCGCGGCGGCGGTCATCAAGGCGTTGTGCCTGTACTGTGCGGCGCTGCAGCTGGTGACCTTCGCGCTGTTCGCGGTGCTGTTGTGGCGCCGCGCCCGGGCCGGCGCGGCCGCGGGCGGAGGACGTCAGGCGCGCGGTCCGGGAACCGCGTTCGGTTCGGCGGCTCTGGCCCTGGCTGCCGGGGGGATCGTGGCGGCCGGCGCCACGCTGGGCCTGGAAACCAGCGCCATCGGCCTCGCCGGCCGGGCGGCCAGTTCCGCGCCCGGCACCCTCGGCGCCACCTCGCTCTATCTGAGCCGCACCACGCAGCAGTTTTCGCTCGCGGACTCGCCGGGCGTCGGTCCCGCCGACGCACCGATCCAGGTGGTCGTGTACGGCGACTACAACTGCATCCACTGCCGCAATTTCGATCCCGAGGCGTTGCAACTGGCCGAGGACTTCCCCGGCGACGTGCGCGTGGTGTTCAAGTTCTTTCCGCTGGATGCCACCTGCAATCCCTACATGGGCCGCGAACAGATCAGCTCTTCCTGCGTGGCAGCCGCGGCCGCCTTCGCGGCCCATCAGCAGGATCGTTTCCTCGACTTCCACCTGCTGCTGTATGAACACTTCCAGAACCACGCTCCGGCACGCGTGCTGGCCAACGCCGAGGAGGCCGGCATCGACGATGTCGAGGCATTCCTGACCGACCTGCAGAGCGAAGACACCGCCCGGCACATCCGGCGCGACATCGACGAGGCGGTGCAGGCCGGCGTCCAGGCCACGCCCACCGTGTTCGTCAACGGCCGCCGCCTGGAGACCAATCGGCTGACGCCCGGGACCACCCGCTACAGCGCTCTGGTACGGGACATCCGCGCGCTGCTGCGCGCCGCCCTATAGCCGTGCCGCGGCCCCGCCGATGCTCGCCGTAGATGTACGGGAACTGACCAAGACGTACGTCGTTCCGGAGCGGGAGGCAGGTCTGGCCGCCGCGGCGCGCAGCCTGTTTGCCCGCCGCACCCGCTCCGTGGCCGCGGTCACGGAGGTGTCGTTCGGCCTCGAGCCGGGCGAATTCGTTGGCTTCGTCGGTCCCAACGGCGCCGGCAAGACCACCACGCTGAAGATGCTTTCCGGCCTGCTGTTCCCCAGTTCCGGCCACGCCACGGTGCTCGGCCACGTGCCGTCCAAGCGCGAGCGCGCCTTCCTGAGCCGCATCACCCTGGTGATGGGCCAGCGCAACCAGATGATCTGGGACATCCCGGTGATCGACTCCCTGGAGCGCAACCGCGTGGTGTATCGCGTGCCCTCCGCGGACTACCGGCGCACCCTGGACGAACTCACCGAATTGCTGGAGCTCGGCGAGCTGCTGGAGCGGCCGGCGCGCAATCTGTCGCTCGGCGAACGGATGAAGTGTGAGATTGCGGTGTCCCTGATCCATCGCCCGCGGGTGCTGTTCCTCGATGAGCCGACCATCGGGCTGGACGTGACCATGCAACGCCGCATCCGGACGTTTCTGGCCGACCATAACCGGCTGCACAACACCACCGTGCTGCTCACCAGCCACTACATGGCGGATGTCGAGGCGCTGTGCAAGCGCATCATCGTGATCGATCACGGGCGCATTCTGTTCGACGGTGCGCTGACCGACCTGGTGGCGCGGTTCTCGCCGCTGAAGACGGTGGTAGTTGAAGTGCAACAGGAGGGGGCCGACCTGTCGCGCTACGGCCAGGTGGTCACCTCGGAGGGCCTCCGGCACACGTTGCGGGTACCGAAGGCCGACACGCCGCAGGTCACCGGCCGTCTGCTGGCCGACCTGCCGGTCATCGATCTCACGGTGGAGGATCCACCGATCGAGGATGTGATTGCGCAGGTGTTTGCCGGAGCGCTGGACCGGTCCGGGCACCCCGCCGAGGCGTAGGCCGCCGCGTGCTCGCCATCTACTGGGTCTACCTCAAGATTACCGTGGCGCTCCAGTTCCAGTACCGCGTGGCGATGGCGGTATGGATGATCAACCGGATCGTGGAGCCGACCGTGTTTCTGGTGGTGTGGGTAACCGTGGCCGCCGCGCGCGGCACGGTGGGCGGCTACGGGGCGGCCGACTTCGCCGCTTACTTCATCGTGCTGATGGTGGTCAACCAGCTCACCTTCACCTGGATCATCTACGAGTTCGAATACCGGGTCCGTAGCGGCGAACTCGCGGCAGTGCTCCTCATGCCGATCCATCCCTTCCACAGCGATGTGGCCGACAACATCGGTTACAAGATCCTGACGCTGATCATCATCGTGCCGGTGGTGATCCTGCTCACCGTCCTGTTCGACCCGGCGTTCGGTTTTCGGGCGGCGTCGTTGGCGCTCGGCACGGTGGCGTTGGCGGCCGCCTACTGGATGCGCATGGTGCTGGACTGGACGTTCGCACTGTCGGCGTTCTGGACCACGCGCAGCACGGCGCTCGCTCAGATCTACTTCCTGGTGATGCTGTTCTTCTCCGGGCGGCTGGCCCCGCTGGAATTGATGCCGCCATGGCTGGAGCGGTTGAGCTGGTATTTGCCGTTCCGATGGACCATCTGGTTCCCGGTGGAACTGCTGCTGAACCGGCTGGACCGGGCGATGATCGTGACCGGATTCCAGATGCAGGTGCTGTGGCTGGTGGTCGGGCTGGTGCTGCTGCAGGTGGGGTGGAAGCTGGGCGTGCGCAAGTTCACGGCGGTCGGAAACTAGTGCTGCACGCGCTGCGCGTCGCCTGGACCTTTTTCAAGATCGGTTTGCTCAACGAGTTCGCCTATCGCGCCAACCTGTACCTGCAACTGCTGCAGTCAGGGGTGGCGGTCGGCGCCGCGCTCGGCGGCCTGCTGGTGGTGTTCGGCCACACCGAGAGCCTTGGCGGGTGGGGGCATGATGAGATTCTGGCGGTGCTCGGAGTCTACCTGCTGATGAGCGCCGCCATGGGCGGGGTGATCGAGCCGAGCATGGCGCGGCTGATGGAGGATGTGCGCGAGGGCACCCTCGACTACACCCTGACCAAACCGGTCGAGGTACAGTTCCTGATCAGCATCTCGGACATACGAGTGTGGAAGCTGGTCGACGTGGCCCTGGGCGTGATCGTGCTCGCGGTAGCGCTGATACGCCGCGGCGATGCGGTGACCGTCGCCGACAGCGCCGGATTCGCGCTCATGCTGCTGGCCGGCGGCGCCATCATCTACAGTTTCTTTCTGGCCATGGCGGCAGCCTCGTTCTGGTTTCTGCACATCGAGAACATCTTCGCCATCTTCAGCGACGTGTATCAGGCGGCGCGCTGGCCGATCGGCATCTACCCGCAGTGGCTGCGCTTCATTCTGACCTTCATCGTGCCGGTGGCGATCGCCGTCACCGTGCCGGCGGAGGCGGCCGTGGGGCGGCTCACCGGCGAACGGGTGGTGCTGGCGCTGGCGGTGGCACTGTTCACGCTGGTCGCGTCGCGTCTGCTGTGGCGCCTCGGCCTCAAGCGCTACTCCGGCGCCTCCGCGTAACGCCGGCGCGGCACGCCGGCGCGTGCCGCGCTTGCCGCAGGGAGCCCCTGCGCGCCACAATGCGGGGCGCAATGATTGACCTGCGCAGCGATACCGTAACCCACCCGAGCCGCGAGATGCGGCGCGCCATGTACGATGCCGAACTCGGCGACGACGTGTACGGCGACGACCCCACCGTAAACCGCCTGCAGGAGCGGATGGCGGCGCTGCTCGGCAAGGAAGCGGGCCTGTTCGTGGCCTCCGGCACCCAGGGCAACCTGGTTTCGGTGCTGGCGCAGACCCGGCGCGGCGACGAGATCCTGCTCGGCAACCAGTGCCACATCTTCGAGCACGAGGCCGGGGGCACGTCGGTGCTTGGCGGCGTGGTGCTGTTCCCGTTGCCGACCAACCGCTACGGCGAGCTGGCGCCGGAGGCGATCGCCGCGGCGGTGAAGCCGGACGACTACCACTGCCCGCGCACCCGCCTGCTGTGCATCGAGAACACCCACAACGCCAGCTCCGGGCGGGCACTCGACTGCGCGCAGATCGCCGCCATGACCGGCGCGGCGCGTGCGGCCGGCCTTGGCGTCCACCTGGACGGCGCGCGGCTGTTCAACGCCGCGGTGGCGCTGAATACGCCGGCCGCGGAACTGGCCGCGGCGGCCGACTCGGTGACCGTGTGCCTGTCGAAGGGGCTGGCGTGCCCGGTGGGCAGCGTGGTGTGCGGCAGCCGTGCATTCATCGACGAAGCGACCCGCTGGCGCAAGATCCTCGGCGCCGCGATGCGCCAGGTCGGTGTGCTGGCGGCGGCGGGTCTGGTGGCAATGGACACCATGATTGGGCGCCTGGCGGACGACCATCACCACGCGCGGGTGCTGGCCGAGGGACTGGCGCAGATCAAGGGCGTGAGCGTGGATCCGGACATGATCCAGACCAACATCGTCTACTTCGGGGTGCCGGCGGGAACCGGCCACCGCATTGCCGCCGGACTGCGCGAGCGCGGCGTGCTGATCAACCCGGGCGATTCGGAGTTGCGCATGGTCACCCACTACGGCATCGAGCGCGGCGACATCGATGCCGCGCTGCGTGCGGCCGAGCAGGCGCTCGCGGCCGTCCGGGAGGCCGCCGCACCGGCGGCGGTATAGAGCGCGATCGCCCGCCGGAGGCCGGGAGCAGGTCTGCTCAATCCTGCCAGGAGCGGTAGCCGACGCCGATGCGGTCGAGCAGCGGCCGGTGCGCGGCCAGCCGGGCGCGGAAGTGGGCCGGCGAGCGCAATTCCGCCGGGGTCCAGGCCACCTCCGCCAGCGCCAGGGCGCGCGGAAACGCCATGTATTCGACCTGCGACTCGGTGGCCATGTATTCGGTCCAGATGTTGCCCTGCACGCCGAGCACACGGGCGGCATGATCGGCGAGCGCAGGAGGCACCGGCTCGAAGGAATACACCTGCTCCAGCGGCAGGTGGCCGCCGATCGCCGGCGGCTCGGCCGCCGTGTCTTCGGACTGGTAGTAGTCGAAGTAGCAGTGCGTGTTGGGCGACATCACCCCATCGTGGCCCGCCGCCGCCGCCCCCACGCCGCCCCCCCCACACCCCCGCCCAGCCCCCCCAGCCCCCGGCCGCGACCCCCCAGCCAGCCGGCCATGCGGCGAATGAACCAGCTCTGCAGCTCGTCCTCATCGGCGAGCCGCTCGCTCGCGATCCGCGCCTGGCAGTGGGCGCAGGCGCGCCACGCCTGTTTCGGGCACTCGTCGCCGCCGACGTGGATGAACGGGCCTGGAAACAGCTCCAGCACCTCTTCCAGCACCTCTTCCAGGAACGCGAAGGTGGTCTCGCGTCCGGCGCACAGCACATCGCTCTTGATGCCCCAAGTGGTGGCCACCTCGTAGCCGGAGCCGGTGCAGCCCAGTTCCGGGTAGCTGGCCAGTGCCGCCTGCGAGTGGCCGGGCATCTCGATTTCCGGCACCACGGTCACGCCGCGTTCGCCGGCGTATGCCACCACCCGGCGTACCTCGTCCTGCGTGTAGTGGCCGGCGTAGGACGTGTCGTCCGTTTGCGTGCGGTCCTGCGGCAGGGGCGTGGCGGCGCGCCGCGCACCGGTCTCGGTAAGCCGCGGCCGGGAGCGGATCTCGATCCGCCAGCCCTGGTCTTCGGTCAGGTGCCAGTGGAACGTGTTGAGCTTGTACAGCGCCATCAGGTCGATCAGCCGCTCGATGAACGGCACCGGAAAGAAGTGGCGCGCCACGTCCAGGTGCAGGCCGCGCCAGGCGAACCGCGGATGGTCGACGATATCGACCGCCGGCAGCGTGGTGGCGGTTCCCGGCGGGCCCAGAAGCTGGCGCAGCGTCTGCGCGCCCCACAGCACGCCGCGCGGCGTGCCGCCGGTAACCGTGGCGCCCTGCGGCGCGACCGACAGCGCGTAACCTTCGTCGCCCAGGTCGGTACGGGTGGTGTCGGTTGTCAGCACGATGGCGCCCGGCGGGGCGGGAGAGCGGAGCGGGCCGGTGCGGCGCGGCCGTCCGGCAGCCGCCGGCAACCAGGAAGCCAGCAGGCGCGCCGCCGCGGCGCTGTCGCGGTCGGCCAACACCTCGGTGTCTGCCGAAATCGGCAGCGCACCGGCTCCGGAGGTCACAGCCACCGGGCGCGGAATAACGGCGACCCCGCTCATGGCGTGCACGGTGCTCCTGTTTGCATGGCGCCGATCCTACCCGGCATGCCCACACCTGGTCATCCCGGGCGGCGCCGGCGACCGGCTCAGCGGACTCCCGCGCGGCGCAGCACCTCGGCCGCGCTGTCGGCAAGCGTCTGCAGCGCCTGCTCCAGCGGCAGCGCCTGCAAGCGCGTGGCGGCCGGCTCGAACGGCTCCACCCATACCGGTCCGTCGTAGCCCAACTCGTGCAGCACGCGCACCGGCGCCACGCTGTCGATCACGCCGGTGGCGAGCGGCAGCTCGCGCTCCAGGTCCTGCTGCTCGTCGCGCGAGCGGCTCCGCCAGCCGTCGTTGAGGTGGACGCCGACCACGCGGTCGCCGGAGCCGAGCAAGCGGATCTCTTCGAGCGTGGTGCCGGAGGTAAACCAGTGGTAGGTGTCGAACTGCACCGCGACGGCGGGCGCGATCGCGTCGGCCAGGGTGAGCATCTCCCGCAAGCCGCGGATGAACGGGTAGCGGAACGAATCGCACAGCGGTTTCGGTCCCAGAAACTCCAACCCCGCCTTGATGCCGCGGGCGCTCGCCGCCTCGAACACCTTACCGAACCGCTCCACGCACCAGGCGAAGTTCTCGTTGCGCGCGCGTTCGTTGCTGCCCGGCCATACGTGGTTGTAGTAGCGCTGCACGCCGGCCGCCTGCGCCAGGTCCATCTGCCGCTGCAGCCGTTCCAGGTCGGCCGCGTAGTCGTGGTCGGAGCATTCCCGCAGAATGTCGATGTCCATCGGCATCAGCGCCCACTGCAGGCCGTGATCGCGCACTCGCTCGGCCGCGCCGCGGGCCTGCTCGTCGGTAGAGACCTCCCACAGCGGAAAGGTCACCGTGTCGAAGCCACACCCGCGCGCCAGCGGCAGCAACGTGGCCAGCGGGATGCGTCCGAGCCCGCCCTGCACGGTATCGAGGTTGATCAGCATGTGCCGCCGCCCTCGAGGTGGCCGCGCAGAAATCGCACGCTTTCCGGCACCTGGTGCTCATCGAGGCCGTGGATCAGCAGCGGTCCGTCGTAACCCGACCGCGCCAACTCGCTCAGGTAGTGGCCGAAATCGAGCTTGCCGGTACCGGCGGCAGCGTGTCCGGCGTCGCCGTCCTCCTCGATGTCCTTGGCATGCGCGAGTGCGATGTCGGCGCCGAGCAGGTCGATCGCCTCGCTGAGCATCTCCTGCTGGCGCGCCAGCTCGCCCTTGTGGTAGATGTTGGCGCCGTCGAATACCACCTTGAGGCGGGCAGACTGCAGTTCGTCCAGCAACCGGCGCGCCTTGCGCGCGGTGTGCACGACGTTGTTCACCTCCGGCTCGAACACCAGCGTAACGCCGGCCTCCTCGGCGGCCTCGATGCACACGCCGAGCGAGGCCAGCAGGTCGTTCCATGCATCGGCGTCGTCGTTGCCGTCGTGCCAGCGCCACATGCTGTCGGCGTCGCGGCTGCCGGTGCACAGCGCGACCTTGTCGGCGCCGTGCGCGCGGGCGGTACGGATCAGCCCGCACAGCCGCTGCAACCCGGCCCGCCTGCGTTCCGGGTCGGGATCGACCAGGTTGGTGTAGCCGGCGATCGAGTCGATGGAGATGCCGCGTTCGGCGGCCGCCACGCGCACGCGCTCGGCGAACGCGGGGTCGACCTGGTCGGGAACTTCCTGCTGCGCGATCGCGACGTAGTTCCACTCCGTGTTCGCCAAGCCATGCGCACGCACGGCATCGAATGCCTCCTCGACGGTCGGGCGCACGAATGTATAGGCGAAAATGCCAAGTTGCATGGGGCGGGCTCCTCGTCGGTTTACGTTAGGAAATGACGGATGCCGGCACTTGTCAATTGCGATGGATCCCTTCGTGGGAAAGGGGATTGATAGGGGATTGACACCCGTTGCGGCAGTGCGGCATGTTGGGCCGTGAACGATGCCCGTTATTGGGCCTGGGCATGGCGTCGTTGACGGCACCCCGGGTCGGGCCGCCTCACAAGCGGCGGTCCATGCCAACGAGACTTTGATGTTGAGGAGGTAGTTGTAGTTTGTGTGAGATACGTGTCCGAGTGAGGGATCACTCGGACTAACTTACGCGGGCCGCCCGTCAGGGCGGCCCTTTTTTTCGTGCGCGCGGTCAGTCGAGGCCGTACTGGCGCAGCTTGTTGAACAGGGTGCGCCGGGTAATGCCCAGTTCGGCGGCTGCGCGCGTGCGATTGCCCTCCCAGCGGGCGAGGGCGGCGGCGATAAGGGCACGCTCGTTTTCCTTGAGCGTGCCGGCGGCGTGTTCGAACCCGGAGCCGGGTTGCCGGTTGCCGGTGTCGCCCAGGTCGAGATCTGCGGCCTCGATGGTCGAGCCTTCGGCGAAGATCACGGCTCGCTCCAGGATGTTCTCCAGTTCGCGTACGTTGCCGGGAAATCCGTAACCGCCCAGCGCGGTGAGGGCCGCCGGTGCGAGGCCCTGCACCTGCCGTCCCATGGTCTGGTTGAGGCGCGCCAGGATGCGGCCCGCCAACTGCGGCAGGTCGGTGCGCCGTTCGCGCAGCGGCGGCACGTGCACGCGCACCACGTTGAGGCGGTAGTACAGGTCTTCGCGGAACCGTCCAGCCGCTACCTCCTGCTCCAGGTCGCGGTTGGTGGCGGCAACCAGGCGGGTCTCGATCGGGATCGGCGCGGTGGCGCCCAGGCGCTGGATGCGGCGGTCCTGCACGGCGCGCAGCAGCTTTACCTGCAACGGTCCCGGCATCTCGCCGATTTCGTCCAGAAACAGGGTGCCCGCGGCCGCCAGCTCGAACATGCCGACCTTGCGCTGCGCGGCGCCGGTGAATGCACCACGCTCGTAGCCGAACAGTTCACTCTCCAGCAGGGCATCGGGAATGCCGCCGCAGTTGACCGGGATAAACGGCCCGGAGCGCCGCGAATGGTGGTGCAGGGCGCGCGCGACCACTTCCTTGCCGGTGCCGCTCTCGCCGGTGATCAGCACGGTGGTGGGGGTGGGCGCGACCTTGCGAACCAGCGCGGCGATGGCGGCCATGGGCGGGCTGGCGCCGAGCTCCGGCGGCGAGTCGGCGGCGCCGCGGCTGGCCACTTCGGCGTGGTCGCGCAGCGCCTGAGCCTCCACCAGCTTGCCGAGCCGCAGCACCAGTTCCTCGGGATCGAACGGCTTCACCACGTAGTCGTGCGCGCCCAGCTTCATCGCGGTTACGGCGTCGGTCACCTCTCCGAAGGCGGAGATCATGATCACCGGCAGCCGCGGCCGCTCGCTGCGGATCCAGCGCAGCAGCTCCAGCCCGTCCATGCCCGGCATCTTCAGGTCGACGATGGCGGCGCCGAACGGCTCCTCCTGCATGCGCCGCTGGGCGGCGAGGCCGTTGTCGGCGGTCGCCACCGCGTTGCCGTCCAACTCCAGGAAACGGCGCAGCGACTCGCGGATGTTGCGTTCGTCGTCGGCCACCAGCACTTTCATGAGGCGGGCCGCTCCTGCGGCAGGGTAACTACCGCCTCGGTGCCGCCGCCGGCGCGGGGGCGCAACTCCAGGGTGCCGCCGGCGGCGTGCACAAACCGCCGGCAGATCGCCAGGCCGATGCCGGAGCCCTTCGGCTTGGTGGTGAAGAACGGGTCGAACACGCGCTCTCGCTCGCGCTCCGCAATGCCGGCCCCGCGATCGAGGATGCGTACGGTCACGTGGCGGGCGGTTGCCTCTGCCACCACTTCGACGGGCGCCGAATCCACCGTGCTCTCGATGGCGTTGAGCACCAGGTTGTCGAGCACCGAGCGCAGACGCTCGCGGTCGAAGCGCACGGTCAGCGGGGCATCGGGGCGCTGCACCGCAAGCGCCGGATGGCGTTCGGTCAGGGCGTCGAGCAGAGGCCGGAGGTCGATCGGTCCGCGGTTGCCGGCCGGGTCGCGAATGAATTCGCCCACCCGGTCGGCGAGCACCGCCAGGCGGTTTACCTCGTCGTCGATCACCTGCAGGTCGGCGATGGCGTCCGTGGCGGACGTGGCATTGCCGCCCGCGGTGCGGCGCAGGATGGCGGTCTTGAGACGGATGGCGCTGAGCGGATTCTTGATCTCGTGAGTCAGCGTGCGCGCCGCTTCGCCCAGTTCCACGAGTTGGCGCTGGGCATCGAGGCGGCGCCGGAAGCGCGCATTGTTGCGCATCAGCACGGCGCCGCCGCCCACCACCGCGGCGATCAGAAACGGGCTTCCGATCTGGGCGGCAAGCAGCCGGCGGTCGGTGCGGAAGTAGCCGGCCGCATCCATCTCCAGGAGCAGGTACTCGGTGCCGTCCGGGCCCCCCCCCACGGGGGCGCTCAGAGCCGTGCTTCGGATCGGGGCGGCAGGCGGCGGGCGGTCGGTGCGGAAGTAGCCGGCCGCATCCATCTCCAGGAGTACGTACTCGTGGCCGTCCGGGCGCCGCCCGCCGCGGCGTCCGGTTCCGCGGGCGCGCAGGGTGTCTGGCAGCCCGCGGCGGCGGTGGGGGGGGGGGGGGGGTGGAGCGTGGGTTCGGTGAGCGAGGCGTCGACGTCGCCGCCGGCCGCGGCCTGGGCGACGATCAGGAACAGCCCGGAGGCAATCCGTTCCGCCTCGTACTGCGCCAGCAGCCGGTTGCGCTCGCGCTCGCCGCGCAGGGAAAGGGTGGCCAGCAGGCTGACCGCCGCAAATGCGGCCAGCGCTATGCCGAAGCCGAGCAGTGCGCCCCGTGTCGGCTGTTTCATGGTGTGTCGCTCTACCGCCATTCAAGCACGGATGCCGCGGAAACGGAACCGGGACTGCGAGCGGGGATGGCAGCCGCCGGCCGCCATCCCCGTGCAGGTGGCAGGTCAGGTCGCGCTATATCGAGCCGCCGCTCACCGCCGACGTGTTCTGCTGTTGCAGCTTGTCCTGATTCTGCTGCGAGGGCATGCCGCGGTGCCAGCCGCCACGGCCCGCGCCCCGGCCGCGAAACCCTCTTCCACGGCGCTCCTGCAGATCGCCGAACGTGTCGGCTTGGAATGCGCCGGCGCCGCCGGGCACGATCAGCAGCCCGAGATACGGGCCGCGGACGTTTGCGCCAACGGTCACGGAGAGGGTCACTCTCTCGTTGCCGCGCCGCAGTTCGAGGCCGAGCGTGTCATCGACGGCGTTGTCGCCGATCGCGTCCAGAAAATCGCGATGATTCTCGATCGCGGTGCCATCGACGCCCACGATGATGTCGCCGCGCTGCAGCCCGGCGCTGCCGGCCGGCCCGTCCGGGTCGACAGTCGCCACCAGGGCGCCGGTCTCCGCGTCGTTGGTCCACAGACCGTGCCAGGTGCGGGCCGCTGCCGGCAGCACGACGAGCGCCGCGGCCACGGCCGCGCATCCGAAAATCACGCTCTTCTTGTACTTGCGAATACCGACCCGGAACCGGCCGGTCTGCGGTCGATGCCCCTGCACCGACTCTGTCGTCTCGCGAACCACGGAATCTCCGTGCTTGCTCATGGTAGTCCTCCTCCGCTGTTGCGGTTGTGGTTTGGATAACCATGCTTAAGCAGAAAGCGTGCCAAGTCCGGAAACGTCGCCTCAGTCGCAGCCCTCGGCAGCCGGCGGCGCAGTGGCCCGAGCGAATTGTGCCCGCCACCGCGGCGAGTGGGAAAAATGTTCCCGGCTCAGGGCTCAGGGCTCAGGATCCTGGCGAACGAGCGCGTCACTGCCGGGAGCCCTTCGGTCCCGCCGCCGGGGACTGCTGCCAGCCGGCGGCGGCCGTGGTGCTGGTCACGAACCAGTGCTGCAACTGGTTGGCCAGCGTCGCGCGAATCCCGGCGTGGCGGGCGCTGCCCCACAGGTTGCGCAACTCGTCCGGATCCTGCTCCAGGTCGAATAGCTGGCCGTCTCCCGTGCCCAGGTACTGCACCAGCTTGTAGCGGCGGTCGCGGATCATCAACAGGTGGTCGACCTGCTGCAGCATCACGTCGGGGACGTGCTCGCTGTACACGTAGCGCCGCTCCGGCGCATCGGGGACACCCTCCAGGTGCGGCAGAAGGGATTGCGCTTCCATCTTCGGCGGCGGCTGCACGCCGGCCAGCTCAAGCACCGTGGGACCGATGTCAAACCACTGGGTGAGGGCATCGACGGTACGTCCGCCGGCAAACCGTTCCGGCGCCGACACCACCAGCGGTACCCGCACACTGGAGTCGTACATGTTCCACTTCTCCACCAGGCCGTGGTCGCCGAGACTGTCGCCGTGGTCGGAGGTGAAGACCACCACCGCGTCGTCCAGAAACCCGCGCTCGCGCAGGCGCGCCATGATCCTGCCCACCTGTTCGTCGATCATGGTGACGTTGGCCAGGTAGTAAGCGCGCTGCCGGTGGCGCTGCTCGGGCGGCGCCAGCGGGTCGAAGGCGATGGAATCCGCGAACAGCTCGGCCATACGCGCGCGCAGTGCCTTCAGCGTCGCCGGCTGTGCCGCCAGTTCCTCGGCGGTGGCCTCCAGGATCGGCAGTTCCCGCTCCAGGTAGGGCCGCGCGTAGGACTCGACCGGATCGTAGGGCGGGTGCGGTCCGGGAAAGCCGATCTCCAGGAACAGCGGTTCGCCGGGCACCTCCGGCGCGTTGTCGATCCAGCGCAGCGCCAGGTCGCCGACGAATACGTCCGGGTGCAGCTGTTCCGGCAGCGGCCACTCGTAGGCGCCCTGGCGCTCGGCCACGTCCGGCCAGGCACGGTACAACGGCTTCTCCGGGCGGTCGAGGCCGTGCGTGGCCAGCGCCTTGTCCCACTCGTCGTCGAATACGTGCGGGTTGCCACTCCACAGCGGCTCGCCGTAGCGGCGCTGCTTGTTCTCGACCACGAACCGCTCGTGAAAGCCGTGCATGCCGGTATACGGGGTGGCGTGCATCTTGCCGACGTTGACGCAGTAGTAGCCGGCCGCGCGCAGGTCCTCCACCCAGGTGCGCGGCCAGGGATCGTTGTTGCGCTGCGCGCCCGCGTTGTGCGGGAAGTAGCCGGTAAACAGGCTCGCGCGCGACGGCCCGCAGGAGGGCGCCGTAACGTGGCATTGGCTGAACGACACCCCGTCGCGCACCAGAGCGTCGAGATGCGGGGTGTCGACGTGGGGAAAACCGAGTGCTCGGATTGTTTCGTGGCGCTGTTGGTCAGTGATGATCAGGATGATATTGGGCCGGCTCACGTGATGGGTTTCTCCTTTGGCTGCAAGAATACGCCAAATGCGCGAGACCGCCACCAGGCCTTATACGGCCTGCAACGACGCGCGTTTTGCAGAACTGGCGCTAATCAGGGGATGATGCCGGTACCATGGGCAGCGACAGTCGGCAGACGTACGGGCTGAGTGATCTCAAGGGAGACGTGTTCGGCGGCATCGTGTCGGCGGTGATGATGGTGCCGGTGGCGCTCGGGTTCGGCGTGCTGTCCGGGCTCGGGCCGGTGGCGGCGTTCTACGGCGCGATTGCTGTCGGCCTGTTCACCGCGGTGCTCGGCGGCGCCGCCCCCATGATCTCCGGGCCGAGCGCGATTGTGACCATCTTCACGGCGGTGATCATCGGCACCTACGCCGACAGCATGGCTGAGGCGTTCACCATCGTGATGATGGCCGGTCTGATGCAGATCGCGTTCGGGCTGCTGCGTCTTGGCCGGTTCATCAACTGGCTGCCGTTCTCGGTGGTGCGCGGCGTGTTCGTGGGCGTGGGCGGGTACATCTTCATGACCCAGACCCTGTGGTTCGTGGGCGCCCCGGTCGAGCCGGGTATCGGGGTGGTGGCCATCATCGCTTCCTGGCCGCGGGCGCTGGCCAACCTCAACGTCGACGCGTTCGCCGTGGCTACCATCTCGCTGCTGGTGTTCATGCTGTGGCCGGCCAAGCTGCACCGCGTGGTGCCCAACGCGCTGGTCGCGCTAATCGCCGCCACGGTCGCGGGCGCGCTGCTGTTCGACGGAGCGGCCCGCATCGGTGAACCAGAGATCGGCATTCCGGCGCTGCAGGCGCCGGTGCTCACCACCTCCGTGCTGGTGAACGCCATCCAGCCGGCCCTGATCCTGGCGTTTCTCAGTTCGATCTACAACCTGTTGACGGCGTTGATCATCGATCCGATCGCGGGGCGCAACCACAAGCCCAACCGGGAGCTGTTCGGCCTTGGGGTGGGCAACATCGCGGCCGGCCTGATCGGTGCGCTGCCCGGCGCGGCGTCGGCGCCCTGTTCGCTGCTGGCGGCGAGATCGGGCGGGCGTACGCCGGTGACCGGAGTGGTGTGCGCGGCGGTCCTGCTCGCCGTGCTGCTCGGCCTCGGCAACACGCTGGCCTGGATCCCCAACGCCGCGTTCGCCGGCATCCTGATCAAGGTCGGCTGGGACATGATGGACGTGCGCTTTCTGCGCCGCATCCCGAAGCTTTCGCCGGAGATCGGCATCGTGACCCTGCTCACCGCGGCACTGTCCACGTTTGTCGACGTAATCTCCGCCATCGCGGTCGGCTTCTTCATTGCCGGCATGGCGCACGCGATGCGCTCGCAGCGCGGAGAGATCAACCAGACCGTTTCCACCCCGCTCCTGGACCTGATCCTGTTCGGCGAGGACCACCTGCCCGCCGGCGCCGATCCGTTCCACGCCCGCGTCGGGCTGCTGTCCCTGCGCGGCCGCTACTCGATCGCCTCCGCGCGCGAGATCGTACGGGTCATCAGCCCCGACCTGGCGGACCACGAGGTGGTGATTTTCGACTTCAGCGAGACCGAGGCAATGGACGACAACGCCGCGATGGCGATGGAGGAGCTGATCAACGGCAGCGTGCTCGGCCAGGACAAGGGTTGCATCGTCGCCGGCCTCTCCGGAGGTTTGAAGGCCTCCCTTACCGCGCTGGGCATATTCGACCGCCTGCCGCCGCAGTCGTTCGCCGCCGACCTGGAGCAGGCCAAGCGGGCCGCCGCACACCTTCTGCACAACTGACCGCATTTGCGTATTCATCACTCTGCTTGCTGCCGTCAACCTCCGTGAAGCGCACGCCGAGCGATGGCTCGCCGCTGTCAGGCGTCGGGTTTCGCGAGGCGGCGTTCGTTACCGACGCGTAGCGTTACGCCGTCGCGGTCGAGGCGTTCGAGCAGCGGGATGATGACCCGGCGATTCGTACCGACTGCCGTGCGCAGGGCACTGGTCGTGGCGGGCTGGTGACGGCGCAGGTAGGCAACGACAGCCGCGCGCGCCTGGTCGCAGGCGTCAGCGGCAAGTACCACCTCCGGGTCGAGTTGCACCACCTCCCCCGAGCTGATCAGGAATTCCAGTACTGCTTGGCCGGTGCGGTCGGCGGCAAGTTGACCGCGGCTCGGCGGTGCCAGGGGCGCCGCGGCGAGGGTGGCGCGCATGGCTTTCGCCGCGCGCGTGAGATGGGGAGGGAGTGCTGCCGCATGCCCCGGTGGGCGGATCAGCGCTCCCGAGCGGCGATAGCCGCGTTCCGCCAACGCGTTGAGCACGGCATCGCGCAGGGCGCCGGCCGCGCGGCGGGGGAGGGCCCCCGGCGGTGGCGCCACTGCGGTGTGCAGCGCGGTTACCGCTACCCCGGCGCGCTCGGGATGATCGCGCAACTCGGCATCGACCGCTTCCGCGGCGCCGGCCACCTGCCTGTCGAACCACTCGGCGCTGGCGGCGAAGTGGTCGAAGACCCGCAGCCGGCCGTCCGCGGCGAGCGTATTGGCGGTGCGTTCCAGGATATCCGGGGTGACCGGCACCAGGCAGGCAAACTCCTGCAGCGCCACCATGCCGTAACCTGCCGCGCGGGCCAGGAGGATCGACGCGACCTGCCGCGGGGCGTCGCCCATAGCCTGCAACTGAGCGCGCTGCACGGGGTCGCGCAACGGCCGCTGCGGCGCCGGGTCCAGTACCACGCCGCCGGCCAGGGTGTGGCGCTGCGACCAGTCGCGCAGCACGAAGCGGTCGCCGATCAGCAGGGCGCGCGGCTCATCCAGGTGAATCCGCGCCAGCGCGGATGCGCCGGGCTGCAAGCCGCCGTGCGTGCGGCCCGCCTGCAGGCGCACGGTGCCGGGCAGGTTTGCGGTGCCGTGATGAACGCGCACCCGAAGTCCGTCGCGTAGCAGCGGGGCGCCGCGTTCGGTGCTGGCTCGCCGGCTGCGCCGGACCAGTGCATCGAGGTAAGCGCTTGCGGTCACGCTGGCCGGAGCAGTGATGAGGTCGCCTCGGCGCGGCGGTCGAGCCGCGCGCGAGGAGCCGGCGGGGGCGAGATTCAGGGCCACGCGAGTGGCAGGGCGGGTCTTGTCGGCGGGCTGGTTGAAACTCTCCACGCCGCGGATGCGGAAGCGTGCCCCGCCCGGCGACGCTTCCACCTCCTGGCCGCGCCGCAGGGAACCGCCGGACAGCGTGCCGGTAACGACCGTGCCGGCGCCGGCCACGGCAAAGGCGCGGTCCACGGCGAGGCGCGGCGTGCCGGCTGGGGGCGGGGGAGGCAGTGACTGCAACTGAGCGCCGATCGTCTGGCGCAGTGCGTCGATGCCGGTGCCGTCGAGCGCCGAAACCGGCACGATGGGGCAGTCGGCGAACGCGCTGCCGGCCACTGCCGATCGGATCTCGGCCACCCGCGCCGCCAGGTCCGGGAGCAGATCCGCCTTGGTGAGGACGATCGCCCCCGAGCGCGCGCCGAGGTACTCCACGATCTGCAGGTGCTCCTCGGTCTGTGGCATCCAGCCCTCGTTGGCAGCCACCACGAGCAGGGCAATGTCCACCGCGCCGACGCCGGCAACCATGTTCTTGACGAAATCCTCGTGACCGGGCACGTCGACGATTCCGACCAGCAGGCTGAGGTCGCGGTCGGGCACCGGCAGTGCCATGTGCGCGAAACCGAGTTCGATGGTGATGCCGCGCCGCTTCTCCTCCGGCAGGCGGTCGGGGTCGGTGCCGGTAAGGGCCTGCACCAGCGAACTCTTGCCATGGTCAATGTGGCCGGCCGTAGCGGCGATGTAGTGGTACGTGGTCATTGTTGTACTGCAGCCGACGTTGCGCTTGCCGCCGGGGGTGGCCCAACGACCGTGTCGTCGCGCGGCGGGCCGGGACTTTGCGGCGCTTCATGGCGTACGTCGGCCGTTGATGCGTGTCGTAGCGCTGTCGCGGCCTCGGCGAGCGCCGCCGTCAACGCGTCGTCCTGGTGCGGCGGGACGGTGCGCAGGTCGAGCACGATCCGTTCGCGGTGAATGTGGCCGATTACCGGCGGAGTGGCGCGGCGCAGGGCGGCGGCGAAGGCGTCGGCGCTGCCGCCGGGCAGCGCGATGGCGATGCCGCAGGAGGGCAGCGTGGCGGTGGGCAGGGTGCCGCCGCCGAGGCGGCTCGCGCAGTCGGCGGCGGCACCCTGCAGGGGCGCCGGCAGGCGGCCCACGATAGCCGCCGCCCGGGCCCGCAACTCGGCCACCGGCGCGTGCAGCATCTCCTGCAGCGGAACCGAGCCGGGGTCGCTCAGGTGCCGGTCTACCGTGTGCTGCAGCAGAGCCAGCGCCACCTTGTCGAGGCGTAGCGCGCGGAACAGCGGATGCGCCTTCAGGCGCGCGACCCACGCCGCATCGCCGGCAATCACGCCTGCCTGCGGGCCGCCGAGCAGCTTGTCGCCGCTGAAGCATACGAGCGTGGCGCCGCCGGCCAGCACCTCCTGCGGCTGCGGCTCGCGCGGCAGTCCGTGGACGGCGTCGGTGCGAGTCACGGCGCCGCTGCCCAGATCGGCGATCAGCGGTACTCCGGCGCCGGCGGCTACGCCGCGCAACTCGGCGAGCCGCGGCGCGGCCACGAACCCCTCCATGACGAAGTTGCTGCGATGCACCGTCAGCAGCGCCGCGGTGCGCTCGCCGCAGGCGCCGGCATAGTCGGCCGCGGTGGTCTGATTGGTGGTGCCGACCTCCCGCAACCGCGCGCCCGCCGCGGTAAGGATGTCGGGAATGCGGAACCCGCCGCCAATCTGGATCAGCTCGCCGCGCGACACGATCACCTCGCGGCGTTCCGGATTTGTGGTCACCGCGCTGGCCACCAGCAGCAGGGCGGCGGCGCAGTTGTTTACCACGGTAGCGGCTTCCGCTTCGCACAGGGCAGCCAGGCTACGCTCCACGTACAGCCCGCGGCTGCCGCGCGTCCCGGAGACCAGATCCAGCTCAAGGTTGCTGTAGCCTCCGGTAGCTACCGCCAGTGCGGCAGACGCGTCGCCCAGCGGAGCACGGCCCAGGTTGGTGTGCAGCAGCACGCCGGTGGCGTTGATCACCGGGCGCGGGCGGGCGGCGGCCAGTTGCACCGCGGCAGTGCGCACCCGCGCCTCGATCACGGCGCGCGGCGGAACCGGATCGGCGGCCCGGATCAGGTCAAGCTCTCGCCGCACCAGGTCGACGCACAACCGGTGCGGGAGGCCCAGATCGGCCAGTTCGGCTACCAGTCGATTGACCGGCGGAATCGACGCATACCGGCTGCCGCGGGCCGGGCGCGCGTGCGTGGTGTCGCGGTTACCCGCGCGCGGCGGTCCGCCGTCTGCGCTGTTCATCGCACCGTCGATTGTGCCACATCCGCGGCGTCAGTGGCACGAATCAAGCCGTACACTAGTGCGCACTCCGCCGTCGGCTCCCCGTCCCGGGCGATCGCAGCCACGCCGATCATCGCCGCGGCTGCGCGGCGCCACTCGGAAGCGTGGCGGAAGACGCCGCTGTTCCGGCGTGTTAGATCGCGACCGTCCGAAGGCGCGCAGCGGGTGTTCTCGGGCGGCTATTCCGACCGCGTCATGGCCCTGTGGTTACCGCAACCGGCATGGTCTGGGCACACCCGACCCGTCCCACCACCGTGTGCGGGGCGTCGTGGGCGGCCAGTACGGCGCGCACCGCGTCGTGCCGCGCCTCGGGAACGCACAGCAGCAGGCCGCCGCTGGTCTGCGCGTCGGCGAGGATGATGCGGGTCGGCTCCGGACAAGTGCCCCAGTCGACCGCCGCGTCGGCGGCGGCCAAGTTGTCCGCGGTGCCGCCGGGCACGCTGCCGTCCGCGATCAGTTCCGGGAGCGCGGGGTCCAGCACGGGTACGCGGTCGAACCACAGCTCCGCGCTGCAATCGCTGGCCGCGCACAGGTCGGCGAGATGCCCGGTCAACCCGAAGCCGGTGACGTCGGTGGCGGCGGCAACTCCGGCGGCCGCGAGGTCGGGGCCGGCCCGGTTGAGCTGCGTCATCGCGGCCACCGCCCGCTCCACCGCCTGCGCCGGCGCGGCGCCCCTTTTCAGGGCCGTGGTGATGATGCCGGTGCCGAGCGGCTTGGTCAGCAGCAACAGATCACCCGGCTGCGCAGCATCCTTGGTGAGCAGCTTGTCCGGGTGCACCAGTCCGGTTACCGCCATGCCGTAGATCGGCTCCGGGTTGCGCACCGTATGGCCGCCGATTACCGCACATCCCGCACCGTGCGCGATATCCGCGCCGCCGCGCAGTATCGCGGCGATCACCGAGTCGGGCACCTTGTCGGGGGGATAACCGAGCACGTTGAGAGCCGACAGCGGCCGACCGCCCATCGCATACACGTCGGACAGCGCGTTGGCGGCGGCGATGCGCCCGTAGGTGTAGCCGTCGTCGACCACGGGCGTGAAAAAATCTGCCGTCTGCACCAGCGCCCGCTCGGCGTCGAGCCGGTACACACCTGCATCGTCGCCCGCCGCCGATCCGACTATCACGTTGGGGTGGTCGAGCGTGGGAAGCTGGCCCAGGACCTGGGCCAGTGCCTGTTGGCTTAGCTTGGCCGCTCACCCGGCGCACGACGACAGCGCCGTGAGCCGAAAGATCTCTTCTCGCGTCAACCCGATCACCCCCTTCGCTTGCAAGGTAAGAACGGAGAGGGTAGGAATCGAACCCACCTCGCCCTGCATTGGCAGGGTCGACAACGGTTTTGAAGACCGCGGGGACCACCAGGCACCCATCACTCTCCCGGATACGAAGCACCGCTCCGCTCGATAGAGGGTAACTCAACCAGCCGCGCCCGCATACCGGGGATGCCGAGCGGTTCGGTGTTCACTTTGCGGTGGTCAGCGGTTTGGCGTTGGATTACGGTTTGTGCATGGCTGAGGCGATGCCGACGCGTAACGCGATGCCGCCGCGTGACGAGATGCTCGCGGCGTTCACGGGCCGGGATGGCAGCTACGACGGCTTGTTCGTGGCGGCCGTGCGCACCACCGGTATCTTTTGCCGCTGCTCGTGCCCGGCGCGCAAGCCGGAGCCGCGCAACGTGGAGTTCTTCGCCACCGCCGGCACGGCGCTGGCCGCCGGCTACCGCCCCTGCCTGCGCTGCAAGCCACTCGATCCCGGCGGTGCGGCGCCGGCGTGGTTGACCACGCTGCTTGCCGGCCTGGAGCGCGACCCGCGGCGGCGCTGGACCGATGCCGACCTGGTCGCGGCCGGACTGCGCCCGGAGGCGGTGCGGCGCTGGTTCCGGCGCCGCTTCGGGATGACCTTTCACGCCTACGCCCGCGCCCGGCGGCTGGCCGCGGTGGTCGGCGACCTGCAACAGGGTGCGCCGGTAACGGACGCCGCCTTCGACCACGGCTACGAGTCGCTGAGCGGGTTCAGCGCCGCGATCCGCAACTTGGTCGGCACCTCACCGGGCGCGGCGGCCGGTTCCACGCTGCTGGCGGTGGCGCCGGTGGAGACTCCGCTGGGCGTGATGATGCTGGGCGCCGCCGGCGGCAAGCTGGCGCTGGCCGAGTTCGCCGATCCGGAGCGCCTCGAGGCACAGCTCCGCCAGGTGTGCCGGCGCCTGGACGCGACCCTGGTGCCGGGCCGGGAACCGCCGATCGATTGCGCGGCCGGGCAGATCGACGAGTACTTCGCCGGCGCCCGGCGCGGCTTCGACCTGCCCCTGTTTCCGGCCGGCACCGACCTGCAGCGCAAGGTGTGGGAGACGCTGCTGCAGATTCCCCATGGCGAAACCTGGACGTACGGGCGAGTCGCCGCGGCGATCGGCCGCCCGCGCGCCGCCCGTCCGGTCGGGCGCGCCGTCGGCGCGAACCCGATCGCCATCGTCATTCCCTGTCACCGGGTGGTGGGGAGCGGCGGCGCCCTCACCGGCTACGGCGGCGGCCTGTGGCGCAAGCAGCGCCTCCTGGACCTGGAGCGGGAGTAGGGTGCCGGGTACGCTACACTGCATGCAGACCGACTGACAGGAGGTTCCGCCACGTGCCCAAGTTTGTATTCATGCCGCCGCAGGACGAAGAACGGCGGATGCTGGCCGCCCGCCTGGCGGAGGCCGTTTCTGAGTACGAGGTCGTATCGCCGGAGACGGACCAGGAGGCGCTGGCGGCAATCCGCGACGCCGATGCGGTGTACGGCTGGGTGTCCCCGGCCGCCCTGGCGGTCGCCGAGAAACTCGCGTGGGTCCAGAACCCGGACGCCGGCCCGTTCTACGGCTACTACTACCGCGAGTTGATCGAACACCCGCTGGTGATCTGCAACCCGCGCGGCATCTACCACGACCACATCTCCCACCACATCCTGATGTTCGTGCTGGCGCTGTCTCGCGGCCTGCCGTGGTACCTGGACGCGCAGCGCGACCGCACCTGGAACAAGGACGCCCGCAAGACGCCCTACGTCTACCTGGGCGAGGCCACCGCGCTGATCAACGGGGTAGGGGGCATCGGGCACGAGACCGCCCGGCTGTGCCACGAGCTCGGCATGGCGGTGATCGGCATCGACCCGCGCCCGGAGTACGACCTGCCGTACGCGGAGTTGCACACCCCCGACGAACTGGACGAGCTCCTGCCACGCGCCGACTTCGTCATCACCACCGTCCCGCACACGCCGCAGACCGAGTTCACCTTCGACGCCGCCCGGTTCCGGCTGATGAAGCGGTCGGCGTACTTCATCAACATCGGCCGCGGCATGGTGTGCAGGATTGACGACCTCGCCGGCGCGGTCGAGTCAGGCGAGATCGCGGGCGCCGGACTGGACGTCTTCGAGCACGAGCCGCTACCGGCCGATCACAAGCTGTGGGGACTCCCGAACGTGCTGATGACGCCGCACGTGGCGGTGGCGGATGCCGGCAACATCCCCGACCGCCGCTTCCGCATCATCCTCGACAACGCGCGCCGCTTCCTCGCCGGCGAACCGCTGACCAACGTGGTGGACAAGGCGAAGTGGTATTGATAGATCGAGTGTGTTGTTCATTCTCGCAGCGTCGCACTCAGCTCGGAGATGCGGAGGATCAGCAAGAGCGGCTCGCGATCCGAGAAGGGACGGAAGCCCCATCGCTGGTAGAACCGCGTCGCTTGATCGTCGAGCGCTTGGACGATGATGGCACGCGCTCCGATTACCTTGGCGGCCGCCAGTGATCTCTTGCCGGCATCGATCAGCAGGTCGGCCCCCAGGCCCCTTCCCTGATATGCAGCGTCTACGGCAAGCTGGCCCAACAGGATCACCGGGACCGGCTCAGGCATGCTCCTGCCAGCGCGAGACGACACCCGGCGTCGTTCCACCGAACTGGCTGCCAGACTGTAGAAGGCGACCACCCGATCTCTGTCACAGACGACGTACGTCCTGGCGCCGCCCTTGGCTTCGTTGAGCCGGGCTTTCCGCAGCAGCCACGTATTGAGGCTGAGTGCTCCGCAGTCGAACTGTGATACGTCGTGACCAGCGTTCAGCGGCCTCGGAGCGGTTAGCGCTCCCACAGCGGCTGGCGCCCAAACAACTCCCGCAAGCGGTTGTTCGGTTCCACCGGCGCATCGAGTGCAGCGACGAACGAGGAGTACGCTTCAGCGTCCAGTGCGATGACCGGGCGCTCGTTCAGCGTCTCGATCGCCGCCGCCTCGCTCGATCGCAGCACGAACTCCGTCCGTGTGACCCCGCGGATCGCCGCAGCTCGATCGATCAGCGCCAAGCGATCATCTTTCATCCTGAAGTTTACCTGAGCCATAAACATCTGTATACCGTACGTATAGACGCGCCGTCAACGGAGATCTCCGCTGACCTCACTGACCTGATACCGACCAACTCTACCAAAGAATCGACACCGGATAGGCCTTGATGAGTGGATCCGGCGTCACCAGAGAGCAGCCATTCATGATCGCCTGCGCAACCAGGATGCGGTCGAACGGATCAGCGGGGTTATTGGCGAGGATGACAGCGGTGCCGTACTCTGCGACGACGGGACCATGCGCCAGTTCAACACCGCGGGTCCGGTAGTGGCCGAGGACCACTACCACGTCCCGCCGCTGGAGCGGATCGATCTCGACACGGTGCTGGGCCTGGTCCGGGACAAGAAGTACTCCGTGCTGCACGCGCCGCGGCAGACCGGCAAGACGTCGGCGCTGCTGGCGCTGCGGGATCTGCTGAACGGCGGTGGGGCCGGCGACTTCCGCTGCGTGTACGCTAACGTCGAGGACGGCCAAGCGATGCGCGAGAACGTGGCCGAGGGTATGCGCACCGTGCTTGCCGAACTGGCCCTCCAGGCGAGCGTGACGCTGGGCGACGATACCCTTGAGGACCTCTGGCCGGCGGTGCTGGAGCGCGTGGGGCCGGGGCAAGCGTTGCGTCATGCGCTGCTGCGCTGGTGCATGGCCGATCCACGGCCGCTGGTGCTGTTGATCGATGAGACCGACGCGCTGATAGGCGACACCCTGCTGGCGGTGCTACGGCAGTTGCGCACCGGTTACGTCGACCGTCCGGCGCGTTTCCCGCACAGCATCATCCTGTGCGGCGTGCGTGACGTACGCGACTATCGCATCCACTCGAGCGCGGAGAACCGGCTGGTGCTGGGCGGCAGCGTCTTCAACATCAAGTCCGAGTCGCTGCGCCTGGGCAACTTCTCGGAGCAGGAGATACGGGCACTGCTGGCGCAGCACACCGCGGTGACCGGGCGTCCGGATGTGGGATCGCCACCACCGCAAGATTGGTTATGCCAACATAGTCGTCTGGGTTCACCGTGTAGAGCGGCAGTCCAATGGCGATCGCCGTGGCGGCGATCAGGGCGTCGTAGGCGCGGGCTGCCGGTTTTCGGCCGGCACGCCGCAGGTCCGCTGCCACCTGTCCGAACGCGCGAGCGGCCGCTGCATCGAATGCAATCGGTTCGAAGTCGGCTTCGGCCTGCTGTACGTGGGCTTGTCTGGCTGCACGGTCTTCTTCCGTCGCCGCGAGCAGGGGGCCGACCGACAACTCCGCCAGCGTGATCGTGGTGATGGCGGGCAGCGCAGGCAGTTGCCGCGCATCCCGCAGGCGTGGCAGCAGGATCACCGTGTTGGTGTCGAGTACGCCGCGCTGTGCGGGTGCTGCGTCGCTCACAGGGCGGCGTCAATGGTGTCGTCGAGATCGCGCTTGATGTCGCGCCCATCGATATGGGGCAGGTGTTTCCATCGCGTCAGCAGCGCAGACGCGTCCCGTCCGGGTTTGGGCAGGGGCCGCAACTCGGCCACCGGTCGTCCGAGTCGTGTGATGGTCAGGCTCTCGCCGCTTACTACCCGATCGATCACCTCGCGCCCGTAGTTTCGCAGATCACGCATGGTAACATTCGCCATGTCTTATAACGTATCACCAGTGATACGTTCGTAGCAAGCTCGGAGGCGGCGGGTCGATCTCGACACGGTGCTGGGCCTGGTCCGGGACAAGAGTACGAGACAAGAAGTACATCGTGCTGCACACGCCGCGGCAGACCGGCAAGACCTCGGCGTTGCTGGCGCTGCGGGATCTGCTGAACGGCGGCGGGCGCGACGATGCTTGGCGTTCCCGGATCTGCGAGTCCGACTCGAAGGCGAACTTGACAGGGTGCCGCGCGCATGAAAGGGTGCAAGATGGTACTCAAGGAACCACGCCAATGCGCGTGTCGGGAGACCCGTGAGTCGCCTGCCGCGCGCGTGAACCACAGGAGATTGCCGTCGCTGCGTAGCCGCCTGCGTTACGGGCGCGAGAGTGGGCAGGGGCCGGCAACTCGCCTTCCATGCACTCTCACGATCAGTAACTGAATGGAGAGGGCCATATGAACATTCAGAGAATCGCACACCCCTTCACGCTTGTGCTCGTGTTCGCGCTGGCCGCCACCGGTGCGTGGGCGGCCGGCGAAGACGAGGGCGAGACCGCGGCTGTGGACAAGCCGATGATCACCGACCCGACCACCGGCAAGATGCTGACCGCGCCCGAGTACGGCGGCACGCTGACCTACCCGTACAAGCTGGTGGCCGCGAACACCGACCCGGACCTGCGCGGACACTATGCCGGCTGGCTGATCTCGGCGGTCAACGAGAAGCTCGCACTCGGCGACTGGGCCGCGCCCCGCGACCAGATGAGCCTGACCGGGTGGTACGTGCCGACTTCGGGATTCGTCGGCGGCCTGGCGGAGAGCTGGGAGCAGCCGGATGACCTGACGACGATCCTGAACGTACGGCAAGGCGTGCACTGGCACGACAAGGAGCCGGTGAACGGACGCGAGCTTACCGCCGACGATGTCGTATATACCTTCCGCCGCCGTGCCGGTCTGACCGACTTCGTGCCCGAGCGCACCTACGAAATGATCGGGTTGCCGTGGGAATCGATCGAGGCGACCGACAAGTATACGGTCGTGCTCAAGCTGGCCGAGCCGCGCCTCGGGTCGTTGCGCGTCTATCTGGCCGAGGTGATTCAGTGGATCCTGCCGCCGGAGGTGATCGAGCAGAACGGCGACTACTCGAACTGGCAAAACGTGGTCGGCACCGGTCCCTACATGCTGACCGACTACGTCGAGGGCACCTCGATCACCAGGACCCGCAATCCCAACTACTGGGGCCGTGACGAGAAGTATCCCGACAACCAGCTTCCGTATGCGGACGAGCTCAGGGGCCTGTTCATGGAGGAAGAGGCAACCCGCATCGCCGCCATGCGCACCGGCCAAGTCGACATCATCCATACCTCCGGCGGCGGCGTCGAGATCAAGACTGCCGAGCAGGTAGAGGCGCTGCTGCGCACCAACCCCGACATCCAGGTCGGCCCCTACTTTATCCGAGCGCTGCAGGTATTCGGCGTGAATCAGCGCCGGCCGCCGTTCGACGACATCCGCGTGCGCCAGGCGCTGCAGATGTCGATCGACCGCGAGGCGATCAACGACAGCTACTATGGCGGCTACGCGCTGTGGAAACCGCAAGGCCACTTCGGCAATGCGGTGGCCGGCTACCACGTGCCGTTCGACGACTGGCCCGAGGAAGTGCAGGCCACCTACCGGTACAACCCCGAGGAGGCCATGCGCCTGCTCGACGAGGCCGGCTACCCGGCGGATGCGGACGGTGTTCGTTTGCGGGTCGCCTACGACCACCGCGACGTGATCGACCTCGGTTTCGCCGAGATCACCGCCGGCTACTGGAAGGAGATCGGCGTCGAGGTGGAGATCAACATCATGGACACCACGACCTGGGTCAGCCGCCGCAAGGACAAGAGTTACGAAATGACCACCGGCGACTCGGGCTGGGATCTCGCTCCGGTGCAGCTCATGGGATTCTACCGCGGCATCGCCGAGGGAGATCAGGAGCTCAGACAGGAGGTCGAGTACCTGGGCGGACTTGGCGACGAGACCATGTCGCGGCTCTACCAAGAGTTCAACAGCGCCACGAGCGAGGACGAGCGGATCCGGATCGCGCGCGAGTTCGACGCCCACTACATCAGGCACCACTTCCAGATCTACGGCGTCAAGGCGCCCGGCTTCCAGGTGGCTCAGCCGTGGCTCAAGGGCTGGAACGGCGAGACGTTTCTGCAAGACATGGACAACCACCTGACGCTCGCCCGGCTGTGGCTCGACCTGGACCTGAAAGCGGAAATGGGATACTGATCCCGCGCAACTGGATACGAACATAGGCACGGGGTGACGGGTGATTGCACCTGCCACCCCGTTGTGGTTTGCGTCCACGGTGTGCAGCCGGTGGCAATGTCGCCGAGCGGAGGTAAGTCGATATGCGCGCGTACGTGATCCGGCGGGTGTTGCTGGTGATCCCGACCCTGTTCCTGGTCAGTGCGCTGGTGTTCCTGTCGGTGCGCTTCATCCCGGGCGATATCGTCGACGTGATGAGCGCGCGCATGGAGTACGTCGGCAGCGGCGACATCAATCGCGAGTTGCTGCGCGAGCGGCTGGGCCTGGACCGGCCGGTGTACGTGCAGTATGCGCGCTGGGTCGGTGACATCCTGCTGCGCGGGACGCTCGGCGAGTCGCTGTACGGCGGCTTTCGCGTGGAGGAGCGGCTGGCCGGCCGACTGGGGGTCACGATCGAGTTGGGGCTGGTCGCGGTGATCGCTGGGCTTCTCATTGCGCTGCCGGTCGGCGTCTACTCCGCCATTCGCCAGTACACGGCGGCCGACTACGCCGGCCGGTCTTTCGCCATCCTCGGCCTTGCCACGCCCAACTTCTGGATCGGACTGATGGTGATGATCTATCCCGCCATCTGGTGGGGCTGGACGCCGCCGATGACGCACGTGCGCTTCACCGCCGAGCCCTGGGAGAACCTGCGCATGTTCATCATTCCCTCCCTGATCCTGGGAACCTACCTGGCGGCAAGCACCATGCGCATGACCCGCACGATGATGCTGGAGGTGCTGCGCCAGGACTACGTGCGGACTGCCTGGGCCAAGGGCCTCCGGGAACGCAGGGTGGTGCTGCGGCACGCGGTCAAGAACGCGCTGATTCCGGTGGTCACCCTGGTCGGGCTGCAACTGCCCATCATCGCCGGCGGCTCGGTGATCATCGAGAACATCTTCAACCTGCCGGGGATCGGTCGGCTGATGCTGATCGCCCTCAACGAGCGCGACTACCCGGTGATATCCGGCGTGAACCTGTTTTTCGCCACCGTGGTGGTGCTGCTCAACCTGATCACCGACCTTACCTACGCGTTCCTGGATCCAAGGATTCGGTATGAGTAGCAGCGCCGAGGGCGCGCCTGCCGGTGCGCGGATGCCGAGACGTCGCCATTCCGTCGCCGACTTCCTCGTTCGCCTGTTCAAGGAGCATCGGCTTGGCGCCGCCGCCGGCCTGGTAGTCGTGGGACTGATCTTCGTCACCCTCTTCGCCGAGCAGCTCGCGCCCTACGAGTTCGACCGCGGCCGCGTGCAGGACCGCATGCAGGGTCCGTCGGCCGAGCACCTGCTCGGCACCGACCACGCCGGCCGCGACTTCCTGAGCCGCCTGATCATCGGCGCGCGTCTTTCACTCACGGTCGGGCTGGCCGCCACCTCCATCAACGTTCTCATCGCGCTGCTGATCGGCGGCACCACCGGCTTCATCGGCGGTAGGCTCGATATCGTCACGCAGCGGCTGGTCGACGCCTGGATGTCGTTCCCCGGGCTGCTGCTGCTGCTCACCATCATGTCGATCGCCGGCCGCGGCGTGACGCAGATCATCGTGGTGCTTGGCGTCGCCGGTGGCATTCCCGCCTCGCGCATCGTGCGCGGCGCGGTGATCGGCGTCAAGGAAAACGCCTACTTCCAGGCGGCGCAGGCAATCGGCACCTCCACGGGCGGCACCCTGCTGCGCCACGTGCTGCCCAACATCGCCGCCCCCGTGTTGATCGTATACAGCATCAACGTCGGCAACGTGATCATCTCGGAGGCCTCGCTGAGCTTCCTCGGCTTCGGCCTGCCGGCCAACATTCCGAGCTGGGGCGGCATGCTGAGCCGGGAGGGCCGCCAGTACATGGAGATCGCGCCGCGGCTGGCGCTGTGGCCCGGCATCTGCCTCACCGTGACCGTGTATTGCCTCAACATGTTCGGCGACGCGGTGCGCGACCTGCTCGACCCGCGCCTGCGCGGGCAGATGGGGCGGTTCGGCGTCGCCACGCGCGGTAGCGATCGCCGCGGCCTCCGCGCCCCGCGGCCGGGCTGAGTCAGCGCGGAACATCACTCCGGTTGAGGACGGCTGGCGGTCGTGGCTAGTCGACGACTACGGCTGCGTCGAGATCACGATACCAAGGGGCACCAGCTAAGAGGTGGCAACGGCCGATCTCGTTCGGGATTGGTCCCATCCGGACGGGGAGGCGGCCCGCCGCTTCGGCCGCGCGTGGTATGCCGCAAACCGAAGTACACTCCTGATCGTCCCGTCGGTGGTGGCATGTCTGGAGCGCAACGTGTCGTTGCCGGCGCAGGCAGTTCGTGTCAGGATGAGTTTCATGGCTGAACCGATCGTCGGCGCGGTTGCGGCGCCGGTGGAACACCGCGAGCCGGAATCACTTGAGTTTCCCGGCTGCCGCCCGGTGCGCATCACGTGCGACGAGATTGATGATTGCGAGGATTATTTTGAATACTGGGACGCCGACACCGAAGTCGCGATGGTGTGCGAACCGGTCGGCTACTACCACGAACGCCCGGCTCACCGGCTCGCCCAATTGGCCGGGCTGATCGCGGCGGCACGTGGCACGCCGATCGAGGCGGTGGGGCACACGGACCTCCTGGTCCGCAATGCCCGCGGCAAGCGGCAGCGCATCATGCAGGCCGACCAGATACTGTTCCTGCATCCGGCGTGGACCATACCCCATGGCAACGACATTGAGGTGGGCACGGACGCGCTGCCGGACGTGGTGCTGGAGGTGGACAACACGACGGACGTGCGCCGCGGCAAGCTCGGACTCTACGAGTCATGGGGCTTTCGGGAAGTGTGGGTGGAGGTGCCGGACGAGCCGGCGCCGAGCCGGCCGGCGGCGCTTCGTCCCGGTTTGACGATCTACGTGTCGGGGCGGGCGGGGCTGCGTCCGGCGTCGACGAGCCGGGCATTTCCGGGTTGGACGGCAGAGGAGATTCACTTCGCGTTGAACGAACCGGAGCTGTCGGAGGAAACCGCCGGCGTGCTGAATCGGGTGGGGCGAATCCTGGGCGCGGCGCAGGGTACCGGCCCGGATAGCGATCCGTTCTTGCGGCGCCAGCGCCGCGAGAGTCGGGCCGCGGGTTACGCCGCGGGCCGGGAGGAGGCGTCGCGTGCGAGTGCGTTACGGATCCTGGAGTCCCGTGGCGTGCCGGTATCGCCTTCCCTGGCGGTGCGGTTGGCCGAGCTGGAGGGAGTGTCGGAGCACTTGGTCGATGCGGCGCTGGAGTGCCGGGACGAGGAGCATTTCCTGCAATTGCTGGCAGCTCGGCGAGGTTAGACTCCCTTGCGCCCGGGTCGCGAATACCGGAGCACACACCACGGCGCGAACCTCGACTCGATGAGGATCTGGCGACTGACTAGCACGAACGCCCGCCGCCGTTTCGGGGTCGCGGCGCGTCGTGTCAGCAACACCCACGATCCACCCGCAGCGTCTGGTGGGCCAACGCCTCTTCAGCGACCCCGACTGACCGCCGTAGCCTGCAGGTCGACGCCGGCGACGCCGCAGTTCCCGCTTACTCGGGTATACTGGTAAGCGCATGGAGCCAACCACCCCGCACAGCGATCATTCGGCGATTGACCCGCAATCCAGCGCTCCCGGAGCGGAGCCGGCGCGGCCGGGCCGGGTGCTGACGAGGCCGGCGTCGAGCGTGGCGCGTGCCGCCTCGGTGCAGGCAGCAGGGGTTGCCGCGGCGCGGGCGGCGGCGCCGGTGAGCGCCGACATCGAATCTCTGGTGACCGAGGACGATACTCCGGTGGACAACATGCCTTCCGAGAAGCAGCAACGCCTGCTCACCGAGCCGCTGTACAGTTCGTGGGGCGGTCCAGGCGGCGGGCGCCCGTTTCTGGCGGCTGCCAACGTCGGGGTGTTCGCGGAGGCGCGCAACCCGGCGATCGTGCCGGACGTGTTTGTGAGCCTGGACGTGCAGGTGGCGGACAACTGGTGGGACAAGAGGCACCGCTCCTATTTCGTGTGGGAGTTCGGCAAGCCGCCGGAGCTGGTGGTGGAGATCGTGTCGAACCGGGAAGGCAACGAGGTGGGGAGCAAGAGGTTCGCGTACGCGCGCATGGGAGTGGGCTACTACGTGATCTACGATCCGTTTCATCGGGTGATGCGGGAGGATGTGCGCGTGTATCGGTTGCGGGACGGGGGCTACGAACGCCAAGAGTCGCTGCGGTTCGCGGAGTTGAGGTTGGGACTGCGGCTGTGGGAGGGTGAGTTCGAGGGCGTATGGTGGAGCGGGTGGTTGCGCTGGACGGATGAGCACGACGTACTGATTCCGACCGGCAGGGAACAACGTCAGCGCGCGGACCTGGAGCGCCAACGCGCCGAGCACGCGGAACATCTGCTGAGTGAGGAACGCCGACGCGCCGAACGGCTGGCGGCGCTCCTGCGCCGGTCGGGCATCGACCCGGAACGAGGCTGAGAGCCGCCTGCCGACGGGTGGGTGGCGCCGCACGTTCATCGATGGGATCGGGCTTCGACAGCGTGCCCAGGTAGTTGGTGAAGGCGACCTTGGGCAGGCATTCCTGCCGCCTCCGGCGTTCACGTTACTTCCGAAACGCGTACTTGACGGCGCGCCATAGGTGTGCAAGGTTTGAGGTTCGGAACGATGCGGATGATACGTGACGCCACCTCGCAGCTCTGCCACCGGCTAATCGGTTTGCGCTCCAATCCCGTCCAATCCCGTCCAATCCCGTCCAATCCCGTCCAATCCGCGCGCGATCTATAACGGCTCAGCAACCGCTCAGGCAACCGAGCGCTCACAACTCCGGCACCGCCGGCGCTGGCAGCTTGGCGACCGGCACATATCCACGCCATACGCCACGCTCCGATCACGCAGCGGCAGCCCCTGGGCGCATCTCCCCCTTCAGCACGGCTGCGCCGATCACCCCCGTGTCACACCTCGGTACTCTCCGCCGGCGTTGCCGGCCAGACGGCCAATCAGCTCGCCGCTGCGCGCAGACTGCCACCACACCAGCCCATGTGGCGTCGTGACCCAGGCCGCCGCGCCCGCCGCGCGGTCGGTGTGTCCGAATCGACAAGAGGACGAAGGGATGCAACCCAAGACCGGGTACGACTAACGCCGACTAACGGCCGATCGAGCCCGGGCGGCGAGCCGCCGCTGTGCGGTCTCGTCCTGATCGCAACCGGCCTCGGGGCAAGCCCGGCCGGCGAAAAGGCGCCGGCCGCGGCGATGGAGAAGGAAATGGTGCGCGACCCGACCACCGGCAAGATGGTGACCGCGCCGGAGTATGGCGGGACAATCACTTGGCCCACCAAGGCCCTTGCTGAGAATACCGACCCGTTCCTGATTGGTGGTGGCTGGGCGGCCCACTTCGTCAGCGGCGTCAATGAGCCTCTAGCCTTCTCCGACTGGGGAGTATCCAGGGATACATTTGATTTCGGATTCTGGGACCGACCCGCCGAGTACAGTAGAGGGGCTCTGGCTGAAAGTTGGTCAATGCCGGACGACACAACGTTGATCTTCAGCATCCGCGAGGGGATCGCCTGGGACGACAAGGCACCGGTGAACGGTCGGCAGTTCGATGCCTATGACGTCGAGTGGAACTTTCACCGCTATTTGGGTCTGGGCGATTTCGCCGAAGACGGACCTAGCGCTCATGGGTTTCTGCTTGGTGTAACTGTCGAATCGGTAACGGCCACCGACCAATGGACGGTTGAGATCAAGCTGACGAAACCTCAACTCGCCGTGCTCGAGAGTATGCTCAACAACTACTGGCTTTTTCTTCCGCGCGCGGGGGGGGAGGAGGACGCGGACAGACAAGACAGGGGGGGCGGGCGAGTCGAGGAATACGGCGACATGAAGGACTGGAGGAACGTGGTCGGTACCGGGCCGTTGAGACTGACTGACGTTGTGGAGGGTAGCTCGGTGACCTGGCAGAAGAATCACAACTACTGGGGCTACGACGAGAAATTCCCGGACAACCGGCTGCCCTATATCGACGAGTACAGGGCCCTCCTCATGCCGGACATGTCAACACGTCTGGCCGCACTGCGAACCGGCAAGATCGATTACATGGGTAACACCGGCGACGTAAACATCTACTCCATCGACGACTTGGAGACCCTGCAGCGGACCAACCCTGAAATCGAAGCGTGGAGCGTTTATGGCGGACCATCGGGTCAGTTCAACTTCAACTGGGCGTTGCCGCCTGTTGACGACCCCAACGTGCGCAAGGCACTGCAGATGTCGGTGGACCGCGAGAAAATTTCTGCTACCTACTTCAGCGGTCATGGAGATCCAACACCGGGTGGGCTGGTTTCGCAAAATGTGGCGGAAGGGTTTTACTGGCCATATGAGGAGTGGCCTGAAGACGTCAAGAATGGCTACCGGTACGATCCGTCCGCGGCGGAAGCTTTGCTCGATGAGGCCGGACACCCGCGCGGCGACGACGGCTATCGATTCAAGGTCCAGTTAGCCCTGCATGACAGGTTCGACCCGACTTACGCAGAGATCGTCATGGGGTACTTTGATGCAATTGGCGTTGAAAGCGAGCTCGTGTTGCAGTCCAATGCCGAGTCGGGAGCGAGAAATTCTGCGAAGACGGCTGAGTGGCACTTGCTGAGTGGGACATACATGGGCTTCTCCGGTACCTTTGGCATACGTTGGAACCTCGGAACGAAGACCAGTCATTGCAGGGTTTGCTTCAACAAGGCTACGGACCCGCGGGTGGACGCCCTGTATCGTGCGACTGGCGGAGGCTGGCACGCACAATTTCCCGACGCAGATCCTATCGACATTGAGGAGATGAAGAACATTATCAGAGAGGCCGATGAGATCATGGTTAGGGAGCACTGGGGCCTGGCCAAGTCGACCAGCCCCGTGTATAGCGTGAACCACCCGTGGGTCAAGGGTTACAACGGCGAATGGAATATGGGACGCGCTGAACGCAATACCCTCTTTGCCCGCTTGTGGATCGACCAGGACCTGAAGGAGGCAATGGGTTACTAGTGGGTTTCGCCCACCTCCGTGATTGATTGGAAAGCGTGATTGATTAGAATGAAAAGGGAGCTGGGATGCGGTCGCTTGCGGGCGCGGCTGTCTAGCTCCCTAGGTCATTCAGGGAAGGATATTGCGCATGTGGATTACCGCTGCGGTGGGCAAGTGAGATGAGGTGTGGCACGTGAGAGCCTATCTCATCAGGCGGTTGTTGCTGACCATTCCCGCCCTGCTCATGTTGACGATCCTGGTCTTTCTCGCAGCTCACTTCATCCCCGGCGACGTAGTAGACTATATCGTAACCTCGCTGGGGCCGCAGGCGGGAGGGCGTGTGGACGAGGACGCTCTCCGGCGTTTGCTGGGGTTGGACGTGCCTGTCTACGTGCAGTACGGACGTTGGATGGGCAACATATTCCTGCACGGCACCTTTGGTGAATCACTCATTGGCAAGTGGTCGATAGAGGAGCGGATACTGGGTAGATTGCCGGTAACCATTGAGCTTGGTGCCATGGCAATCGCAATCGCGCTCGTCATTGCTCTGCCAGTCGGCATCTACTCGGCACTTCGCCAGGATACGGCCACCGACTACCTCGGCCGCACCGTGGCCGTCATCGGCATGGCAACGCCCAACTTCTGGTTGGGAATCATGGTGATGCTGTTCCCGGCAATCTGGTGGGGCTGGTCGCCATCGGTGGAGCTGATCAGGTTCTCGGAAGACCCACTGGGGAATCTCGGGATGTTCCTCATTCCAGCCCTGATTCTGGGCACGGGCATGTCGGCAGCCATCATGCGGATGACGCGCACCATGATGCTGGAGGTGCTCAGGCAGGACTACATCAGGACCGCATGGTCGAAGGGTCTCAAGGAGAGGGTCGTCGTTGTGAGACACGCCGTCAAGAATGCGCTGATCCCGATAGTCACGCTGGTTGGACTGCATGTGCCCCTTTTGATAGGCGGCTCCGTCATCATGGAGGAGATATTCGTTCTGCCGGGACTAGGCCGCATGTTCCTGGACGCCCTCGATAAGAGAGACTACCCGGTGATCTCCGCAATAAACCTGATCCTGTCCACCGTGGTGTTGCTCAACATTCTCCTTATCGACATGATTTATCCCTACCTGAATCCCAGGTTCCGCTATCAATAAATTGGGCGAACCGGAATATGACCAGTAATACCACGGCACCACGATCGCCGGCAAGGGTACCAAAGAGACCTGGCACGGCAGCTCGTTTCTTTGTCAGGCTGGTCAAGGAGAAGCCACTGGGCATGACCAGCGGGATCGTCATAGTCCTGTTGATCGTGGTGGCCCTATTCGGGGATCAATTAGCACCCTATCCATATAACGAAATGCACCTTAGTGACAGGCTGTCTGGCCCCTCATCGCAATATCTTCTGGGTACCGACCAGACCGGGAGAGACGTTCTCAGCCGCATCATATTCGGGGCTCGCATTTCGATACTTGTCGGTCTGACCGTGACCACGATCAGCGTGATCATCAGTACCCTGATGGGCGGTATCTCGGGATTCGTGGGTGGTAAACCGGATATGATCGTGCAGAGACTTGTCGATTCCTGGATAGCTTTCCCAGGATTGCTGCTCATGTTGACGGTAATTTCCATAGTCGGGAAGGGTCTCTTGCAGATAATCCTGATCTTGGGGATATCGGGAGGCATCGCTGGCGCACGAGTAATCAGAAGTGCGGTCATCGGCATCAGAGAGAGTATCTATTTCGAGATGGCGGAGGCCGTTGGCTCGTCGCGGTGGCGATCGTTCATACGCCATGTCTTGCCCAATATCACACCGGTCATAATCATTTCATTCAGCACCAGTGTAGGCGGCGTGATCATGGCTTTGGCTTCGCTGGGCTTCCTGGGATTCGGTCTGCCACCCGCCATTCCCGACTGGGGAGGTATGCTGAGTCGGGAAGGGCGCAAGTACATGGAGGCGGCGCCGTGGATCGCGCTTTGGCCGGGTCTTTGCTTGACGGTCACCATCTACAGTCTGAATATGTTCGGCGATGCCGTGCGCGACTTGCTCGACCCGCGGCTCAGGGGGGAGACCGCACATGACCACTGACCTCATCGAACGGCGCGACCGGGCGTTCGGCGCCGGCGCGCCGCTGTTCTATCGCGAGCCGCTGCACATCGTGCGCGGGGAGGGCGCCTGCCTGTTCGATGCCGACGGCCGCCGCTACCTCGACATGTACAACAACGTTCTCTGTGTCGGCCATGCCCATCCTCGGATAATCGAGGCGATGGCGACCCAGCAGGCGACCCTCAACGTGCACAGCCGCTACCCTGCACGAAGCCATTGTCGAGTTGGCCGAACGGATCACGGGGCTGCACGGGGAGCGCCTGGAGAGCGTCGTGTTCTCGTGCACCGGCACCGAGGCGAACGAGGTGGCGCTGCGCATGGCGCGGGCGGCCACGGGTCGGCGCGGGATCGTCTGCTCGGACGCCGCCTACCACGGCACTAGCGAGGCGGTCGGGAAGCTCACCCACCTGCACCGGCGCAATCCCGAGCGGGGCGCCGAGGTGCGCGGCGTTCCGTTCCCGCAAACCTATCGACCGCTGGCCGGAGGACCGGTCGACGAGCCGATCGAATAATTCCGGGATCGCTACCTGGATTGCCTGCAGGCGGCCATCGACGATCTCACCGGCGACGGCGTCGGGTTTGCCGCACTGCTCGTGTGCCCGATTTTCGCGAACGAGGGGCTGCCCACGGTGCCCGACGGGTTCATGCCGCGGGCAGTGGAGATGGCGCGCGCGGCGGGCGGAGTGGTTATCGCTGACGAGGTCCAGGCCGGCTATTGCCGCACCGGTCGTTGGTGGGGCTACGAGGTCGCGGGATTCGAGCCCGACATCGTGGTGACCGGCAAGCCGATGGGGGCCGGGCTGCCGCTGGCCGGAACGACGGCGAGCCGCGAACTCGTGGAGACGTTCCGCCGGACCGGCTACTTCAACACGTTCGCGTCGAGCCCGCTGCAGGGCGCCGTCGGCAAGGCGGTCATCGACATCATCGAGGAGGAGGGTCTTCGGCACAACGTCAAGCGCGTCGGCGCGCGCCTGATCGAGGGGCTGAAGCAGATGCAGCCCGACTGTCCGGTCATGGGTGACGTGCGCGGCCACGGCCTGTTCGTCGGGGTCGACCTGGTCGAGGATCCGGTGACCAAAGCGCCCGATCGGGAAGCGGCCGCCGATATCGTCAACGCGCTCAAGGACAGAGTTTCCTGGCCGGCAGCGCCGGCGCGCTCGGCAACGTCCTCAAGCTGCGTCCGCCGCTCGTCTTGAGCGCCGTCGACGCCGACGCGTTCCTGGCCGCGTTCCGGGAGGTGATGGCCGATCGCTGCGGTGGCTAGCGTAGCGGTCGAACAGCGCTACGGCGGAGCGGCTCGAGCGGCGATGGCTGCATTCGGGCTCGCCGGCGGGGCGCTGTCGCTGGTCGCCGTGTCCGAGAACGTCACGTTCCGCGTGGATGGGGTCGAGGGAGACGCGTACGTGCTGCGCCTGCACCGGCCGGGCTATCACACGCTCGCCGAGCTCGACTCGGAACGCACGTGGACCGCCGCGCTTGCCGGCGCGGGGATGGACGTGCCGGTGGGCGTGACCACGAACGGCGGACGCAACTACGTCGAGGTCGCCGCCGCCGACGGCGAGCGGCGCTACGCCGGCGTGACGCGCTGGATCGACGGCACGCCGCTCGGTCGGGTGCTGAGCGAAGCCGATGCGGACGAGCACCTGCGCCATTTCGATGCGATCGGAACCATTGCGGCGACGGTCCACAACCAGTCGAGCGGGTGGGCGGCGCCCGACGGGTTCACCCGGCACGCGCTCGACGTCGCAGGCTTGTTCGGCGACACGCCGTTCTGGGGCCGCTTCTGGGACTCGCCGCTGCTGTCGCGAACGGAGCGCCGGCTTGTGGTGCGCACCCGCGACGCGATCGGCGCCGTGCTCGACCGCTACGGCACCGGCGCAAGGACCTACAGCCTGATTCACTCCGACCTGCACTTCGGCAACGTCCTGGTCGACGGCGACCGGCTCGCGGTGATCGACTTCGACGACTGCGGCTTCGGTTGGCACCAGTACGAACTCGCCGTGGTGCTCGCCGGGCATCCGCCCGAGCGCTTCGACGTGAACTTCGCGTCGCTGCTGCGTGGCTACCGGAGGGTGCGAGCCTTCCCCGACGAGGATGCGGAGTTGGTGCCGATGTTTGTCGTGGTGCGTGCGCTCGCATGGCTCGGCTGGATCGAGCAACGGCCGGAGCACCAGCGTCCGGGCCGGGTGGAGGCGCACAAAGACCGCGCGTGCGCCCTGTGCGAGAGCCTTGCCATCCCGGTGCGCAATGCCACGCGGATGGCGAGCACGTCATAGACCACGATACTGCGAGATGGTGGCAGGGGCTGGGCGACTCAGAGCCAGTGGCGCCAGGCGCGAAAGCCACCTGCCGTGCGCCGAAGCGTGGCGGCCAGATGCCGAGGAATCATGCGCGGAGTGTACAGATGCAAGATAAAATCGTGAATGTGTACGCCGCCCGGTGGCGCCCGGTGGACTGCGCATCCGACGGTTCTTGAGCCTGAGCGGCCGTTGTAGCACCGAAGGGTCCATCGTAGCGGGCCTCCGACTTCATCTGGTCGCACAATCTCGACCAGCGGAGACGCCGTCATTGCTCGTCATTCCCGTCGAATACGCTGCTCGATCCAGATGCGGATCTCTTCGCGGCCGATCCGGGATGCCGCCGCCACGAGGGTCAACTGCTCCAGGGCATCGGTGTCAGCCTCGAATCGGTAGCCATTGGCGAGCAGGAACAGCTCGGTCGCGGCGATCGCGACTCTCTTGTTGCCGTCCACGAACGCGTGGTTGCTCACCAGCGAGTGCATCAATGCTGCCGCTTTTTCCGCCACAGAGACGTAGAGGTCCTGGCCGGCAAATGACGCGGCGGGCCGCGCCAGTGCCGATTGCAGCATTCCCCGATCCCTCAGGCCGTCGGCTCCGCCGGTGGCAGCAAGCAGCGAGTGATGGAGATGGAGGATCTGCTGCTCACTGAGATACTCGATCATTCATCCTCAATCATCGCCGCCGCCGGCGAGGCGTTGGTACAGATCTCGGCGCTCCTCGACGAGAAGGTCCACCATTTTCCGGTACCGCGTTGAGACCTCGCCCTCCTCGAACAACTTGACTCCGGTGCGCACGACGAAGCTGCCGTCACGCGGATCGACCGTCGCGTCGACCTCCATGCCGGGCCGCAACGCGAACTCCTTGACCAGATCGTGCGGCAGGGTGACGGCAAGGCTGTTTCCGACGCGTACGAGCTTGCGCTTCATACGTACAACATACTAACGAGTGGAGACGCCCATCAAGCCCGAGTACGACGGCTGCCGCGGCAGAAGTCGCACTCGTTCACGCTGATGACGAGCGAGGCGCTTTGTGGGGTGGGAGTCTCAGTGGAGGGCGGGGTGGGTGAGGCGCAGCGTCTGGCCCGCTGACACGCCGCGCAGCGAGGTGCGGCGGCCGTCCGGCCACTCCACCTCGACGTCGCACTCGGTGGCGGCGTCGAGGCCGAACACCTGCAGCAGCGGGTTCTGCGACAGGTAGTTGCTGCCGAGGGTCAGCTCGCGCATGCGGGTTCGGGGCCCGGCGGCGGAGGCCGTGGTCACGCTGATGCGGGCGCCCACTGCCTCGGTGTTCGGCGGCGCCCCGCGCAGCAGGACACGCAGGTGATTCGCACCGGTGGTCAGGTTCTCCCACAGGGTCGCGGACTCGTGCAGCAGCAGGATGTCGACGTCGCCGTCGTTGTCGAAGTCCGCGCATACCGCGCCGCGTCCGAACTCGGTGTCGTCGAGGCCGAGCTCGGCGGCACGGTCGGTGAACGTACCGTCGCCGTGGCCCACGAAGGCGCGCGACCGGTCGGCGGTGTAGTCGGCGTCGTAGCTGCCGAGGCTGATCCAGCCGTTGGTGTGGTAGATGTCCAGGTTGCCGTCGTTGTCGAAGTCGATGGCGCAGGCGGCCCAGCCCCAGCCGCCGTCGACCACGCCGGCGGCATCGGTGGCGTCGACGAACACGCCGCCGTCGTTGCGGTACAGGCGGTTGCCGCGGAACGGGTCCGGGGTCTCGCCCGGCCCGCCGTAGTACACGCTGGTCACGAACCAGTCGAGGTCGCCGTCGGCGTCGAAGTCGGCCACCGCCGAGCCCATGCCGTGGTCGTCGATCAGCACGCCCGGGTCGGTGGCGTTGCGGAAGGTGCCGTCGCGGTTGTTGAGAAACACCTGCGAGCGGTTGAAGTCGGCCGCGAACAGCAGGTCCGGGTAGCGGTCGCCGTCGATGCGCGCGAAGGTGGGCGTGAAGGTCCAGTCGCGGCTGAGCGACGGGTGCCCGTCGGGAAACGGCTCCTCCGGATCGGGCAGGGTCAGAATGGTGGCGGCGATGCCGGCCGCGGCGCTGGCCCGCGTAAACCGGATGCCCTGCTCATCGCTGTCGTTGCGCCACAGGTGCTCGGTGAACAGCCCGCGGGTGGTCTCCCGCATGTGCAGCACGCCGGGCCGCGCGGTGCCCCAGTGCGCCAGCGCCAGGTCGAGGTCGCCGTCCAGGTCGTAGTCGCCGAACGCCGCCGAGAAGGTCTGCTCGGCGCTCATGGCGTCGAGCCCGGAGTGGCGGGTCACGTCCGTGAACGTGCCGTCGCCGTTGTTGCGGTACAGCCGCGACGGGTCGCCCTGCAGGCCGCCGACGAACAGGTCGAGGTGGCCGTCGCCGTCGATGTCGGCGAAGGTCGGCCCGGCGTGGCGGTAGTTGCCCTCCGGCGGGCGGGTGAAGGCGAGCCCGGCCGCCGCCGCCACCTCGGTAAAGCGCAGGCCGCCGTCGTTGCGGTACAGGAGGTTGGGGCCGATGTCGCCCCGCACGATGAACACGTCGATGTCGCCGTCGCTGTCGTAGTCGCCGGCGGCGGCGCTGGTGCGGGCCATCAGGTCCACGAACGGGAAGCCGTCGATGCCGCGCATGCCGCTCTCGAACGCGATGCCCGACTGCGCCGTGACGTCGCGAAAGCGCGTCGCCGGCTCCTCCGCGGCGCCCGGCATGGTTGCGGCGGCGGCCAGAACAGCCGCCGCCAGCGGCCGGATGCAGTTCGGGCGGGCTGCCGGGTCGCAGGCTTGGCGGCAGCCGCCGTTCACCGGCCGACCGGGGCACCGGCACCGCGCCGGCGGCTGCGGAATCCTCCGTAGTTGGTGCCGGCGCCGCCGCGCAGGCGCGGGTCGAGCAGGTCGCGCACGGCGTCGCCGAAGGTGTTCATGCTGTACACGGTGACGGTGAGGCACAGGCCCGGCCACAGCGCCAAGTGCGGCGCCTGCTCCATGTAGCGGCGCCCCTCGCGGCTCAGCAGCCCGCCCCAACTCGGTATCTCGATCGGCAGTCCGAAGCCGAGAAAGCTCAGCGAAGCCTCGCTGATGATCACGCCGCCGATGTTGATGCTGAAGATGATCACCAGTATCGGCGCGATGTTGGGGATTACGTGCCGCAGCAGGGTGCTGCCGGTGCGCGTGCCGATTGCCTCCGCCGCCTGGAAGTAGACGTTTTCCTTGACGCCGATTACGGCGCCGCGCACCACGCGGGAGCCGACGATGCCGCCGCTCACCCCGAGCACGATGATCACCTGCGGCAGCCCGCGTCCGACGATCGACATGATGGTGAGCAGCAGCAACAGGCCGGGAAATGCCATCCAGGCATCGACAAAGCGCTGCATCATCAAGTCCAGCTTCCCGCCCAGGTAGCCGGACACGCCGCCCACCAGCAGCGCCACCAGCACGTTGATCGCGGTGGCGCTCAGGCCCACGAACAGCGACAGGCGGGCGCCGAGCAGCACCCGGGTGAAGAAGTCGCGGCCGACGTGGTCGGTGCCCAGCAGGTGCTCTGCGGACGGCCCCTGCAGCCGGTTCTTGGCGTTGACGTCGTTGATGTCGTATGGCGCCAGTTGGGTCGCGAAGATGCTGACCACGATAAGGACCAGGACCACCGCCCCGCTTGCCGCGCCGAGCGGTTTCTCGCGGATCAACCGTCTGAAGAACCGCACGAATGGCGACCGCCGCCGCGCAGCCGCCCCGTTACTGGTAGCGGATTCTCGGGTCAAGATAGACATAGATCAGGTCGATCAGCAGGTTGATCAGCACCACGCCGCAGCCGAAGAACAGGTTGACGCCGGACACGATCGGGTAGTCCCGATCCGACAGCGCCACCAGCATGAGCTGCCCCATGCCGGGCAGGTTGAAGATGTTCTCGATGATCACCGAGCCGCCCACCAGCAGCGGCAGCGCCAAACCGATAGCGGACACCACCGGGATCATGGCGTTCTTGATGGCGTGCCGGACGATCACCAGGCGCTCGCGCAGGCCCTTGGCCCAGGCGGTGCGCACGTAGTCCTGGCGCAGCACCTCCAGCATCATCGTCCGGGTAAAGCGCATGGTGCCGGCCGACATGGCGGTGCCCAGGATGATGCTCGGGATCAGGAACACGCCCAGGCTCTCCCACGGGTCGTCCAGGAACCTGACCATCAGGATCGGCGGCGCCCAGTTCCACCACAGCGCCGGGTAGATGATCACCATGATCGCGAGCCAGAAATTCGGCGTCGCCAGCCCCAGCACGGCGATCGTGCGCCCCGCGTAGTCGGCCGCCGTGTCCTGGCGGATCGCCGAGTAGACGCCCACCGGCAGCGCGATCACCAGGCCGATGAGCAGGGACATCACCCCCAGTTGGAAGGTGGGCCCCACGCGGGTCCAGATCTTCGCCTCCACGGTATCCTTGCCGAGTAGCGACTTGCCCAGCGTGCCCTGCAGGAAGATGCCGCGCAGCCACAGCAGGTACTGCACGTGCACCGGCTTGTCGAGGCCGAGCACCCGCTCCAGCGCGGCGCGGTCGAGCGGCTCGGCCAGGTAGTCCATCCGCGACTCCAGCGCGTCGATCACATCGCCGGGAATGAAGCGCACCGACAGGAATACCAGCGCGCTCAGAATGAGCAGGGTGGGGATGATCAGCAGCAGTCTGCGGATGATATAGGCTCGCACGCGTATGCCCTCGGGGCACTATCGAGACCGCAGTGGAATGCCGGCTGAGCCAACATCCCACTGCGGCGTCATGAACTGGAAGGCGATGCGCCTACTTGACGTACTCGTCCTTCAACTCCTGGTCGATCCAGAGGCGTGCCATCATCACCGGTCCGCGCTCCATGCTGCCGAGCTGCAGCTCGCCGCTGTGTCCGACGATCCACGGCTGGAACACGAAGATCTGCGGCAGCCGGTGCGACCACCCGTACCAGTGGTTGGCGATCAAGTGGAGGTCCGCCTCCTTGACCAACCGCTGGTGCTCCGCCAAGTCGGTGGTTGCCGCGGCCGCGTCGAGCAGCGCATTCATCTTCGCATCATCGATCCCGGGGGCGTTCCAGGTGGCGTCGGTATAGGCCACTACGTGCAGCGAACCGAGCGGATTACCGGTAAACGTGCCCAACTCGCGCCCCGACATCCCCTCGTATGCCCTGCTCTGAATCAGCGGAACCAGGGTGGCGCCATCGTGCGCCCGCACCTCCACCTCAACGCCGATGTCGCGCCAGTAAGCGACCTGCAGGTCGAAGAACGGCAGCGGCCGGCCCTCCCACACGTCGTACTGGGTCCGGAACCGGATGCCGTCCTCCCCGCGCGGATACCCAGCCTCGTCGAGCAACTGCTCGGCGCGCTCCGGATCGTAGCGGTAGTACTGCGCGATCTCCTCCGGCCACTCCGAGAACGGAGTGAAGTACCCCTGCTTGGCGCCGCGGCCGATCCTGCCTTCCGGCACCCAGTCCGCCTGGCCGTCGAAGAAGTCGTTGTTCATGGCTTCCAGGTCGAATGCCATCTGCATGGCGCGGCGCACGTTGATGTCGTCGAACGGCTCGTTGCCGATGTTGAACCCGATGCAGGTCTCGCAGCGGAACACGCGCCGGAAGAACTGCAGCTCGGGGTTGCTCTTGCGCAGCGCGTTGGCGTCGTCGACCGAGTTGATCTGGCTGTTGCCGGGGCTGCCGAGGTGATCGACCTGCCGCGTGCGGATCGCTGCGATCCGGGCGGCGGGCTCCTTCATGAAGATGGCGCGCACCTCGTCGATGTAGGGCAGGCGATTGTCGGGAAACTTCTCGTCGAAGCCCCAGTAGTCGTCGATCTTGTTCCACACCATCACGCTCTCTTCCACCCACTCGACCAGGTCGAACGGGCCGGTGCCGACGTTGTTGCGCCAGTCCTGCACGTCGCCGTGCTCCTCGATTACCTCGGGCGCGTAGATCGCCCGGCTGCGCTGGAAGAAAATGTCGTACAGCGGGTCGAGCCGGGGTCGGGGCAGCTTGAACACCACGGTGCGGTCGTCGGGGGCGGTGATCGACTCGTAGAAGCCGTCGTATCCCGCGCCCAGCGAGGGCGATACCCCCTGCTCGGCAAACTGCCCGAGCCCGAGGTACCGGTGCCAGTTGTAGACGATGTCGTGCGCCGTGAGTTGGCGGCCGTTGGTCGGCGGCCGGTCGCGCCAGAACACGTTGTCGCGGATGGTGAAGACCACGGTCACGTCGTCGGGCATGGTCCAGCTCTCGGCCAGTTGACCGGTCATCACCGACACCGGGATGACGTCGGTATCGTAGGCGTACACGTCGCGGTCGATGCCCCAGTCGCCAATGGCGAGACTCTCGTTGACGCCATTGATGGCGTTGTTGGAGTGGTGGGTGAACCACGTGTCGGAACTCGGCGGCGACCCGACCGCCGCGTAGCTGATCGACCCGCCGTAGCGCGGCGCGAGCAGCATCTTGCCGGTGGTGGGGTCTTCCACCATTTCGCGCGGCTCGGCGGAGGCGGTCTCGGTTTCCTCCTCGCCGCCGGCCCAAGCGCCGGTCGCGGTCAGACACAGGGCCACAGTCACGGCCCACCAGACGTTCTTCATCGCGTTGCCTCCTCGCCGCCGGCGCATGTGCACGCCTGCGCAGCATTGCGAACTGGCACCACCCTATCACCGGTGCAGGCAGCGGTCAAAAAACGTTTCGGGCGCGGTGACCGTGGCGAGCCGAACGGTTGCCGGTTACGCGCGCCGCAGCCAGACGTTCATTTCGCTGCCGCCGCGATGCGACCAGGCGTAGTAGGGGATGAGGGTCAGGCCGCCGCCGCGGATCGTCGTCACGCCGCCGAGCAGGCCGCGATCGTGTTCGGCGGTGAGGACGGCGGCGTCGGGCAGGGAGAGCGCCAGGGCCTTGCCGCCGTTGTCGGCGCCCTCGGCGCAGTACACCAGCGGTCCGCGCTCCACGGCGATGCGGCCGCGGTTGCCGGTCACGCCGTCGTGGCTCACGACGCGCCGGACCGGCATCGGCAGGTCCAGTTCCACCACGTCCCCTGGTCGCCAGCGGCGCCGGACGACGGCGAAGCCGTGCTCCATCTCGATTCTGGCCGGCGCGCCGTTCACGCGCAGGGACGGCGCATCGCCGGCGGCGTCCAGGTAGCGGTACAGGTGGCTCGGCACCGGCTCGTTCCGGGCCCAGCCGGGGATGCGGAGGCGGAGCGCGAACGCCGCCTCCGCGGGCGGGTCGATGGTGATTCTTGTCGCTCCCGACCACGGGTAATCGGTGTGTTGAGTAAGGGTCACGCTGCCCGCCGCGGTGCGGACAGTGGCGGCGCCGGCCACGTACAGGTTGACGTACAGGTCGCCGCCGCGGTGGGCGTAGGCGTAGCCGGGCAGCGACGGCAGCAGCCGCACCACGTTGGTCGGGCAGCAGGAGCAGTCGAACCAGGGGCTACGCACGGCGCCGGTTTGGACGTTGAACGGCCACTCGCCGTCGGAGGCGAGCGGGTTGGCGTAGAAGAAGGTGTCGCCCTGCAACGAGATCCCGGACAGGAAACCGTTGTAGAGGGTGCGTTCGAGCACGTCGAGGTACTTTGCGTGGCCGTGCAGCAGGAACATGCGGTGGTTCCACAGGACGTTGGCGATGGCGGCGCAGGTCTCCGCGTAGGCCTCGGCGTTGGGCAGATCGTAGTCGTCGCCGAATGCTTCGCCGTGGTGGTGGGCGCCGATGCCGCCGGTGAGGTACATGCGCCCGGCCACCACGTTGTGCCACAGCGCGTCGAGCGCATCGACGTAGGCGCGGTCCCCGGTCCAGGCGGCGACGTCGGCCATGCCACTGTACAGGTAGCCGGCGCGCACGGCGTGCCCGACCGCCTCGCGCTGCTCGGTCACCGGCAGGTGGTCCTGCATGTAGCCGGGGTTGTCGAAGTTGGACTGCAGGTTGCCGCGGTCCGGCTGGCCGCGCTGGTCCAGGAAGAACTTCGCCAGCTCCAGGTAGCGGCGCTCCCCGGTGGCGCGGTACAGCTTGGCCAGACCGATCTCGATCTCCTCGTGGCCCGGCACGTCGTTCAGCTTGCCGGGCCCGAACACCTGGTCGATCAGTTCCGCGTTGCGGATCGCCACCTCCAGCAGGGTGCGCTTGCCGGTGGCCTGGAAATGCGCCACCGCTGCCTCGTACAGGTGTCCGACGTTGTACAGCTCGTGGTTCACCTTCAGGTTCGACCAGCGCGTGAGGCCCTCGCGCTCGGGGTCCACCGCCTCGGGGTCGATGGTGCGCGCGGTGTACAGGTAGCCGTCCTCCTCCTGGGCGCCGGCGATCTTGGCGATCAGGCCGTCGAGGTAGGCGTCGAGCTCGGGATCGGGGTGCAGGTGCAGCGAGTAGGCTGCCCCTTCGACCACCTTGAAGACGTCGGAATCGTTGAAGTAGATGCCCTCATGCGGCCCCTCCATGAGCCCGGCCGCCTTGGCGAAGTTGTCGATGCGGCCGGTCTGTTCGCACTTGCGAAAGTCGTAGGGGATGGTGACCTCGCGGTTGGTGGTGAGGCGCGGCAGCCAGAAGCGGTCGTCGAAGGTCACCTCCGTGAAGGCGACCGGTGTAATCGGGTAGTCCATACGTGTCCTCTCGGTTCCTGATTGTAGCCATTTGGTGAGGGAGGCGGCGACCGACGATCAGTAGTGATACCGGGCCGCGAGAAAGCGTAGGCTGCGATCCTCGATTCGATAGACCAGGCGATGTTCCTGATCGATGCGCCGCGACCAGGCGCCGGCAAGTTGCCCGCGGAGCGGCTCCGGTTTGCCCGGTCCGTCGAAGGGGTCTCGGATTACCGCTTCGATCAATTTGAGGATTCGGAGTGCACGTTTCCGGTCCGTGCGCACCCAGTACACCAGGTCATCGAGGCAATTCTGGTCGAACAGCGCATCTTGGCGGCGGGTCTCCGTCACGTTCCTTCGCGGTCGAGGCCGAGCTGTTCACGCAGTTGTCCGATAGTCAAATCAGCGCCCTCGCCGGCGGTCACGCGTCGGTTGGCGTCCGTCAGGCGTTGCGCGTTCTTTGGCGACCGAAGCAGGTAGGCGGTTTCCATCCAGCCGGCAAGTTCATCAGCCGCGACTAGCGCCACCGGCTCCGCGCCGCGCCGGCGAATCAGGACCGGTTCGCGGGTGTCGGTCACCTGGTCCATCAGCGCCGCAAGGTGGGCGCGCGCGTTGCTGTAGGTTGTTTCGTTGATCATGGCAGATTTGTTCCGTACAGCAATGCTGTACAATTTTGCTTCGGCGGTCAACGGGGACCGCTCCGGCTCATCGCGACTGCCTGGGCCGCAGCATGCGGCGGTGGGGCGGGGCGGGGCCGTCGTAGACCGGGTGGAGCGTGATTACGTTTCGCCGCCGGTCACTGCCGTTGGGGTGGGCGGCGTGCAGCAGACGCGCATCGCGGACCATTAGTTCGCCGGCCCGCACCGGCACGTCGATCTTGGTTCGTTCGCGAGCGGCACACGGTGAAACTCCTCCCGCACTGCGCGCGACGACGCAATCCCGGCTGCCGGTGCTGCTCCTCGCTCACCTACCTACCCGCCCCCGGTCGGCTAACCAGCGGGCAGATCTTCCAGGTGCAGGGCGGTGGTGATGCGAATGCTGCCGCGCAGGGAAACGGCCACCGGACAGCGGTCGGCGTGAAACCGATGCGCGCGCTCGGCGGCGGCGCGCTTGTCCGGGGACAGCCGCAGACGGTAGTCGACGTGCACGGCCCGGATCACCAGTACCGAGCCTTCCTTTCCTATATATCCGGTCGTATCGCCCGTGAGAAAGCCCTCACCGGCGGGTATATCGCGCGCTTCCAGCGCGCCTCCCAATGTGCCGGTCAGTCACCCGCCGGCGGCCGCCACCACGTAGTCGAGCGTCGTGGTGTGCGGCTCGTGAACCTCGGGATCGACCCCGTAGTGTTCGGCGATCTCGGAGTGGACGCCGAACAGTACCGGGTCGGACTCGGCCGGCAGGTGAGCGCGGCGCAACGGACCCTTGATCCGCTCGACGCGCACCCTCGATTGATAAACCGTGTCCTCCGGGACACCGGTCGCAGAATCAGCCATACCGTATCCTAACCTCCCGCCCCCATTTTCCGCCACCCCCTTCTCCCTTTGGGTTTCGGGCGCCAGACGCAGCAGAATCAGAACGGCCGTGATCGACGACAGCGTGCAGGAGTGCGCCATGGGCGGCGAGGTCCGAACGCGGCCACGGCGTGCAGGTCGCGCTACCTCGACGGCTCCGGCGGCGGCGCCGGTCCGTAGCCGTGGCGCATGCGGTGATGAGCAAAGCACGATAAGGCCAGGTTCTCCGGCTCCGGACCGCCGCCCTCGGCAACCGGCAGCAAGTGGTCGATCTGTAGCAGGTGGGCGGAATTGCAGCGGCGCCCGGTGAGCGGATCGCGATAGCAGCAGCGCCCCCCGTCGCGTAGCCAGACGTGACGCCGGATAGCAGCGGGAATGTGGCGCCGCACCGGCGCCCGGCGTGGACCGCGCGGAGCATCGCCGGTGAACCGCGGTGATGCTCCCACCGGCGTGCCTCCCGCGCCATGCACAGGCGGCACGCTGCCTGCCAACTCCGGCCCCAGAGGAACGCCCGGCGAGACCGGCGGGAGGTCAGTGCCGTCGGCTGTGCCGCCGCCGGCGAACTGCGGCGCCGGAGGAGTGTCCTGCGGGACCGGCGGGGCGCCGGAGCCCTCCGCTGCGCCGCCATTGGTAGACTTCGGTGCCGCAGTCCCGTCCGGCGCGCCGGACGGTCCGGTCTGGCGGGCGCCGCCTGCCAGCGGAGCTGGCCCCCTCAGGAGCAGAGCACCGGACGCCTGATTCCGTTGTTCGGGCTGTTCAGCCGGCTCCGCCTGCTCGACATCCTGTGGCCGACGATCGGGCACCGTTCGGGCTGGGCACGGCACTCGGGCACCGGCGCTGTGACCCTCTGGCGTCGCAGCAGCGGCGGGGGGAGCCGAATCAGGCTCCGGCGTCGATTCTGTCGGGTGGGACTCGACAACCGGCACCGCGGCAGCGGCGGGAGTGGCCGAAGCAGTGGTAGCTGCGCGGGTGCCGGGCGCCGTTGCGCCGGCTGCCTTCGCGCCGGCTGGCGGTGCAGTGGGTGCGGAACCGCGAACGGGGGCAGCGTCGGGTGACATCGCGGCCCCGCGCTGCTCCCGGGCGGCAGCGGTTTCGGCCTGCGGCGCCGGAGTATCACCGCTCCCACCCCCAGCGGGCGCGGCCGCCGGCACGACCGAGGGTGTCCTGCTCCGCTCCCGCCGCGACGATGCTGCCGTGCTGCCCGCACGCCCCGGTCGGCGACCGCCGCCGCGCGGGTCGTGCCGCGCCACCGCCTCGCGCACCAGGCGCGCCACCAAGTCGCCCCACGACATGCGCGGGTCCAGGTGCGAGATCAGGTTCTTCAGTTGGCGCAGTCCCTGCTCGCACTCCTGGTCGATGCTCACCTTCAAGGTAAAGCGGTCGGGTGCCACCGCGCGCAGCGTGTCGCGCGGCGGCACCACCTCGGGAGCGGCGGTCGCCAGCAGGCCGGCGACCTGGCGGGTGGTCATGCCGGCGGCCTGCTCGATCAGCTCGCGCTGGCGCTGCGGGTGCAGCAGCGCGGCGGCGGACACCGGGACGGCAGACAGTTCGGCCGGCGGATCACCTCGGGACGGCTTCGGTGCGAGCGTAGCGGTAGGCGGCGGCTCCGATGGGGCCACGACCCGCGCCGTGCGACTGGTCAGGGGCAGAAGAGGTGCAGCCGGGCCCTGGTCCGAGGAGGGTGCGGCGGGAACCGGAGCGCGGGAGGGCGCCGGAGAGGGCGAGGCGGCTCCGCTCGACTCCAGGCGCGCCGGCAGCGCATCGGCATGCCCGGCGCCGCGGTGCTGCGTAGCGGCGTGGCTCGCCGGCACTGCCGGCGTGTGTGCCGCCACCTCACCGGCGAGCCCGGTCCGCGGTGCATGCCCCGGCGCCGCTTGCGGTGGCGCGTGCCGGGTGGCGGTATTCGAGTCCGGCCTGTCCGGGACTCGTTCCGGTGTCGAGGCCGGGGCAGCGTCCGAAGTGGCGGCGTGCGATTCCAATCGGCCCGCCGGCTGCACACCCGCTGCTGCCGGGCGGGCATCGACTGTGTCCGGCTGGTCCGAAGATGGGCTGCAGCGGTCGCCGGTATGCCGGTCTTCGTGTCGTCCGGGGTCACGGGGCGACCGTGCTTGCTGGCCGGCGGCGACCAGACCGTGCGCCGCGGCGCTGGCCACTCCCGCTCCCGCCTCATCGGCATCCCGGTCACACGCTGCGCTCGGCCAACCAGGCAGCCCAAGCAGATCGTGGCAGTGCTCCAGACCGACGTTCGGGATCGCTCTCCGGCACTCACGCTCGGCGGCGGCAAAGGCGGTCTCCATCTGTGCCGTCGCGGTCAGACTCATCGCCGCTCTGCAGCATGGCCCGCACCCACCCATGACGCCGGCACAGCCGCATGGTCTGGATGCGCCGTTGCGCGGCGGCATCGGAGAAGCGCAATTCCCGCACCGTGTAGTCGAACAGGCTAAAACATTGGTGTTTCAATCCGTCCCACGAAGTGTTGTTAATTCGTCAGCTATTAACAGTTTATTGGTACGTACTAAACGGTTGACGTATTCATCCCATCCTGCCTATTCTAACCATTATGGTGCTAACGATAGTGATAACCGCTCTCGGACCTCGTAGCCCCACACCGCGACCGTGACACGTACTCGACCGAAGCGGCTCAGCGCATCCTTCGTCCGCACCGTCAACCGACCCGGGCGCTTCGGCGACGGCCACGGTGGGCACGGTCTGAGCCTGCTCGTGAAGCCACGCGCGCACGGCGGCTGGGCGAAGTCATGGAGCCAAAGGCTCCGCA
>MKWU01000393.1_pt1 | contig 83680 bp, 69 predicted proteins | sample 809101 | NCBI WGS metagenome assembly MKWU01 (sample SAMN05860141, study PRJNA318959) | sponge metagenome | host: Aplysina aerophoba | place: Slovenia: Piran, Adriatic Sea, Gulf of Piran | collected 2013-05-07 | reverse complement strand
GTGCGCTCGCGGCGGCCCCGCGCGGGCTGCCTGAGAACAGCCAGTTTTTGCGCCCGATCACAAAGGGCCGGATCGCCTGCTCACAGGAGTTGTTGTCCGGCGTAAGCTGCGCGTGATCGAGATACCGAACCAGCTTCGGCCACTGTCCCAAGGCGAACGCGATCGCCTTGCTGACCGCCATGCTGGGCGGCACCTGATTCTGTTTCTGCCGCAGCCAGCCGTGCATCTTGTCGAGCACCGGCTGCGCGCGTGCGCGCCGCTCCGCCAGGAAGCGGTCCGGATCCGATTCCCGATACTTGGATAGCTCCGACTCGATGCGGTACAGCTTGGCGATGTACGCCAATGCCTGGTGCGCCGTCCCGGCCCGGTTCGATACCTTGCCCTGCGCATCGGCGGCGTCCTTGAAAGCTCGCCGCACATGCGCCCAACAGCCCACGTGCACGATGCCGGGTCGACTGCACGGACGCTCGTAGCCCTGATAGCCATCGGTCTGCACGTAGCCCTGGTAGTCGCCGATGATGTCGGCTGGCACCCACGCGCTGCGGCTCGGCTCGTAGCGATACACCAGCGTCGGTGTCTCAGGCGGGCCGCCGCGCGCCACCCACACGTAGCTGACGGTGGTGTTGTCGCGGCCCGGTTCCTGGAGCACCTGCACCGTGGTCTCGTCGATCTGCAGCTTCGATCCGCCGCGCAACCGCTTGATGAGCAACTCCAGCAGCGGTTCGCAGGCCGCCGCGACGGCGATCATCCAGTCCGACATGGTGCGCCGCGACAGCTCTACTCCCAGCCGCGCGAACTGCCGCTCCTGGCGGTACAGCGGCAGCGCGTCGCAGAACTTGGCGGTGGCGATGAACGCCAGCAAGCCCGCGCTCGCCAGCCCCTTCGGAATCAACGCCGGCGGCGCTGGCGCCACCCGCACCGCCGGACGATCCTCGTCGCCGGAGCCCTCGCAGTGATGGCAGGCGTACTTCGGCCGCACCGTGCGGATCACCTGAATCTGCGGCGGGATCACGTCGAGTCGCTCCGCGCAATCCTCGCCGATGCGCACCAGCGCGTGGCCGCATGCGCACTGCTTGTCCTGCTCCGGCAGGTCGATCACTCGCTCCACCCGCGGCAGCGACTCGGGCAGCGGCTTCCGTTTCGGGCGCCGGCGCGGTTGCGCCGCATCGCCGGCTGCTTGATGCGCCGCCAACTGCTCATCTTGCGGCTCGCCGTCGGCGCTGCTTTCGATCTCATCGAACAGCCGCAGCTGCTGGCGTTCGGCGTCGCTGAGCTTCTCGGTGCCGCGCCCGTACAGCTTGTTCTTGAGCCAGGCGAGCTGTTCTTCGTACAGCTCCAGCTTCCGGGTCAGATCCTGCAGTTGCGTGTCCAGCTCACCGTTTTGCTCGGCCAATTGGTCCTTTTCCAGCTCCAGACGGCGATTCTCCTCGCGCATCGCATCGAGCTGTCCCGCGGCTGGAGGTGTGCTGGACATGTCTATACCATGACATGAATTAGACCAGATACACAAGCCCTATCAGGTAACTTCGCAGAAAACTTTCAGGCCACTTCCGTGTACTTCACCTCCTCGTGCGCCCGCCAGAAATCGATCCCTGCCAGCATCATCCGAAGTTGCTCGACGTCGATCTCCCGGCGCACCTCCGCCGCCGTTCGCGGCCACGGAAAGCGCCCTTTCTCCAGCCGCTTCATCCATAAACAGAATCCCGTCCGATCCCAGTACACCGCCTTCAGCAGCCGTCGCTGCGCGTTGCAGAATACGAACAACGCCGTCTCGAACGGGCTCGTCTGCATCTCCTCCTGCACCAGCACCACCAGCCCGTTGATCTGCTTGCGCATGTCCGTCGCCCCGGGCCGCACAAAGATCCGCGCCGTTCCCAACTCCAGGTGGATCATCGTCCGCCCTCCAGAATCGCCAGCACTGCCCGCAACTGCTCCGCCCGCAGGTGCGGCCACAGCCGCAGCACATACCGGTCGCCCACCGCCAGCTCCATCGGCGCTCGTTCTCCGCCATACTTCGCGCTGTCGCCGACAGGCTCCAGTTCCACCAGTCGCTGGCTCGTCGCGCCGTCCGGCTCCGCCAGCTTGTCTGCCCAATAGCGCATCGACCAATACGCAAGCTGGTGCTGCTCGCTGTACGCTTTCTTCGACAGCCCGCTGCCCCGCCACCTCGCCACGTGCGGGCTCCAAAACTCCCGTCCGTATCTCATCTCTCGTCCCTCCTGGTGGGGACGATGCCCTTTCTATTCCCGCATTCGTAAGGTGCGGATTACCGGACGCTTACTACTCTCGCAGTATGCCTGCAATCCGCAGGTGACCAGTAAGCGAGGGCGACACCCCTTAGCGGCCGAGGCCGCTGGTCCCGAGCCGCATTAGTCGTACGGAGATTTCATCTCTTCCCTCCTTTCACCTGGACATGCCTCCGAACACCTATGCGCGGGGACGGTCGGACGGCAGGCGACGCGACGCGTGCTGGCGTGGATTGGTGGAGTTCGGGGCGGACTTCGTCGACCGTTAGAGGCGCGGATGGGTGGCGGGGTGTGCGGTGTGCGCCACGCGGATCAATGGTGCGCTCAGCACCGGGGCCGAGTCGTCGGCCACTGAGCGGTTGCCGGAGCGGCCTATCTAGCGGCGCGCGGGGTTGTCGGGTTGTCGGGTTGTCGGGTTGTCGGGTTGTCGGGTGCGTCGGCGCCGGCCGGCAGTCGGAGTGGATGGCGTCAGTCACCATACGCGGGCGAGTGTAGCGTGCTGCCCAGGTTAGTGCAAGCGTCGGTCCCCATACACCCATACGCGGACGAGTGTAGCCGGCCGTCCACGTTCGCGCAAACGATTCGCGGATAGGCGGCTCGGGGTACGCCCACCCGCGCTATCCCGCACTGCAACGGCGCTCGGTTCGTCCTCTTCGCGCTGATCGTGTTCGCCATCACAGCCACTTCGTGGGCGGCGCTGTCGTGCTACGCCGGCGGCGGTTCGACTATCCGATGGAGTTGAGGAACGCACCCTGCCACCCCTGCGCCACTGCCGTCCCGCCGCCCACAACGAAGACCCGAATGCGCCGGCCGCGCGGCGCCGTCTCGGCGAGACGCTTCATGAACGCGAACAGGCGCTCGCGCGTAATACTCTCTCGCATCTTGCTAGGTGCGCGTCTTCTGGCTGGCGTTCGCCAATCTGACCACTGAGCATGCGTCCGCAAACGAAACGATCAGGCGGAGGTGCGCGTTGTAGCGCGCATACCCCAGGTCACCGGCGATGGACGAGAGCAGCCGATAGAGTCGCAACTCCGGGTCGGGTTGCGTGTTCGTAACCGGCACACCCTCGCGGCGAAGCCGTGGGGCCGCCAACGATACCAGCAGGCTTGCGGCACTCGTGCGGCCGGACGCCAGGTCGGCCAGTCCCTCATCGACAAGGTCGCCACCGGGCAGCGCAAGATCGGCGAACCGGCTCGCTCCGAATCGTGTGCGCACCCACCGCGCCGTGGCCGCGCCGTGGCCGCGCGGCGCGCTATCTCCGTTCGGCGTCCGGCATCGAGGGTGCCGGCGCGCGCACGACCACCTGCGCGCCCAAGCGCCTGGGAGCGCTCGCGAACATCCTCCGGCAGGTCCACGCCGACAATAATACCGCAAACTTCCTGATCCTCACGGTGCCTCTCCGATCAGGTCCACGCGCTCTCGCACGACTATGCTTCGCGGACGGATGCGAGGGTTTCCGAGAATGACCGCGACGGGGTGAGGGTGCGGAGAACGGCTCGCACGGCAGACAGAGCACGTCGCGCTCCCGGATGCGGCGCGGACCGCGGTAGAGCAGCACGGGCGTCGCGACCGGATAGTCCTCCGTGAAGGCCCGCAGTCCGCTGAAGTCCCGTGGGTGAAGGGTGGCGCTGCTCTTGACCTCGATTGCGTACAGCCCGCTCTCACCGTACAGGACGAAGTCCACCTCGTTGCCGGCACGGGTTCGCCAGAAGCTCAGGGTGTCGTCGCGGTTCGAGTAGGCGATCCAGGCGCGCAGGTGCTGGGCCACCAGTCCCTCCAGGGCCGCGCCGGCAAGCTCTTCGGGCCGGCCGAGCGGCCCCGTCGGCCGCAGTGAACGGAACAGACCGGCGTCGACCAGGTAGATCTTGGGATGGGTCGTCATGCGCCGCCGGGCGCGCCGAGTGAACACCGGCAGGGTGAACGCCAGCAGCAGATCGCTCAGCACCTCCACGTAACCTTCCGCGACCTTGCGCTCCACCTGGCACTCGCGGGCCAAGTTGGACACGTTCAGGATCGCGGCATGACTGAAGCTCACCGCCTCGAGGAAGCGGGAGAAAGCGCCCACGTTCCGTACCAGGCCCTCCGCCTGCACCTCCTCACGCACGTACAGCGCAGCGTATGAGCGCAACACGGCATCCGGGTCGGGCGCGTCGACGACCAGCGGTATCAGCCCCTGCATGAGAGCGCGATTCAGGCTGAAGCCGGCGCCCAGTTCGGCCGCCATGAACGGATGCATGGTGGTGAGCAGCGCGCGCCCCGCCAGCAGGTCCACGCCGCTGCGGCGCAGCTTGCGGGCACTGGAGCCGGTGAGCACGAAGTGCAGGCGCTTGTCGAGCTCGATGAGCTGATGCACGACCTGCAGCAATTCCGGCACGCGCTGTACCTCGTCGATCACGACCGGCCGCCTGCCGGGACTCGCCGTTATGGTGTGTCGCAACCGTTCCGGCGCCGCACCATAGAAGCGCGTGTTCTCCGGATCAATGAGATCGACAAGCAGCGCCTCGGGGTAGCGTTCGCGCAACCACGTCGACTTTCCGGTACCACGCGGGCCGAAGAGAAAGTAGCTCGCCGCGGGCGGCCGGTAGAACCGCGCAAACACGCCTCGACGCTACCAAAGCTACCGCATTTCGTCCAGTGCAATTCCATTTTGCGTCGAAAAACGGAATTAGATGACCCGGAAATAGGGACACCGCACCTGACAGTCTCGCCAGACAGGAAAGCGCCTGCGAAAGGCTGGGACACCACCGGATCGGTTGCAAGACAGGTGGGTGCGCAATAGCCTTGAGTGGTCATGGGAGCATCCGAGTACCCGCCGCTGGCGGAGGTTCGCAGCCACCTGCGGGTGACGTGGTATCGGTCGCCGATCGAGCCGGCCACGTTGCGCCGGCTGATGCAGCGCAGCGACCTGCAGGGGTGGCTGCAGGCGGGCGGGCACCTGGCGCTGGGGGTGGCCACCGGGGCGCTGGTGTGGTGGTGCTGGGCGGGCGGCCTGTGGCTGGGGTTCGCGCTGGCGCTGTTCGCGCACGGCACGGTGGCGAGCTTCTTCACCGGCGTGGCGCCGCACGAGCTGGCGCACGGCACGGTGTTCCGTACCAAGCGGCTCAACCAGGTGTTCCTGTATCTGTACAGCCTGTTAAGTTGGTGGGACCCGTTCGACTACGGCACCAGCCACACCTATCACCACCGCTACACCCTGTACCCGGAGGGCGACCGCGAAAACCTGCTGCCGCTGCACCCGTCAGTGGGCCGCACGTTCCTGCTGCAGATGTTCACGATCAACCTGCTCACCAAGCCGGGGCGCAACTTCACCAAGGGAGGACTGCTGTCGACGCTGGCCATCACCGCGCTCGGAGCGTTCGGCATGATCGGCTCGACCAGGGCGCCGATCCGGCAGTGGATTCAGGCCCTGCACCTCGACCAGCCCGCGGAGGCTTGGAAGTCGATGTGGTGGTCGCGGGCCCAGCTTCTATTCCACGGCACCGTGGTGGTGGTCGGTCTGGCCAGCGGGCTGTGGGTGCTGCCGCTGGTGATCTCCGTGGCGCCGTTCGTCGCCAACTGGCTCACCTACTTCGTCGGCCTGCCACAGCACTGCGGCCTGCGCGACAACGTGCCCGACTTCCGCAAGTCGACCCGCTCGATGAAGCTGGACCCGGTCTCGACCTTCCTCTACTGGCGCATGAACTGGCACGCCGAGCACCACATGTACGCCGGCGTGCCGTGCTACCACCTCAGGAAGCTGGCGCGCGCCATCGCGGCCGACATGCCGGAGCCGCGCACGCTGATCGGTGCGTGGCGCGAGATGCTCGCCACCTGGAAGCGTCAGCAGGAAGACCCCGGCTACCAGTACGACACGCCGCTGCCGCCCACCGCGGGCCGCACCCCCCACGACGGGCAGGACAACCTGCAACGTTCGATCGGCGAACTGGCTCCCACCGGCCTGCGTTAGCGGGTTGCTTCCCGTGCTTCCCTCGCGAACATTGACGATTCGCCATGGCTGACATAGGATTCCCACTGCAAATTGCTGGCGCAATCTCCGGCTGGTCGCGCAACCACCGGCGCGGGGAGCGCCACGGAGGAATTACCATGACCAAGACAATCGCACTCGTAACGGGGCTCTCTCTGGTCGCGGCGCTGGCCGCTTGGGCGAGCCCGTCCGGCGAGGAGTCAAGCGACAGCGAGCAGATGGCGGTGCCGATGGGCCAGTACCGGGAGGCGCCGGTGCTGACCGAGTTGGTAGCCGCGGGAGAGCTGCCGCCGGTGGATGAGCGGCTGCCCGTGGAGCCGGCGCTGCTGGAGCCGATCGAGTCGGTGGGCCGGTACGGCGGTACACTGTACGTGCACGCCACCAACAATGCCCCGTGGGGCGACCTGCAGGAGGAGACCGAGCGCGGCAGCTACCTGGGGCGCTTCCGATTCGACCGCCTGGAGGTGGAAGGCCACTTGGCCAAGGGCTTCGAGCAGGCCGAGGACCACCAGAGCATCACCATTTTTCTGCGCGAGGGAGCACGGTGGTCTGACGGCGCACCGTTCACGGCCGACGACGTGATCTTCATGTACGAGGACATGCACTGGCACGAGGAGATCGAGACCTGGATGTGGCTGCCGCAGGCGCGGCGGGCGATCAAGGTGGACGACTACACGGTGCGGCTGGAGACCGACGTGCCCTACCCGGTTTTGACCCTGAAGATGGCGGAGCCGGCCGGCGGCGACTGGCACTCCTACTATCCCAAGCACTACCTGCAGAAGTGGCACATCCGCTACAACGAGGATGCCAACACACTGGCCAAGGAGGAAGGCTTCGACACCTGGGTCGAAGCGTTCCGCCACCACTTCTGGTGGAATCCCCGCCAGGACATGAACTTTCCCACCATGCAGCCGTGGGTGCTGACCCAGTCCGACACCACCAACAAGGTGCACGACCGCAACCCCTACTACTGGAAGGTGGATGCCGAGGGCCAGCAGCTCCCCTACGTCGACCGAATCGTGACCGACATCGTCGATTCGGAGACCTACCACCTGAAGATCATTGCCGGTGAAACGGACGTGGCATTCGTCAACACGGCGTTCGAGAACTTCTCGCTGTACAAGCAGAACGAGGATGCCGGCGGCTACAACGTGGTGCTGCTGCCCGGCAACAAGGGCGCCGACGTGGGCGTCCGCGTCAACCAGAACCACCCCGACCCGGTGAAGGGCGGCATCTACCGAGACGTGCGGTTCCGCCAGGCCATCTCGCTGGCGATCGACCGGGACGACCTGAACAACGCCCTGTTCTTCGGCCTCGCCGTGCCGAGGCAGTTCACGATCCTGCCGAGTGCCACCTACTACAAGCCGGAGTGGGGCGAGGCGTACGCCGACTTCGATCCCGGCCGCGCCAACGAGCTGCTCGATGCGGTGGGCTTGAGCGAGCGCGACAACCAGGGCTTTCGCGTCGGCGCCGACGGCAAGACCTTCGAGTTGGCGGTGGAATATGGTGTCGGCGGCGAGGCCGGGGATCCGACCGCATCGCTGGAGCTGGTCAAGGAGTACTGGGAGAACGTCGGGATCAAGGTGCTGCTGAAGTCGTGGGAGTCGGGCTACTTCTGGGAGCGCATGCAAGATCCCGAGCACGAGATCGCGTTCCACGCCGAACAGTCGAAGGAGGTGCGCTCGTTCATGGTTGAGCGCGAGTCGTGGACCGCGGCCCGCGGGTGGGCCCCGTTGTGGCAGGCGTGGCTGATAGCCGACGCCAACATCAAGGATGGTTCGAGCACCCTGGCCGACTACGGCGGCGAACTTCCCGGCGAGGAGCCGCCCGACTACGTGAAGCAGCTCTTCCAGTACGGCGAAGACAGAATCCAGACGCAACTCGGCTCACCCGAGTACCACGACCTGTCGCAGAAGATCTACGACTGGCACGCCGAGCACCTGGTGCACATCGGTGCCGTCGGCCAGGCTCCGCTGGTCTACATCGCCAACAAGAAGCTCGGCAACGTACCAAAGGAGTTCTACACCGGCATCGGTGGCTCGATCGACCTGAACATCACCGCCGACCAGCTCTTCTTCAAGGAGGAGTAGGTCGCAGGGAGCGGGCGGCCCAACCGGGCCGTCCGCCTACTCCCAGTGGCGGATCATTTCGAGCTCGGGGTTGGCGGTGGTGTACAGCGGCAGTTCCGGGATGTGCACGTTGGGCGACTGGGTGACGGCGAGCAGGATCAGGTCAGCCACGTCCTCCGGTTGCCCGAGCCGCGCCTCGTCGTCGCGATGGTTGTCGCGGCGCATCTTCGTGTCCATCGGCCCCGGTTCCACCAGGGTGGCCTTGACGCCGTGGCGGCCCCCCTCTTGCCCGGTGATGCCCGTGAACCCGCGCACGCCGAACTTGGCCGCACCGTAGGCGCCGTAGTTGGCGCCCGGATGGCGGCCGGCAAGCGACGACACGTTGAGGATGTGGCCGCGCCCGCGCTCGCACATGTGGCTGAACACCGCCTGCGTGCACAGGAACACCGCCTTCAGGTTTACCGCCATGTTGCGGTCCCACAGCTCCTCGGTGATCTCCGGGATGGGCGAGGTGCCGGCCACGCCGGCGTTGTTCACCAGGATGTCCACCGCACCGAAGCGGTCGATGGTCTGCGCCACCATCGCCTGCACCGCCGCCTTGTCGGCCACGTCGGTGGGAATCGCCAGCGCCTCGCCGCCGAGCGCCCGTATCTCTCCTTCCACCGCCTCGATCTCGGCGCCGGTCCTGGCCGCCAGCGTGACGCCGGCCCCCTCGCGCGCCAGCGCCAGCGCGGTCGCCCGCCCAATGCCGCGCCCCGCCCCGGTCACAATTGCCGTCTGATCCTTCAGTTTCATTCCTGTCTCCTTGTCGTGCGGATGCGCCACGATACCACGGCGATGCGAGTCGCGCCCCTCCGTTCTCGCGGCTTCCTTGCCAACTCACGCCACCCGTGTTAGTGGTGTTGTTTCAAGTCCATCCACAGGAGGCAGGCTCATGAAGGGCAACTGGCCATTCGGTATCGCGTGCGGGACCCTGCTGCTCGGCGTCTCGGTGTTCGGTTTCGCCGGGGCTGCGACCGACGCGGAAGATGAGGCGGCGTCCACCGCCGTCGCGGCGGGCAGGTACAACGAGGCTCCCATGTTGGCGGCGCTGGTCGCCGCCGGCGAGCTGCCGCCGGTAGACGAGCGCCTGCCGGAGAACCCGTCGGTGCTGCAGCCGATCGAGGAGGTCGGCACGTACGGCGGCACCCTGCGCGTGTTCGCGGTCGATCCCAACCCCTGGAACGACCTCACCGAGTCGGTCGAACGCGGCGGCGGCCTGGCCAAGGTGGCACCCGACGGCAGCATCGTCGGCGACCTGGCGGAGAGCTTCTCGACGTCGCCGGACCAGCGCACCTTCACTATCACCCTGCGCGCCGGCACCAAGTGGTCGGACGGCGCCCCGTTCACCGTCGACGACATCATCTTCATGTTCGAGGACCTGGTGTGGCACGAGAAGGTGAGCACCTGGAACGAGTACAAGTCGGTACATCGGCTCACCAAGGTGGACGACCGCACGGTGCACCTGGAAAGCGATTCGCCGACGCCGGGACTGGAGCTGAAGCTGATCACCTGGCAGGGCGGCGACTGGCTGCTGTATCAGCCCAAGCACTACCTGGAGAAGTGGCACATCGAGCACAACCCGGACGCCGATGCCATAGCCAAGGAGGAGGGCTTCGACAACTGGGCGGAGGCGCTGCACGCCCACTTCTGGTGGACGCCGACGCTGGACAAGGACAAGCCCACCCTGCACGCGTGGCGCTTCGCGGAATTGAGCCCGACCACCCGGATCTGGGAACGCAACCCCTACTACTGGAAGGTCGACACGGCAAACAACCAGCTTCCCTACGTGGACAGCGTGGTCTCCACCGTGGTCGAGAAGGACGTCTACACGCTCAAGGTGATCAGCGGCGAGGCGGATGTCGCGTTCGTGCGTACCAGCCTCGACGACTACGCGCTGTACAAGGAGAACGAGGAGCAGGGCGGCTACCGGGTGGTGCTGATACCGGGACTGAACGGCTCCGACATCGGCATCTCGCTCAACCTCAACCATCCCGAACCGTGGCGCGCCGAGCTGTACCAGGATCTGCGATTCCGACAGGCCCTGTCCATGGCGATCAACCGCGACGAGGTGAACGAAGCCGCCTTCTTCGGCCTCGCTGCACCGCGCCAGACCACCACGCTGCCGCAGAACAGCTACTACAAACCGGAGTGGGAGAACGTCGCCGCCGACTACGACCCGGATGCCGCCGGCGCGCTGCTCGACGAGATCGGCCTCACCGAGAAGGACCGCTCGGGAATCCGCATCGGGGCCGACGGCGAGCCGCTGCAGATCGTGATCGAGTTCCCGACGCCGCGCATCAGCACCGAGGCTATGGAGCTGGTCAAGGAGTACTGGGAGACGGTTGGCGTGAAGGTGCTGCTCAAGCCGGAGGCCAACTTCGGCCAGCGCCGGCAACTCAACAAGCACGACGCGCGCGTGGACCGCGCCAACAACGAAGAGGTGACCGAGTTCGCCATGGGCGCCGAGTACCACACCTGCTACCGCTCGCGCGGCGTCGGCGAAACCGCGCAGTGGGTGCCGTGCGGTTCCAACCACGCCTGGGGTCACAACTGGGGCCGCTGGCTGGCCGCCGACGCGGCGATCAAGGCCGGCACCCACACGCTGGCCGACTTCGAAGGCGGCGAGATGCCGGGCGAGGAGCCGCCGGAAGACGTGAAGATGCTCGACCAGTGGGGCCAGGAGTGGGTCAAGACCGAGTACGGATCTCCCGAGTACGTGGAGCTGGCGCAGAAGATCTTCGATTTCCAGGCCAGGAACCTGGTGATCATCGGCGTGGTGGGGCTGAAACCGGTGCCGCTGGTCGCCAAGCGCAACATCGGCAACATCCCGACCGGCTTTACCATGGGGATGGAGGGCTCCACCGGGCTCAACGTGCACGGCGACCAGTTCTTCTTCAAGAACTGAGGTTCGTCGACGAACCAGCGTACCGCGCGGACGGCTGGGTGAGCGGCGCTCCGTTGCTCACCCGGCCGCGTCCAGGGGAATCTAAATTGTGCGTGGCAGGACCGGTGCCCGCCGCTGACCGGGGCGCCGTGTGATCGGCTACATCGGGCGGCGGCTGGGCTACATGGCGGTGCTCCTGGTCGCCATCTCCATGGTCGCCTTCTTCGTGATCCAGCTCCCGCCGGGCGACTACCTGACGGTGGTGATGGCGAGCATGGCCGGCCAGGGCATGCACTTCACCGAGGAGCAGGTGCGCCTGCTGGAGGAACGCTTCGGGCTCAACCTGCCGATGCACCGCCAGTACCTGCGCTGGGCGTGGAACCTGCTGCAGGGCGACCTGGGCCTGTCGTTCAGCTACGGCCGCCCGGTGCTGGGGCTGGTGCTGGACCGCCTGCCCCTCACCATGCTGATCTCCCTGCTCACCATCCTGTTCGCCTACGCGGTTGCTATCCCGATCGGCATCTACTCCGCGACCCACCAGTACTCGCTCGGCGACTACGGCTTCACCGTGCTCGGCTTCGTGGGGCTGGCGACCCCGAACTTCCTGCTGGCGCTGTTGTTGATGTACGTCCTGCTGAAGCTGTTCGGCATCAGCGCGGGCGGCCTGTTCTCGCCCAAGTACGAATTCGAGCCGTGGAGCGTGGCGCGGGCGGTCGACGCGCTGCTGCACCTGCCGCTGCCAGTGCTGGTGGCGGGCACCGCCGGCACCGCCGCGGTGGTGCGCGTGATGCGCAGCACGCTGCTGGACGAACTCAAGAAACAGTACGTAATTACCGCGCGCGCCAAGGGCGTCGACGAGCACCGGCTGGTGATGAAATACCCGGTGCGGGTGGCGCTCAACCCGATCATCGCCACCGCCGGCTGGCTGCTGCCGGAGATCGTGTCCGGCTCCACCATCGTTGCCATCGTACTGAGCCTGCCGACGGTGGCGCCGCTGCTGCTGCGCGCGCTCACCTCGCAGGACTCCTACCTGGCCGGCAGCATCATCATGGTGCTGGCCGCGCTCACCGTGATCGGCACCCTGGCCTCCGACCTGCTGCTGGCGGCCACCGACCCGCGCATCCGCTTCGAGCGCAAATGAGAACCTTCACCGGATTCCGTGAACCCGCCGCCCGCCGCGACCCCGCCACGCGGGAGGAGGGCTACTACCTGGCCACGCAGTGGCAACTCATGCGGCGCCGGTTCCGCTCCCACAAGCTGGCGCTGATCGGCGCCGGGGTGCTGGTGGTGCTCTACGTTACCACCCTGCTCGGAGAGTTCTCTGCCCCGTACGACAGCTTCCGCCGCTTCGCCGACTACCCGTTCGCGCCGCCGCAACGGCTGCGCTTCATCGACCAGGGCAGGGTCAGCCTGCGGCCCTTCGTGTACGGCTACGAACGTTTCCGCGATCCCGAGTCGCTGCGCTGGCGCTTCACCGTGGACCGCTCGCTACGTTACCCGCTGTCCTTCTTCGTGCGCGGCGACGAGTACTTCGTGCTGGGCCTGTTCGCCACCGACCTGCACCTGTTCGGGGTGGCGGGCGAGGAGGCGCACGTGTTCCTGTTCGGCACCGACAAGCTGGGCCGCGACCTGTTCTCGCGCAACATCCGCGCGGCGCGCATCTCGCTCACCATCGGCCTGGTCGGCGTTGCCATCAGCTTTCTCCTCGGCTGCATCCTGGGCGGCATCTCCGGCTACTACGGCGGCGCCGTGGACACGCTCATCCAGCGGGTGGTGGAGTTCCTGATATCGATCCCGTCGATCCCGCTGTGGATGGCGCTGGCCGCCTCGCTGCCCAACGACTGGCCGCCGATACGGGTCTACTTCGGCATCACCATCATCCTGTCGGTAATCAGCTGGACCAGCCTGGCGCGGGTGGTGCGCAGCAAGCTGCTGGAGTTGCGCGAGGCCGATTTCGTGATGGCCGCCAAGATTGCCGGCGCGCGCGAGGGGCAGATCGTGCGCCGCCACCTGTTGCCGTCGTTCCTGAGCTACCTGATCGTCAGCCTCACCCTCAGCATCCCGGCAATGATCCTGGGCGAGACCGCGCTCAGCTTTCTCGGCATCGGCATCCAGCCGCCCGCCCTGAGCTGGGGCGCGTTGCTGCAGAGCGCCCAGAACGTGCGCAGCGTGGCGCTGGCGCCGTGGCTGTTCATCCCCGGCCTGTTCATCGTGGCCACGGTACTGGCCTACAACTTCGTCGGCGACGGCCTGCGCGACGCCGCCGACCCCTACACCTGACCGTAACCTGACCGTATTGCGTTATTGCACGATTGGTAATACCATAGCGCGATATGAAGACGCTCACCGTCAAGTTGCCGGAACGTTTGGCCGCGTCTCTGGAGCGGGCGGCCAAACGTGCACAAGTGTCGAAGTCGGAAATCGTCCGGGACATACTGGATCAACACCTGTCCGCCACACCCCCATCGGCGGTCGACCTCGCGGGCGATCTCGCAGGCTGTGTCGACAGCGGCGTCGGAGACCTCTCCTCCAACCGGGCCCGGCTCGATGGGTTCGGCCGCTGATGGCGTGGCTGCTGGACACCGGACCGCTGGTGGCGTTCTTCGACCGGCGGGACCACCACCATGAGTGGGCACTGGAGCAGTGGGCGCGCGCGCCGATACCGCTCCTCACCTGCGAGGCGGTACTTGCGGAGGCCACCTACCTGCTGCAAGAGCACGCCGGTCTGAACCCCGCGCGCGTGCTGGAACTGGTCGAACGCGGCGTAGTCGCAGTTCCATTTCAGGTCGCGGAACATGCAGCGGCAGTGTTGCGCCTGCTCGACAAGTACGCCGACCAGAATATGCAGTTGGCCGACGCCTGCCTGGTCCGTATGTCCGAGATCTCAAGCAGCAGCTCCGTCTTTACCATCGACCAGAAGGACTTCAGCGTGTACCGCCGCCTCGAACGCCGAGTGATCCCACTCGTGGCACCGTCCCGCTGACGGTACGGTGCGCCCAGCGCCGAACAGTCGTGCGCCGAGCGCCCGCAAACCGTCCATCGTCGGTTGACGCACCAGGTATACGTATGTATCATCCACATGAATACGTGTAGAATTACGGAAATGCGAAAGAGCAAGCTTACCCTTACCGCCGACGCGTCGGTCATCACGGCGGCCAAGCGTTTGGCAGCGGAGAGAAACACGAGCGTTTCGGCACTATTCTCACGCTTGGTCGTGTCAATGCAAGCGGAACAGAGTGGGGGTAGCGATCACCTCGGGCAGTTGACTCGGAGGGCATCCGGACTCGTTACCTTGTCGGAGGGGCGTTCCGACCGCGATCTGCTCGCGGATGCCCTCACCGACAAGCACGGATTGCCGGGGTGACCGCCTTGATCGATACCAACATTCTGCTCGACGTGCTGGCCCGCCGAGAACCGTTCTATGCGGCGGCGAGCCGGGTCTGGACCCTCGCTGAACGAGGCTCGACGCGTGCCCTCGTCTCCGCCATCAGTTTCAATAACGTGTACTACATCGTCCGCAAGGCGTCCGGCAAGGGCCAGGCCGACTTGGCGTTGCGCTTGATGCGGGACATTTTCGAAGTGGTGGCCGTAGATGCGCGGATCGTGGACCTGGCGATGGAAGATCGCAGCGTCGACGATTTCGAAGACGCGATCCAGCTGCACTCGGCGATTCAGTCGCATGCTCCGCACCTGGTGACGCGGAACACTTCCGACTTCCCCAGGGACAGGGTCTCCGTCCTTTCGCCGGACGAGTTTCTGGCTCTCTCCCGCACGGACTCCGATGACAGCGCCGAATAGCCGGACACTCCTGGCGCTCCGCGGAGTCTTCCCCGCACGTTTCCTGCGCTGCTGCCTGATCGGGATGGTCGCCGCGGCACTGATGGTGGGCTGCTTTCCGCGCATGCCGACCAATCCGGCGTCGCAGCAGCCCGCCTCCACAGACGCCTCGTTCTCGCCGGACGGGTCGGAGATCCTGTACGCAGCCAACCACGACGGCGACCTGGAGATCTTCGTGGTCAATGCCGACGGCAGCGACCGCCGGCAACTTACCGACAACGGCGGGCAGGATTTCTTCCCGAGCTGGTCGCCCGACGGCCAGACCATCGTGTTCAGCTCGGACCGCAGCGGCGCGGTGGAGCTGTACTTGATGGACGCCGACGGCGGCAACCAGCGCCCGCTCATGGCGAACGACGAAGGCTGACGTGTACATCGGAACGCAGTTCGGTTGCCGGCACGAGGCCGACATCCAGGTGCTCGCCCAGTTGGGCGTGCGGCACGTCGACCAGACCCTCGCCGAGCCGTGGTCGGAGTGGACTGCCGACACCCTGAAGGCGCTGCGCGACCGCTTCGCCCGGCACCGCATCAAGCTGGAGATGATCCACGTGCCGCTGAGCGCGCGCTCCGCCCTGCAGGACGAGGCCGGCGCCATCTTCCTCGGCCCGAGCGACGCGCGCGACCGACAGATCGAGCGCATGTGCGAGACGGTGCGCATGGCCGCGGCCGCCGGGCTGCGCGGCATCAACTACAACATCACCCTGCTCGGCCACCTGCGCACCGCGCCGCGTTACGGGCGCGGCGGCGCCACGCTGTCCTCCTTCGAACTCGCCAAGCTCGACCGGTCGCTCGGCGAATTCGAGGGCGGCGCGGCCGACGAGGACACCATGTGGGAGCGAATCGACCACTGGCTGCGCAACATCATGCCGGTGGCGGAGGAGTACCGCATCCAGATGGCGTGCCACCCCTCCGACCCCGGCATCGGCTACGGTGTGCAGTACCGTAGCGTGGCCCGCGTCCTCGGCATGGTGGACGGGTTCAAGAAGCTGGTCGAGCTCTACGACAGCCCGTACAACGGTCTCAACTTCTGCCTGGGCTGCTTCTCGGAAGCACTCGAGAACCCCGCCGAGGAGATCTACGACGTAATCCGCTACTTCGGTGAGCGCAACAAGATCTTCAACGTCCATTTCCGCAACATCAAGGGCGGCCTCGGCGACTTCATGGAAGTGTTCCCGGACGAGGGCGACGTCGACATGCTGCGCGCGCTGCGCACCTTCAAGGAGGTGGGCTACCGGTACATGATCATGCCCGACCACGTCCCCGGCCTGGCCGGCGCCGAGCCGCAGCAGGTCGGCTTCGCCTACACCTACGGCTACATCCACGCCCTCCTGCAAGCCATCGCAACCTGACCACGCGGTGGCCCGGTGATGCAGCATCGGCGGTTCGGGTTCCGGCGGGAGGATGAGGGGCCGGACGCGCGCTTCTACGCGCAGCCGCGGCTGGTTACGCACATCGATGAGGCTGCCATTGCCGCCGTTACGCAGCTCTACCGGGAGTATTTCCCGGCGCGGGGAGCGGTGCTGGACCTGATGAGCAGTTGGGTGAGCCACCTGCCGGCCGAGGTGGCCTACTCGCGCGTGGTGGGGCTGGGCATGAACCGCACCGAACTGGCAGCCAACCCCCGGCTGGACGGCTACGTTGTGCACGACCTCAACCGGAACCCGCGCCTGCCGTTCGCCGACGCCGCGTTCGACGCCGCCGCTATCTGCGTGTCGATCCAGTACCTCACCCGGCCGGCGGCGGTGCTGCGCGACCTGGGCCGCGTGCTGGCAGTCGGCGCACCGCTGGTGATCACGTTCTCGAACCGCTGCTTCCCCACCAAGGCGGTGCGCGGCTGGCTACAGCGCGACGACCTCGGCCACGCCGCGCTGGTTGCCCGCTACCTGAAGGCGGCGCGTAATTGGACCGACATTGAGCACCTCGACCGCAGCCCGCCAGCAAGCGACCCGCTGCACGCGGTAATCGCCCGTCGCGCCCCGTGACGTGCGTGAGATCGAGTGTCGATCAGCCGGCGGCGGACCGCAGGATCACCGTGACTCGCGAGTGCCGGGCTCGTTGGACGAGCGGCGGCGCTACGCCAGGGGGAGCCAGACCGACATCGGGCAGTTGCCGCGGTTGTGCCAGGCGAAATAGGGGATCATCCGGATCGGCTCCGGTTCGCAGTCGCCGGCAGCGCCCCGGCGGTACAATTCGCCGTCCCAGGGCCGGCTACGGGCCCGAACCGCGGTGCCCTCCAGGACGGTGACGCCGCCGAGCAGGTCGGCGTCGTGGCGCGGTGCGGGAGCGAAGTCGTGCGGCAGGTGGATCTCGTCGACTGGGGTTCCATCGCTCAGGTCGACGGCTTCCAGGCAGTACACCACCGGGCCGCGAACCACGGCGGCCTGGTTGCGATCCTGCTCCAGGCGCGGGTGGGCGGTAACCAGTTCGGCGCGTAGCGGCAGCGTCAGGGTGACCCGGTCGCCGGCCTTCCACTGCCGGCGGACGGCGGCGTAGCTGCCCAGCTCGACGGCGACCGGGGCGCCGGCAACGGTCAGCTCGGCGCCGCGTGCCCAGCCCGGTACGCGCAGATGCAACGTGAACGGTCGCTCCGGCGCCTCCTCAACGGTAATGGCGACGGCGCCGTCCCAGGGGTAGTCCGTCTGTTGCGTCAGCGCCAGGGTGCCGCCGGCGACCTCCGCCTGCAGGCGGCTGCCGCCGTACAGGTGCACCCAGACGGCGTCGTCGGCCAGCCCGTATGCCCAGCGGTGCAGCCGGGCAATGGTACGGGCGACCTGCGGCGGGCAGCAGTAGCAGATGTGGGTGAACCAGCGCTCCGGCGTATCGTTGCTCATGCCGCGGTGCGCTTCGCCGTACCAGCGCAACGGGTTGGTGTAGCAGAACCGGGTGCCGTCGGCGCTCATGCCGGACAGCCCGCTGTTGTACAGCACCTGCTCCAGCACGTCCCCGTAGCGGGCGTCGCCGGTGAGCGCCGCCATCCGCCACGCCCACATGCCCTGGCCGATGTTGGCGCAGGTCTCCGTGTACGCGGTGGCGTTGGGCAGGTCGTGCGGCAGCCCGAACGCCTCGTGCACCGGATCGTTTCGGATCGAGGCGCTGAAATGGTCCGCGCCAACCGCCCCGGTCAGGTACAGCTTGGTGGCCACCACGTCGTTCCAGATCCGCCCCAGCGCCTCCAGCACCGCCGCCTCTCCGGTTTCCGCGTACACGTCCGCGGCGCCCGCCCACAGATAGGTCGCGGTCACCGCGTGTCCCACCGCGGCGGTCTCCTCGCGCAGCGGCACGCGATCCTGGTTCAGGTCGCCATTGAAGCCGGGATCGGGCGCCGAACCGCGGTTGCTCACGAACTGCCCCGCCAGATCCAGATAGCGGCGCTCGCCGGTGACCCGGTACAGGTCCACCAGGCCGACGATCTGCGATGGGTTGAACCCGAAGTTGGCCAGCGCGGGAGGCGTCGGCAGGAATACGCCGCACAGGTAGTCTGCCAGCTTGACCGCGACCGCCAGCAGGTTGCGCTTGCCGGTCGCCTCCAAGTGCACGGCGGCGGCGGTGAAGCAGTGCCCGGCGTTGTACAGCTCATGATGATGCACGTTCTGCCAGCGCTGCTTGGCCGGGTTGAGGGTGATCTGGGTGTTGAGGTAGCCGTCCGCCTCCTGCGCGGCGGCGATCCAGCCGATCACCTCGTCCATCTGCCGGTCCAGGTCGGGGGCGCGCGCAACGCCGTACACGTGCGCCATCGCCTCCAGCCACTTGTAGCAGTCGCCGTCGCTCCAGTCGGTGCCCTCGTGGGCGCCCTCCTCCAGGCCGGCGGCGATGCGGAAGTATGCCAACCGCGCCTTGTTGGACCGATCCTCCAGCGCGCGGCGCATGCTCGGCAGAATCGTCCGATGGCAGAGCGCGAAGCGGTCGGCCCAGAACCCGCCGGTCCAGCGGCTCTGGCCGAGCGCCGGCGCCGTCATCCTGCCGTGTGGACTCGGATAGTGGTACGCGGAAGGCATCACAGGCGGAAGTGAGTGAGGCACTGCCGCCAGGCGCGGATCACCCGGTCCTCGTAGATCTCTTCGCCGGGGTCGGCGAACAGGCCGTGGCGGTCGTACCACTCCACGTACTGCCGGACGCCCTCCTCCAGGCTGATGCGCCACGCGAAGTCGGGGAAATCGCGCTTGAACGCCTCCACCGAGAAGCACATGTTGTAGCGCGTCAGCGACGGTACGAAGCTTCCCCTGACCTCCTCGCTGTCGATCGCCAGCAGCACCTCCACCGGCACGTGCACGATCTCGGGGTCGACTCCAAGCACGCCACCGACGAGTTGCATATACCCGTCGAAGGTCAACGCGCCGTCGTGCCCGCAGGTGTAGCTCCTGCCGGCCGCGGTATCCCGCTCCTGCACCACGCGCGCGATCATCCTGCCCACGTCGTGCGCGCAGCTCGCGTGCAGAATGGTGTTGCCGTCGCCGGGCACCAGCACCGGCATCCCGGCCCGCATCCGCGGTACCTGCTCCTTCATGCCGGCCCAGGCGAACAGCGACAGCATGCCGCTCTTCACTCCGAACGAGTAGGTGGGGCGCACGACCGTGGCCGGGCGCCCCGCGCCGGTGAGCAACCGCGCCACCCGCTCCTCGCAGGCACGCTTGGCGGCGCCGTACGGGTTGCGGGTCGGCGCGAGCGGGTCCTCCTCGCGCATCGGGATGCGCGCCAGCGGATACCCGTAGGTGTCCACCGTGCTCACCAGCACGTAGTGCACGCCCTCCGGCAGCAGCGGCACCAGTTCCTCCACCCGCTCCGGCTCGAAGCACACGAAGTCGACCACCGCGTCCGGCCTGAAGTCGTCGATTGCCGCCTTCAGGTCGGACGGGCGGCCGCGGTCGCCGCGGTAGAAGCGCACCGCCTCCGCGAACTTCGGATCGGCATTATCATCGGCAGGGTCGCTGCGCTTCAGGATCGCCAGCGGATGTCTGCCGGCAATCAGTTCCTCCGCGCAGCCGCCGGAGATGTTCCCCGGCCCGCCGATCATCAAGACCCGGCTCATGGGAGGGTCAGTATCCCATCTCCGACTTCAGCGACTGGTCGAGCCACAGGTGCTCCATGTAGGGGCCGATGCTGGTGCCGCCGCTCATCGCCTCGCCGTGGTAGTTCTTGACCCACGGCCACCAGTACACGAACCGACCGCTGGCGCCGATCGGGATGTAGGCCACGTCGCCCATCACCATCAGCGCCATCTCCTTGAGGACGGCATCACGCTCGGCGGCATCTACCGTCATGCGCGCCTTGTCGGTGAGCGCGGCGAGTTCGGGGTTGGCGTAGTTGGGTGTGTTCCAGGGGTTGGACTCGTCCGTCGATGCCAGCGACCCGATTATGCCGAGCGGATTGTTGGACGCCGAGTTGGTGGCGAACAGGTCATAGCCGGTGCGCGACGACATCAGCGCGGACAGCGCGGTGTGCTCGTGCGACTTCAACTCCAGATCCACCCCCACGTCCTCGAAGAACCCGGACATCATGGTGGCGATGTCGCCATGCGTACCCGCGGTGGCCGCCGGCGTGAAGGCAATTTCCAGTTTGAAGCCGTCCGGGTAGCCGGCGTCCACGATCATCTGCCGCGCCTTGTCCGGATTGTAGGTGTACAACTCGGTGATCTCGTCCGGAAGCTGGCTGAAATCACCCAGAATGCTGGACCCGTCGCGCCAGTCGACCGGGTAGTTGTACAGCGCGCCATACCCCCACACCGCATCGATGATCGCCGCCTGGTCGACTGCCATCATCAGCGCCCGCCGCACCTGCCGGTTGGCCAGGTATTCGTTGTTGTGGTTCAGCGCCACCACCACCGGCCAGATCTCCACCCAGCCCTGGCTCTGCAGGTCGGGCGAGGTGTCGGCCAGCGTGTCCCGGTACTTCACGCTCACGGTACCCATTATGTCGAGTTGCCCGGTGCGCAACGACGCGATCTGGGTGGTCTCGTCCGGCAGGTTGGGCATGATCATCTCGTCGATGAACGGCAGTTGATACTCGGTGCCGTCGATGGTCGTGGTGCGCCAGTACTGCGGGTTGCGCGCAAACGAGATGTGCGAGCCTACCACCGCCTCCTTGAGCAGGAACGGCCCGGTGCCGACCAGGTTGTCCCAGTTGCCGGGATCGGCCTCCACCACCTCGCGCGGGTAGTGCACGGACCCTGAATGTTGCGCGATGTTGGCGAAGCCGCCCGGGTTGAACGAGCTGGTCTCGACGATGCAGGCGTTGCCTTCCGCGTGGATCGAGTCGATGAAGCCGCCGTTCTCGGTGCGCCAGCCGGCATTGCCGCGGTCGGCGACCCGGTTCAGCGCGTACGCGCAGTCCTCGGCGGTATACGGGCGCGACTCCATGATGTGTTCCTTGCCGTCGGCGGCCCACATGATCCCGTCGCGTATGTTGAATACCATGCGGTCGGCGGTAACTTCCCAGCTCTCCGCGAGCGCTCCGCGCGAGTAGGCCGGCGAAATGTTGTCGCTGGTGAAGTTGGTGAACTCACCGGTGCCGCGCGGGCCGTACTGTACGAAGTCCGCCTCCACCAGGCGCTGCATCACCGGGCTGATGTACATGCGCGTAACCCACTGATTGAGGTTGGTGTCCGCGCTCGGCACGTCCTGACCCCAGAAATACAGGGCCGCCGTACCGCCGTACATGGAGTCTTCGGCGGCGGCGCCCTCCTCGCCTGCCGGCGAGCCCCATGCGGATACGCCGATCAATACCAGGGCCCCGGTCAACAGGGCCAACCATTTGTTCTGCATCGCTTTCTCCTCCTGTTTGGTAGCGTTGCGTCTGTTCTACTCGGAACCGCAGTTCAGTCTTCACTGGTGCCGGTCACCGATTTGCTGTCGTCACTTCTCCCTTCGCGCCACACGCCGCTTCTGCCGGACCCCGTAGCGCCCCGCCCCGCCGCGCATGCGCGGATCAAGGATGTCGCGCAGCGCGTCGCCGAACATGTGCGTACCATACACTACCACACTCAGGGCGAGCCCGGGCCACAATACCATCCAGGGCGCCAGGAACATGTAGCTGCGGTTGGCGCCGCTCAGCATCGCCCCCCAGCTTGGCGCCGGCGGCGGAATGCCGTAGCCGAGGAAACTCAGCGACGCCTCGGTGAGGATGATCCCCGGCAGCAGCACCGAGAATCCGACGATGATGAGCGGGGCGATGTTGGGCAGGATGTGGTGCAGCAGGATGCGGCTGGTCGGGGCGCCGATCGCGGCCGCCGCCTGCACGTAGGCGTTGCCGACCACGCTGATGGTGAAGCCGCGCGAGTGGCGCGAGCCGCTGATGCCGCCGCCCACCCCCATGACGATGATCAGCGGCAGCATGCCCTGCCCTGCCATCGACATGATCACCGCCACGATGATGATCAGCGGCAGCGACATTACCGCGTCCACGAATCGCTGCACGATGAGGTCGAACTTGCCCCCGATGTAGCCGCTCAGCATGCCGATGCCGACCGAGATCACCGTGGCTACGGCACTGCTCGCGAGGCCGACCACCATCGATACCCGCGCCCCGAAGATCACCCGGCTCAGCAGGTCGCGGCCCAGGTTGTCGGTACCCAGCAGGAACCGCGCCGACGGCGGCGCCAGCCGCTCGTCATGCATGTCGTTCATGCCATACGGCGCCAGGAATTCGGCGAATATGCCGGCGAACAGCAGCAGCAGGGTGATGAGCAGCCCCACCGCCCCCAGCGGCTTCTCCCTTATCAGGCGCACCAGGAAACCGGTCAGCCTGGAACGCCTCTTGGCCCCGGTCACCGGTGGCCCCCAATCCGCACCAGAAGTCGGGACTGCATCACTTTCGTTCGTGCCGGATACGGGGATCCAGGTAGCCGTAACTCAGGTCGATCAGCAGGTTGATCAGCACGATCGCCACCGAGAAGATCAACAGCACCCCGCTCACCACCGTGTAATCGCGCGCCTGAATCGCCTGCAGCGTGAGGCGGCCCATGCCCGGCAGGTTGAAGATCTGCTCCACGATTACCGATCCGCCCACCATCAGCAGGAGTTGCGGGCCGATCGACGTCACCACCGGGATCATCGCGTTCTTCAGCGCGTGCCGGACCAGGATTACCCGCTCGCGCAGCCCCTTCGCCCAGGAGGTGCGGATGTAGTCCTGGCGCAGCACTTCCAGCATCATGGTGCGGGCGATGCGCATCGTCCCGCCCGCCATCCCCATGCCGAGCACCAGCGCCGGGATCAGCAGAATCTTCAGGTTCTCGACCGGATCCTCGAAAAAACCGACGTACCGGAACGGCGGCGCGTAGCCCCACCAGATCGACGGATAGACAATCACCATCGTGGCTATCCAGAAGCCCGGCACGGCCACCCAGAAGATGGCGAAACTGCGCCCCGCATAGTCGCCGAGCGTGTCCTGGCGCACCGCCGAGTAGATGCCGATCGGCAGCGCAATGATCTGGCTGAAAATGAACCCAAGCAGGCCCAACTCAACCGTGACCGGCCAGCGCGCGGCGATCTCCTCCAGCACCGGCGTGCGCCGCCACAGCGAGGCGCCGAGGTCGCCGCGCAGCACGATGCCGCTTAGCCAACTCGCGTACTGCTCGAACAGCGGCCGCTCCAGCCCCAGCGCCTGTTCGATCTCGGCGCGCGCCGCCACAATGTCGATCTCGTCGGGGTTCATCCCCATGTACTGGCCGACCATCGCGTCGACAATCGTCCCAGGCGTGAGGCGCTGCAGCATGAACACCAGGAAGCTGGCCACCAGGATGGTCACCAGCGACAGCGCCAACCTCCTGATTACGTACCCCTTGAATGTGCTGCCCCCTGACCCCTGCTCCGCCACGCCGCCATCCTACCCTGCCGCCGCCGAAGACCGCACCACGCTGCGAACCGAAACGTGGCAGATACTAGTCCTCGGCGGGTTCCGCCGGGCTTGCCGCTTGCGGCGGCACACGGAACAACAGAGCGGCACAGAAGGCCAACACCGCGGCCACGGCCAGCGCCGTGAACACATCGTCCACCGCTCCGGCCAGAGCTGCGCGCATTCCGTCCAGCAACAGGTCCGCCGTTGCCGAGCCATCCGGGCCCGTCCCGGCCAGGTCCGCCCGCAGCGACTCTGCCATGGAAGAGTCGAGCAGCGCCTCGGGATCACGCCGCAACAGTTCGAAGCGACCCTCGGGCAGCGCTGCCCTTGATTCGCCGCTGACCGCGGCCTCAAGCCGCGACGAGAAGCGCCGGGTCAGCACGACGCCCAGCACCGCAATGCCCAGCATACCGCCGAGGGACCGGTAGAACTGCAGCGCAGATGTCGCGACACCTACCAGCCGGTGTGGAACGGCATTCTGCACGGCGACCGAGAGCGTCGCCACGATTCCACCAAACCCGAATCCTGCCGCCACGATATAGATCTCGCTCAGAACGACGCTCGTGCCGGCATGCAAGGTGGAGACCAGGCACATCCCCGCCGACATGAACCCGGTGCCGACCAGTGCCTGCAACCGGTAGTGTCCGCCGGCCCTCGACAGCAGTTGGCCGGACAGCACGCCGCCGAACACTATGCCGAGCAACATCGGCGCCAGCAGGTTGCCGCTGCCGGCCGCCGAAATGCCCATCGAGATCTGAAAGAACAATGGCAGGAAAATCACACCGCCATACAAAGCGAAACTGGACAACAACGTCATGAGCACGGAGATGGACATCACGCGGCTTGAGAACACCTGCAGAGGCATGATCGGTTGCTCGGCTCGAGACTCGATCACGATGAATACTGCGGTCATCGCCAGTCCGAACGCCAGCAAGCCGACGATTCGCGGCGTGGTCCACTCCTGCTGGACACCGACCGCCGACAGTCCAACAAGCAGCGGCAGCAAGGCAAGGATCAACGCCAACATCCCGGCATAGTCCATTCTGTTTCCTCCGGACGGAGGGCGCAGCTTGGGAAAGAATCGTGCGCTGAGGGCCAGCACCGGAATGCCGCTCAGGGCGATGAGCAGGAACATCCAGTGCCAGGACAGACGTTCGGCAACGACCCCTCCGGCGATCGGTCCGGCGACGGAGGCCACGCCGTACACCGCGCCTATGAGCCCATGGTACTTGCCTCGTTCCTCGGGCGGAAACAGATCCGCGATCGCCACGTAGCTGCAGGTCATGATGATCCCGCCGCCGATTCCCTGTATGGCGCGGAACAGCACCAGCTCCGCCATCGAACCGCTCGCTCCCACCAGGGCGGAGCCGACGATGAAGATCGCCATGCCGGGCAGAAGGAATCGCCGCCGGCCATACAAGTCGCTCAGCCTGCCCACGATCGGGTACGCGATGGTGGCGCAGACAAGGTATGCGGTGATCGCCCAAGCGTAGCGGTCGAACCCGCCGATGTCCGCGATGATGCGCGGCATCGCCGTGGCGACGACCGTCTGGCTGAGGGCGGCCAGGAACGTCGCCAGCACCACGCAGGTCATCGCCAGGGCAACCTGCTTCCTCGGAAGCGGCACAAATCCTGCGTCCAGCGGCCTGCCGGCAGACGCTCCAGTCGCCGCCGCGTTGGCCGGTTGACCGCCCATCCACGCGGTCCTACTGCCGTGCGCCGGGCGCCACGGGTGGATGGTTCTTGTTCCGCCGCAGACGGTGAACGAGCTTGTATGCCTGGTAGCCACACAACGACAGCCTCGAGAAATGAGACCCCATGGATGTGGGCAGGAATTCCCCGGCGTCCAGGTCTTCGACCGCGGTCAGTATCCGGTGCAGGCCCACCTTGGCCAGATCCAGCATGCGCGGATCGGCCATCTCCATCCCTCCGCACCCCAGTATGCAGGGAACGACCGAGCTGAGCATGTTTTGGCGATAGCTGCGCCAGCAATCGTCCAACGAAAGGCTCTTTGCTCCGTGGCGACACACGATGTCGTGGTATTCCTGCACCACCTGCCGCTCGATGCGCCGGCGATCGTCGACGGAAACGCTGGTTCCCAAGAAATACGCGACGTCGTACAGGCCGCTGCCGAAGCCGCAGCCTTGCCAATCGACGACCGCGGGCTTGGCCGCGTCACCCGGGTCGAACAGCAGGTTCTCCCCACGGTAGTCCCCGTGGATGAAAGTAACGGGTCCGGTCGCCACGTTTGCGAAGTGTGCGCCGATCCGTGTCCCGAAGGCCTCCACCAAACGTCCCGTCCCGGTCGAGAAGTGGTCGCTGAAGCGCTCCAGGACCAGCGGAAGGCACAGCAGGTAGGCACTCTGCATGCGCCGTCCGTAACGCGGGCTGAGACAGTCGTAGCTGCCGGCTACCGGGGGCCTGTCGACCGCTTCCCAGAACATTCCATGCAGGTTGGCAAGCTCCCGAACGGCGATCCGTGCGCGTTCGGCGTTGACGCCAACCGCCTGGGGCGTCGCCTCCATCGGGCGGAGATCTTCGAGGACCAGGACAAACCGGTGGCTGTCTTCGTCGAACTCGCCGTACAGGAAAGCTGGCGATCGAATCGGCGCATGGGCCGCCACTTGGCGATAGAAATCGTACTCCCGCTGGTGAATCGCGAGCCACTTGGCGAACCTCATCGCCAGCGCGCTGTCGGTGGGAAATTTCACGATCACGCTCCGTGGCACCGCGGGAGAGCCGTCCTGCGCGACCAGATGACAACGCAAGAGGCTACCGAACGCATTCGTAGCCGCCCCCAGGTTTTCGACCACGACTTCCTTTACTTCCGATGGGTCGGAGACGCCGCCCGCACGAAGTGCGCGCCGCATCCAGTCCACTGTGATGCCGTCCGCGTCCCGGCAGGTGAGCGAGTGGCCGGTCACCGGGACCGCTCCGATGCCTCTCCGCCACGGCGGCGGACCACCCGAACCCGGAACGAGCCGGCCGGGTGAGGGAGCGGCGCATGCTTGATCTTGAGCGGGCGGTCCGGTCGCTCGAGCACCAATTCGGTCTCGCGCACGATAGTCGCCATCGTGATCGCAATCTGCACCTCGGCAAACGCGAAACCCAGACAACGATGTCGTCCGACGCCTAATGGTGCAAAGGCTCCGGCCCGTCGATGCTCGGCGCGCTCGCGGCCGTAGCGCTCGATGTCGAAGCGCCCCGGATCGGGGAAGCACTCGGGCAGGTGATGTGCCACGGTGCTGCCGATCAGTACGTGGGACCCGGCCGGGATCTCATAGCCGCCGAACTCGAACGTGTTCGTGACGACCCGTGGTATGGCAGGGATGATGGGATACATGCGCAGCGTCTCGAGCGCGATGCTATGGGTCACATCGAGCTTGCGCAAGGACTGCACCGTGAGCGCACCGTTGTCGAACCAAGAATCCACTTCGGCGGTCATCTGCGCGTGCAACTCCGGGTGAGTCAGGATTGCGTGGAGCATGAACGAACACACGGAAGCCGAGGTATCGAGTCCGGCAAAATAGGGACCCAGGAACGCCAACATCATGTCCGTCTCCGGGAAGAACTGCGGGTCGGTTCGGTGCAGGTTGATGAGGGTGTCGATGTAATCGGCATCGCCGCCTGCGTGCGCCTCGCGCTCGTGGACGGTGAGCAGTTCTTTGTACAGTTCGTTGGCACGCTTGCGCGCGCGCTGAAATCGCGGCAGGTGAACCAACAGGGCCGGCCACTGCCGGGTCACCTGCGTCTTCAGCAGCACGTCGAGAAAGGCAGCCACGTCGTCGAGGTAGTCTCGTGGCGGAACGCCGGTAAGCAGCACGCCGAGTTGCTCGGCGACGATGCGCTGCAACGCATTGAGGACGCTCATGGCCTGGCCCTCGGGCCATCCGGCGATCCCGCGGCGGGTGATGTCGACGACATCGTCGAGCCGGCTCTCGATGAGCTTGGGCGAGTATCCATCCGCCTGCACCTTGCGCATGCGCAGGTGCTCGGGGCCGTCCATGCTCATCAGGACATGAAGACCGCCGTTGACGGTGTTGAAATCGCGCCAGGTTTCGAACGAGCGAAGATGGTTCTGTCCCGAGTTGGTGACAAAGTTATTCGCTTCCGGACCGACGAGTGCGATGTAGTGGCGATTGAACGCCCGCACGCGGAACACCGGACCGTGCTGCAGGTATTGCCGTGTGAGGAATGCGCGCAGATCGCCCGCCATCTCGAATGCATTGCCGAGGAGCGGCCATCCGGGCGCCTGCGGTATCTCTTCGGGCAGACGCGCCGGCATGCCGCGCGGTGTGGGAGGATCAATCCCGCGGAGAGCCTCCGTGACCACTCTTCCGATAAGATCGAGCTGAGCGATCTCATCGATCCGTCCCTGGACCTCCGCGAGCTCCTGTGGGGAGAGCAGGCTCTCGAACACGCCGCACGATGCCGCGAGCCCGATGATCACGGCGTCGCGCGGTTCGGGGATGTCCTGACTGAAGATCACTCGCATGATCCGGAACTCGACATCCTCCGTGGCTCTCATGCTGGCGGGAGGATAGCGCCGGACGCGTGAAATCAACCGTGAAAGAAACACCATGCCGTTTTCTTCGCTGTCGAGTATGCCGTGCGCGACAAGTCGGTCGAGCGCCCGCTGGCGGATTTGGTCACTTCTCGCCGCGGTACGAGTGACCCCGTAGGCGGCGTCGCGGTAATTCGTTTCCGCGCAGATGTCCGCCAGGGTGGAATCGAGCAGGTCGTCTCCGAGCGGCGTGGGATCGACGGGAAACAGTTGCTGAAGATCCGTGTCGATGCGTTGTTCCAGCGCCAGGTCCATCAATACCGCGCCGGCAATCACAACGTCACGGGAATGGTCCGAGAGGGAGGCACGGATGCCGCCCTTTTCGCTATCGATAATGAGAACGAGAATCTCTTCCGCGATCCGCAGCATCAGCCTCAACCGTGCCAAGTCGACAACAGACGGCTCCCGTCCCCACCCGTCGATGATCCCGACGTGCGAGGAGTGTGCGACAGCATGTCCGGTACAGGATGCTAGTCAAGGGCGAACCGGTCAAGCGTGGGGTCAAGTAAGTTCCGCCGCTGGCGTTGTGGCGCCACGCTTGGTATTGGAGACCTTGCCGACTACCCGTGGCGGCGCCGTGTACCACTCACGATCCTTCGTTGAAGTGGTGGACCGCGATGCCCCGTGACGCGGTCGAAGTGGTGCGCATCTCCGGTGACGATCGCGTCGCCTCGGGACAGCGCGGTTGCGGCAATGAGCAGTTCCGATGGCGGGATCGTGGGATCTGATTCTCGCTCGTCACCGTAGCCGGGTGCGAGGCGTCAGGCATTAATGAGATGCGTAGGGGTCGGCGGCGTCGCGCAGGCCGTCACCGAGCAGGTTGAAGGCCAGCACCGACACGATCACGAAGATCGCGGGAATCATCATCCACGGGTGCAGGGCCACCGCCTTCACGTTCTGCGCCTGGTTCAGCAGCACGCCCCAACTCACCACCGGCGGGCGCAGCCCCAGGCCCAGGAAGCTGAGCGCGGTCTCGCCCAGGATCATGCGCGGGATCGACAGGGTCAGGTCGACGATCAGGTAGCTCAGAAACGACGGCAGCAGGTGGCGTACGATGATCTTGCGCTCGGTGGAGCCGGCGATCTGAGCTGCCACCACGAAGTCTTCCTCGCGGGTGCTGATCAGCTTGCCGCGCACCACCCGCGCCAGTGCCGTCCAGCCAATGATCGACAGGATGATGGTAATGCCGAAGTACACGCGCAACGGCGGCCAGTCGACCGGCACCGCCGCCGCCAGCGCCATCCACAGCGGAATGGTGGGTATCGACAGCAGGAACTCGATAACGCGCTGAATGGTATTGTCGATCGCCCCGCCGTAGAACCCGGACACTCCGCCCAGGATACAGCCGAGCACGAAGCTCACCGCCACCCCGACCAGGCCGATAGACAGCGAGATGCGGCCGCCGTACAGGGTGCGCGAAAACAGGTCGCGGCCCAGCTCGTCGCTGCCGAACAGCAGCAGCAGGCCGGGCTCGGCCACGCCGATCAGGTGGCGGTCAGCCGGAATCAGCCCCCACAGCTCATACCGCTCGCCGCGCGTGAACAGCCGCAGCGGGTAGCGCACGGTCACGTCCTCCGTGTACACCTTGCGGAACGACACCGGGTCGCGCCCCGGCTCCAGGCCGTACACGAACGGCAGCCGCAGGCGCCCGTCGGCGTCGATCACGCGGACACGCGAAGGCGGAGCGAACGAGAACTCCTTGAAGCGGGTGTCCCTGGCGTAGGTGGCGAAGAACTCCGCGCCCAGGCACATGGTGAGGTAGAACAGCAGCAGCACCGCGCCGCCGGCGAGCGCCACCCGGTGGCGGCCCAGGCGGCGCCACATGAGCTGCCATTGCGACGCGAGATAGAGGCGCTCCTCCGCCTGCTCGGCGGTGGCGGCAGCGTTCGAGACAGCCGGCTCCGCCACCGGTTCAGGTGCTCCGCTCGTAGCGGATGCGCGGGTCGATCCACATCAGCAGCATGTCGGAGACGAAGGTTCCGATCACGGTCAGGAAGCCGAGCAGCATCACGATGGTGCCGCCGAGGAACATGTCCTGGTTGCGCAGGGCGCGCAGCAGCATCGGGCCCACCGTCGGCAGGCTGAGCACCACCGCCGTGATGGTGCCGCCGGAGATGGTGGCCGGCAGCATCCAGCCGACGGTGCTGATGATCGGGTTGATCGCCACCCGCACCGGGTACTTGAACAGCAGGGCGCGTTCGGCGGCGCCCTTGGCGCGGGCGGTCACCACGTACTGCTTCTTCAACTCGTCGAGCACGCCGCTGCGCATCACCCGGATCAGCGCCGCGGTCCCGGACAGACCAATGATGATCACCGGCACCGGCAGGTGCGCCATAAGGTCGATCACCCGGCCCACGCTCCAGGCGGCGTCGACGTACTCGGGCGAGAACAGGCCGCCCACGCTGGCGCCGAACTGGCGCACCATGAATACCATCAGCACCAGCGCCAGCAGGAACTGCGGCGTTGCCAGCCCGGTCAGGCTGACCACCGTCAGCGCGTGGTCGCCGACCGAGTACTGGTGGGTGGCGGCGTAGATCCCGATCGGAACCGCCACCACGTAGATGAATACCATCGCCGCGGCGTTCATGATTACCGTCAGCAGCATGCGGTCGGCGATCAGCTCCGAGACCGGCTTGCGCCAGTCCATGGAGCGTCCGAAATCACCGGCCAGCGCCCGTCCGGCCCACTTCAGGTATTGGCGGTGCAGCGGCAGGTCGAGGCCGTACTGCCGTTTCAACGCGGCCAGCTCCGCTTCGTCGGGGGCGGCGCCGCGCATCGCCAGCGCCTGGATATAGCTGTTCAGGTAGTCGCCGGGTGGGAGCTGGATGATGGCGAATCCCGCCATTGACAGTACCACCAGCAGAAGCAGCATGTAGAGCGAACGGCGCAGGAGGTAATACAGCACGGCATCAGCAGGCGCCGGCCGCCGCTGATACGGCGGCCGGCGCAGCAATCACGTCAAGTTGGTGCGGGTCAGTTCCAAAAGAACCATCAGTTCTTGAAGAACCACTGTTCGCCGCCGTCGAGCACGGTGATGTTGTAGAAGTCCTTGGCGATGCCGATGTTGCCGAGCCGCCGCGAGTGCACCAGGGGCGAAGGAACGTCCACCGCCACGCCGATCACCCACAGGTGCTCGGCCTGAATCTCGAACACCTCGCGACTCGCGGCCAGGCGCTCCTCCGCGGACGGGGTGGACTGGATGATGTCGCGCAACTCGTACACCCGCTTGCCCGCTTCGGTCGGCTCCACGCCCTCCGCGCCGCCGGTCTGGTACCAGCGCCACCAGGTGGGCGTAGTGGTGCTGAAGCCCTGGAAGAACCAGGACGGCACGACACTGGCACTGCCCAGACCCCAGGTAGTGAGCACATGCTCGTTGGCCTGGAACGCCGTCCACCAGGCGCCACCGTCCATCACCTTGGTCGGCACGTCGATGCCGATCGCCTTCCAGTACTGCGAAGCCAGCTCGGAACCCGGCGTGACCGACGGGAACACCTCGTAGTAGGTCAGCGGGATGGTAAACCGCTCGCCGTCGGGACGCAGGCGGAATTCGTTGTTGGCATCCCACTCCAGGCCCATCGCATCGAGCAAGGCGTTGGCTTGGTCGGGATCGTAGGCCGCGTAGGAATCTTCCAGGTCCTGGCTGAACATCGGGTTGCCGCGAACCGGCGCCACCTGCGCGGGACGGCCAAAGCCCAGGAACAGCGACTCGATGAAGTCCTGGCGGTCGAGCGCCAGCGACATCGCCTGGCCGAGACGCGGGTCCTGCACCAGGTCTCTGAGCACCGGGTCGGACGGCGCGTTGTTGAAGAAGAAGATCAGCGGGTGATCGAGCCAGTCCTTGGTCAGCAGGATGTCGAAGTTGCCCTTGTCCTGGTTTTCGACGTACAGCGGATAGTCGCTCAGCTTGACGAAGTAACCGCCCTCCACGTCCAGCTCACCGGTCAGAATCTTCAGCGACAGCACCTCCGGATCCTCGGCCGTGGACTTGCGGATATAGTCGATGTAGGGGAGCTGATTGCCGGCGGTGTCGATCTTGAAGTAGTAGGGGTTGCGCACGAACAGGAATTCGCCGGGGCCGACAACCTCCTGCACCTGCCACGGGTTCACTACCGGGAACTCCAGGGGCTCCATCACGCTCATCATGTAGGTGCCGTCCCAGCTCATCAGGCCCGCCCCGGTTTCCAGCATGAAGCGCGGCCACTCGTCGTCGCCGAAGCCCTTTTCCTTCATGACCGGAAGGATCTTGTCCATGTCGTTGTAGTCGCGATGGAATTGCTTCAGGTAGTGGGCCGGCTTCATGGTCCGTCCCACGCCACCGCTGCCGTGGGTATGGAGAATCACCTCCAGCAGGCCGTAGGGCGCCGCGAAGTCGAGGCGGAAGGTGTGCTCGTCGACCGCAACGAACTCGGGGGACTCACCCCCGCGCACCAGCCACACCGGGTAGTTGGGATAGAGATCCTCGTTCTCCATGATGTCCTCGAAGAAGAAGCGGACATCCTCGGTGGTGACCCGTTCCCCGTCCGACCACTTCAGGCCGCGCCGCAGCGTGAACGTCCAGGAGGTGCCGTCGTCGCTGATCGACCAGTCCTCGAACACCCCGGGGCGCACTTCCACGCCCACCAAGTTGGCATGGTGGGCGGTGGGACTTGCCAGCATCTCCACCAGGTCGGCGTTGGCCACGTGGCGGATGATCGGGTCCCAGGTGGGATCCAGACTGGTGGTCCTGAGCGTGCCGCCGTAGCTGCCGACCTCCTCCCACGGTTCCATTACCTGCGGGTTGTCGGGCAGCCGCTCCTCGACCGGCGGCAGGCTGCCTTCGGCCACCATCGCGGCCAGCATGGGCGCTTCACCGAACGAGGTGATGGTGATCCTGCCGCTGTCCAGGTTGTAGGTGTCGAAGCCGGTAATCGCGTCGCTGGCCATCTCCATCGCCGGCTCTGCCGCCGCGGAGGACGCTTCGCCCTCGTCCTCTCCCCCCGCGAACGCCGTCACCGTCGTGGCAAGGCCCAAAACCGCCACCAGCAACCCGGTAACGATACGAAATCGTCTCATCGAATGTATTCTCCTCGGCAGCGGACCGGCGGCCCGTATTCCACACACCGCACCCCCCTTGCTGCCGACCGCAGTCTAACCGTTCCTCCGCCACCCCTCAACCCTGAGCCGAAACGGCGAAACGGCGAAACGGCCATGCTCGTTGCACACAGCTTGCGAGACCCCCTGGTCGATACTACTATTGATACTATAGTACGGGATCCAGCGAAGGACGGGAGGAACACAGGTGAGCAGCAAGTGCGACCGCTACACGTATCGCATCACATGGTCTGCCGACGATGCCGAACACGTGGCTCTCTGTGCCGAGTTCCCATCGCTCAGTTGGCTGTCCCCGACGCCGGCGGAGGCTCTGGCTGGGATGCAGGAGCTAGTCCGACAGGTCGTGGCCGACATGCGTTCCAACAACGAGCCGCCGCCGGAACCGTTTGCAGAACGTACCTACAGCGGACGCTTCGTGGTGCGGGTGCCACCGGAGACTCACCGGGAACTTGCAATCAAGGCGGCGGAAGAGGGCGTAAGCCTGAATCGCCTGATTAGCGCCCGCCTCGCGCGCTGAACGGTAATCCCCGGTGCCGGACCTGCCACTGAGACCCATCTCCGGGCCGCGATGTGGTCAGTGGGAGGCGGGACGCATCAATGAGATGTGTCACGCATCAATGGGATGCGTAGGGGTCGGCGGCGTCGCGGAGGCCGTCGCCGACGAAGTTGAAGGCCAGCACGGTGATGATCACGAACAGGCCGGGGATCATCAGCCACGGGGCAAGCGCGATGGAGTGCACGTTCTGGGCCGCCTTGAGCAACACGCCCCAGCTCATCGCCGGCGGTTGCATGCCCAGGCCCAGGAAGCTGAGCGCGGTCTCGGCCAGGATCATGGACGGGATCGCGAGCGTCAGCGAGGCGATGATGTGGCTCAGGAAGGAAGGCACCATGTGCAGGAAGATGGTGGGCAGATCGCGCCGCCCGGCCAGCTTGGCGGCCACCACGAAGTCCTCCTCGCGCAGGGACAGGAACTTGCCGCGCACCACGCGCGCCAGGCTGGTCCAGCCGATCAGCGACACGATCACGGTGATGGCGAAGTACATCTTCAACACCGGCCAGCCGGTGGGCAACGCCGCGCTTAGCCCCATCCACAGCGGCAGGCTGGGAATGCCGATGATGATCTCGATCAGGCGCTGGACCACCTCGTCCACGGTGCCGCCGAAGAAGCCGGCAACGCCGCCGATCAGGATGCCCAGGAAGAAGCTGATCGCCACCCCGACCAGGCCCACCGACAGCGAGATCTGGGCGCCGTACAGGGTGCGCGAGAACACGTCGCGCCCCAGCGCATCGGTGCCGAACAGGTGCACCGGCACGCCCTCGACGCCGGTGCCGAACAGGTGCAGATCGGACGCAAACAGCCCCAACAGCTTGTACTCGAAGCCGCGCACGAACAGCTTCACCGGGTAGCGCTGCGCGCGATCCTCCTGGTAGACGTTCTCGTAGGTTTCCCGATCCAGCTCACTCGTCAGCGGGTATACGAACGGCCCCCGCAGGCGCCCCTCCGCGAACCAGCGCACCACCATCGGCGGCGCCTCCTTGTACGCCAGGCTGCGCAGCACCGGGTCGTGCGGACTCAGGAACGGCGAGAACAGCGCCGCGAGATAGAGCATCCCGAGTACGACGGTCGCCCCCACCGCCACCTTGTGGCGGAAGAAGCGGCGCCGCATGAGTTGCCACTGCGACGCGTAGAACTCGCGGTCGTCGCGATCGTCGAGCGCGGCGGCACGCTCCGCCTCCGATACCCGCGGCACCACCAGTTCGCGCGTTTCGACGCCGGCGCCGTGCTCGCGATCAGCCTCCGCCATCGCGCTAATTCGCCTTCTTCTCGAACCGGATGCGTGGATCGATCACGATCAGCAGCAGGTCCGATATCAGGGTGCCGATTACCGTGAGAATGCTCAGCAGCATGATGAAGCTGCCGGCCAGGAACATGTCCTGCGCCAGCAACGCGTCGATCAGCAGCGGCCCGGTGGTGGGCAGGTTGAGCACCACCGCAGTGATGGTGGCGCCCGAGATCAGTTGCGGCAAGGTCCACCCCACCGTGCTGATGAACGGGTTGAGCGCCACCCGCACCGGGTACTTCATGACGATGCGGTTTTCCGTCAGCCCCTTGGCGCGCGCCGTGATCACGTACAGCTTGCGCAGTTCGTCGAGCAGGTTGGCGCGCATGATGCGCACCAGCCCGGCGGTGCCGGCCGAGCCGAGCACGATGGTGGGAATCCACAGGTGGCCGAGCAGGTCGATCATCTTTCCGAACGACCAGGGCGCGTCCTGGTACTGCAGCGAGAACAGGCCGCCCACGTCGATCCGCAGGTAGCGGAAACTGACGTACATGAGCACCAGCGCCAGCATGAAGTTCGGAACGGCCAGTCCGATAAAGCTGAAGAAGGTGGCCACGTAGTCGCCCGGCGAATACTGCCGTACCGCCACGTAGATGCCCACCGGGAACGCCACGACCCAGATGAAAATGAGCGAGGAAGTCGAGATCACCAGGGTCAGCCCAATCCGTTCCCACACCAGCTCGTTGACCGGAGTCTGGTAGCGGAACGACTGCCCCATGTCGCCCTGCACGAAGTTGGTGATCCACTTCCAGTACTGGCCCATGAACGACTTGTCGAGCCCGTACTGCAGCGTAAGGCTCGCCACCATCTCCTCGCTCACCAGTTCGCCCTGGGCGCGCAGGCGGGTGATGTAGCTGGTCAGGTAGTCGCCCGGCGGCAACTGGATAATCACGAACGACAGGAACGAGATCACGATCAGTGCCAGCAGCATGTTCATGAAGCGGCGGATCAGATAGTCGACCATCGCGGCCCCTTACCAGCCGCACCCCCCGCTCGGGGAGGTGCGGCCTGCGGTTGCGTCAGCGTCAGTGCGCCGCTGCTACTCGTCGATATACCACTGGGCCGGCAGAGTCTGCACCCAGAGGAAGCTCTCGAACGAGAACGGCAGCACGTCCGGCACGTTGCGGATACGGCTGTTGATGATGATGGGCCGTACCGCCTTGGCCACCGTGCCGATAACCGGCAGGTTCTCGGCCTGGAACTCCCAAACCTTGGCGCCGATGCGGTTGAATTCCTCGGCGTCGGGGGCGTCCACCCAGGCGTGCCAGTCGTCGATCCACTGCTTCCACTCCGGTGGCGGTTCGATGCCCGCGGGCGGTTCGTCGCCCTGCCGGCCACCGTCAATCCAGCGCTGGTGGCGGTAGAAGTTGCGCCACTCAAGCGAGTGGATGATTACGTCACCGCCAAACGGCGGCGGCGAAGACAGGCGGCTCGGCATGTAATGCTCGGAGACGAAGATCACGATATCCAGTTCGTTGGCATTCAGCAACTGTGACTGCAACTCCTGGGCGATCTGCTTGTAGTTGATCCGGATGCCGATCTCCTCCCAGTAGTTGCGCGCCAGCTCGCTGATGTTGTCGCCCATGGTGCCGAGCACCGAACTGGTGTGCGGGCGCAGGTCGAGGATGAACTCCTCACCGCCCGGCGCCTCGCGCCAGCCGTCTCCGTCGCGGTCGGTCATGCCCATTTCGTCCAGCTTGGCCTTGGCCGCCTCGGGATCGTAATCGGCGTAGGAGCGCGCCCAGGCCTCATCGTAGAACGCGGCGCCCGGATCGACCGAGTACTGCGCCGGCGTGGCCAAGCCCAGGAACACGAACTCGTTGATCTCCTGGCGGTTGAGCGCCAGCGACAGCGCCTGCCGGAACCGCTTGTCGAACAGGACCGGCCCCTTGACCGGGTGCACGCTGTTCATGTTGGGCATGAAGATGACGCGGCTGGTCTTGGTGTCCTGCCACTCGCGCACGCCGTAGCCGCCCACCTCTTCGTTCTGCTTGTACAGGGCGAAGCTGGCCGGGTCCATCATGCGCCCGCCGATGTCCACCTTGCCCTGCATCATGTTCAGGATCGCCACCTGCTTGTCGGCGAAGAAGATCGCCCGCAGGGTGTCGATGTAGGGAAGCTGATTGCCGGCCGCGTCGACGGCGAAGAAGTACGGGTTGCGCACGCTGTACTTGCCGGTCGAGTCACGGCTCTCCATTACCCACGCGGCCAGCTTCGGCTGCGGGTAGGGCTCCGTGGGCGCGGTCGACAGGCGCGCGCCCAGGTGAGCAATCCAGTTCTCGAATCCTTCCGCCTGGGCCATCTCCTCGGCCTTGTCGTTGAAATCGGCGTGGAACTCCTCAATATAGTGCACCGGCGCATATATGTTGCCCTGCCGGGTGCGGTGGAAGTTCAACAGCGGGGTCAGGAAGGTCGGCGTCAGCGGCACCGCGTAGGTCATGCGCAGCGTGTAGTCGTCGACCGCCTCCCACTCGGACAGCTCACCGCCGAGCGACCAGCGAATTGCCTGACTCGGAATGTCCGGGTTCTGGAATACGTTGTCGTACACCCACATGAAGTCGGCGGTGGTAAACGGCATGCCGTCCGACCACTTCATCCCCTCGCGCAGGTGGATGGTGAGCACGGTGCGGTCGGCGGACAGCTCGTAGCCCTTGGCGCCGTGCGGGATGATCTCGTTCAAGGTCGGGTCGGCGCGGAACAGGAATGTCTTGGCGCCGCGGTGCATGTCGCCGTAGTCGCCGGGACCGGTGCGCGCCACGCGTAGCTCGCCGCCGTACTTGCCAACCTCCGCATAAGGCTCCATCACCATCGGATCGTCCGGCAGCCGGTCTTCCACCGGCGGCAACTCACCGGCCTGCACCATGGCGGCCAGCATCGGCGCCTCCTGGAACGTGGTAATGCCCACTTGCGACGCCGTCGGCGGCGTCAGCCAACTCTCCCGCACGGTGTAGCGGCCGACGATCTTGACGATGTCGCTGCCTTCCGCGGCCATCGCGGCCGCGCCGCCGGCGGTAGAGCCTTCCTCCTCGCCGCTGGCGAACAGCGGTGCTGCGGCCAGTACGACGCCCAGCACAAGACCGGAACAGAACAGCAGTGCTTGCCTCATTTTGAGTCTCCTTGAGAATTGATGTGCCGGCACAATAACGCATTCCCGCCGGGCAGCACAACTCCAAATTGCCAATGTCTGCGGACGCCGCCGGGGCCGCCCGGCACGACCGCCGGCCGCAACGCCCGAACCACCGCACGTACTGGCGTAATACCGGAACGGCATGTATAATTGAGCACGAAATGATCGATCCGGCAGCAACGGTAGCGCACGTCGGACGTCCGCTACCCCCCATGAACGGCGCGCAGACGAGTACGGAGGCGCGCTTGGCTCCGCGCTCGCACTTCGCGCATCACGAGATGCTCAGCCCCCGCAAACTGAGGATCGCGGCGGCAATCTCTACGGTGGTCGTGGCGATGTTTGTCATCGCCAAGCCGATCGGAACACATACCCTTACGGAGCTGCAGCGGTGCGTGTACCTCGTGTCGGTTGCCGCGTTCAGCTTCCCGCTCTACTACAGCCTGATGACAGTGACGCTTTACTGCACACGCTTCCAACCGCCGCTTGCCTCGGCCGTGGCAGTGGCGGTGATGGCCGCGGTCGTGTCGGTCCCGGTAACCGCCATGGCGTATCTGTATCCGCTGCTTTTCCACCCCGGCTACCAGATACCGGATGTCGCAACGGTGTACGTCACCGTGGCCGGCTCGGCGATGTCGGCCTGCTTGCTGTGCAACCACGTCATCTTCCAGCGCATAAGGGATATCCGGGAAGCCGGCGCCGGCCCGCTCTATCCCGGATTCCGCGGGAATCGGGACTCGACGATCGGGGACTCCACCATCGGGGAACCCAAACCGAGCGGCGACTCGGCGCCGAACCGCTCCAATGACAAGCCGCCCGAGAACCCAACGCCGCACCGCCTGACACCACCTGCAAGTCCCACCCTCCCGCCGGTTCGCTCCTTCGTCGAACGGCTTCCAGCCGACTTGGGCGACGAGATCATATATCTCAAGACCGAGGGACACTATCTCAGGGTATACACCAAGGCCGGCACCAGCCGGCTGCTGTTGCGGTTCGCGGACGCCGTGGCGGAACTCTCCAACCTCGGCATGCAGGTGCACCGTTCCTATTGGGTCGCTCACAACCAGGTGGTGGGAATGGTAAACCGCGACCATCGCATGGTTCTGCGGCTGACCGGCGACTACGAGGTGCCGGTCAGCCGCACGTACGTCAGGGCGGTCAAGGCAGCCATACCGCGCTGACAGCCGCTCGGCCGTCTCCGATCCGGCCCGCCGTTTGGCAGCCGCCGCAGTTGCCGGTCTTGTGGTTACCGTTACCGGGCGATTCGTCCTACACTGGCCGCACCATGTGCCGTAACATTCGTCCTCTGCACAACTTCGCGCCGCCGGCGACGACCGAAGAGGTACACGCCGCCGCGCTGCAGTACGTGCGCAAGGTTTCCGGAGCCAGCAAGCCGTCGCGATCCAACGAAGCAGCGTTCCGGCGCGCCGTGGACGAGGTGGCCGGCGCCACGGCACGGCTGCTCGAGGCGATGGTCACCAGTGCTCCGCCGCGCAACCGTGAGGCGGAGGCCGCCAAGGCCCGCGCGCGCTCAGCACAACGGTTCGGTCGCGCCACGGCGGCGCAGACCGCGCCGGGGCAGTAGCGTACGGCGCAGGTTCAAAGCCGTCGCCTGCGAGGGACTACCGCGGAGGGATCGGCTCCGGGAAGTTCCAGCGCACCCAGTTCCACTGCAACTGGTCGCCGGTGGCGTCGTTCCAGCCTAGCAGGCGCCCCTTCATTTCTTGCAGCACCACGCGCGCTGCCGGGTCGTCGGTGCGGTCGATTAAGTTGTGCATCTCGAAGGGGTCGGTGCGCACATCGTAGAGTTCGTCGATGTCATGAGCATTGTAGACGTATTTCCAGCCGTGCGTTCTGACCATGCGCTGCGTCTGGTAGCCCCAAACCTCGCCGTGGTGCTCGCAGTACACGCTGTCCGGCCACGCTGACGGCTGCTCGCCGCGCAGCAGAGGCAGCAGGCTCATGGCGTCGATTCCGTCCGGCGGCTCCAAGCCAGCCAACTCGACAATCGTCGGCATCAGGTCCATGAGCCGGACGAAACGGTCGCTGCGCTGCGCCGGGCCCTCCGGAAGCTTGACGATGAGCGGGACCCGGAACACCTCCTCGTACATGGTGCCGGCCTTCTCGAAGTGCTTGTGGCTGCCCATCGAATCGCCGTGGTCGGTGGCAAAGATGATTACCGTGTGGTCCGCGATTCCGCTCTCCTCGACGGCGGCAACCACGCGGCCGAGGCAGTCGTCGAGCAGCGTGACGTCGCCATAATACTTGGCCACCGCGTGCTGCCACCACGGCCAGTCCTTGTCCTGCAGGTGCCACTCCCGGTGCTTGCGCAGGTGGCCGGACGGCTTGCCGGCGAACGACTCGTCGAAGTTCGGCCACGGCGGTATCGACGCCGGATCGTACCGGGAAGCGAACGGTTCCGGCACGATGTTGGCGAAATGGGGCGCCGTGCAGTCGATGCGCACGAAGAACGGCTCCGCGCCGGCCGCTCGCTCGCGGATGAAAGCGATGCCCTGATCGGTGCAGCGCCACGAGTGGGAGTGCTCCTTGGGCGCGTCGAGCACGCCGCACACCGGCTGCCGCCCGCCCGGAAAGTCGATGTACCGCATCGTCTCCGGCTTGCCCTGCCGAATCGCCCGCGGTGTGACGTGCCGGTGGAAGCCGTACTCCTCCGGCCCCCGGTCCTCGTGCACGTGCCACTTGCCGGCGTAGTCGAGCGCGTACCCGGCGCCGCGCAGCAGACTGGAAAAGGTGGGGATGTCGGTCGACAGCCCGCGGCACCACGCCGGCGCTATGTGGGTATTGACCATGACGCCGTGGTTGTGGGGGTACATCCCGGTGACCAGGGACGCACGCGCCGGCGAGCACACCGGCGAGGTGGTGTAGGCGTAGTCGAAGGTCGTTCCCTGCTGTGCCAGGCGGTCCAGATTGGGCGTCTGGCAGATGGCGTTGCCGTAACAGCCGAGCGCGTCCTGGCGGAGCTGGTCGGTAAGGAACAGGATGATGTTCGGTCGGTCCATGACGCGCAGTGTGCGCCAAGCCGCGCTGCGTTGTCAGCCGGGTGCCAGGCGCGCCGGGCCGCGCGCGGGCCGGTCAGGAGTCGCTGCCGTGCGCGCGCAAGTCTGCGAGCGCGGCGTATGCGCCGCCGAATTCGCGCAGCACGGCGCAGTAGGCGTCCACGCAGGCGCGATAGCGGCGGTGGGCGTTTGCGTCGGGCAGGTAGCGCGCGCCCGGGCGGGCCACGCGCCGGGCCGCGGCGGCCATGTCCGGGATCAGCCCGGCTGCGTGCCCGGCCACGATGGCGCTGCCGAGAGTCGCGGCATCCGGCAGCGCCAGCCGCACGTAGGGCAGGCCTAGCACGGCGGCCTTGATCCGGTTCCACAGGTCGCTCGCGGCGCCGCCGCCGATGACCCGAACCTCGCCCAGTACCGCTTCCGGCGCCGCCGCGCGCAGCGCCCGGCACGCCAGGGCATACTCGTAGGCGACCGATTCCAGCAGGGCGCGGTAGAAATGCGCCTGCCCGTGCGTCCAGGTGAAGCCGACCCAGGCGCCGCGCACCTCGGGTTCGTTGGGGCACGCCCGGCCCATAAGGTGCGGCACGCAGAACAGGCCGTCGGAACCCGGCGCCACCTGCCCGGCGGCGGCGTCCAGTTCCGCGAACGCCGCGCCGCCCGCGGCGGCATCGGCATCGCTGGCCGGCAACCCGAACTGCTCGGCGAACCAGCGATGGGTCAAACCGCCGCCGTTGATGTACATCATCGAGTACCAGGCGCCGGCGCCGAGCGGGCTGGCGATCGGCTTGAGCATACGCGAGTCGTGGTCGGCGAAGTAGCGCCCGGAGCAGACCCCAAACACCGGGAAGGTGCCGGCCACGTCGATCAGCTGGCCGTCGTCGACCAGGCCGGCGCCGACGAAACCGGCCGGCTGGTCCCCGGCCCCGGCGGCTACCGGTATCCCTTCCGCCAGGCCGCAGGCCGTGGCGGCCTCTCGCGCCAGGTGTCCCACCACCTCGGTGGCCGGCACGATGCGCGGCATCCTGGCCAGCCCCCCGCCGCCCAGGCCGGTCACCTCGGCCAGCTCCTCCGACCAGCGGTGGCGCGCCGTGTCGCCGAGGCCCACCCAGGTCAGGTAGGAGGGATCGACGAACGCGCGGTCCGCCTGCAGCCCGGCCATGCGTCCGGCCACGTAACCGGCCAGCGTCACCACCTTGGCGATGCGCCGGTACCGCTCCGGCGACTCGCGCCGCCACCACAGCATGCGCGGCGCCATGATCGGCAGGTCGCCGCACAGTTCGATGAGCCGCGGTCCGGCACGCTCGGCGAGTTCCTGCTGGTGCGGCAGGTAGCGGCCATCGAGACCGGACGGATACCAAGGCGTCAGCGCCCGGAACCGCCGGTCCACCGCCATCGCACCGCCCATCTGACCGGCGAACGCGACGCCGGCCACCTGCGCCGCCGCCGGGCCCCCCGCCCGGCTCATCACCTCGCGCATCGCGGCCGCCGCGGCCGCGACAAACTCCTCGCCGTCCTGCTCCGCAATCCCGGCCGCCGGTTGGCGCAGCGGCGCCGGGCGCGCCGCCTGCGCCACGAGGCCGCCTTCCGCGTCGTACAGCCCGGCCTTCACCACGCTGGTGCCCAGGTCGACACCGATCAGGTACTGCCCCGCCATCGCCTCAGTTTGTAAACCCTGTTCCGACGCGCGGGCAAGCAGATCTAGCGTGGCAAAAAAAATATTCGCAGAACGGTAGACACATGTGCCCACATTGCTACAGATTGTAGCCACCGTGACTTCCGTTGGTATCCGCGAGTTGAAAAATCGGCTCAGCGAGTACGTTCGCCGCGTGCGCCGCGGTGAAGAATTCCTGGTTACCGACCGCGGCCGGGTGGTTGCCGAATTGCGGCAGCCGACCGGGGTTCCGCGCGGCGCCGAGTATGCCGGGCTGATCCGTCATGCCCGTGCCGGCCGCGCCCGCCTCGGAGCGCCCAACGTCGCCGTGTCCTACCCGCGCGTGCAGCGCTCGCTCACGCCGGACAACACGCAGCGTCTGCTCGACGACGAACGCGGTCTGCTATGAACAACCCCACCAACGTTTACGCCGAGTCGAGCGCCATCCTGGCGTGGCTGATGGGCGAGGACAGCGGCGACGAGATACGCTACCGGTTGCAGGCAGCCGAGTTGGTACTTACCTCCGACCTGGCGCTGATCGAGTGTGACCGCGTGTTGCATCGCGGCCAGGAGCGCGGCGTGTTCAGTCTGTCCCGGGTTGCGCAGACCCGCGACGCACTCAACCAGGTGGCCGAGCACTGGACCATCTTCACCGTCGACCAGCAGGTGGTGGACCGGGCGCGCCGGCCGTTCCCGCGCGAGCCGCTGCGCACCCCCGACGCGATCCATCTGTCCACGGCGCTGATCGCGCGCAGCCTGGTAACCGAGCTGTCCATGGTGGCGCTCGCCAAACCGATACGCCGCAACGCCGTGTCGCTCGGTATCGACCTGTTCCCGGTGCCTACGGAAGAGGAACTCCGCCTGTAGGGCACCCGGCCTGCGCACACGTACGTTGCGCGAAATTAAGAAACCGTACGTGCCCTTAACATCGCGCGGCCGGTATCTTTTTGTTCATGCATTCCCATTCGGCCCGCCCCGCATGCCTCAAGATCCGCCCGGTCTCCATCCTGGCCGCCGCGATTGTGGCGCTCGCCGTCATCGCTCAGGGATCCTGGGCGCAAGCGCCCGAGGGCGACATTCCGTTCGACCCCGAAGCACACCACGGCGTGCTCAGCAACGGCCTCACCTGGTACGTCAAGGAAAACCGCGAACCGCTCAACCGCGCTCAGCTCCGGCTGGCCATCCGCGCCGGCTCGATCCTCGAAGAGGAGCACGAGCAAGGTCTGGCCCACTACCTCGAGCACATGGCGTTCAACGGCACCGAGCGCTTCTCCGGGCACGAGATCATCGAGTACCTGGAATCGATCGGCTCCAAGTTCGGCCCCGACCTCAACGCCCACACCTCGTTCGACGAGACCGTCTACAAGATCGAGATACCGACTGACGATCCGGAGATTATCGACACTGCGTTCGAGATCCTCAGCGACTGGGCGTTTGCGATTGTCATGGATCCGGAGGAGGGGGAGCAGGAACGCGGCGTGGTGCTGGAGGAGTGGCGCACCCGGCGCGGCGCGGGCGCGCGCATTCGGGACCTGCAGTACCCGGTGCTGTTCGGCGAATCGCGCTACTCCGAGCGGCTCCCGATCGGCCTGCCGGAGGTTATCGAGACGGCCACCCTGGAAGACCTGCAGGGCTTCTACGAGCGCTGGTACCGGCCCGATCTGATGGCGGTGGCGATTGTGGGCGACTTCGAAGCGGAACGGATGGTGGAGCTGATCCGCCGCCACTTTGCCTCGCCGCCTGAGGGCGAGGCATACCAGGAGCGCGCGGCGCGGCCCGCGGCGCCCACGGTGCGGCCCGAGTACCCCGTTCCGCCGCATGCCGAACCGCGCGTGACGGTGGAAACCGACCCCGAGATGAGTTCCACGACCATACGCATCTACTCCAAGCTGCCACCGAGGACCGGTCAGAGCGTGGCGACGTACCGGCACCTGCTGACCCAGTCGCTGTTCGCCATGATGGCCAATGCGCGGCTGTTCGAACGCACCCAGGTGGCCGACCCGCCATTCATCGGGGCGTGGTTCGGGCAGGGGTTGTTCCTGGCGAACACGGCGGTGCTGTACGCCTCGGCGCGGGTCGACGAGGACGGCGTCGAGCGCGGGCTGGACACCGTGCTGGAAGAGATGCAGCGCATCCTGCGCTACGGGTTCACGGCGACCGAGCTGGAACGCGAGAAGGCCAACCTGCTGCGCAGCATGGAGAGCGCGTGGCTGGAGCGCGATCAGCGGCCGTCGGTGGGGCTGGTGGAGGAGTACGTCCGCCACTACATGGAAGGCGAGACGGTGCCCGGGATCGACGCGGAATACGAGTTGCACCAGCAGCTCCTGCCCGAGATCACCCTGCAGGAGGTGAACACGTTGGCGGAACCGTGGCGCACCATGGAGAGCACCGTGGCGATGATCAGCGGTCCCGAGGCCGTCGCCTCCGGCCCCGAGGTGGAGCAGGCACTGCTCGCCAAGCTGCAGGGAACCGCCAGCCTGCAAGTCGACCCGTATGAGGACATTGCCAGCGACGTCCCGCTGATGGCCGACCTGCCGGCGCCGGGCAGCATCACCGCAGAGGAACCGATCGAGGAAATCGACGCCGTCCGCTGGACGCTGTCGAACGGGGCCACCGTGATCGCCAAGCAGACCGACTTCCGCAACGACCAGGTGCTGCTCAAGGCGACCAGCCCCGGCGGCACCTCGCTGGTGGCGGACGGCGACTATATTGCCGCCATCACCGCGACCGCCATCGCCGAGGGCAGCGGCGCTGGCGTGCACGACCGGGTCGCGCTGGACAAGCTGCTCGCCGGCAACACCGCCGCGGCGGAGCCGTTCATCGGCGCGCTGTTCGAGGGATTCTCCGGCAGCTCCTCACCCGAGGACCTGGAGACCCTGTTTCAATTGGTTACCCTGTACGGCACCGCTCCACGACTCGATCCCACCTACTTCTCCTCCTACTCGTCGCGGCTGCGCAGCCATTTGGAGAATCGGCGCGCGCAGCCGGACGCGGTGTGGGCGGACACCCTGCGCAGCGCGCTCAGCCAGGACCATTTCCGATCGCGGCCGTTCACGGTCGAGGTGCTGGAAGAGATGGACCTGGAGCGCTCGATCGCGGTCTACGAAGATCGGTTCGCGGACTTCGGCGATTTCACGTTCATCATCGTCGGCTCCTTCGACTGGGACCAGCTGCGTACCCTGGCGAGCACCTACCTGGCCGCGCTGCCGGCCGCCGGACGCCAGGAGCAATGGCGGGATCTGAACATCGACCCGCCGCCGGAGGTGGTCGATCTCGCGGTGTACAAGGGAATCGAACCGCGCAGCCGCACGCGGCTGGTGTTTGCCGGGGAGATGGACTGGAGCCGGCCGGAGGCGATGGCGCTGGTGGCGTTGAAGGAGATGCTGCAGGCCAAGGTGCGCGAGCGCATCGAGTTGGACCTGGGCAGCACCTATTCGATCCACGTGGGCGCGTCGGCGTCGCTGTTGCCCGACCCCGAGTACCGGGTGTTCGTGGACTTCGGCAGCGACCCGGCACGCGCCGACGAGCTGCTCGATGAGGTGTTCGGCAGCGTCGACTGGCTGGTCGGCGGCGGCGAACAGGAGTACCTGGACACGGCCAAGGAACTGATCAGCGGCGCACGCGAGGAGCAGCAGCGCCGCAACGGTTTCTGGCTCGGCCAGATCGAAGCGGTGGTGGAACGGGGCGAGGACTTCAGCGTGATCCCGGCATTCGACGACCGGCTCGAAGCGTTGACCCTCAATGAGGTGGTCGATGCGGCCGCGCGCTACCTCAGCCGCGACCGCTACGTGCGCGTGGTGCTGCTGCCGGAGGAATCCGCCACCGCGGAGTAACCACCGGGCCGCGCCGCCTGGCGCACGGCTTCCCGCCGCGATGGCGGTCGTGCCGCGCCGCTGGGCCCGCACACCGGCAGCGCGGCGTCAGCGGCCGGTGTCGCGGCCGCCGCCGCTCGGCGCGGATCGCGCCGCCACCGTGCCCGGTGCGTGGGGCTCGACGAGCGGCAGCGTGGCGTGGTTTGGTGTGCGCGTGAGCGAAGCATTGAACCTGACCGAGGCACGCATCGAATTGGAGACGGACGGCTCGCCGCGCTGCCGGCAGGCGCGCGACGTGTTGGCCGAAGAGGTGGCGCTTCGCGCGCAACGGGTGTGGCCCGGGGCCGGCGCGGGCGGCTCCGTGATCAGGCTGCGCGACGCCGGCACCGCGGTGCGTGGCGGCGCACGCTGGTCGGGCGGGGAGGCGCAGTCGTTTCGCGCCGCCGAGTTCGCGGCGCGCCCGGAAGGGTTCCGCGTCGCGCGGGACGGCGACTCGCTCACCGTTACCGGCAACGACGCGCGCGGCGTATTGTACGGAGTGGGCTGGCTGCTGCGCCACCTGGAGGTGCGCCGCAACGAAGTCGTGCTGCCGAACGCGTTGCTGGCGGCAGGACCGGTGTGCACGGCTCCGCACTACCCGCTGCGCGGCCACCAGATCGGTTACCGGCCCAAGACCAACTCCTACGTCGGCTGGACCGTGGCGGAGTGGGAGCGGTACATCCGCGAACTGGCGATATTCGGCGCCAACGCCGTGGAAGTGATCCCGCCGGTGTCCGACGACGAGGCCGACTCCGACCACTTCCCGCTGCCGCAAATCGACATGCTGCGCGAGGTGTCCGCCATCGCCGACCGCTACGACGTCGACCTGTGGATCTGGTTTCCCGCCCTGGAGACCGACTACGGCGACGCAGCGACGGTGCAGCGGGCACTTGCCGACTGGCGGGCGGTGTTCGACGCGATGCCGCGCATCGATGCCGTGTTCATTCCCGGCGGCGATCCAGGTTCCACGCCCGCTCACCTGTTGCTGGCGCTGGCCGAACGGCAGAAGGCGTCTCTCCGCGAGGTGCACCCGGAGGCGCAGGTGTGGATTGCCCCGCAGGGGTTTCACGGCGCCGACGAGGAGCACTTTTTTGCGGCCCTGGAGGACGGACTCGACTGGCTCGACGGCGTCATTTTCGGGCCCTGGATCCACCTGACCGCGGAGGCGTTCCGCGCCCGCGTACCGGACCGCTACCCGATCCGCCTGTACCCGGACATTACCCATTGCTGGTCGTGCCAGTACCCGGTGCCGGACTGGGACCCGGCGCTCGCCGCGTGCCAGGGCCGCGAGCCAATCAATCCGCGCCCCGCCGACCAGGCCCACATCTTCGCGCTCACCGCGCCGCACTCCATCGGCGCACTCACCTACTGCGAAGGCAACAACGACGACCTCAACAAGATGCTGTGGAGCGCCCTGCTGTGGGATCCGGACGCGGATGTTGCGGCGGTCTTGCGGCAGTATGGCCGGGCATTCGTGCATCCCGACTTCGCCGACGGGGTGGCGGCAGCGATCGTCGGGCTGGAGCAGAACTGGCGCGGCCCGCTGCTCGCCAACGGCGCGGTAACCACGACGCTGCTGCGCATGCAGGCGCTGGAACGCGCCGCGCCGCCGCGCGTGCTGAAGGGCTGGCGCTTCCAGCAACTGCTGTACCGCGCATACTCCGACGCCTACATCCGCGCACGGCTGCTCGCCGAGACCGCCGCCGACAGCCGCGCGCTCGGCGAGCTGCGCCGTGCGCCCGACATCGGCGCGCGCGAGGCGTGCCGCCGTGCGCTGGCGATCGTGGATGGCGCGGCGGCTGACGCCCGCCAAGGTGAACTGCGGGGCCGCCTGTACGCCCTCGCCGAGGCGCTGTTTCAGAGCATTCACGTGCAGCTCTCGGTGCCGCGCTACGGCGCCCAGGCGGTGCGCCGCGGCGCCAGCCTCGACGGGTTGGAGTACCCCCTTGGCGACCGCCTGTGGCTGCACGAACGCTGCGCCGAAATCGCCCTGCTCGCCACCGAGCAGGAGCGGCTGGATGCGATCGAACGCGTGCTGCGCCGCACCGATCCCGGCCCCGGCGGGCGCTACGACAACCTCGGCGACTTCGCCCAACAGCCGCACCTCGTGCCGGGCGCCGGGTTTGCCGGCGACCCGTCGTTTCTGGACTCGGCGCTGCGCGGATTCTCGATCTCCTACCCCGCCGAGCCAATTCCCTACGCCTGGCTCAGCCAGGCCGAGTCGATCGGCCACGGGCCGCTGCTGCTGCGCTACGAGGGTCTCGATCCCGCAGCCGGCTGGCGCGTCGTGGTCGTGTATGGCGGCGAACGGCGCTGGGGCGGCTCGCATCCGCGCGTACGCATGGACGCGGTCGGCGGCGACGGCGACGCACACGAGGTGCATGGCTGGATCGACAAGCCGCATCCGCGCGGGCCGCTGAGCTTTGATCTACCGTCCGCCGCCGCCGCGGGCGGCACGGTGACCCTGAAGGTGTACCACGAAGAGAGCGGCGGCCCCGGCCGCGGCGCCCAGATCAGCGAGATCCGGCTGCAGCGAGCCGACCGCGACCGACTGGAAGCGCCGCCTCGCGAGCGGCGCGCCTGACCGGCGTTTACGCGGTGAACCGTCCTACATGACCACGTGGCCACCGGTGTCGATCAGCGACGGCGCCGGGGTGCGCCAGCCGTAGCCGGGGCGGCGGAACAGGCTGGCGGCGGCGGCCGGGCCCCAACTCCCCGCCGGGTAGCCGTGCAGCGGGATGCCGGGATGCTCCCGCCAGGCCTTCAGGACCGGCTGCACGAACTCCCAGCACGACTCGATGGCGTCGGCGCGCGCGTACAGGGTGGCGTCGCCGGTAATGCCGTCCAGCAGCAGGCGCTCGTAGGCGTCCGGCAGGTAGGTGTCGGCCAGGTCCGCATAGCGGAAGTCCATCCCCACCTGCTGCACGTCGAAGCCGGCGCCCGGCAGTTTCACATTGCAGCGCAGCTGGATCGCTTCGTCCGGCTGAATGCGGATGATCAGCTTGCTCGCCTCCGCCGCCGCCGCCGACACCGCGTGCCCGCTTGCGGCTCCCGTGTCGAGGGCGCCCGAAATCAGGTCCGCCGGCGGCATGCCGAACAGGTGGTGCGGCACCTGCTTGAAGTGGATTACCACCTCGGTGACGCGCGCCGGCAGGCGCTTGCCGGTGCGCACCAGGAACGGCACCCCCGCCCAGCGCCGGTTGTCGATGTGGAAGCGCAGCGCCACGTAGGTCTCGGTGCGCGACCCGGCCGGCACCCCCGGCTCCTCGCGGTAGCCGGCCATGGCGCCCTCGGTGGTGAGCGAGCCGGTGTACTGGCCGCGCACGACATCCTCGGCCACCTGCGCGGGCAAGATCGGACGCAGCGAGTCGAACACCTTCACCGTCTCGTTGCGCACCGCGCTCGGGCGGAAGTGCGCCGGCGGCTCCATGGCGATCATGCCCACCACCTGCAGCAGGTGGTTCTGGAACATATCGCGCAGCGCACCCGACCCGTCGTAATAGCCGCCGCGGCCCTCCACCCCCACCTGCTCGGCGGCGGTCACCTCCACCCGGTCGATGGTGGCGCGCGTCCACAGCGGTTCCCACACCTCGTTGGCGAAGCGCAGCACCAACACGTTCTGCACCGTCTCCTTGCCCAGGTAGTGGTCGATGCGGTAGATCTGCCGTTCGCCGAACCAGGCGTGCAGCCGCTCGTTGAGCGCGCGCGCCGACTGCAGGTCGTAACCGAACGGCTTTTCCACGATCAGCCGCCGCCAGGCGCCGCCGCGCTCCTCCGCCAGGCCCGCTGCGGCCAGCCCGCCGGCAATCGGTTCGAAGCTGCTCGGCGGCGTTGCCAGGTAGTAGAGCACGTTGCCGCCGGTCCCGGCTTCGGACGCCACCGCGCTCAGCCGCTCGCCCAGTGTCCCGTACGCCGCCGCGGCCGTGGGATCGAGCTGTTGGTAGTACAACGCGCCGAGGAAGCGGTCGCGGTCCGCACGCGGCCTATCACCGGTGTCTTCCGCCAGAGCCGCCGCCATCGTGGCCCGGAATTTCTCGTCGCTCATCGCCGTGCGCCCGGCGCCCAGCACGGCAAACCGGTCGGGCAGCAGCCCGCGGCCGTACAGCTCGTACAACCCCGGAATCAGCTTGCGCACCGTCAGGTCGCCGGAAGCCCCGAATATCACCATCGTGCACGGCGCAACCCCTTCCGCTCCCGCACGCGCCGCCCCGGAAACACCGGCACTACGAAACAACGGTGATCCGGTCATCCAGCGTCTCCGTGAATGGCGAGCTCAGGTGCCAATAAGCGCATTGAGTCGTGCGCGCTGTTCGGGTCGGACGTATCGGCAGTAGTGCCGTAGTTCAAGGCCTGCGTTGATTGCCTCGGAAACTTGATCGCACCCTGAGTCGTCGCCCTGCAGAGGCCCGCCTGCGTAGTTGGTTTCGAACCAGCGACGGACCTCTGACCAGCGCCACAGTCGATAGCGGGTACGAGGATCAGTCACCGGCGCGGGAAATCCGCCAGGCCCCCTTTCATTCATGATGAGCAAACGGATGCTCTCCCGTGTTCGACCCGTGTGGTGGGCGATATCAGCCATGGAAACAAGACCGCCGCCAGCGAGCCGGATTACCTCGACGCCCGGGAGACGCTCGACATCCGCGATCGCGGACAGGATTGCCGTCTCCAGATTCGGCGCTTCCCGGTCGAAGTCAAGGTATTGTATTCCGTCGGTGCTACCAACGAGAGAATCGTCGCAGCCCGCTTCAAACAGGGCTCCAATTGCATTGTCGCTCTGCAGGTCGGGACCCTCCACAATCAAAGTAAACTGATAAACAGACATATATTTTCCAATAACATCACTTCGGCGAATTACGCCTACCAATCGGCAAGTGCCGTCATACTGATTTTTTCGGCACCACTATAGCGCCGAAACGAAGTCTACCCCGAGCTGATCGACCCATGCTGGCACCGCTACCGACTATACGGCTGGGCGTTGGTTCGTGTCAACACCACTTGCAAATACCGGGCAGGGAGGCGACCCGCGGACAGACGGGGGCGCGGGGACGACGGCGGTGATTCGATATCGATAAGTTACGCCACCTCTTCTACCGAGTAGCCCGGGTGCGCAGTCCAATACCGTCCCGCAACAGCGCATGGGTGCCGCTTGGCCGTCATCAGGCAGGCGATCTGCGTATCGCTCGAATGCGACAAGCTTCGCCATGGACATCGACAAGACGCCATTCGACGACATCCGCGTGCGCAGGGCGATGCAGATGGCGCTCGTCAGTCGACGGGGACGTAGCGCGGTCTGCCGGCCGCGTGCTCGGTGATGGTGTCGTCGTCTTCGATGCGGTACCTGCGCCCGTGATGGGTGACCGTCCCCTCCTGGACCTGGCGCAGCGTGGCGCCGGTGCCGCGCTCCCAGCGGGGTACCCCGTGGTCGCCCTCGGTCTCGATGCCCCAGATGTCCTGCAGGTTGACCAGTTGCCGGAACCGTTCGCCGTTGCGGGCCACGCTCTCGTCGGTAACCTGGCCCGGGAAATGCTCCTGCGGGCGGCAGTAATGGGCACTGTAGAATGCCGTGACCGTGAGCCGCAGCCCCGGAGTAACGCGCGGGAAGGAGCCGTGCCACAGGTTGCCGTGAAACACGATCACCGAACCGGCCGGCGCCTCCACCGGTACCGCCAGCTTCTCCGCCTCGCCGGGCTGCGCGTTGCGGCGCAGCTTGTGCGACTCCGGCACCACCGCCAGAGCTCCGTCGTCCTTGCTGTAGTCGGTCAGGCACCAGTTGGTGTTGAACACCATCGGGGGATCGGGCAATGGTTCGAACGGGTACAGGTGCACGTCGGTGTGGAAACCGCCGCCGGTCACGCCGTTGTCCCGTGAGATCGCCGGATCGCGCCGCTTGATCAGGGCGTTGAACGCGGACAGCAGGAATCCCGGGCCCAGGAAGTATTCCAGCAACGGCAGGGTCATGGGATGCTGGATGATCTGTTCGAAAGCCGCGTCCGTGCTGAGCAAGCCTCCCTGCAGCCAGCTCTGGTGCTGATGCGAGCCCGCGTGCAGCGTGGGGCCAAACTCGCCGGCCGCGACATCGGGCCGCACCCCGGTGCGTTCCTCGGCCACCCGCAGCAGCGCCTCGACGGCGCGCTCCAGCAGGCCGTGACCGCCCAACTGACCGGGGAGCAGCACAGTGTATCCCCGCTCCTCAAGCTCCCGCAGGTTGCCGGTGAGCCCGAGCCCGTCGATCTCCGTGCCGCACAACCGCTTCCAGTTGTCCCAGGTCTTCCACTCCGTCCAGCGCACGCTCGGCATCGCAAACTCCTCCGCTCAGAAACTGTTGCACCAGTCCGAAATCGCCGTCAAGCGGAGTCCGAGGCGGTGCCGCGCCGCAGCCGCAGCATGCGGTTGCCGCCGCGCTGGAACTCGTACGGCACCGGTTCCACCGTGGCGCTGACGTCCGGCGTGGTGAACGCCTCCTGCACACCGGTCACATGTGGCGACGGCGCTCCCCCGATCTGCAACAGCGGAAACACGCGCACCTCGGCCGCCACGCGCAGCATCTCGCGAAGTGCGGCGACGTGGAAGTCGAGGTCGAACTGAACGCTGTAGAGAAACAGGAAGTGCGAGGACAGGGCAAGGTCGAAGGTGTCGTCCGCAAACGGGAGCACCGGCAGCGCGGCGTCGACATAACGGCCCGACCGCTGGCCGGCCTCGAAGTCCGCCAGAAATGAGCGCAGCGCACCCATTCGCCGCCGGCCAAGATCGTCGAGCGACCGCACGTGGGTCCAGACAAAGTCGCCGCGATTGGCGCTGGTTTGTGCCATCATGGAGGGAAATGCCTGCTTCACCCGCCGTTCGATGGCGGCCTTGGAAAATCGGTACAGCGGATCGACGGAGACCACGCTGCCGCCGCGCGCCGACAACTCGGCGTTGAAGCTCGCCGGACCATCACCGCAACCCAGAATGCGCCGCGCCACGTCGCCCTCCGAGAGAGAGAACATCGCACGGTACTCCTCCAGGGAACGCCCCCACGGGACCACATGGTCGATCGAGAATGGCATGCCGGCACTCGTGCGACGCAGCATAGCAGGAACGGCGCCGAGCGCGTGCCGTCGCCCTGCCCGCCCTTGCCGGATTCCCGTTGCATGTCGTCTTCGTTCTCACGTAAGCTTGCCTGCGGAGGCTGGAATGATCGACTGGATACGGTAGCAGAGCGCCGCGGGTAGGCGCTCCTCGTTCGTTCACTTTGCGGAGGACTCCGTGCTTACCGTATCCAATCTTTCCATATCCCGTGGGCCGCAGGATCTGCTGCGCGATGTCTCGTTCACGGTCAACGCCGGCAGCCGCGTGGCGTTGATCGGCGCCAACGGCAGCGGCAAGTCCACGCTCCTGGAGGCGATTCAGGGGCACCATCCGGTGCGCGCGGGCAGCGTCGACTGGACGCCCGCCCAGCTTACCGTCGGCTACCTCGACCAGAGCGGCAACGAGTCGGATGAAGACGTGTTTGCCGGCCCGGTCGGCGCGCTGCTCGGCGTCGCCGGCCACCTGGAGCGCCAGGTGGAAAAGGCTGCCGCACGGCTGGCGGAGACGCCAGATGACGCGACGGCGGCCACCGCCTACAGCGACGCCCTGGACCGAATGACGGCGGCCGGAGAGGCCTGCTCGCCCGAGGCGCTGCGCCGCTGGGGCTTGGCGGAGCTCGATCCTGAGACGCCGGTCGACCAGCTCAGCGGCGGGCAACAGCTCAAGCTGGGCCTGTGCCTGGAACTCGCCCGCGCCCCCGACTTCCTGATCCTCGATGAACCGACCAACCACCTCGACGACGCGGCCCTACGCGTCCTCGCGCACACCCTCGTCGAGTTCCGCGGCGGTGTCCTGTTCGTGTCCCACGACCGTGCCTTCCTGGACAAGGTCGCCACCGAGATCCTGGCGGTGGACGCACGTCACCGCACGGTCGTCCGCTACGCCGGCAACTACACGGCCTACGCCGAGCAGCGTGCGGCCGAACTGGAGCGGCAGCGCAGCCGCTATCAGACCGAGCAGGCGGAGATCCGCAGGATGCGCCAGGACATCGCACGCACCAAGGAGCAGGCGCGCCGCGTCGAGCGCAGCACAACGCCGAGCCAGCCCAACGTGCGCCGGCTGGCCAAGAAGGTGGCCCGCAAGGCGAGCGCCCGAGAAACCAGGCTGGCACGCTACGAGACGGCTGCGGAACGCGCCGAACGGCCCACGACCAACTGGCGAATGAAGGTGGAGTTCGGCGCGGCAGCCGGCAGCGACCGGGTTCTCGTGCTGCACGACGCCACGCTGGGCTACGCGCCCGCCGCGCCGCTGCTGGAAGAAGTCAGCGTCGAACTGGGCGGCCGGGAGCGCGTCGCCCTGCTCGGCGCCAATGGCAGCGGCAAGACCACCCTGCTGCGCACGCTCGCCGGGGCACTGCCGCCGCTCGCGGGCGCGGTGCGGCGCTCGCCGTCCGCGCAGGTCGGCTACCTGGCACAGGAGCAGGAGCTGCTGGACCCGGCTTCCACCGCGGTGGCCACGATCGGCGCGGCGGGGCCGGCGGCGGAGACGGAGGTGCGCTCGTTCCTGCACCTGTTCCTGTTCTCCGGCGACGACGCGCTGCGCCCCATCGCCCAGCTCAGCTACGGCGAACGCGCGCGCCTGTCGCTGGCCCTGCTGGTGGCTCGGGGCTCCACGGTGCTGCTGCTCGACGAACCGCTCAACCACCTCGACATCGACTCGCGCGAACAGTTCGAGACCGCGCTCGACCAGTTCGCCGGCGCCGTGGTGGTGGTCTCCCACGACCGCTACTTCGTGGACCGCTACGCCGCCACCCGCTGGCAGATCCGTGAGGAGGACCCGGGCCGGCGCCGCCTGCTGATCGACCGCCACGGCAACTCGTGACCGGTCGCGGTCAGTGGCGAGCGGCGTGCTCGAAGGAGATGCTCTTGACCAGGGCGTACACGCGGGTGCCCGTGCGCAGCCCCAGGTCGGCGGCCGCCTCGCGGGTGATGCGGGCGCGCAGCCGCCCGCCGCCGATGTCCACCAGCGCCTCCGCGTAGGCGCTGTTCGGCTGCTCGCTGACCTCCACCACCGTGCCCGGCAGCACGTTGCGGATGCTGATTGCGCGCGGCCGGCGGGTGGCCAGCGCCACGTCGCGGGCGCGGATGCGCAGGCGCACCGCCTCGCCCACCTCCGCCTCGACCAGGGGTACCGTGATAACCCCGCCGTGGTGGCGCAGGCGGCTCAGATGATAGCGCGGGTCGTGCGCCGCCACGCGCGCGTCCAGCACCACACCGGCCTCGAATCGCTCGGCGGTGGGATGCAGGTCGAGGCGCTCCAGGATCTCCCCGACCGGTCCGTCCGCGAGTTTGCCGCCGCCCGCGATCACCACCAGGTGATCCGCCAGCCGCGCCACTTCCGCGAGGTCGTGACTGACGTACAGCATCGGAATCGACAACTCGCGGTGCAGCACCTCGAAGTAGGAGATGATCTCCTCCCGCGCCCCCTGGTCCAGGGCGGACAGCGGTTCGTCCAGCAGCAGCAGGCGCGGCTGCGACAACAGCGCCCGGCCCACCGCCACCCGTTGCCGCTCGCCGCCCGACAGCGCCGCCGGCGCCCGCTCCAGCAATAGGCCGAGGCCCAGCATTTCTACCACCGCGGCGAACCCCAGCACCGGCGCGACGCCAGCGCGGCGCGCCGCGTAGCGCAGGTTGCCGCGTACCGACAGGTGCGGGAACAGGCTCGCCTCCTGGAACACGTAGCCGACGCGCCGCTCGTGAGGTTCGCGAAACATGCCGTTGCCGTCGTCCTGCCAGGTCTCGCTGCCGATCAGACAACGCCCGGCGAGCCGCTGCAGGCCGGCGATGCAGCGCAGAATCGTGGTCTTGCCGCTGCCCGACGGCCCGAACACGGCGGTGATCCCGGAGCCGGGGATGCGGAACGCAATGTCCAGGCGAAAGCTACCCAGGGTGCCGGCGAACACCGCATCGATCTCGTCCGGCGCGGGGCGGGGCGCGTGCCGGACGCTCACGGACGCCACCGCACGCTGCGCCGCTCCAGCAGCCGCATCGCCAGGATCACCAGGAACGCGAACAGCAGCATGCCGCCGGCGAGCAGGTGCGCCTCCCGCCACTGCAGCGTCTCGACGAACTCGTACACCGCCACCGACAGCACGCGCGTGCGGCTGGGAATGTTGCCGCCGATCATCAGCACCACGCCGAACTCACCCACCGTGTGGGCGAACCCCAGTACCGCGCCGCTGACAAAGCCGGGCCGCGCCAACGGCACCGCCACACTCCAGAACCGGTCCCACGGCGACGCGCGCAGCGTTGCGGCAACGTCGAACGGGCGATCGCCGACCGCCTCGAAGGCGTCGCGGATCGGCTGTACCACGAACGGCATCGAGTAGCACACCGAGCCGATCACCAGGCCGGTAAAGGTGAACGCCAGCGAGCGTCCGCCAAACAGGCCCGCGAGCCAGCCGCCAGGGCCGCTCGGGCCGAGGGCTATCAGCAGGTAGAAGCCGAGCACCGTCGGCGGCAGCACCAGCGGCAGCGCCACCACGGCGGCGACCGCCTCCTTCCACCGGTGCGGCGAGCGCGCCAGCCACCAGGCAATCGGCGTACCCACCGCGAGCAGAATCACGGTGGTAACCGACGCGAGCTGCAGGGTCAGCAGGATCGGCGGCCACAGGGCGGCGCTCATTCGTACCCGTACCGTACCAGCACCGCGGCAGCCGCGTCCGAACGCAAGAACGCCAGGAACGCGGACGCGGCCTCGCGGCTGGCGCCGCGCCGCAGCAGCACCGCGTCCTGCGCAATCGGAGAATGCAGTTCGCTCGGCACGATCCAGCGCGAGCCGCGCTGGTGGCCGATCACCTGCGCCAGGGCCACGAAGCCCAACTCGGCGTTGCCGGTTACCACGAACTGGTAGGTCTGCGCCACGTTGTTGCCGCGCACCAGCCGCGCCTGCAGACGGTTCGCAAGGCCGAGGGCTTCCAGCACCTCGACCGCCGCCGCACCGTACGGCGCCAACTCGGGGTTGGCGATCGCCAACCGCCGGAACTCCCGCTCCTCCAGGCCCGCGCGCCCGTCGACCAGGTCCGGATCGGCGCTGAACAGCACCAGCCGCCCCGTGGCGTAGGTAAACGCGCTGTCCGCCACCGCCAGGCCGTCCCGCACCGCGCGCCGCGGATAGCTCCGGTCGGCGGCAAGAAACACGTCGAACGGCGCGCCCTGCGCGATCTGCGCATACAGTTGTCCGCTCGAGCCGAAGCTCAGCAGCGCCTCATGGCCGCTTGCCTCTTCGAACAGCTCGCCGATCTCCCGCGCTGCGAACGCAAAGTTTGCCGCCGCCGCAACCCGCACCTCGTCGGCGTGCAACGACCCGGGCGTGGCCGCTGCAAGCACCAACCACAGAACCGCCGCCGTTCGCCTTACGTGCGTGCCCGACGGAGCGCGCCGATCGGGCGCCGATCCCTGAACACCGTCGTTCATTGTCCTCCAAATCGCGCAGCGGCCGTGGCTGTCCCGCTGCCGTGTTGCGTCCCGGCGTGCTGCCGGCCCACGGTGGTCCGCCGCCGCGCTGCCGCACTCCGCCGCGGTTGGACTCTCGGACGCGCCACGGGTACCCTGGGCCGGTCGCTGCCATGCTACCCGCCAGCCAGCTTTGCGTCAGGCATCCATGCCTCAGGCATTCACACGGTCACTCGGGTTCACCCGCGTGAGTGGCGATCTCGCACCCGACCTGCACCGCATCGACGGCCGCCAGTATGGCCACTACCGCGATCTGCGCGGGCGCCGCTACGCGCTCGACAGCGGCGCGCTCACCTTCGAGCACATCCAGGGCGATCCGTTCGCCGCGCCAAGCCGGCTGCGGGTAGACCTGCCGGCCGGCCTGCTGCGGCTGCCGGCGTGGGCGCGGGACGGGGCCGACGCGCGACGCGCGTGCGCCGACTTCCTGCAACGGGCCATGCGTCCGGCGCTGGCCGCCGCCGCGGGCGGTGCCGGCAGCGGCCGTAGCGGCATGCTGGAAATTGCCGCCGCCGGTCAGGAAGTGCTGGAGCGTACCGGCGTCGTGGTCGGCGCCGACGGGGCCGTGCGGGTGCGCCTGAGCGCCGGGCTGCCGGCGGCGGGAAGGCGCATCCTCGGCCGCGCCGCCAGCGAATTGTTGACCCGGCGACTCGACGGCGCCCTGCGGCACGTGGCCGAGCGCCTCGACTTCGACGTGCTGCGCACCCACGTGCAGGTTGTCGAGGACCAGGTCGCCCTGCGCGCACAGCTCGGCGAACATGGACTGGTTGCGTTCCTGGCCGACGGCAGCATCCTGCCGCGCCGCAGCGGCGCCGACCCGCGCCCGCTCGGCGCGGCGCTGCCGCTGGCGGCGCCGGACCCGCCGGCGGTTGAGTTGGCGGCGCCGCACGCGGGCACGGTGCGCGGTCTGGGAATCCGCACCGGGGTGACGCTGGTCGCCGGCGGCGGCTATCACGGCAAGTCGACGCTGTTGCAGGCCATCGCGCTCGGCGTGTACGACCATTCGCCGGGTGACGGGCGGGAGCGCTGCGTTTCGGCGCACAGCCTCGTGAGCGTGCGTGCCGAGGATGGCCGCTCCGTGCGCGGGGCGTGCCTGACGCCGTTCATCGGCGCGCTGCCGCTTGGCCGCGACACCGGCTGCTTCGACACCGACGACGCCTCCGGCAGCACCTCCCAGGCCGCCGCCATCGTGGAGGCGCTGGAGGCGGGGGCCACCGGACTGTTGATCGACGAGGACACCGCGGCCACCAACTTCATGATCCGCGACGCGCGCATGCGCCGCCTGGTACCCGGCACCGACGAACCGATTACGCCGTTCATCGACCGGGTACGACAGCTCTGGCAGGAGCGCGGCGTGTCGTCGGTGCTGGTGGTCGGCGGCGCCGGCGACTACCTCGACGTGGCCGACTGCGTAATCCGGATGGACGCCTACCAGCCGCGCGACGTGACCGCACAGGCGCGGGAAATCGCCAACGCGCACCCGCTCGGCGACGCGGCGCCGCGGGCGCCCGGCCGCTGGCCGCACGCCCCGCCGCGCATCCCGCTACCGGACAGCCTGGACCCGCGCCGCGGACGGCGCCCGGAGCGGGTGCGGGCGGTCAGGACCCGCGCCATCGAATTCGGACCCGAGGAGATAGACGTGAGCCTGTTGTACCAGCTCGTCGACGCCGCGCAGTGCCGGATGATCGGCGACCTGCTGCTGGGTCTGACCCGCGGCCTGTGCGACGGCCGCCGCGATCTGCCTCGGATTCTTGCCGCCCTCGATGCCGACCTGCGGGAGCACGGCCTCGACGCGCTGGCCGCACCCGGCTTCGGCGACCGGGCGCGCCCGCGCGGCTTCGAGGTAGCCGCGGCGCTCAACCGGCTGCGCAGCCTGCGCGTGGCGCGCCCGGCGGTCGACTGATGGCCAACAACAACTCCCGGATCAGGGAGCAGGTGGCGTATTACCGTGAACGCGCTCCGGAGTACGACGACTCCGCGCCATGCTGACGCATCCACATCAGAGGGAAGTCGTTACAACAGCGCCCAGTCGAACAGCACACCGAGCGAGGCGCCTCGGTCGCGCAGCAACCGCGCGTACACCTGCGGCGCATCCGCCGGGGCGTAGCGGGACGTGATCAGGTCGTCGACCCGTATCTGGCCGCGCATGAGGTAGGTGTAGAACAGCTCCACCTGGCGTGCCGGCGACCAGTACGCTTGGTCGCCGGGCAGATTTTCGTTGTGCGTACCGCGAATCGAGATCTGGCGGGTGATGACATCGCTGGTCAGCACCTGCTGGCTGGGGTTGGGAGCATCGCCGATCAGCATCACCAGGCCGAACTGCTTGGCCAGCGGCAGCGCCAACGGCAGCACGGGGGGATGCCCGGTGGCGTCGAACACCACGTCCGCCCGGAGGCCATCGGTGAGTTCTTCCACGAATGGCAAGGCATCGCCAGCGCTCCCGGCGAACTGGTGCGTGGCGCCGTGGTCGATGGCCACCCGCAGGCGGCTCGCCAAGGGGTCGATCGCGATCACCCTCTCCGCGCCCATCACCTGCGCATACTGATTCAGGAGCTGGCCGAGCGGTCCGAGGCCAATGATCACCACTGTAGCGCCCATGGCGAGCTGGGCGCGGCGCACCCCGGTCTGGGCGATAGTCGCGAGCTTCGACCACGCCGCCGATTCGTCCGACACCGCGTCCGGAATCGGTACCGGTACGCCGCTTGCCACGGCGATTTGGTGGTGGCTGGAGGTGGTGAATACGCGGTCGCCGGGCGCGAATCCGGTTACCTTGCTGCCGGTCTGTGCTATCTCTCCGACGTTGCTGTAACCGGGGTAGAAGGGGTAGCGCACCCAGTTGTGCCAGTGTGACCCCGGATCAGACTCGCCTCGGTAGCAGATGGTTTCGGTACCAGAGCTGATCAGGCTGACACGCGTGCGCACAGCCACGCCGTCCAGCGGCAAATCCGGAACCGGCTCGTTGCGCAACTCTGCCTGCTGCTTGCCGGTAAACACGATGTTGATCGACGTCACGCTCGAAACCTCCCACGCTTGCCCGGCCCGAACGGCCGGAGCGCTCGCGGGATCAGGTTAGCAGACGCACTCATGATCCTGATACCCACAATTGTGCTGTCATTCGGCCCTCTTGCCCGGCGTCGCCGGCGCCGGCCAACCACTCGCCGCGCTACGGGTCTGGACGAATAGGCATCGCAATCTGGGCAGCGGTACAACCGGCCAACACACGGTCCAGCGCCGCTGCCTCACGCCTGTCTATGGTCAAGTCATACTCCCGCCGGACGGCCAGCACGCGCCCCGCAAACCAGCACCGGTTGTGCTCGGGCAACCAGTCGGCGGCATCGTGCGCGCGCTTTTCGAAGCGATTGAGCCGTGGCGTGGCGAGCGTCAGGTTGTCGAGATCCCGCGCGAATTCACTCCGGCGCCGGGAACCCCACCGGCAGGCACCGCTATCGTGGGCCTCGCTTACTGCGACGATGTGTTCGATGTCTGACTGACTCCGGTTCTCGAACACCGTGCCGTCGTAGGGCGACCACCAGCCGCCAAGCCGCGCTGCGATCAGCGGCTCAACGCTTTGGGGGTATGGGTAGTCGTCCCGGTCGTACGCCGAACAGCGGTCCTCGGATGCCATCTGCAGACCACGCCATGTCTCGCTGTTGTCGGTCTCCATCTCACAACCGGATGTCGCAAGGACAACTACGACCAACACCGCGCCAGCTCGGAGGAGGGGAGCTTTCATGATCGGCAGCCCGTCAAGCGGCTATGACGCCAGTGAATCCTGTACGGTTGGCCCAGTTCATGCCGCGGACGCTACACCGCAAGTGACGGTACGTCCAGTATCTATTGTGGCATTATGTACAATTTCAAGTGATGCGGCTGTGTCACGGTGCTGAGAGTATGGTTACATCATCACGGTAGAGCGCCGACCCAGCCGCATGAGGGAGTAGCGCGGGAGCATAACGTCGCCGGCGCCGGAACTGCCTCGTTGGCTGCCCGCGGCTAAGCGGACCGGCAGCACCTGATGCGGCGCCTCTCGGCGTGCTGTTCGACTGGTGCCGGTTGTAAGCCCGACGCGCTACTGCTTCCGCGGGTCGCGCGACGCGGCTGGCAGGGTCTCCGGGCGCACCAGTTCGCCGCCGGTTTCGAACGACTCGATGGCGGCGAAGGTGTACTCCAGGGTGGCCAGGGCGTCGCGTCCGGAGGCGCGCAGTTGGCTGGCCGGCACGCCGCCGGTGACGTCCTCCAGGAACGCGTGAATGCGCCGCGGGAAGGTGGCGCCGAAGTCGGTGACGCCGGTATTCAGCACCGTCGGCTCGGGCGCGCTGCCCAGGCTGATGGAGGCCGGATCGGCCGCTCCCTCCGCGCCCGGCGACGGGAAGTGGATCAGCTTCTCCACGCAGTTCTCGATCGCGAACGAACCGCGCGTGCCGCCGAGTTCGAAGCTCCACCAGCCGCCGTAGCCCATGCGCGCGTCGCCGCGCTGGCTGAACAGGTAACCGACCGCGTCGGAGGCGAAGCGCACGTGGATGCTGTTCACCGAAACCATCGTGTCGTTCGCAGCGCGCCGGAACGCGGGGCGGTTCATGAACGCCTGCACGTGGGTGATGTCGCCGCAGAAGTGGCGCATGATGGCCAATGGGTGCGACAGGAACGCCTTGACGTGGAAGTAGGGAAAGCCGCGCCCGTTGGGGCTGTTGTCGGGCCCCGAGTAGGTGTACTCGCCGCCCTGGAAACCCATCCGCATCAGGCAGTAGAGCTGTTCGCCGATCTTGCCGTCGCGGATCATCTCCATGGCCCGGTCCGCCGGCTCGCTGAAGTAGTGGTTCAGGTTGCATCCCAGGTACAGGCCGCGCTGCGCCGCGAACGCCACCATCTGCCGCGCCTCGTTCAGGTCGTTGGACAGCGGCTTCTCCACCAGCACGTGCTTGCCGGCGTCCAGCGCCTGCATGACCGGTTCGAAATGCCAGCCGCCGTTCTCGTCGCCGCCGGTGCACACGTCCACGATGTCCAGCTCCGGGTGCGCCGCCAGCATGTCGGCGACGCTGCCGTGGATCGAGGCTCCATACTGCTCACGGGCCGGTTCCGCGCGCTCGCTGACCATGTCGCACACTGCCACCAGGGTGGCCAGTTCATCGTCGTGATGGCACCCGGCGTGCCGCTTGCCGATTCCGTTGTATCCTACTACGCCAACGTTGAGAGGCATGCGCGCATCGTAATGCGCCACCCGCTGCCGCGTCGAGCCCAAAAAGCGCCACCGCCGGCCGCCCGTTGTCATGGGAGATGAGTACCCTGCAAGAGAATCAACCGCACCACCCCGATATGTTCGCGGCCGACGCCGCGGCAGGCATCGGCAACCCGGCGGCGCCCGGTCATGGCCTGGACGTGGATGGCGGGCTGCGGCGGCTCGGCCTGCGCACGTTTCGTCCCGGCCAGCGGGAAGCGATAGAGACGCTGCTGGATACCCGCCGCCTGTTGCTGGTGGCACCCACCGGCGGCGGCAAGAGCCTTACCTACCAGCTCCCGGCGGCGCTGCTGCCCGGCACCACGATCGTGATCTCGCCGCTGATCGCCCTGATGCACGACCAGGTGGCGGCGCTGCAGGAGCGCGGCGTACCGGCCACCTACCTGGCGGCCACCCTGCCCCAGGACGAGGTGCGGCGGCGGGTGCGCGCGCTGGCCGCCGGGGCGTTCAAGCTGGTCTACGTCGCGCCGGAGCGGCTGGGGGGCGGCTGGCTGGGGGCCGCGGCCGCCCCGCTGGCGGGCCCCCCGGGGGCGGGGGACGGGGGGGCTGGCGAGCGACTGGCTGCGCGCCGCGCTCGCCCGTCTGGCGTGCCCGCTGGTGGCGGTAGACGAGGCGCATTGCATCAGTGCCTGGGGCCACGACTTCCGCCCCGACTACCTGCAGCTCGACGGACTGGTGCGCCTGCTGCCCGAAGCCCGCGTCCTGGCCTGCACCGCCACCGCCACGCCGATTGTGCGCGACGAGATCCTGGAACGGCTCGGCCTTGCCGCCGACACTCCGCAGCTCATCCACGGCTTCGCGCGGCCCAACCTGGCGCTGCGCGCCGCCGAGGTAATGGCCAAGCGGGAGCGCGACCGGCTGGTGGACGGGGTGCTGGTCGAGACCTTGAGCGCGCCCGGCGCCGAGGCCGGCACCGCCATCGTGTACGCGCCCACGCGGCGCGGCACCGAGGAGGAGGCTGGACGGCTGGCGCGGCGCGGTTGGGCGGTAGAGGCGTACCACGCCGGCATGGCCGGGGAGCAGCGCGACCGGGTGCAGAACGCCTTCATGGCCGGCGAGCTGGAGGTGGTGGTCGCCACCAACGCGTTCGGCATGGGCATCGACCGCGCCGACGTGCGCTGCGTGGCCCACCTGGCGCCGCCCGGCTCACTGGAGGCCTACTACCAGGAGGCGGGGCGCGCCGGCCGCGACGGCGATCCCGCGGTGTGCCTGCTGCTGGTGTCGCCCGGCGACATGGCGCTGCGCCGCCGCCTGATTGAAAACGATGCGAACGGCGGCGCCGCGGACGCCGAGTTGGTGCGCCACAAGTGGAACCTGTTCCTGGAGCTGATGCGCTGGGCCGAGGGCGGAAGCTGCCGGCACGACGCCATCCTGCGCTACTTCGGCGACGAGGAAGAGACGCTGGCCGGCTGCGGGCGCTGCGACGTGTGCCTGCGGCTGGCCGATGAGCCGGAGCAGGACGAGCAGCAGCTCACCACGCTGGTACGCAAGGCGCTGTCCGCGGTGGCGCGCGTGCATACCCGCTTTGGTCTGGCAGCGGCGGTGAAGCTGCTCAAGGGCGCCGCCGACCCGCGGCTGCAGCGCGCCGGGCTGCACCAGACACCCACCTTCGGCGCCCTCGGCGAACACCCCGAGGAGTGGCTGCTGCGCCTGCTGCGGCGCTGCGTCACCGCCGGTTGGGTCGACTTCTCCGGCGGCGACCGACCGGTGGTCGCCATCACGCCGGTGGGCCGCGAGGTAATGCACGGGCGGCGCCCGGCGCGGCTGCTGCTGCCGCCGCTGCTGCGCTACGCCAGGGCAGCCGCCGGTGGGCGCGCCGCGCAAGGCGAGGTGGCCGCCGGCGCCTCGTTTCAAGGCGGCCTGCGCATGCCGCCGCACGCGGCAGGACCGTCGCCCGCGTCCGACGGCGTGGAACTGGACGCCCGCGGGCTGGACCTGTTCGAGGCGCTGCGCGCGTTCCGGCTCGCCGAGGCGCGCAACCAGAAGGTGCCGCCCTACGTGATTGCCAGCGACCGCTCGCTGCGCGACATCGCGCGGCTGCGGCCAGCCACGCCCGGCGCGCTGGAGTTGGCATACGGCATCGGCCCGGCCAAGGTGGAGCGCTACGGAGCTGCGATCCTGGACATCGTCCGGCAGTCCAACGACGACTCCTGACAGCACGCGCACGGTCAATTGCACCACTTGCGTACGACTTGCGCGGCACGTATTGACACGCGGGGTTGCGCGGGTCGTATTTTCTTGCCGTGCCAGCGGCCCTAGTCATCGTCGAATCGCCCGCCAAGGCGAACACCATCGCCCGCTACCTGGGCTCCGAATACACGGTCGAATCATCGATCGGTCACGTCCGAGACCTGCCGCAGAACGCTGGCGATGTCCCGAAAGCGTACAAGGACAAGCCGTGGGCGCGTCTCGGGATCGACGTCGAGCATGGCTTCAAGCCGCTTTACGTGGTGTCGCCCGACAAGCGCAAGCAGATCACCAAGCTCAAGAAGCTGCTCGCGCAGGCGGAGGTGCTCTACCTGGCGACGGATGAAGACCGCGAGGGCGAGGCAATCGCCTGGCACCTGCAGGAAGTGCTGAAGCCGCCCAAGCGGATGGAAGTGAAGCGGATGGTGTTCCACGAGATCACCGCGCCCGCGATCCGCGCCGCCATCGAGAGTCCGCGCGATGTCGACCGCCGCCTGGTCAACTCACAGGAGGCGCGGCGCATCCTGGACCGTCTGTATGGTTACGAAGTGTCGCCGGTGCTGTGGAAGAAGATTCAGCCGCGGCTGTCCGCCGGGCGCGTGCAGAGTGTCGCCACCCGCATCGTCGTGGAGCGGGAGCGCGAACGGATGGCGTTCGTTGCGGCCGAGTACTGGAGCCTGACCGCGACGTTTTCTACCGATACCTCGGCCACCGATACCTCGGCCACCGAAACCTCGGCCACCGAGGGCGGCGCGGCGGCGGACGGTCCGCGCGAATTCCAAGCCGCCCTGGTCGCCGTCGACGGGCGGCCGGTCGCCACCGGCGCCAGCTTCGACCGCGCCGGCCGGCTCAAGAACGAGGCCACGGTCAGCCTGGACGAGGCCGCCGCACGCGGCCTGATAGCCGCACTCGCCGACACGTCGTTCACGGTGCGGTCGGTGGAGAAGAAGCCCTACCGGCGGCGTCCCGCCGCCCCGTTCATGACCTCCACCCTGCAGCAGGAGGCGAGCCGCAAGCTGCGCATGTCGGCGACCGTGGCGATGCGCACCGCGCAGTCGCTGTACGAAAAAGGCTTCATCACCTACATGCGCACCGACAGCACCACCCTGTCGAGCGCCGCCCTCGGCGCCGCCCGCGACACCATTCGCGAGCGCTTCGGCGACCAGTACCTGCCGGCGTCGCCGCGCCGCTACGCCAGCCGGGTCAAGAACGCCCAGGAAGCCCACGAGGCGATTCGCCCCGCCGGTGACCGCTTCCGCCCGCCGGAGGAGGTCAGCCGCACGCTGCCGCGCCAGGAGGCGGCGCTGTACGACCTGATCTGGAAGCGCACCGTGGCGTCGCAGATGACCGATACCGTGGGCAGCACCGTACACGTGCGGGCCGGCGGCACGGCCGGCGACGGCCGCGACACCGAGTTTGCCGCCGCCGGCACCACCATCACCCACTACGGCTTCCGCCGCGTCTACTCGGAGGGCACCGACGACAACCGCGGTGCGGCCGACAAGCGGCCGGACAGCGACAGCGAGCGGCAGCTGCCCGCGCTTGCCGACGGCGATGCGGTCGACGCCCGCGCCATCGAACCCGCCGGCCACGCCACCCAGCCGCCGGCACGGTTTACCGAGGCATCGCTGGTCCGGCAGATGGAGACCCTGGGCGTCGGCCGCCCGTCCACTTACGCCACCATCATGACCACCATCCAGGATCGCGGTTACGTGTGGAAGAAGGGCACCGCCCTGGTCCCCACCTTCACCGCGTTCTCGGTAGTCAACCTGCTGGAGCGGCACTTTTCCGACCTGGTCGACTACGCGTTCACGGCGCGCATGGAGGACGAGCTCGACAACATCGCCATCGGCGACGAACAGGTGGAACCATGGCTGAGCCGCTTCTACTTCGGCGCCGACGGCAACGGCGACCCGGGCCTGAAGGCGATGGTGTCGGACCGGCTCGGCGAAATCGATGCCCGCGCCGTCAACTCGGTGGTGATCGGCGGCAGTGACGCCGGTGACGACGGCGACGGTATCGTGGTTCGGGTTGGCCGCTACGGCACCTATCTGCAACGCGGCGAGGCGCGCGCCAATGTCCCGGACGAGGTCGCCCCAGACGAGTTGACCCTGCAACGTGCGCTAGAGCTGATCCAGGCACCCAGCGAAGACCGGGTCCTGGGCGCCGAACCGGACAGCGGCCTGCCGGTGATTGCCCGCGCGGGCCGCTTCGGTCCTTACGTCCAGATGGGCGAGGCGGACAGTGCGGCCAAGACGAAACCCAAGACGGCGTCGCTGCTGGCCAGCATGAGCCTGGAGACCGTGACTCTGGACGACGCGTTGAAGGTGCTGTCACTGCCGCGCGAAGTAGGCACGGCAGCCGATGGCATCGCGGTGACCGTCCAGAACGGCCGCTACGGCCCCTACATCAAGAAGGGCAACGACAACCGCACCCTGGACTCGGAGGACCTGCTGTTCACCATCACGCTCGACGAGTGCGAGCGTATCCTGGCGCAGCCCAAGCGGCGGCGCTCGCAGGCGGCCAAGGGCCCGCTGAAGGAACTCGGCAACGATCCCGCCACCGACCGGCCGATGGTGATCAAGGAGGGCCGCTTCGGCCCCTACGTCACCGACGGCGAAACCAATGCCTCCCTGCGCACCGGCGACTCGGTGGAAACCATCACCCCCGAACGCGCCGCCGAACTCCTCGTACTGCGCCGCGAGCGCGCCCCGGCCCCCAAGCGCCGCACCACTGCCAAGCGCTCCGGCACTACCAAGCGTGCCACCCCAACCCGCCGCCGCTCCACCCCCAAGTAAGCCAACGGGGTCTCGTTCCACGGAGGGTCAAAACATCGTCCTGCCGTGCGTGCCAATCAGGAGAGCAGCGAGGATAGCGCGGCGCCGGAGGCGCGTTCGCGGGTCAGCTTGGTGACGGCGGCGGCCGCCCGTCCGCGGGCCAGTTCCTCCTGGTCCTGGTCGGCGTTGCGCTTCACCTTGTCCAGCCAGTCGGGCCGGATGGCGCCCACGCCGCCGAAGGCGCCGGCGATCGCGCCGGCCATGGCAGCCATGGTGTCGGTGTCGCCGCCCAAGTTCGCAGCGTAGGTCACGCACCGTTCCACGTCGCCGCCGGCCAGCGAGAACAGCGCCAGGGTCAGCGGCACGGTTTCCAGGGAGTTGGCCTTGCGCGGTTGGAAGAAACGATCCCGGTGCTCGTGCACGTAGATGCGAAAGGCGGCGTAGTCGCGCCCGCGGGCGGCGTCGAGCGCCTGTTGCACGCCGGCGAGCATGCGCGCGCCACTGGTAGCGGGGACAGGAGTGAGCGCCTGCTGCACGATCGATTCCACGGTGGCGTCGGGGCGGCAGGCGGCAGCCACGGCAGCGGCGACGATGGCGGCGCCGTCCTGGCAGAAGCCGGCGTCCTGGACGTTGATCAGCGAGGCGAGGTGGGTGGCCTGGGCGGCCGCCTGCGCCGGGTTGCAGGCGTTCACCAGCCCGACCGGGGCGATGCACATGGCGGAGCTGGAGCACGGAATGTTGCCGAGGGCGGCCTGCCGCGGTTCGCCCTGCACGCGCAACCGGCGCGCCGTGTGCAGCACGGACAGGAAGAAGCGGTTCTGCTTGGGGCCGAAGATCTCGTCCCATCCCGCCAGCCAGTCGTCGGCCCAGTCGTCGATGGTGGCATAACCGGAGGTGCGGATCAGCGTCCGGGCCAGGATGTCGCGCAGCACGGTGTCGTCGGTACCGCCCGATTCGAAGTCGTCCACCCAGCCGAACCGGCTGTCGATTTCGGCCGGGCTTTTGCCCTCGGTCGGCGCCCCGAGCGCGTCCCCGATCACTCCGCCGACCAGCGCTCCCAGGCACTTGTCGTACAGGCTGCTTCTCTCAATGTCTGCCATTCCCCTACTTTACCACGCCGGCTTGGCCGCCGGCGTCAGCGCGGCGGGTCGCCGGGGTCACCGGCCAACTTGTAGATGGCGATGTTGGCGCCTTCGCCGGCGCCGTGCTCATCGGAGTCGGCGAATACCGCGTAGCCGCCGTCGCGCGTGGGCAGCACGAATTCGGCGGCGTTGTTGGTGTTAGGGGAGCCGTAGCTGGCCTGCCACTGGATGGTTCCGGTCTCGGTGACGCGTACCACGTAGGCGCGCCAGGGGTTGAGGGGATCGTCGGGGTGTGCCTCGTTGTCCGGTTCCACGCCGCTGCCGCAGGCGGTCACGTAGCCGCCGCTCGGAACGCTGCGCACGCCGTAGCACTCCTCGAACATGCGCTCCGGGGTGCCGCCGTTGGGCTCGCCGAACGACACGCTCCACAGCTCGCGGCCGGTGGCGTCGACCCGCACCAGCAACCCGTCCCAACAGCCGTCAGGGCACATCGACACGTGCCCGGTAAGGATAAAGCCGCCGCCGTTCGCGGCATCGAAGTCATACGGGTGTGAGTTGCGCGTGCCGTAGGTGATCGGGGCGGCGGCATTGCCCTCCTCGTCGGTGAAGCTGAGGCAGAACCTGGTCTGCTCGCCGCTGCCGATACAGGCGCCGAACACCGCCCAGCCCGGCGCATCGGTGCGCGGCTGCACCCGGAACGCCTGGAACATCGCGCCCGGGAGATGGCGTTCCCAGACGACGTCGAGATCGCCGGTCAGTTTCATCACGAACGCGCGCCCGGTGTCCACGATGAATGAGTTCAGTTCGTCCTGCGCGGCATCACGGTAGCCGACCGCGGTAATGCTCCCGTCGGCGTTCACGGTAACGCCCTCAATCGCGTCCCGGCGCGGCGCAGGGTAGGTGCGCGTGGCGCGCACTTCGCCGTCGGGCGCGAGGCGCAGCAGCACGCGGTCCTCCTGCACGGCGTCGGATCCGGCGTCCCAGGAGCCGGCGACCAGGAAGCCGCCGTCGGCCTCCTGCAGAAGGAAGTTGCCGAGGTTGTAGCGGCCCTCGCCATACGAGCGCGCGAACAGCTCGCGCCCGCGCGCGTCGGTGCGCACCACGAAGATGCGGCTGCGGGTTGCGCCGGTGGATTCGCCGACCACCACGAAGCCGCCGTCGGCGGCCTCGATCGCCGCGTGCGGGTGTTCCTCCGTGTACCAACCGCCGTATCCGTACACCCACTCGACCCGCGGCCCGTTTCCCGGCATGCGCGTGTCATCAGCAAGTGCAGTCGCACCGGCCACCAGCAGCATCCCCAAGGCGGCCGCGGCGCAACACCGGCGGCCGCGCCGGTGAATCACGCCGGTCGCCTGCGCAGTGCGGATTCGAGCCACACCCGCTCCGCTACCGCAGGCGGAACACGATGTCCGGGTCGGCAGGCTGCATTTCGCGCGGCGGCAGCCCCTGCAACAACGCCTCCAGGTCGTTCACGGCGATGCGGCCCAGCTCCCACATGTCCTCGCGCACCGTCCCGGCGCGGTGGGCGGCCAGCACCGCCCCCGGCGCGTGGCGGATCGGATGGTCCGCCGGCACCGGCTCTTGCGGGAACACGTCGATGGCGGCCTTGAAGCGGCCCGCGTACAGCAACTCGGTCAGAGCGTCGAAGTCGACCACGTGCGCGCGGCTCATCAGCGCCAGCACCGCGTTGGGCCGGATCAGCTCCAGGCGTGAGCGGTCGAGCAGGGCACGGTTCTCCCGGGAGGGAATGGCCAGCACAAAGATCACCCTGGACTGCTCCAGGAGAGCCTCGATCGCCGCCGGCTGCACTCCCATGCGGGTCAGGTAGCGATCGGAAATCCACGGGTCGAAGCCGAGCAGCTTGCAGCGGAACGGGGCGAGCAGCGGCATCAGGTTGCGCGCCAGGCTGCCACAGCCGATCAGCCCCACGGTCTCGTCGTACAGCGTGAAGCTGCGCTCGTTGCCGCGGTGCTGATACTGCTCGGTGCCGGTCTGAAACGCCGCCGACCCGGACACCACGTCGCGCGCCGCCGCCAGCGCCATGGCCAGCGCCGCCTCCGCCACCATCGGCCCGAATGCCGGCGCCACGCTGAGCACACGGATGTTGCGCGCGAAGCAGGCCCGGTAATCGAGCACCTCGGAGCTCGGATGGCGCCCGGCCATCTCCAGGATCGCCCGCAGCTTCGGCATCTCGGCCACGTCGCCGTGCCGCCACCGGCCGGTGACGATGGCGAAGGCGTCGCCCTTGGCTGCCTCGAACTCCGCCTCCGGCATCGGCTCCGCGCCTCCCCCGACCCCGCCCCCCGCCTCCGCCCCGCCCGCCCCCACACCACGTCGGCGATCTCGTGCAGGTGCTGCAGATCGTCGGGATGAAACACCTCGTCGAGGCGCCGGAACGCGATGTCCAGGATCACTTTCTTCTTCTCGCCCATGGTTGCGTAGGGCGGCAGTATAGGTGATCCCCAGCGGCTTGGACATCGTACGCGGCGGGTGGACGCGCTGCGGGCTCGGTGGCTGCGGTGACCGCGGGCGGCTGGCGCGGCTGGGGACACCGCGCCGCCAGGCCGCCGCCGGGCCGCAACCGCCTTGACTTCGCGCGGTTGGCGGCGAAAATGAGCGCATGTTGGCGCAACCAGCCCGGCCGGGCGGCGGCACGTGCAGCAGGTAACCTGGCAGCGCAGCGTTCCGGTGCGGTACGAGGCGGACGTAGCGGTAATCGGGGGCGGCATCGCGGGCGTGAGCGCGGCCGCGGCGGCTGCCCGCAGCGGTGCGTCGGTGGTGCTGGTGGAGCGGTTCGGCGTGACCGGCGGCAACATGACCGTGGGCGGCGTGGCCAACTTCTGCGGCGAGACCGCCGGCCAGGGCGAGGTGTTCGACGAGATTCTCGGCCACCTGGAACAGTTCGACGCCATCGTGCCCTACCAGCCGTTTGCCTACGGCGGCTGCCAGTCGCGCGTGCTCGATCACGAGATCCTGGCGGTGATCCTGCAGGAGGTGTTGCTGAAGCGCGGGGTGAAGCTGCTGCTGCATACGCGCTTCGTTGACGTGATCGAGCGCGGCGGACGGCTCGCCGAGGCGATCGTGGCCGGCGCGTCGGGGCCGGAGGCGTTGCGCGCCCGCCAGTTCATTGACTGCACCGGCGACGGGCTGGTGGCCAAGGCGGCCGGCTACGCCGTGGAGAAGGGCCGTGCCGAGGATCAGCTTCAGCTCCCGATGAGCCTGATGTTCTTCGTGCGCGAGATGGGCGAGCCGGTAGCCGATCAGCTTCCGGAAGGCTGGTTCGATCCGGTCCGTGCCCGCGAGGATCTGCCGATGACCAGCCCCAACTGGCCCAACGGCCCGCGCGGCCGGGCGATCAAGCTCAAGGTGCCGATGTTCGACTCCACCGACACCGAGAGCATGACTGCCGCCGAGATCGCGGCGCGCCGCCGCATGCTGGAAGTGCTGTCCTACTTCCAGGCGGTGGAAGGCAAGGACTGGCGTTTCGACCACTGCTCGCCGATTATCGGCATCCGCGAGGGCTACCGCATCGTCGGACGCTACGTGCTGTCCGTCGACGACCTGCGCGCCGGGCGCGAATTCGACGACGCCATCGCGCGCGGCGTGTTCTACCTGGACGGCCACAAGCCGGACGACGACAAGCGCACCTACATCCTCCCCAAGGAGGAGCTGTACGTGCCGCCCTACCAGATCCCGTTCCGCTGCCTGGTGCCGCGCGACGCCCGCAACCTGCTGATGGCCGGCCGCTGCCTGTCGGCCGAGCAGCTCGCCCTGTCTTCGGCGCGGGGCACCACCACCTGCTCCATGATGGGCCAGGCCGCTCCGTGGCGCCCGGGCGGCGCCCCCTGCCTGCGGCGCGGGCCCCCACCCCCTGCCCCATGAGGGGCCGGGCCGCCGGCATCGGCGCAGCCATGGCGGTGGCCGGCAACACCGACGCCGCCGGCATCGACCCCCTCGAAGTACGCCGCGTCGTCGAGCAGCGCGGCGCCCACCTCGGCGTCGGCGACGACCTGCCACCCCCTCCTTCAACGCACCGCTGAATCCGGTCGCCCGCGTCTTGACCGGATGCCTCGAAGGCGTACGACCAACGTCCCGTGCATGGCACTGATCCTCTGAACCAGAGCCAATTCGACATTCGCTGCGAGTGGGGCCTGCACGGCGTGCAGACCCTGGCGCCGATCAGTGACGTGATCGTGATCGTCGACGTGTTGTCGTTCACCACCTGCGTCGACATCGCCACCGCGAACGGCGCCGCGGTGTTCCCGTACGCCTCCCATGGCGATGCCGCCGGCGACTACGCCCGCGCGCGCAACGCGCTGCTCGCCGGACCCCGCGGCGCTGCCGGGGGCGGCTACTCCCTGTCACCCGCCGGCCTGCTCGACATTCCGGCGCGAACCCGCCTGGTGCTGCCCTCCCCCAACGGGTCCACCCTGTCCGTCGCCACCGGTGCGGCCCCCACCCTGGCCGGCTGCCTGCGCAACAGCCGCTCGGTCGCGGCATACGCGGGCCGCATCGGGCGCACGGTGTCGGTAATCGCGTGCGGCGAGCGCTGGCCGGACGGCAGCCTGAGACCCGCCGTGGAAGACCTGATCGGCGCCGGCGCGATCATCAGCCAGCTTGGCGGCAGCAAGTCGCCGGAAGCGCGCGCCGCCGAGGCGGTCTTCGAGAGTAGCCGCGGCGACCTCGGGCGCATCCTCGCGGCGTGTGCCTCCGGCCAGGAGTTGATCGGGCGCGGCTTCTCCACGGATGTCGACCTGTCGGGCCGCCTGGACTGCAGCACGTCGGCACCGCTGCTGCGTGGAGATTCCTACCTTGATATGAACTCGGCATGTTGAGGCCGGCTCGCGTATTTGCATACTGACCCGCCCCGGCTACAGTGGTGCCGTGGCGAATGACCGCGTTCGGCGACTTGAACAACTCTGCGCAAGACATGGGATCGCCGTGCTGTATGCCTATGGCAGCCGGGCACGGCAAGCCCTTTGCTGGCTGCATCGAGGCAGCACTCTGGCGGACGGCCCGAACGACCTTGACCTTGCTGTCTCCGGCGGCTTAGATCGGCGCTACACGCTCGCAGAGAAAGTCGCCGTCGCATCCGCTTTCTCGGGCCTGTTTGATTTCGAAGCGGTCGACTTGGCGGACATGGCGGAAGTCGACCCGTTCGTCGCCGCCAACATAGTGCGCGGCGAACGCCTCTACTGCGCGGACCGTTTGTACGCGGATGAACTCGATCTGTACATACTGCGGCGGGCCGGCGATCTCGCGCCTTTCGAACGAGAGCGCTTGGCCCACATCGAATCGACCGTACTGGCTGGAGGCAACAACGAGTCCTGAGAAAGTCGCCCGCCGACTAGTGCTGGATCGCCTTGGCCGTGTAGAAGCGTCGCTCGCCGAGATTCGCAGGTTGCCGCTCGACAGCCTCGAGTCCTTCCAGTCCGACTCACGCAACGTGTGGACCGCCGAGTCGTGCCTCCGCCGCTCGCTCGAGGCCTTGCTTGACGTGGGCCGTCACCTGGTTGCGAAGCTCGCCGGCATCGGCGTCTCCGAGTACGAGGCCGTGGGGCGCAGCCTCGGCGAAAACGGCGTGGTCGACAAGGCGGCGGCCGATCTCCTGATTAAGCTTGCCGGCTATCGGAATCGCATGGTGCACTTCTACCACGAGGTGACCACCGCCGAACTGTTCAGCATCTGCGCAGACGACCTGCAGGACGTGGAGCGGATCCGCGTGGCATACGTGCAGTGGATGCGCCGGCATCCCGAACTGATCGACGACGACCTTTGACGCCCGCCATGAGTTGGCCGGCGTAGGGTAGAATGGTCAATGACCGATGAGAGGAGTTGAGGTGGTGCGGTCGCGGGTCGAGTGGGGGGAGATTCGGAGTCCGGTTATTGTGCGGGGGACGGTGGAGGTGGCGCATCGCGATCCGGCGATCCACTACCACGACGGGGTGTTCCGCGTGTTCTACGGACTGGCGCGGTTGATGGATCCGCCGGAGCTGGGGCGGGTGATGTTTCAGCTCGCGGTGATAAAGAGCACCGACCTGGTTCATTGGAGCGAGCCGCGCACGCTCACACCGCTGGACGACGACCTGAACCTGACCGATCCCGGCAACATCGTGCGCTTTCGCGGTCAGTGGATCATGACGGTGGAGAACTATCGGACGCCGTTCAGCCCGTCCGGGGGGTTGCAGACCACGCGCTGCTGGCTGATGCGCAGCGACGACCTGGAGAGCTGGAGCGAGCCGGAGCTGATGCTGCTGAAGGGGCCGGAGGTGCCGGACGCGCAGATGGGGCGCTGTATCTGTCCCTGCCTGTTCCCCGACCGGCACGACCCGGACAAGTGGTGGTGCACGTTCAAGCAGGGCGGCTTTACGGTGGCGCCGGCGCGCGGGCTGGCGTTCGGCGGCACCTACACGCCGCGCCGTTCGCTGCTGCTGCAGAGCCTGAACCTGTCGTGGAGTTACGACCTGGAGCACTGGACCTGGTTCACCCGCCTCGACAGCGAGGAGAGTTACTGCGTGCTGACCGAGGAGGACGGCTATGTGCTGATCGACTCGCCGGACAACGGCGTCGGGGTGAAGCTGTCGCCGGACCTCGTGCACTGGCACCAGATCGGCCTGTACACGCTGGGACAGCGGCGCTGGCCGTGGGCGCAGGGGCGGCTCAGCGGCGGGCAGGTGATCGACCTGCGCCACGTCCCCGAGGTGGGCAAGTACGTGATGGTGTTCCACGGCTGCACCGTGGCGGGCAAGATCGCCAGCAACGTGCACGGCGCCGCCAGCCTGGGCCTGGCATGGAGCGACGACCTGGCCAACTGGTACTGGCCGGAATGAGCCCGCCGCGCGTCGACCTGCAGGCGATTCCCGGCCCCGTCATCCTGGCGGGCGGCGAGCATATCGCCTACCGAGACCCGCTGCTCCACTACCACGACGGCACTTTCCGGTTGTTCTGCTCGGTGGTGGAGGCGCAGCCGGACGGCAGCGACCGCTTCCACGTCGGTATGACGCAGAGCCGCGACCTGTGCTCATGGGAGCCGCTGCACCCGGTCACCGATCCCGGCGACCCGCGCAGCTTCTGCGGGCCGGGCGGCATCATTCGCCACGCCGGCCGCTGGCTGCTGTGCCTGAGCAGCTATCCGCGGCCCAACGCTCACGACGCGCGCTGCTGGACCGCGGCCAGCGCCGACCTGCGCGACTGGCAGGAGCCGCGCGCCCTGCAACTCAAGGGGCCGGCAGTACCGATACGTGATACCGGACGCGCCCTCGACCCCTACCTGTTCCGCGACAAGGACGACCCGGAGCGCTGGTGGTGCTGCTACAAGCACGGCGGCATCCTGCTCGGCCGCGCCCACGGCCTCGGCTTCGGCGGCACTCCCATTCCGCCCGATAACCTGCTGCTGCAGAGCATGCAGCTCTCCTTCAGCCGCGACCTGGAGCACTGGACCCCGTACGCCCAGACCGACGGCGAAGAGAACTACTGTGTGCTGATCGACCGTGCCGAGAACGAGTACGTGCTGATCCACTCCCCGGCCAACGGCATCGGCACCAAGCGCTCCACCGACCTGGTCAACTGGTACGACGAGTGCCTGTACACGCTCGGCCAGCGCCAGTGGACGTGGTCGCAGGGGCGCATTACCGCCGGGCACGTCCTGGACCTGCGCGGCCACCCGGACGTCGGCACATACCTGCTGACCTTCCACGGCGCCACCGCGCGCGGCCGCCGCGAGCGCGCCCACCACGGCGAGGCCAGCATCGGCATCGCCTGGAGCGACGACCTGATGCGCTGGCACTGGCCCGGCAACCCTGGCGCCGGCCACCCCCGCTAGGGCTCCGCTTGTCTTACCTGCTGCCGCCGATCGACACCTGGGAGCTTTGGGCAGGCTCGTTCAACGACGTGCGGTTATGGCGTCCGGTGGTCGATGCGATCTGCGCCCGCAAGGGCATCCGCTACCACCGCATCGAGGCTCCCGAGTCGAACACCAACGCGGTGTTCATTCTGGACCGGCGGGTGGTGATCAAGATCTACAGCCCGTTCTGGGCCGAGTACGGCTTCGAGCGCGCGTTGATGGAGTTGCTGGCGTGCACCGGGGACGTGCCGGTGCCGGCCATCCGGGCAGCGGGCGTGTTTCGTGACCGGAGGGACTGGAGCTTCCTTGCGATGGACTTCTGCGCCGGATGTCCACTCGATGAGCTGCCAAGCATCGCCCGCCGTCCGGCCGTTCCGGACCGGGTTCTGCTGGAGATCGCGGGGCAGACTGGTTGCCTGCTGCAGCGGCTGCACGCCGTGGACCTGGAGCCGCTGGCCGGTATCGACAACGGTGAGCGCTGGGAGGCGCTGGTCAACCGCCGGCGCCGCGAAGCCGTTCCCGAACTGATCGACAGGGGGCTGATCGCGCCGGCCATCGCCCCCGCATTGGAAGAACTGATGAACGAAGCCCTGGCTGCATCGCAGGCCGCACCGCGGGTGGTCGTCCACGGCGACCTGAACGCCGAGCACGTGCTGCTCGAAGAACGCAACGGACGCTGGACCGTGTCGGCGCTGATCGACTTCGGCGATGCCGGCGTCGGCGTGCCCGACTACGAGTGGATGCCGCTGTGGCTCGGCCTGTGCAACCGCGACGCCACCGTGATGCGCGCGCTCCTCGGCGCCTACGATCCCTCGCTGCCGGCCGACCCCCGGCTTGGCCAGCGGATCGCCGCCTGGACGCTGCTGCACGACTTCGGCACCGACGCCATCGCCGAGTTGTTCGACGATACCAACGAGCCATGCCCCGTCACGTCGCTCGCCGCACTCCAGGCGCTCGTGTGGCCGGGAATCTGGCTGGAAGCTCAGGCCGGTGGAGAACGCGAAACATGAACGCCAAAGGCGGGACCACCATTGCTACGAGTAGGCGCGACAACCGAGCTGCCATGGCATTGCGGCAGGCCGCCTTCGAAATGGTCCCCGGCTACGCCGGCAACGCGACATGAATGAGCGGCTGACCCTGCACGCGCCGCGGCGGCCCAACGTGGTGTGGGTGTTCGGTGACCAGCATCGTGCCCAGGCCACCAGCTATCGCGGCGACGGCAACGTGTTCACGCCCAACATCGACAACCTGGCGCGCGAGGGGATGCGCTTCGATGGCGCGGTGGCGGGGGCGCCGTGGTGCACGCCGTTCCGGGGCGCCCTGCTGACCGGCCGCTACCCGCACCAGAGCGGCGTGGTGGCCAACGGCTGCCCGCTGCCGCCGCAGATGCCGACCGTGGCGCACGCCTTCGCCGGCGCCGGCTACCACACCGCCTATATCGGTAAGTGGCACCTGGACGGCACCAACGACCGCGACCACTACGTGCCACCCGAACGGCGCGGCGGCTTTCACTACTGGATGGGCAACGACGCCGCCAACAACCAGCACGAGTGCTACGCGTTCGGCACCGACAGCGAGACCCCGGTGCGGCTGCAAGGCTACGAGACCGATGCCTGGAGCGACCTGCTGATCGACCACCTGCGCACCCACGTCGGCGGCGCCGACTACCAGCCGTTCTTCGCCGTGCTGTCGGTGCAGCCGCCGCACGGACCCAACCTCACCCCCACCAACCCCGTCTACGGCGCTCCGCGCCTGCACCCGGCGACGCTGCAACTGCGGCGCAACGTGCCCGACGTACCGTGGATCCGCGACAAGGCACGCCTCGCTCTGGCCGGCTACTACGCCATGGTCGAGAACCTTGACTACAACATCGGCCGCATCCGTCTTGCCCTGACCGAGATGGGCGTGGACCGTGACACCTACGTGATCTTCTTTTCGGATCACGGCGACATGATGGGCAGCCACGGCCAGTTCGGGAAATCGTCTCCCTGGGAAGAATCGATCCGCATCCCGTTCCTGGTCCATCGCACCGGCGGCGCCTACCGCATGCGCACCGGAACCTCCAACGCCCCGATCAATCACGTCGACATCGCCCCGACCACCCTGGGGCTGTGCGGCATCCCGGTTCCCGCCGGAATGGTCGGTTACGACTACTCGGCGCACTGCAAACGCCCCGATGCGCCCGAGTACTGCGGGCCGCCGCAGCCGGACCGCGAACCCCACAGCGCCTACCTGCAGCAGATTCCGCCCAAGCTCATGCGCCACACCGTGAACCGCCCGTGGCGCGCCGTGGTGACCCGCGACGGCTGGAAGTACGCCTGCACGCTCGGCCACGACTGGCTGCTGTTCAACACCGCCGAGGATCCCTACGAGCAGGCCAACTACGTCTACGACGCCGCGTTCCAGGCTCAAAAGGAGCGCTGCCACCGCCTCCTGGCCGACTGGATCGCCGCCACCGGCGACCGCTTCTCCCTGCCCGACATAACCCCGGACCGGGGCGCCTGACAGAATCCCGCGGCAAGGCGCGGCTGCCGCCGTGTCCCTGGTGCCGTGGACCCGTGACCATCCGGTCCCGGCGGCGATAGAATCTTCGCCATGCCACGAGAACTGATCGCTCCCGCCCGCGAGCAGGTCGCGTTTCGCGACTACGAGCGCGAGCCGCTGGCGCCGGACCAGGTCCGGGTACGCAGCGAATTCGGATCCGCCAAGCACGGCACCGAGATGTCTCTCTTCAAGGGCTACGGCCTGCCGCGCGGCGGTTACGACGATGACCTGCGCATTTTCACCGGCGAGGACGGCGGCCGGGCGCCCTACCCCACCCGGCTGGGTAACATGTGCACCGGCGTGGTGGTCGAGGCCGGGTCCGCGGTCACCTCGGTGCAGCCGGGCGACCGGGTGTTCGCGCACAGCGGGTTCCGCGAGGAGCACGTGTGGCCGGCCGACCGGGTGCGCGTGCTGCCCGACGGCGTACCGTGGCAAGCGGCGGCGTGCCTCGATCCGACCGACTTCGCGCTCGGCGCGGTGCGCGATGGCCACGTGCGCATCGGCGACGCGGTGGCGGTGTTCGGCATGGGGGCGATCGGACTGATGGCCATGCAGCTCGCCCGGCTGGCGGGGGCGCACCCGGTGATCGCCGTGGACCCGATCCCGCTGCGCCGCGAGGTGGCGCGCGCGGTCGGCGCCGACCTCACCCTCGACCCGACCGCCTGCGACGCCGGCAAGGAGGTCCGGCTGGCCACCGCGCGCCGCGGCGCCGACGTGTGCATCGAGTACAGCGGCCACCACTCCGGCCTGCAGGCGGCGCTGCGCGGCGTCCGCTACCTGGGTACGGTGGTGGCCGGCGCCTTCCCCGGCGCCTACCCGGCGGGCCTCGACCTGGGCGCCGAGGCGCACTTCAACCGCCCCACCCTGGTGTTCTCGCGCGCCTGCTCCGAGCCCAACCCGGAGTACGGCTGGGACGAGGAACGCCTGTTCGAGGTGAGCTGGCGGCTGCTCACCGGCGGCAGCCTGTGCTGCGATCCGGTGGTGCAGCCGGTGGTGGCCTTTGACGACCTGCTCACCGAATACCCGAAGATCGCCACCGCGCCCGAGCACAACGTAAAGCTCGGCGTGCGGTTCTGACCCGGTGCGGCGGAAACTGCCATGAGCTACGATCGATCAGTCGTCCCCACGGCGCTCAATCCGGCGCTTACCCCGGAGTTGCAACAGGAGGTGGGCTTCTTTCTCAAGTGGGGCTACCTGGTGGTGGAAGATGCCGTGACCGAACAGCAAGTGGAGTCGCTGCGCGGCGCCCTGGACAACACCGTCAGTGACCGCGACGAGCCGTTCACCCACCAGTTGCTGGAGGAGGACGACCGCTTCGCGTTCCTGCTCGACAACCCGCCGGTGCTGCGCCGCATTACCGCCCTGCTCGGCACCTGCGTACAACTGCACAGCGCCACCGCCCGCGTCACCCGGCCCGGCGAGCCGGACCAGGACTGGCACCGCGACGGCCCGTGGCCGGTCGACCCGGACGGCACCCCGATCGGCAGCACGCCGGGGCAGATCAACTGCGGCTACTACCTGGACGAGCTGGCCGCGGAGAACGGCCCGATCGCCATCGTACCCGGCAGCCAGCGCGCCCCGTTCCGGCCGCCCAAGGGACACCCGGAGTTTCCCGACCAGGTGCTGGTGCTGGCGAAACCCGGCCAGGCGGTGCTGTTCAACGGCTGGCTGTACCACCGCGGCGTGGCCAACCGCTCCGACCGGGCGCGCCGGGTGTGCCTGATGTGCTACCAGAACGCCTGGATGAAATCGCGCGAGCCATTCGACGGGCCGCGCGTAACCAGGCTCCGCGAGCAAGGCACCCCGCAGCAGAAACTCCTGCTCGGAGCCGTGCCGCGCTGGTAGCCGGGGAACATTCCTCGTAATCCGCGCCGGCCCGGCTGATTTCGCGGCACACGAACAACCTGTCTTTGCCGCTTCGGTGCGTGTTATAGTTGCATGGCGTAGTAAATGGGAGAGGGACAAGCAGTCGGTACCGTAGGTGGGGTGTCGATCGTGGTGCCGACGTTCAAGGAAGCCGCCAACATCGCGCCACTCGTGGAACGCGTGCGGGCCGCTCTGGCGAGCGAGGGAATCGATTGGGAACTGCTCTTTGTCGACGACGACTCGCAGGATGGCAGCGAGACGATCGTCGGCGAATTGACGCGGCACGCGCCGGTACGCATGGAGGTACGGCGCGACCCGCCGCGCGACCTGTCGCTGTCGGTTATCCACGGCATGCGCATGGCTCGCTACGACCGGCTCGTGGTCATGGATGCGGACCTGTCGCACCCGCCGGAACGGATCGGAGCCCTGCTCGCAGCCTTGGACGGCGACGCCACCTTTGCGGTCGGCAGCAGGTATGTGCCCGGCGGCGCTATCGACGCCGACTGGGGAGCGTTGCGCAGGCTCAACTCCCGCGTCGCCACCTTGCTTGCGCTGCCGCTGGTGCGCTGCTCCGATCCGATGTCCGGCTTTTTCGCCACCGACCGCCGCTGGCTGCCCGACCTGGAGCAGTTGCGCCCCATCGGCTACAAGATCGGCCTGGAGTTGATGGTGCGCGGGCGGCTGCGCGTCCGGGAGGTGCCGATCGGATTCAGCGACCGCGACCGCGGCGAGAGCAAGATGAACCTGCGGCAGCAGCTCAACTACCTGCACCACCTGCACCGCCTGTACCGGCATCGCTACGGGAACGCGGCGCGGCTGATCAGCTTCGCACTCGTGGGAGCGAGCGGTTTCATGATCGACGTGCTGTTCTACCTGTCGCTGCAGGGTGTGGGCCTCGAACACCGCCTGGCCCGGTTCCTTTCGTTCTGGCCGGCGGTGAGCTGGAACTGGCTGGTCAACCGCGCACTGACCTTCGACGAACGGCCCCGGCAGCCGCACGCCCGTCAGTGGACGAAGTTCGTGGCCAGCAGCGTGCTCGGGCTGGCCGTCAACGTGGGCAGCTATACGCTGCTGACCAGCTTCGTCGATCTGTTCGCGCGCTACCGCCTGCTGGCGCTCGTGATCGGGGTCTGCCTCGGCGGCGCGGTCAACTTCCTGATCGCGAACCGTTTCGTGTACCGCCGCGGCGCGAACGACCGTCGCGGTTGACCATGCCGCCAAGGTGAAGCCGCCAGGTATGGCGACAGGGAGTACCAGCGACGCGCAGCCCGCTGCGCCCGAGCCCATGGTTGGCGGCGGAGCGTCGGCGCGTGATGCACCGGCATCATCACACCCGACGGGCGAGTGGGCGGGCGCCCGCTTCGGCGTTTCCTCACGGGACGCACAGTGGCTCGGCGCGATTGCCATCGTGGTGGTGGTGAGCTACTTCCCGGCGCTGCAGGGCGGCTTCGTCTGGGACGACGTGATCTTCTCCGAGGAACCGGTCATCCACTCGCCGGACGGCCTGCGCAGCATCTGGCTGTCGCCCGCCGACATCAAGAACGAAGGCCACTACTGGCCGCTGGTCTACACCTCGTTCTGGCTGGAGCACAAGATCTGGGGCCTCAACCCGCTCGGCTACC